>Ga0307517_10003222_pt1 | contig 25599 bp, 16 predicted proteins | sample 23_EM_MG_FD_194515 | JGI IMG/M metagenome (GOLD analysis project Ga0307517, IMG submission 194515) | Populus trichocarpa ectomycorrhiza microbial communities from riparian zone in the Pacific Northwest, United States - 23_EM | ecosystem: Host-associated > Plants > Roots > Unclassified | place... | reverse complement strand
AAAGAGAACTTATGATAAGCCAAACTGAATGCAATAATGAAAAAAAAAAAAAACAGAAAAAACACTTCAGTCTACTTCATGAAAGCAGGGACTGGCTAAACACTTTAGGAACTTGAAAGGAGCTAGTCACCTATCTATGCATGCTTGTTAAGTAGCAAATAGCTATGAACCATGAGTGCTGATATGAAATACAGAAATAATACAGTTCTTAATTATTAAAGTCATTTGCCATTATCTCAAGTGGCATCAGATTGAATCCCTTTCATACTTGATACAGAAAGGACCGAAGGAGAGAGAGAAATAACCCCATCTAGGAACTACCTAAGGCTCAAAGACCTTCTAGATCAAGCAAAGAAATGTTATTTTACATAATCCGGGCTGAATTACAAGAAAATGGTACCTGAAGATCCATTAGTAAGAACAACTGCATTTTGGTTATCACTGTTTTGCTTATCTTCATTGGAACCAACACCTTTAGTTGCCCAATTGCATCTTATCTGCCTGTTTCCAAGCCATTTACCTATAGTTCAGAATGAGACTCGTCAAAATTCTGCACTTATCGTTCCCAGATGACTCAGAATAGCAAAACCAAGCAACCAAGGATGAAAGTTATATGCCTGACCAGTTAAGTCATTAATAGCACTTTGTGCCTCCTGCGGATCAGAATTACAGTAAATTAGTTTATGGCTGAAGCAAATTCTTAAGAAATTTCAGTTAACATCCAAATGGCAAAATCACAACATAAGAGTATCCATGCCACCGGATGTCGAAGTCATTCTTCAATTTGTTCTTGGAAAACCAATCAGTATTTAATAAGAAAAACATTGCAAATGGATTTATCAAAAAATAAAAAGAAAGAATTTCACTATGGATCTTTATATCTCCAAATAAACTAGAAAAGTACAAGCATTCTAGAAGAGGTCCTCAATATCTCAATGTCCAAGCAAAACATTGTTAACCATAAAATCTTCAATTCCTAAACAAGTTAATACATTGTGTAACAACAAGTTCATAAAGTATAAAATGAATTAAGCAATAAATCCACAACCCTGAAACCTCATTTTGGAATCACATCAGAAATAGATGGCAATAAAGGATAACTGCAAATCTAGTTCATTTCAGTTCACTTTCTTGGGCTTTTGTTGAATTGAATAACAAGTTTGATTCAGCAGCTACTGATAACTGGAAACAGTACCTGCTGATTACGGAATGAAACAAAGCCATATCCTTTTGAGCGTCCAGTTTTGTGATCCCACATGACCCTTGCGTCACTGCAAATGACACACGTTATGAAAACAAACATAAGGTTTTTGGAACAAAAACAACAGCTGGTGTTTTTACACAGCCAAAGAGGATCGTAAGACATGAGTAACATAAGAGAGATGGTAGCAGTCTGCTTTAACATGCCAACCAAGATTGTTAACATCAATCAAAGAGAACCATTTGTTGTTACAAATACTTTTGGAGTTTTAGACAAAATCGCAAGAGCACAGTGTGATTTAGCCATTTACATTTCAATGACAGCTTCCTTTCCCACATGAGTGATTCGTGTTTTGTTTCTCAGCAGTGTCCTTAAGTGTTTTAGGATCATGAAATATGTCCCCGGCACTGCATTTAACAACTTTTTAAATGGACAGGCATAATCGGGTATGCATAAAAGTGTCACAAATAGCAAAAGAGCATCATTACCTTCCCCTAATTGTTTTATAGTATTAACACATTTGAAGGTATTGCTTAAAGAATAATACACAAAAAAGTGCAAAATGCCAAATTACAAAATACTTTGTTTGCACTTGACCCAACCCATTACAAATACAGGATAACAAGAAACAGAAAGCAAGGAACTTACGAGCAACTAGGAAAGACTGAGAAGCATGCATATAAAGTTGCATCAGTAACCTCTGGACTCAAATCACCAACAAATATGTGGAAATGCCCTGACAAGATGAAAGGATAACCCATCAAAAACCATGAACAAGCAAGGGGCATTGAAAAACAGCTGAAAAAATGAAACTGAAAGTAACCTGATGTGTCCTCTCTTTGGCCGCTGGCATATGCCCAATTCACTTTAAGCGCCTCACCGTAACTGGAAAGTATATTAATAAAGTATAAAAACATAAAATCAATGACATCCAAAAATGAAAAATGAGTTTACACAGAAAACAAGGTAGCACTTACAACTAAGTAAAAATTAAATAGAGTTGTATAGCCTATTTGCAAACCTCAATTACTCAATACAAGACATGCAATCAAATTACTAATTCTACCAATTCTGAAGTGAGGGCTTAGTCCAGAAGAGAATGCTTGAAATTAGGAGGATCAGTGGCACAAAGTATACTATTTACAAAGATTTTCTCACATTTGTTTTAGATTGTCAAGTGAATGAATCAATTAGGCTACAGGTACAAAAACGACCAAGTATAATTACGGAGATATGAAAACTTACAGTTGGCGTCCATGCAATGTCATTATTGCAAGTGCTGCAGATGATCGGTCATGGTAGTCCACAAAACCGTATGATGACTGCAATTAGCGCAAACCATCAAACATGTGCAGGTAGCATTATGGAAAAGAATATAAGACAAAGAAAACAGATAAGACCAGCACAAAATCATCCTAAAGAAATACCACATATAGAAATACAAGTGAATAGTCATCCTCAGACTTTCATGATAAAGTTTCTTTTTTCCGAGCTCAAATACTATTAGGCAATGCAGATCACTAAAATCATCCTAAAGTCAAGAACTTGAAGAAAAATGTCGGAGAATCAATGGTTAAAAAGCAAAGGGGAGTTGAGTTGAGCATAGCAGTAATGAAAGAAAGAAAGAAAGAAAGGGACCTTATCCTTCCTGATGAGTTTGCATCCAGCAAGAGGGCCGGCAGTGGCGAAAACTTCAGCAAGAAGTTTGTCAGTGACGTTGACATGAATATTTCCAACATAACTATAGGAAGGAAAGACACAGAATTAGTACTAGAAATTACAAAGGTAAAATAAGAGCATGCAAATATCTTTGTATGATTTTCACCATAAATAAATAAAAAGATAAAAGCTTTAGCTTTAGGAAGGGAAGGGAGATTAGGTTAAAAAGAAAATACGAGAAAAGGAAGGGGCTTTACACGCTGCGACAAGAAGAAGAATCAAAACCAGGAGGCAGATTCCCACCAGGGATGGGCTCCATCTGCAATACAATACAATACAATATAATTATTATATGGGAAAATGGGAATCCAAAACAATAAAATTTTATTTCAATCGTATAATTAATGAATGGATTAAAAAAAAGAGGTGATTGAAGCGGAAAAGAAGCCTCAAAACAAATAAAGATTGAAAATTTAAGAAAAAGAGGGAGGGAGGGAGAGAGAGACCTGAGACATGGCAGCGGCGACGAGGGCGGGATGGTGATGCTGATGATACATGTGATGATGTTGCTATTATTTTGTTGAAGCAATGCTTGTTGATGCTCTCTCACCACCACCACGATGACGATTGATCGCCAACAACTCTCTCTCTCTAACCTTTCTTTGTTGTTTGGGTCTTGGTTACTCGGGTTATGTCCCTGAACGCTTTCAGCTTCAGCTACGATAAAATAACAACCGGTAATAATTTGTTTATTTATTTATTAATTAATCTCACTACTACATACTTATTGCTACTATAAGTTTTTTTTTGCTAATTTAGTTAATTTTTAAATGATATTATTTATGTAATAAGATCAAATTTCGGAGATTATCAATATTGTATTTGCATGCAACATTCCTTCTAGTCTACAAATCTATCTTCAACACATCATCATGCCATGGCATACCAAATATTGTTTGCTTTCCTTTCAAGTAATTTTTTTTTTGTTTTCTTTTTACTTTCATTTAATAATCTGGTCAGGTTGAACTCGTTAAAACAAAAATAATTTTCATTGTTAATATCAAGAATTATTTGTTGTATTTTTTAAAAAATTTTAATTTTTTTAATTTTAAATTATTTTTTGTATGTTTTAATATCATTTTAATATAATAATATCAAAAATAAATTTTTAAAAATAAAAAATAAATAATTTTAATTTATTTCTAAATAAAAAATATTTTAAAAAACAACAATTACTAAAATATAAAAAAATCTTCAAGTAGCCCTTTCAGCAATGCAATGCAAATCATCCTCATTTAAAAACATAATTTTTAAGAAAAACACATGTAACCAATCCCCATCTGACATCCACGTTTTTATTTGTAAAAGATATAATAATTATTATTTTTAAAAATATTTTTTATTTGAAAATATATCAAAATAATATTTTTTATTTTTTAAAAAATATTTTTAACATTAATATATCATAACAATTTAAAAATATAAAAAAAATTTAACAAAAAAATAAATTCAAAATTTATCTTACCCTCGTTTGGAAGGCAATGCCAAACGGGGATAGAGCTTTTTATAGCGTTTGTTATGCTCATCTCGACAAGGCAAAAGGAGGGCAATGGCCAGTCTCTGTGAAATGGGCAACCTTACCAGACTGTCTTTAAAAAAACCTTACAAGAAATTCAATTGTTACCTTACAACAAAATTGTTTATTCTTGCACTATTATACAATTTTTTTTAAAAAAATAAAAGTCTCTCCATGCTCGTACAGGAGCTAAAACCCTTCTCAGTAGACCAATTCTTTCTTCTGTTGTAACTCTTTTAAGTTAGTGTTCTTCAACAGATTGATTGATTATGTCAATGTATGAACCAAAAATGATTCAATGTATTTTTACTATTTACCCTCCACTCTACATGGCCTCAACAGCTTCTTCTACTTTCGGCTTGCTCTTCGGCCTGCCAGAATGACTTACATTTTTACCTGATAAAAGCTCCAATGCTTTCTCCATTGTAATCTTCTCCGGCTTCAAGTTCTGCATATGTTTCAAATCACACCCCAAACATGATTAGTTATATGAAGATACTAGAACTATTAGTTGCTTCACAGATTCATCAAGGGGAGATTTGTAAAGATATACTATGTAGTGCGATAACAGAAAGGGTCTTGGGTTAACAATCGATTGTGTTTGATGTTCATCATTCACTTCATGCATAAAACTACTGTTTTATAGCATCCTTTCCAAATAACACCAACAATCCCCCTCTTCACTGTGATCATGAGCAGTGAAGTAACATGAAACTATAATGACTCACAAAAATGATAAGTTGCATCTAATAAATAATGATCTAGTAATAATGTTAGACAACATTGATGAGGAATGATTCTCGAAAAAAATAAATAGTTGAGTAATGAGGCTAGATTGTAGAAACATCTCAGCATCACTGCTGAATTCAACACAAAGAAATGCTAAACAAGACATACCTTGGGAACAGAAGCCATTGTACGACGATGTTTAACTGTGTATCCCCCCTTTCCGAGCTTTATCATTACAGGATACCCATCCTTTGGATGGTCACCCTAGCAAAAAGGAAACATAATTGAGTGAAACAATAGCTAGAGGCAAAGGAAAGATAAATTTGTAGAGAGATTTATGAGCATACCAATGTCAGAGGGTAGCGTAACAAGTTGAGAGCAACTTCATGAGTAATAGCACCCACATCCTTTATCTAAGAAGAAAAAAATTTGGTCCATTTAATAATTGTTTGCAAATTGCAATTGACAGCATGGCACCAAGTGCATTTCCAAGAACACATTGTATCCATCCAAAGAGAAACTAGCAGGACAAAAAAAAAGGCGGGAGTACAAAATCTCAAAGAATAAAACATGCCAATAATGACTAAAATGTGCTGGTGGGCAGAGGAGCATGGCAGCTGACACCTCTAGATTTGCCACAAGGAAAACGAGCCAAGAAATGGACAATGTATACATAACATTGCATCATCATAAATGGAATCAGAAAGCAAAATGAGGTTCCAAAACAATTGCATGTATCACGCAAGTAAATCTATACATACATGAGAAACAGAAGATCTTTTAGGAGCGTAACCCTTCCTGTCTTCTCCAAGCTGTACATAGTATCCATAAGGACCATTCTTCAAAAGAACCTACAACAAAATATAAGGGCACACATTTCTTGCCAACTTAAATGAAATAACAAACAAAATCAAGGCATACCAATTGCACTGGTTAGTGGAAGCAGTACTCTGATGCAAAGAGCTAGTTTTTTAAGGAAAACCTTTTCATTGGAAGTCGGATGAACACCAAGCAGTTTTGGTTCATCAACACTAGAACTTTGAGGAGTTTCTTCTTTCTCATCATCACCATATAACGTCTTTGCAATGTACCTATCACATTGATCAGCAAAACTCAACTATTTGCTACCAAAAAAAGGAAAGAGGGGGTGTTCTCAGAAAAGTAAATCTACTGTCATAATTAAGAGAACCTTTTAACAAACCGAAAGAACAAAAAGAAATACTAGGTTATCATCAAGTATTTAAATATCAGAAATTAGTGAACAGAAAAAAAACTAGACAGATATGCCTTGGAGCGAGCTTCTATATCTTTTGCCACTTATTTACTTCAGCATATAACAGAAAAAGAAAATTTAATTAATAAATTAAACTGAAGAACTCATTCTAGAAATATGTGAATGTGAGGGTACGCAAAAGGCAGACTATACTCACTTGCAGTTCGGGTGTTGATCGCATCCAATAAAATAGCCTGCACCAAACCTACTTACTTTGAATATCAAAGTGCCCTCCATACAACTGAAACAAATCCAAAGAAAGATTGGAGTCAGATCACTTGTCAGAATGATGATTATCAAAATGAGACATGTCACAGAATACAAAGTTAGGATTAAATAAAACCCATTTAATCACCCATTAACAAATGAAATAGCAGCATATACTACCTTGGGCATGTTCTGCTTTTATCAGGGAGTGAACCAAACAAAAAGCGGTCATATGTTCTCTCCAACATCTTCTCCACCTGGAAACAAATTTAAAAAGTGAGAATAATTATTGAAATTCACACTAGTAATATGAAGAAAAAAAATTAAAGTCTCAGGGGCAATGTATTTGGAACCTTCAACAAAGACATAACTGTACCTGGTGAATATGGACACTTTCAGTACGGCTACAATACAACTGAAATCGTGTCCAGTAATCTTTTAGAAGGCCTTTCCAATCAGTTAAGCCAGCAGAAACATTGTCAAGCTGCAGGTAAGATGGACAAAAAAGAAATTAATAACCGCCATACAGATTGAAATAAGTAAGAAACGGAGTGCTACCATTGAAATTGGTGAAAACAGAATAAAAAGAGAGAGAAAACTAATAAATCATGATTACAAATAGTAGAAGCAAATGGATTATACTTTTGAAGAAAAATCTATAATATCATTTTTAAACAGGACTAGCATCTGAAAAAGTATAGAGATTTGAATGCAAATTAATTAAATCACCTCAGTCTCCATATCAGCAGTAAAGCTGTAGTCCGTGACCTCAGTAAAATGGTGAGAGAGAAATGCTGACACCTGAAAAGCCCAAAACAAATGGATACTAAGAGAAACTTTCTTAAATACCAGCTTATCTCATAGCACGGTACACAGTGCGATCATAGATTTCAAGCAGGACAAGAACGGAACCTCAATGAACAATCATAAATAGGTTATACACTTGTATTATTTTTATGAATAGTGGAAACTGTAACTTTTGCTACTTGCGCTACATTTTATTTATTTATTTATTAGGAGGGTTGCTTAAAATGTAGGGGTTCATGTCTCTGTGATTGTTTGAGCTGCGAATTTTTTATAGCTGAGCGGTAATTACTGAGGTGCGTGAATTGAAATCCAAATCAATCTTAGCAAGACACTCTTTGACAAAAGAATAAGCAAAATAAGCTAAAAAAGTTCATCCACCTATTTGCCATCTTTTGTAGCTTAATTCATCGTTTTGGATCCATTGTAGATTCCTTCTTTCAAAATATATAAATTAACATAACAAAAACATTATCAGACAATAAGGTAATTGAAAGAATGCTAAATGCAAGGTAATTCAGAAAGAGGTTGGAGCGTACCATGCGACCACGAAATTCTGGATGCAGTACACGGTTTTTTACAGTCACATAGTTCCTATCCTGGCATCATGTATAAATCAGATGTTAATAGACGACTGCATAAAACAGAATACTAAAAAACAGAGCAGAACAAGATTTTGTGACAGATGCAATGCCCAAAGATATCAGCATTGCAAGTTTACTGTATTTTTACCTCATGCAAAACCAACTGAATGATAGATATGCAGCACAAAGTAGGATTATACTTTCCTTATGTTCTTTGATTTAAATTTTTAAGCCAACTCGAAGATTGTTGGTTCATGTGGCTCAAAATGAGTCCTTGTTTAGCCATTATTAACAAATAACAAACCTACTTTGAAAATCCTTACCCTTTCCCATTAAAAATAAGCCTTATCTACCACAAAAATGCCTCAATCTCAGACATTAGCCCTCTGGTTTCACCTTTTTTTGAGATCCTAAATCTGCCTTCTCTTAAAGGGAAAAAATAAAACCTAAATATCCTTCACAATCTGCTGCCCGTAAGAAATCCACTTGATGCTCAATTGTAATTAACTGAACTAATCATCCATCCAAACTAGAGAGGGTTTGGCTACATGGATTTCGCCCTCCATTTTGATTATGGAAGCAAAGCTTTTTGTGAGCAATTACACTAGATCATTACTTATTACTACTGCCATCATCATATTTGGACATTCCTTATTACAACAGAAAACAAAGAGGCAAAAACTCCTAAACAAATCAATTACCTTTAAGACTTTCAGTGTGCTTGCATATGTTGAAGGTCTTCCAATGCCAAGTTCCTCGAGCTTCTTAACCTTTTACAAGAAGGAAAAAATAAGGATAAGAAAGGTTTTTAAGAGTTGGAAAACCTTGTGAGAAATTAAATGGGCCCTCTTCCCAGTGCATGCAGATAGGTACATGCAGTGGAAAAAAGATCATATTGTATCATTTACACTATTCATCTTATTTAAAAATTAGTATACAGAAAGCACTACAAACTCCCCTTTACCATATACCTTGGCTTTACCTCATAACAACACAATTCTGCTTCTCTGTGTTAAGATATGCATATTTCTCTAAAGAAAACTATGACATGATTTGCCTAAGTAAGTGCCATGGTAACATTCTTATGGAAGCATGCACTTGATCAGATACATCATTCCTAGCTTCTCTCCATGCTGCTTTAATTAGATAACACCAATGACATTTAGAAATGTTGTATAAATTTTATTAGAGAGGCACAGTGAGTTTACAGAGATGGAGGAAGGGAATTCCTCAAAAGCGGAAAGAGATCTGATAAAAACAACTAAGAGCAAAACTTGTCTATTAGATTTAGGAATAGCACAGATTTCAAACACTTGTCCATGGAAAAAATGAATTTAACTTGGAAAAGCAGGCTTCTTGAACTGGATCACATAGTACTCTGTCCCTCTTCTAGGGAGAGGTCATGAGTTTGAGCAGCAAGAAAGCGGAGTTAAGGGGAACCAAATGCCTGAAGAAATTTGTCTAATAATGCATTTAGTATAATTAGAAATGTACCAGTGATCCCTCAGAGTAGCGTGGCGGAGGCTCAGTAAAGTGCTGTTTCATATCTGCTTCACCAAGATACAATGAATCTCCTGTCTACAAACATTTGAGTTAGAGAAAGCACACTCCACAGAACAACTAGAGAGATGCTATTAAGTGATTGTTTACAAAATTTTGGAAACATGATAGAAATAGGCATGATGATGGAGTGTTACTTTTCCATTTCAAAGAATCTGGGAAATATTCATATCATGACAAGAATTGTCATATCAGGGAAATATTGGTCAAGAGCTAAGATTCAAAGTTCGATATCTATTTTCTTGAATGCAAGTAATAAATAGCCTACATGACAACCACTACCTTAAGTGAATCAAGAATTCCAAAAGCCTCTTGACGATTGAGTGCATCACTTTCCTTATATCTTACAGCTCCAGCATCAACATCCTAGAACACACATAATCATGCAACGAGTTGTCAAATCAAACCAATTCCCATTATAATCACATGCCATTCAACATTAAGGGAGAAAAACAAATGAAACCATTTACACAGTATTGATCGACATTCTAAGTGGAACAGTTTTATACCTCATAAACTGCCTGATATCCAGGAAACTCAACTCTTGAGCATGAAGATCTAAAAACAATGGACTTTCCAGCATTCCCAATGTCAACTTGCACCTAGTTAGATTGAAGAAGTGTCAAGCGGAGACAATTAATGTCAATTGTATAGTGGACAAACAAGGTAATCTATCATAACAATTTACATGCTCACCTGCTCAATAGTAACAGGTTCCATCTGGCATGCAACTGTCCGAGACCAGATTAGTGTGTATAGCTTCAAGGAATCTTCATCAAGTACTCCAACAAGCATTGCTAGATGTCAACAAGAAATATTCTAAAGATTATTTAGCTGTATGAAAAGATTGGAGAAAAGGGGCATATTTACATCACAAATTCAAAAAAAATCATGAATACATCATGCAGATTGAAAAGTTTTTGATTTACATGGTAAAAGATGAATATTGGTGGGTCTGATTGCTTCATGGGCCTCTTGAGCATTCTTCACCTTCCTAAAATACTTGCGTGGACCCTTCGATGCAAAATCTTGCCCATATCTTTTTTTTTTGTGTGCAACAAAAAAGATGACAGCATTAGAAGTTGCATTCAAGAAAACATGGAACAGATGCAAATCAATGATAGATCAATGAAAAAGAGAAAAGCACAAAATCTAGATGATTTTTCTCAAATGGAGTATACGGAATAAAGATTTAGATGCACCAAAGCCACTAATAAAGATTTGCAAGCAAGAGAAGCACCTAATTTACCACCCCCTCCAACCTCCTCAGTCTGGCCATGCAAGAAAAGGTAACAACAATGGCAAGAGAAATAATCTAAAATTTGGAAAACCAAGAAACTACATGAAAGAGCCCCTCTAGTGGAAAGTAAAAAAGATCAATAGATGTTATGACTCTTCCTTAAGAAACCATATTGTGCTTCGAGCTCAGAAAGCTTTGCTCCATCCGACACTATTCTATTCCTATCTTCCCAAATACAAAGAGCACGGATATATGTCATCTTTCTTCTTACATTCTTACAAAGGACATCTAAAACTAGCACATGCCTTGATTGCCAAGAGAGAAGTGAAATATGGATCTTAGCACCCAGGATTTAAAAATTACCAAATGATGAAGACCAGTTCAAACCTTTCACAAAGTTTCAGTAACATCTAAGTTGGGGCAATCAAAAGATAATAAGCTGAGCTAAAGCAACTTGCAAGTAATATAGCAATAAAAGATGTTTTATCCTTGAAAAATGAAGATTCTACAGTGAGCGATGTCACGAAGAGGAAAGGAGGAATATGAGACAAACATATAAGGCATCCCTAATATTAAAAATCCAATAAATGCAGTGAAGAAATCCCATACAAGTCACCTTTCAATGATCAAGGAACGTATGTTTCCAACAGCTTCATCCGAAATCTAGGAAGGGGAAAAAAGCAATTTAGCAAAAGGAAAGACTAAATGCAACAGAAACATTAAACATGGAGCCATGACCCAGTCACCATCAGTTACTTGCAGAACAGAAGGCAAACATCAACTGATTGGGCATTCCAGGGAATAAAAAAACAGCGAAATTGATACTCACATGCAGTCCATCTGTCCTGAGGTAAGTTATCAACCCAGTTGCCTTCCCATCTGATAACTGAACCCCTTCATAAAGCTTCTGTGCGACCTGCATTTTGATGCATTATTTACAATGTCAAAACAAAAGATGAAATTGAACTAAACAAGGAAAAAATTATGAGGTAAGCTTGAAGCTCACTGTAAGGTCAAGCTAGTGGACAAATAAGAAACAACACAGAATGATGAAAATGTGAAGACAGTTTAGTCTTGTCTTTAAGTCATGCTATTGGTATCTTCTAGCCAAAGACAAGAAATAATTAATTTACAAGTGGTTTCCTGTTTTTTCATTCATAATCCATGTGGCATGTAGGCTCAATAACCATGCCCATTTCCATACAGCAAAGCTTTACCACAGAGTACCAACAAGACAGAATAAAATTGTCAGCCATGTGGGTGCCACATGGATTTTGCAATACAGGGCCATAGAAATGATGTAGCAATCATTTTTCCAATTAGAAAGGTGCACCAATCAGTTTTGCTGATGTAGTATAATATATGCCCAACAGCACCCATTCAGATATTGATATAAGATACACACACTTGCATACATTATATTTGCAGACAGATGACAGAATAACCAAAATCCACTAAGCCAAGACGGCATGCTTGCTAAAGGAACTCAAAATCACTAAATCATCTGAGATAAAGTAATCCGATAGAGTTTTCACTTTCACTATTTTAAGAGTTCTGCAGAGCTTTTGCACTCCATAACAAAGTATTATATGTGGTGATATCAGGCATGAGGTGCTATAATGGGAATAAATTTTTAAAAAAAAATTCGACAATTAAGGTGCTGGTACAGTTAAATATGCAATGCAGAACAAGAACACAGTAACAAATTTGAAAACAAACAGCTTCATAATGGAAAAAAATAAACAAATTAAAGTAAAAAATATCATAATATAGCTAGTCCTAAATATCAACAACGTATATAAAAAGAAAATTCCAGTCTTTATCAAGCTAAAACATCTAGCATGTTGGCACCTCGAATTGAAGAGCAAAAGTAGAATTATTATGTATTATTCCTCATCATCCTGATAACAATATGCTATATGATACAGATATTAGTTGATGAATAAATTATGATTAAGGTAGTCACAGAAAATTGAGAGTGCCTCACAAAAATATAATCATCAGGCAATAGAACACAAAGTTAGTCAAACATATCTACTATAATAAGTATTTAGAGAGTGATAAAAAAAATAAAAAAAATAAAAAAATTACTCTAACAGTGTTAATAAAAATGAAAATTGAATGCACAAATCCCCCCAAACCTTCATCGTGTATGATGTGGCAAAATCTAATTTGTTTGCAGCATCCTGTTGAAGTGTTGATGTTATATACGGAGTGGGAGGATTTCTATGTGTTTTGGTTTTTTTAGAGCCAACAACTTGAAAGTCAGCAGAATTAATCTTCTGTTCCATATCCTTTGCCTCTGTGTCAGAACTAATTGAGAATTGATTCAACTTTTTGGAATCAAAATGGGTCAAGTGTGCATTCACTAAAGAATCTTGCTCCTGTTTCTTCAACTTAGCACCAATAGTCCAATACTCCTGCGAATTGAATTCATCAATTTCCATTTCCCTGTCACATAAAAGTGATAATGCAGCTGATTGAACTCGCCCAGCTGACTGGCAACCTGGTAATTTCCTCCACAACAATGGTGAGATGTTGAACCCAATCAAATAATCAAGAGCACGTCGAGCAAGGTAAGCATGAACTAAGTTTACGTCAATTCCTCTTGGTGCTTGCAAAGCATTTTTTATGGATGTCTCTGTTATTTCATGAAAGACAACTCTTGCTACCGTAAGATCTTGGCGTAAGGCATCCTGTTGTTGCAACATCTCAACAATATGCCAAGCAATAGCCTCTCCTTCACGATCAGGATCTGATGCAAGGATAAGAATTTTTGCTCTGAGGAACAAGGCAAAAAGGTTGAGAGAATTTAGACAAATCTAACAGAAGAAAAGGAAGCAATACATGACAAGTCACAGCAGACTAGGCTACTAGCAGTCCAAAACTCATTTGTCTAACTTAATTGTAACTGTGGAAATTACAAGAAGGAGCACCCCTTACTTGCTATGTCAGAGCTCAGGGTGATAAAAGTATATAATTTTGATAACACATTCTATATTCCTATAACCACCACCATTCAGAGGAAGCTGGTGAAAGGGATACAAATCATACCCGCTTAGTGCAACCTTAATGCTATTAAGATGAGTCCAGGCAGCAGAAGGAACCTCCCACACAATACTAAAATCATCATCAGGTCGGACAGATCCAGACCTTGCAGCCAAGTCCCTTACATGACCATAGCTAGGCAAAACTTCATACATATCACCAAGATACCCCTGAATCACCTTGGCCTTTGTTACAGACTCAACCACCACGACACATTTCCCTGCTGAAGGATATAGTGACTTCAGTTTCCCTTGTGCAAAAGGTTGCAATTTGCCTATCTTTTGGGGTTTCTGTTTCTCTGCTGATCCATTAACTGCCTTTTTAGTTGTTCTCTTTATACTAGAGTTACCGTTTTTCTTGTTGGACTGTTGTTTTGTTGAACCATTACGCACTTCATTGGGCATTTCCTCAGTTGCTTTTTTCTGAAAAAAAAAACAGTGTTAGTAAGCATATTGCAAGTTGATAAAGAACTAATTTTTCTGATTCAACTACCAATTATCCTAACCTGTGAAGCTCGTGCAGCAACCTGGCCACTTTTGCTAGGAAGAGACTTCTTTAATTGGGAAGTAGTTGTCATAGATTTTGCCCCAGCAGCTTTTTCTGAAACAGCAGTGAAAGAAGCTTCTCCCTTGTTTTTCTTGCTTTTGGATTCCTTCTTCTCTGTTTCATTAACTTTGGATTTTTTGTTTCTCGTTCTTGAAACTGCTGAACCCAGCTTTGCATCTCCAACAGCTGTTTCGGTTGAAGTAACAGCATCAACATCTTTAGAAGCCGAGATACGAGAGTTTGTGTTAGTTTCATCTTTATCATGAGCAGCACCCGATGCCTTTGGCTTTTTCCAATGTTTACTAAATCCACCCACATTTTGATTCTTATTATTTGACCCTCTTGAGGCTGTTGAAAAAAGCCTCTTAGCAAATACACCACTTTCAAGAGAAGTCAGTGTATTACCATTGTTAAAAGACCAATAATTTAAAAGGCTCCCAGGGCTTAAGTGGGAATTAATGGCTGAAGACATGGACATGGACCCTCCATTGGCGAGACTCTGAGAATGGTTGATGGAGATAATGAAAGAGAGTCTATCTTTTTTTAATTTAATCTGTGAGCATTGCATGTAATTACGACAAGTAGTACCAATTGGCAAGCGAGATGCTGGATAATTCTGAAAAGTCCGACATTGTAACTGCAAACATCAATTTAAGAAAAAAAACAAGGACATGAGTTAATGTGAAGATAGCGTCTTTATCACTGTACTATGCTATGCAGAGAACAGAAAGCTATAAAAAAATAAATTCGTTGACAAAATATTCAAAAAATCAATTTTTATTTAATGAGAGGGTATCAATAATCATAGCTACGAGAGTAAAACTGGAAAAATTAAATTGAAACTAGAAGAAGAGAAACGGAACGAACCTTAGCCATGAGAGGACGAAAATGGAAAACTGTAGCAGATGAAGAAGTAGAGAGTGATAAAAAGCTCTTCATCTCCCTCATTCTATTCCTTCATTTCAATTGCTCTTTCGTCACTAATGTTTCAAGCTTTCCTCCTCAATTTCTCCTTTTTTTTTTCCTTTTGCAGGGACTTTGTTTTCTGCTGGCTAGAGGCTGGCTGGCTGGCGGTGAAAGAGAAAGAAACCGCAGCGTTTTCTGGGTTTTGTAGACATCCACAGAGGCTGAGGTCCAGGGTTTTGCAAAGGTTTTTTTAATTATTTATATTTTTCCTTGAAAAAATCATAAAATTCGGTCCGGCTAAATTGTAACGGGTCGAGTCAAAATTAGTGGTAATGGCCAAGCCCAACACGCATTACACTCTATTTGACCCGCATGTTGATTGTAAATTTTAAAAAACAAATCTGGGTATGCAAGATTTTTTCTAAGAAGAAAATTTAAAGTATAAATTAAAAAGTTAATGCAGCTAACCAATTAAACTGGTGATTATTTATGTAAATAAATTAAAAAATATCGTTAACAATAACTAAAAAAAAACTAAAGAAAATGAGAAATAAATGTAGGCTAATATATTTAATATTGTAGAATGTATCATTTACTCGATTGTATTTAATGAATTTATTTATGAAAATTAATTTATAACAAAAATTGATACACGTATAAAGTTTATTGAATAAAATAAAAGGAAAAAATAAAAAATTGCACATATTAAATTGTAAAAAAATAAATATTTTTTATTTTTTAAAATAAGTTTAATATATATAAAATAAAAAATATATATAGATGAATCATACTAACATAATAAAAAATCCAAACACACTTAATATAATAATAATAAAAATTATCATGTCAAAAAAGTTAAATAAACCAAAAAATCACATAAAAGTTGTATTAATCAAATCATATATGCAAAAAATATTTTTAAAAACATATAAAAAAAGAAGTAATTAAAAAAAAAGACAAGAAAAAAAGAATAAGACCATGCATTGTGGGTCTGGTAAGCCAGGCCTAACGTCTAACCCATAAAAAAATGGCCTATAAGTATAAGCCCATATATGCAAGGTTTTTTTTTTTTTCTAAAATGCATCATCTGCTTTATTCTTTATCAAAAAAATAGATGATGTGTCATCTATTTTCAACCAATTTTTTACCTAAAATACCTAGAAAACACCTTTAAAACCTTATTTAACCAATTCATGGCCTTTGAAAACTCAAAAAACAACCCCAAAAATCATAATCAACCTAAAACCCAAAAATTTCAGAGCTCATATATGTTTTTCCAGGTGTTTTAAATGTAACAAAAAATACTCGATTTTAACTCCTTTTATTATATAGAACAATTTGACAAGAAAATCAATCGTTTTAAAGGTTAGAATCATCATAAACAATGATTTTTTTAAGTTAGAATCCGACGACCTCTTTTTTTTTCTTCTAAAGACTAAAAAAAAAAAAAATATTATAAAAAAATAAAATATTTAAAAATTACAAACACCGAATACCTTAGCTTAAAAAATTTAAAAGATTAAAATAAAATTTTTAAATACATTATAGAGCCGTCACCCATATTACCCATATTTTTCACCCATGAGAAGTTAACCCCAACCCTCTAAATATATATATATATATATATATAATTTAGCTTCAATTCAGACTCAAAATAATTTAATTGTATAAAATAAGATTTCAAAGATAAAATTAATTTTTTTTTAAATCTCACTATTATGATCCAGGGAGGGGAACAGTAAAGATGGCTACAGGAAAAACGCCTCACGGTATATTTTATAGGTAATACTAATAGTATCCCTTCATCGGGTCATCAAATCCAACAAAGCGGAGTATTTAGTTTGTCGTCGAGCTCTCCGCTTCCGATTGGAAAACAGATTCTCCCGGAGTCTCCGATAAGCTCTGTGCCCGTCTCCGTCTAGTTAGATTCGTTTCTGCTTTGGTTAATATCACACAAGGTATTTCCTCTGTTTTCTGAAAGCCAGTAGTAGTAGTGCTTATCATATTTGATTGCCGTTTATTCGTAGAGAGTTTTAGCAAAAACCCTCCCAAGTTTCAATTTTTAATTATTTATCCTACATATTAAGTATGGAATGAATGTGGGATTTTATGGTAATTGTTGTTTCTTATGTGAAATATGATGAGTTTGGACGTGGGTTTTTATTTATTTAGTTATTTATTTGCTAGGTTTAATGGATAGGCAGCAACCGCAGCCCCATGACTATGCTGCAATGGCATATGCTCAGCAGCAGCCACAATATGGACACCATCCGCCTCCACATCAACACCAACAATACCCTCCCCCACTTAATCCCTTCATGCCTCCTCATTCTTCAGTGCAGCAATTCCCTTACACTCAACCTCCTCTACACCCTCACCATCTTCAACTCCCTCCGCAGCAACAGCAGCACCCTCCACCTTTTGCTCCGCATTTACCCCCTCACCTTATTCCTCCGCCTTTCCATGCTCCTAATTATGATTCTCCCTCACCCCCAGCCCCCCCTCCTTCCGATCCTGAGCTTCAAAAACGTATTGATAAGCTTGTTGAGTATTCTGCAAAGAATGGGCCTGAATTCGAAGTCATGATTCGTGAAAAACAGCAGGATAATCCCGCTTATAGTTTCCTTTATGGAGGAGAGGGTCATGCATATTATCGGTATAAGCTTTGGTTATCTACACGTGGTCCTTTCAATCCTCCTTTCCAAGCATCTTCCATGATGCATCCACAACCAAACCCAATGATGAATGCTGCTATTGGGCCTCCCCCTCAAATGCACCAGCCTCCTTTTCCACCTTTTTATGATCACCATCAGCAGCATCCTCCACAGCCCTTTGGCGCTCATGGTCGACCAGATTTTGAATCACCCAAGTCCTTTAGAGGACTCTCTGGTCCACTTCCTCCTGATATTGCAGTGGAGCTCAGTAATGTGCTTAACACTCTAAATGGTACCAAGGAGTCTATCAAAGGTGCCAAGACTTGGTTCATGCAGAGGTCTCCATTTGCACCAGCTCTCGTCGAAGCACTCAGAGACAGGATTGTTGCTCTTGATGATTCTGAGAGGCAATTGCATATCATCTATCTTGCCAATGATATTCTTTTTGACAGGTATGGTTCTTCTGCACTAATTGCCTTCTGAAGACTACAACTTGATCACTCCTTGACTAATCTGTATTGTTCATCACCAGCAGTTTGTCTCTGATGCTTTTGTTCATGAGCTTCTTACATCATACGCTCATGTTAGATTCATTTTCCTTTTCATTTGTTTTTTTTTTCCTCTTACAAGTGCATACCTTCTTAGTGGAATTGATCTTTGTAATTGTGTGCCTATTAAAATAGCTTTGTGCTAGAAGGACCTCTTCATCTAATATCGCTATAATCTTTGAGAGTGGTTCCTTTTCAATATTACCTTGCTCTGAGGCCTGTAGTTCTTAAGGAAGCTTAAACATGTGTTTTTGTTGCTTTGAAATCTAGTATCATTGAACTAAATTACTCAAGTCATATAGTTGATCAGAATGTAGATGCTTACCAATAATCAAATTTGAAGTTATATGGCTCATCAGAATGCAGATCACCTACAATCAAATTTGACAAAATGGAAATAAGATTAATAAATACTGAATCACAAAGTTAAGAGCAAAATTGTTGACTTTCAGCTACTAGAAGTAGATTGCTCCATGTGAATAATCGATTTAGAAAAATTCAAGCAACCAGAATTTCAGAATACTTAAACATGTGAAGGCACCCTTGAAAAAACCTTTCGCAAGTTATTTGAAATTGGGGTCCCAGTTTCCATACAAATTGAACATCTCCCTCTTTACATAGTTTATAATGGTTTAAGAATTCAGTAGGTGTAGATAGGATTTATTAAAAGTTTGCTATTGCATAGATTTAAAACTTGAGTTTTATATTTGAGGCCTGTTCGGACTTTAAAAATCCTACATGTTATCCTTTTTATTTGTCTCACAAATATTTGCGAGATAACATCATATTTTATCGCCCTATATAGTCACTAAAGTATGTCATTGGAAAAACCTCACAACCAGGCCCTCAGATAAAAGACTACATAATGACATTTTTTCCAGTTTGGGAATAGATTTCAAAAAGATAAAGCAACCATCTCAATCTTTGGTGCTTTTTTTTTTACACCCTCTCTCTGGTCTGCAATCTAGCTCCATGACAGAGTAAATCATTGGAAAAACCTCACAAACAGGGCCTCAGATAAAAGGCCACATAATATCATTTTCTCCAGTTTGGGAATAGATTTCAAAAAGATAAAGCAACTATCTCAATCTCTGGTGCTTTTTTTTTTGACACCCTCTCTTCAGTCTGCAATCTAGCTCCATGATAGAGCAGCAACATCCCCTTGAATTCTAGTCCTGGAAGGCCAAACTTGATCCCAACTTAAGGCCACCTCCATATGAACTTGAAAGAAATTGACAAAAAGAGAACACAAACTTTTATAGGCAGTGGCGGCTTGTTTTGCGCATCTTTGTATCATTAGGAAATTATATGCAGTGTCACTGGGAAGGGCTCCACCATGTATTGGAAAAAAAAAATGTGTTCAAGTTTACATCATCACCTGCAAGTCGTAGCATAATTTCAGAGAATTGGCAATCCCTAATGTTTTTGTTGTTTCCTTAAGGCCACATGAGCTCATATTAAATTCAGGTTCCATCTCTAATATGTAAAAACTTCAGAATTTGTAAATTCACCTGGAAAGTTGACACTAAATGTATGAGAGCTAAATCTCCAAAATGTGCAGTTCATCCAAAAGTCTTTTCTTTATGTTAATCTTCATTGATCATCCTGATTCCCCATGGCCCACTCTCTGCAGCTGCGTGTCTGTTGAGGTCCTTAATATTTGTTTTGGAAATGTTTTATCTATTTTCTTTCTATTATTATCTGGTATGAATGTTCAAGCCTCCTTGATTTCTATGCAACCAGCCATAGATTTCCTTCTCTGCTTCGTTGCATTTTATTTTGGTATTTGATTTTACTTTCTTGATTTGGTGTTGTGAACCTTTATTGGCATGCTTTTTCTTTTTTTTCAGAAAAGATGATTTTGTTCATAATGTAAGAGTCTTAAAACTTCCTTGACCTCTTGCTATTTGTTACCTGCAGTTTGCAAAGGAGAATTAATCCCCGTGATCTTGATAATGAAGCCCTTGCATTTAAGCCAGTGCTAGGTTCCATGCTTGCAAGGATTTATCACTACCCTCAGAATAAGGATGAAAACCAGTCACGGTTGCAGAAAATTGTGCAGTTTTGGGCCTCAAAGGAGGTCTACGATCAAGATACCATTTATAAACTTGAAAGTGAGATGGTTGCTGGACCGCGGGCAAATTCTTTTCCAGGGCCGCCAAAAGAATTATGTACTGGCTCAGCAGATTCTGTGACCACTGCAGGTAGCTTCTTCCATCTACTTGCTAAACATGCTAGCTTGTGAAACCAATAATGTTAATGTACCAGGGGTAGTTGTGACTACAGATTGAATTTTGGGTTGTGCAGCTTAATAGCTTTAAGTAATTTGTCGTTGGATTTGTTTCCAAGAATTTGATAATTTCATTCAAGAAATGTCATGTGAGTTCCTTTTCCTGCAGGCTTTCCTCAGCATGCAACTAGTTACAATGCTCCACAATGGCTGCCTGATAGGCAGAGTGTACCAGATCAGGAGCATCCCGATAAACAAGTGCCTCCAGTCATGCTTCCAACCTTAGGAAATCAGCAATTCATTCCAAATTCAGTCCCTGCTGCTGCTTTTCCGGGTTCCCTGCCTGTAAATCCGTCTGTTCCACCAGCAAGTCAACAACCTGCACCACATTTATTGCAAGCACCTCCTGCTAACATTGCTGAAAAATTGTCACCATATCCCCTGTTCCCACCTGGTCTCATTCCTGGAATGGTCAGAAAGATGCAGATTGGCAGTGGGGTACCCTACTCACCTTTGAGCCCTTTGGACATCCCGACAACCATACCCCCATCCAATGTATCCCCATCAGAAATTCTAGACAGTGTGTCAAAGTTTTTTAAAGAGATTGGAGAGGTTAACCCGTCTGAGGGACCGATGATATCTGATCCAAAAGATGAAGATGACGAGTATGAGAGAGAGCCTCCCATTCGCAAAGGAGGAGCTTGCATCCCTCCTCCTCCAAACTTACAGGTTGACCCAGAGACAGGAGCTTATGCAGATGGAAGTGTGGAGCGGAAACATGGAAGTGGCTCAGGAAGATTGGGACTTGGGGCAGCAGCCGATCCTAACGAGCCAAGTCAATACGATGATGTTTACACATCTTACAGGAAACAGAGAAGCACCACCTATCATTCATCGATGGTTGCAAGGGCTGTTACTAGGTAAAAACCCTGTGCATCTCTTATCAATTTGCTTTTAATCGGAAAAGGAAGAGCACCTATTGAGATGCCTTCTTCCCATCCTCGTGGAAACATGGATGTGTAGGCGGAGGTTGTTCATGCTTTGGATTATGCTACTTAAAGTTTTGATTTAGGGGGGTTGTAGTTGCAAGCAGTAGACAGACCACCTTGCAGTGTTGTAATCATTTAACCAATGCCAACGTTGGCGTATAAAGTTCGATGCATTGACCGAGGTTTCCTTGCGCCTTAACTGAGTTTTGTTGTCTGAGATTAAAAAAAAAAAGAGAGAGATTATGAAATGCAATGCACCTGTTTTGTTTTGTTTTCTGAATAGTTCAATAGCCATTGATTTTTTGGATTTCAAGAAACATGACATATAATGGTAAGCATTAGCAAGAAAAATGATGTAAGAGGTAGAGCGGGTCATGCGAATGCTGCTAGAAGTTAGTCAATGGTCCGACCAACACAAGCCCTCCAAGGACTTAAATATAAACCCGGTCTCAATATGTTACAAATTAAATTTTTTAGATCACAACTTAAGATCTAAAATTATGAAATAAAAGTGGATCAAATTAAGGATCGGGGTTCTAAAATAATCCAAATATATTAAAAGGTTTAAATCGATTTAAAATCTAATGATTTCAAATAATAAACTAACTGCGCTGAGAAAATCATTAAGAATTATAGAAATTAATATTAAAAAAACTTGTGAAAAGAAGATTTGAAGTCGATAGGGTTATCTATTTTTTTTTAAAAAAGAATCTGTGGCTAAGAAAATTTAAGAATTAAGCTAATTAAGGATTAAATCCCACCACATACAAAAATATACTAGTTGCATTGCTCTCGCGAACCAATGTTGAATAAGCAAAAGCATTTGAAGGTGTGCTGGAGCCAATGCTACACGAAGTTAAAACAACTATGTGGGTGAAATAAAAGCGAGTGAATCGTAGCAGAATTTGGTGTGTGAAAGAGCTTCATACTGCAGAAAAAATTGCAAGAGCAAAAACCTATGTAACTGTAGGAAACCGATTGATTAACTAATCATCTACATGTACTGTTCTATTTAGCCACAACAAAAAAAAAAAAAACATCACAAAAGCCATGTATTCTATTAATGAACAACAAAACAATGCCACATCAATGTTAAAGTGCAACAGTGCATTGCAAGAGAGCCAAGCAATGTGTTGTTTGATCAGTCACAAGGGGCATGCAAAAGTCACTGGGAAGCAGGCTACTGAGTTGTTGCATGCACAAAAAGCCTGTGTGATTTTGTTGATGAAAAATCCTTGCAAATAAAAAAGGAATCAGTAGTGTAAGGGATAGATTAAATGAAGGAAAGAAGTCTGCAAAGAAAAAGGGAAGGTGAAGCTAATGTGTTGCCAGGTTGAAGCAAATACAATAAAGTTAAAGTTAGAAAGTAGATGTAATCGATTTTACTTTGAAAAAACAACAACAAAAAAAAACGCTAGAAATAAAGGGTTAATGGTTTTCTTAGTTAAAAGTGTGTCTTAAATCCATTTTGTAGGCTGTTTATTTGCCCAGTTCTTTTTTGTTTTGTCCGGCCAACAATGTCAGAATTAATTATTCATGCTATATCTAACCATCAAAACATGCTCCTTCTTAAGCATCAGTTTCGTAGCACTCTCAGACTGGAGGCAAGTTCTTCTTGTTGTAGTGTCTATTGTAGTTTTTGGGAGTTATGTTCCAGCCTTTACTTTCTTGACTAGAAAGTGCTTTGCCTAATATTTATATATTATAGTAAATTTGTACCGTGATGTTGCCCCCTAGTCCTATTATGGGAGTAATAGCCTTTCCTCTAGTTGTTGAGAGTTTAGCCATTGGAGTGCTTCGGAGGCAGTGCTTTCTCTTAGTTTGAAGGAAGCTTTCTAATGGTTTCACAACTGTAAATCTTCACTGGCAACATTTTTTTTTTTGGCTGACCGAACCACGTTTCAATTTTCCAGGTGTAACCATTTTAGGTTAACTGGAAACCACAGTAACAACATCACATTGGTAAATCTTTTGACATACGCTAACTTTCTGGATCATTGTCTATAGCATTCGATTATCTAAACTTAAACTGAGACAAAGCATGTGAAGGAAAAACTTTGCTCTGTATTTGCAGTAGCAGTAGAAGAGTCTTGTGCAAGTGAAGAAGCAATGGATGCCGTCATTGTTTGTGCTAATAAAGGAATTCCAGCAAAGCATGACAATAGGTTTGTTGAGGTAAATTAACAGAGTAGTTACCTAATCTTGGTCAAGTTCAGAGGGACAATGACACTTGCTTGGTGTACCATGTGTTTCTAAGATGGTAGATGGACCACAGTCAAGTAGTTTAGACTCAGCTGGAGGATCAGCTGCAGCAGCTGATTCAGAGCTGTGAATTAAAAAAAGCCATTAATTATGTATCTGCCACGCATAAAAGCAACTGAAAGAACTTGGATTTTTAAAAAAATGAAAGGCAACATCTTTTAAATGACATAATTGAGGTGGTTGTAACCTTTGGGGATCAGGTGTTTCATCTTTCAAGAGTAGCTGTCTTTTTGCTTATAATGAAAAATGATTGATGACAACTGGTTGCACTGGCGAGAGCTGTAAGAAAGTAGCATCAACTCTGGAGGATGCAATGGGTGCATGAGCTGTTGGGTCCAATAAAGAAACATCTTTTGAAGATGATGAAGCTGCTAGATCAGCAAGTGCAACCTTAATAGCATGCAAGTCTGGTTCAGTATGTGGGCTTGGGAATTCGGCAGCCATATTGTCATCGAAAACATTGGTGATAATGATGTCACCGCGGTTGACAATTGAACGAAAAGCTCCAAACCTGTGCTGGAAAATATTGACCTTGTCTAATTTGTCAATCATGGGAGGTGAAATGCAATCATCAAACCCTTTGTCATAGAGATAGTTGTGGGCAAAGGAACCAAATAAATTCTTAGCAATTATGCATCCATACAAAGAATTTCTTTGATTGTTTTTCTGTTTTCATTTTTTGTTCTTTAATGGATCTAACATCGTTTCTTGAAGCAGGGAGGTGCTGGACTTCAACAGGGAGTTGGTCATAGCTGAGAATACAAGAAGTTGAATCAAAACACCAAGAGTTAATCTGATAATATAAGTGAAGTAATAAGAAAAGAGAAGGAGTTGGCTTACTGATGCTTATGTAGAAGAATTCTTAGGAATCTCTGGGTTGAAATACTGTAAGGACGCAACAGTGCTAATGAGGTTTGGTTTTCCTTGTAGGATAAGGAAAAAAATAGAAGAAAACGATCCAAAAGTCAGTTCTATGATAATGGGAAGAAGACATGAAAGTTAGCTTGAGAAAACATAAAAATATCTAAAAAGAAAATGAAAAAGTATTTTTAAAATTTAGTTAATGACAATGGCAAGAAGGCATAAAGTTCAAGCAAAAAAAAAATGTAATGAGCAAATAAGAAACGTGCAAACTTAAAAGGACAGTGTGTGATAAGGTAGCCAGCAAAAACAGCAATAACTGGATTTGTTTGCCCATGCAAAATAGAATCATCAAAGCTTCTAGCAACATCAGCTCAAAAGGTTATTCTGAGCTCATCGCCCCTGTATAAAAGATGAAAAGAAATAGGTAAAAGTAATAAGATTGTTGAAGTAGAAAGAGTAAGCTAAACAACCTGATGTTTTCAAGGATAAACTCTCTCTTGTCTGTCACGTCCTGCTTTCTAACTAATGCTTGATCAAATGGATGAATGGCTTTTAATCGACCAAGCACATCTCATGAATCAAAATTTTAGAAGATGTTAGCAATCCCAAAGAAAATGAAAAAAAAAAAAAAGTTATGAAAATGCATAAGCAGAGTTTTTTGTGTCAACTAGTGAGTATTCTTGATCCTTTAATTTCCTCTAGAAAGCGCAGGCGCAAAG
>Ga0307517_10003221_pt1 | contig 25599 bp, 21 predicted proteins | sample 23_EM_MG_FD_194515 | JGI IMG/M metagenome (GOLD analysis project Ga0307517, IMG submission 194515) | Populus trichocarpa ectomycorrhiza microbial communities from riparian zone in the Pacific Northwest, United States - 23_EM | ecosystem: Host-associated > Plants > Roots > Unclassified | place... | reverse complement strand
AAGGTAGTTCTGATATAAGAAAGAAGCTTCTTGATTTGATGGCAGGAATGGGCCTTTGCCTGATCGTATATCTTGTACAACAATCATTGATCACCACTGCAAGAATGAGAAAGTTGAGATGGCTTACAGCATTTTCTATGATATGATAGAAAAGGGTATTACTCCTGATGTGGTTTCATATAATGCCCATATAAATAGATTTTGCAAATCTTCGAGAGTAGGTGAAGGTATGCATCTATACAAGGAAATGCTGCAAAGTGGATCCTTTCCTGACGAGGTGACTTGTAAGTTGATCATTGGAGCTCTTATACGGGGAAAGAAGCTTATAATTTCCATTCCCAGACCCTCTGTGTGTGCGTGTGTTTGTGCGCTCGCGTGCTGACTGATACAATAACAAAAAGTTTTACTGGAATGATATTCTAATGGGCCAGTTCTGGATTATTTGTTATCGGTATTGGTGATTTCTGTAGTATTCAATGCCTACATAGTGCCTCCCATCTTCTGCAAACTTTATGGAATCCGGAAATATTTGTATGATGGCGATTATGAATTACAGTGGCTGGAAATTTAAATTCAATAATTCTTCTTCTTTTCTAATGCCAATTATGAATGACAAGGTTAAGTGGAGTGATTTTAATAGGCGATTATTTGCAAAATGACCACAGACGAATGATGGCCACTATCTTAGATGCAAGAAATCCTGTTAAACCTGCCATTACCATGCTCCAGATCTTTATCAAGCAATCCTTGTTCACGTGATGTCTATAGACTACAGAATGGAGAGTTTACTGTTTTGCAAGCCATTAGTGATTCTTAGGCACCACATTTTCCAGTGCCTATTACTGATGCTAACTAGTTATTGGGCCAACCGATCAGTTGTGCCATTGACTGAATTTGAAAATGACTGCATGCTCTTTGGTAGAGTGGTATGAATTTGCAAATGGCCCTTAAAGGTTGCAGGTCTATTTTTGTACAAATTCTAATTTTCATCAGGAAATGGTACCAAAGGCTTTCAATATTACTGAGCAAGTGCATTGCTAACATGTATAATGCTGACTCGAGTTCACTGTGTCACATTAATCTCTTACTGTTTCTGCTTGTGCCCTTAATGGATAAGCAACCGAACAACATAGATTGTCCCTTCATCTAACTGGTATTTCTCTTCCCCTCTTCAGTCAATCACAAAGCCCGAGTTTTGGAGTCTTCTGTGTGGTTGGAGACTTGGAGTACATCTTAGCATGCCTATATTGCTGCTATTCCATTGGCTTCTTCGCGAATTGCAATAACAGGGCTCTCAGGTTTGGGCCGCAGTCTTTTCTTGGACTTTTTTTTTATTCATACATGCAATTAATTCTAATTTTCTGCTGGTTATGTACGAAACGGGAAATGGTATGAAGAAAAGGGATATGGACACAGCAAGAATGTGGTTTCATGACTATCTTCTTTTTTTTTCTTTGAGTGACTTTTCACTATTTGGATAATTTCACTTGAAATGTTGTCAAGTAACATTTAACTGAAAATATGCAGTGCATGATGGGATTGGTGCTTTGAAGTCAGATGCTTCGAAGAACATGGGGCTTATCCTTGTAAGATTTATCCCCTTCCATATAAAACATTGTCTCTCGTCACGAGGGTAGAAATAATTGTGACATGTCAGTGTTCTTGTATTAAAGAATGTCTTACGATCTCTCTCCCACCCACTTAACAAACCATTCATGTTTCTTCAGTGTGATTAGGTTTCCTCAACAGTGTCAGACATCCAGGATCACTAATGATTGAGTTCAAGCTTTATAACCCAGTACAGAGGTATGGTTTCTCAAATCCTAAATGTGTCAAAGGTGTGCTGTAGGACAGGGTGGTAGTGAAAAAATGATGGAGAACCAATTATACTGAGAAAGAAGTTCTAATATTTGTTTTATTTGAGTTGTTTAAGTTGGTTGGGATTCTTCTCTTAATTGTTGTTGTTGACTTTACTTATTTAAAAAGGATGCTATTAGGGTTTTGGTGCCTATTTAAGAGAACCCACACACCGGGGGGCTCGAGCCCACAAAAACGAACATTAAACATCAAGGTGGCATCCTGGCAATCCATTCCAAGTCATATCATGTTAAAATCAAAACAAAACTGAAGTCAGATATCATATGTGAGATGGCTGTTGCTAAATCTTGCTAATATCTTCTCTGGATCTTGCAGGAGATGAGCTAATAAAAGGGAATGGAGCTGAGGTTTTCTCGTGTTGTCCAAATAGTTGTTGGCTGCCCTTTTTGCCGATATCTGAATTTAATAAAACACTACATTCTGAGGAAAGCTCAGGGCTGAAACTGTGACTCCAATAGAAGGGCCTCCAACAACGATGACATTAAACTTAAGAACTGGTCGCTTATGAAGCGGGGCTTCTCTTATGGCACTCAGCATTTTTTCAAACCTGGTGTGCCTTAGAAGCACCCTGGACTCCTGTTGCTGGCCGCTTCAGGTCAGAAATAGAGCTTTACAGTGTCATGATATTTATTATCCATAGGCTAGAAGAAATTGAACGCATCCTCTCTTGTATGATTTAAATTTTACTGCGAGTTCTATCGCTTACTATAAGAACAGCTATGGCACCTAAAATTTCCCTGGATATACAGAGGCCATCCTTTTCTCCAATTTGCTGGCCATTCTGCAGTAGATTGTTTCTAATCATTTATCATTGCTCCAGTGGGAAGAGAAATGCAAGATTGGGAATTCCTATATTGTATTGTGACCAAACTGTTCTTAGGGAGCAGAAGATAGTATTAACGTCCGGAATCCCAGCCAATTCCGAGACAATTTCATGCATGGTTTACAGATTCCAGGCCAACTCTCTTGGCCTTTATTTTCGTAACCCTAGTTATTAACTGAAAAGGACCTAATAAATAAATAAATAAAGGAGAATCTGAGAAGGTGTCACCGTTATGGACTATTAGGCTGTGTTTGCTTCTTTCAAAAGTGCACACGCCATTCATAACTGTATTAAAATATTTGATTTGATAACAATTCTTTTACTTTAAATTAATTTTTTTTTATATTTTCGAAACATTTCAATGTAATAATATTAAAATATTATTTTGATATATTTTTAAGTAAAAAATATTATTTTAATTATTAAAATCAAAATCAAAATTGAAATGGGGGAGCGGAGGTTGGTTCAGCCGTTGAGGTGCGGTGTAATTAGGAAGCAGCCAATCCTGTATCCTGGGACCATAGCCGACTGATTATATCTTAAGACAGATACAACCTTAAAGAGAAAAGGAACCGCTCAAGGATTACTTGCCTCCGTTGATGAGCTTATGTTTGATTCTTTGCCTGGACATGAATCCTACTTTAAGTTCTCGTGAAGTCATCCTCTTTTTCATAGGTCCAGCAACAACTCTCTTCTTATTCTCCTTCTGCAATCCTTCATTTCTCAACATCTCCATGCTACCATGTCTTGGCATCCAGAAACAAACCCTCATTTTATTAAAACACCGCTGCAACAGCGTGAAGGCCAACCCTCCCAGACACCACCTAGTCACGGGGAGCCGTCGTCAGGTCGTCAAGATCAACAAAACCAGCCACCTCAGGGCCCACTGGTGACTCGACTAAGGAGCAAAGGCCAAGGTTCCAAGAAGAACGGTGCACGGGTGGTTAAAACAGAGCATGAAGGCCAATTGCGCAGTCCATGGATCATACCAGCACAACAGCATCCGGGCCACCATCCCGATTCACACTTTCCACTTCATGACAACCAAGTCCAAAGTCCACCAACGCAGACACCGCAGCATCAAGACCACCCACATTTTCCATCGCATAATGTGACTTTCCAGAGCCCATGGGTTCCACCACTGCCCCGTGGCCCTCACCCCCAGCCACATGGCCCCAAGCATGATAGTGAACCTCATGTACCACCGAGGAATCATGATCAAGACCGTGGTCCTAGTCCTAGGGTGACACTTCCACAGCATCAAGAACGAAACCCCCGGCAGCCCCCCGGTCTAGTAGACCGACCAGCACAGTTTTCTGGGTTGCCGAAACCTGGTGGAACCAAACCCTTAATATGGTTAGGTGCAGTTTTCTGCGCAATTCTTTGGATCGTAATATTCCTAGGAGGCCTAATTGTCCTTATAGTCTACCTGGTATATCGCCCACGTAGTCCACGGTTTGATGTGTCCAGTGCCTCCTTAAACATGGCCTACATCGATGCAGGCTCTCTACTCAATGCTGATCTAACTGTGCTAGCAAACTTCACCAATCCAAACAAGAAAGTGAGCGTGGACTTCAGTTACATGATCATTGATCTATACTACGGAAGCACTCTTATCGCTACCCAATATATAGAACCGTTTTCAGCAGAGAGGGCTGAGTCGAGGTTCGTAAATGTTCATATGGTTACAAGTCAGGTTCGGCTTCCCGTCCTGGAAAGCGCACGGCTCCAGGAGCAGATTAGTAAAAATGGAGCCATATTTGACGTGAAAGGAGTATTTCGGGTGCGATCTAAACTGGGGACTTTACTCAAGTACTCGTATAGGCTGTATGGTCACTGCACTATCTTGGTGACAGCTCCTCCCAGTGGAGTCCTTCGAGCTACCAAGTGCAGAACAAAACGATGAGAAACATTCTGTAACTTGCCAATACATGCTATTGTTTTCCGACTGGCAAACATTGATGGATTTTGCACATTGTTGAAAGAGTATCAGAATTGAAATGATTTTTCCTTGCTATTGTTTTCTACTCTTTTCTAATTTTCAAGAACTTTCAGGATTACAATCGCTTAGTGTCCTTTTCGATTGTAGTTCTTTCCTTGCTCGCATGCATGTCCATGCATCTAATTATTATAGCAAAGCGCAGCAATACCTTTGGAGTGGATAGACGGTGCAAGATGGAAAGGAGTAACATGGTCTTTTACTGATTCAGAACCACTCACTGGAAATTACCACACATCTGCAATGAAAAAAGCTTTGTTTCAACAATTTCTGTGATAATATTCCTCCCTTGTACAACACCAAGGTGGACAAAAAATAAATTACAACACTGAGGTACTTGTCAAGGCAAATCAGTCTTTGAAAAAAAGAAGAAAAAACTGCTACAAAACTACTCCGAGGACAAAACTTGGGACTTGGAGAATGCCTCTCCTGATTACAGGTTGGCTATGTACAAATGCTCAATTTTGAAGGAAAATTGCACAAGCAGCTCAGAAATCCAGGCTAAGCCACCCACTCTCTCACAAAGTCAAGAAATACAGTAACATGGTAATTGAAAGCAATCCAGGAACCCACATCAGCCAGCTCCACCCTTTCACTTAATAAATCATTTCCAATATCAACATAAGAGAGTATTATTGAACTCTCCACTCAAAATCTTCTGTACTTTGTGAAGAAAGGGTGCCTGAGGGCTTCATGAGCTGTTAGTCTAATCGCAGGGTCATGTCTAAGGAGGCCTTGCAAGAGATCAATGATATCTCCAGCAGAGTGATCAACGTGCTGCATTACTAAGTTCTGCCATGGAAACAATAATATGTATGTAGCACAAAAATGAGTCCGGAGAAGATTCATAGGTTTGCATATAGCACAAATTTCTGGAACATGTTCCTTATGAATGAATCAAATATAACCTGAGGTAACAAAGTAATGCATCCACACCTGAAGGCGAGGTAGCTTCATAGTAGCTTTAATGCTTTCCCGAGACATTGCACCATCTGGCCAGTCCAACCTACCCCTTCTAACGTACTTCTCAGCCTGTAGGCTGAACCAACCACCCCCAATCCACCAAAATAAAATAAGTAAAATATTGATGTGTGCTGAAGTTCTTCACATTATTTAAAGGCTATTACTAAAAGAAGTCTCAGAAGAGCACACACTCTACTCTTTTTAACATGTGCTGAGGTAATGGGCCTAAAACTCTTTCCATCATGGCCAAGTGCTCCAAGTTCTCGTGTGTCTGAAACAATGCTTCTCCCTGCAAACAATTATACATGGGCATTCACATTAAGTTTTCAGGAATTAAATATCCTTCCCGACCTCTAGGACATAACGTACCGAGCAAAGTTCAACCAATATACAACCAACACTCCATATGTCGCATGGATAACTCCATCCAAGTCCTAAAAGGTGCAATTCACTTACTCATTAATCTCAACATGTATAATGACATAAGATCCACTCAGAGGACTAAACAATATCATACCAAGAATAACCTCCGGAGCACGATAATGCCGGGTAGAGACAATGTACTTGTGATCTTGATGGCCATAAGCTGTGCTGCCAAAATCAATAACCTTAATAGCACTTGACTTTGGCAACCTCTTGTAAAAGGTCCCCTCAGTGTGTGACTGCAGTGGAAGAAATGATCAAGTTAATGACAAGTTAAAAACAGAAGATCATTTATACAAGAAGCAAAAAAGCTAAGTGCAAAAATTCTTGACAAAAGATAAAGGGAAAGGATAAACGTTAAAAGAAGATTTCAATTGCTAGCACAGCAAAACATACCAAAAGAAATAAATACCTTATAATCTGGTATTTTTATATATTCTGAAGAAACAAAAAGTATGTTTTCTGGCTTCAAGTCAGTGTGGATGAGGCGCATATCATGCATGACTGCAAAATTTCATAAGCAAGCAAAGCAACTATCTTATTAATCCAGCTCAACATCAATGTCAGCTTACTTGTAAGATACATAAATGTCCACATGCAATAAAAATAAAGAAAGGGGGAGCTTCTATTAAACAAATTATAGAAAAGTGACTTAGTTCCTTGAGCAGTATAACAAATGAGGTCAGTGCAACTCAAAAAAAAAAAAAAAAAAAACCAGGGAGTTTAAAAAGGTAAGAGAAATCACAGAAGCAACAGCTACACACATGCTACACATTCCAAGAGCTGTCTGCCAAGCTCGCGAACAAGATTGACTGGGAATGGGCAATAGTTATTTTTCCTAAGAAAATCATATAAGCTTGGTCCCAGCATCTCAAATACCTGTTAGAACCATTTCAAATCACCACCAAGTAAGCCCTAGAATACTTGTGAACAAGGCAAAAATAAAACAATTGCAACTAAATTAAGTGATACTTACAATACAGATATGGTTACGATAATCAAGCCAGTTTCGTATTTGAACACAGCTGCAAAGAACACATCCACTAAACTACTGACAGAAGTTACATCAAAGTAGGCAGATTAGAAAATTGAAAGACAAATTACACTCACCGACTGCCATTTCTATCATATTTTCCAAGCAATTGGAGCACATCAACTTCTAACATGGCTGCTTCACGATATTTCTTAGTACTTCGCACAACTTTTACAGCAACCATCTCTCTTGTTTCCCTATCCCAGCATTCCAAAACCTGACCAAAAGTGCCTGTGAAATCAAAAGGATTCAGAATGCACTCTAAGCGGAAAAAAGATACTACGTGTAGATAGAAAGACATTAGAAGAGAACGGTATCAGTTCTAAAAGCTAGTAGAATTTCTTTCAAAAGAAACAAGAATACTAACCTTCACCAATCTTTCTGTGAATCTTATCTGCAAGTAGATGAAAAAAAACACAGAAGGAAAATTCACAAAATAAAAATCAAACTAGATCAAGACCCATGAAACAAAACCAATATACTTCAAGGCTTTTATCTAATTAGACAGACTTTTCGACACCCAGAGCATGAGGTGGAAATAATGAAAGGTAATAATGAATAAATCTTGAGTGGGTGTCAATTAATTCTAATTATCTGGTAGATCACTAGTTGGCAATATCTGATTTGGAGGGGACAATGAGATCTAGTTTTGCAGAACAGAGTAGATAACTGAGGACACAAAAAACTTTTAACTCAAAGTATAAATAAAAAATCGAAGAAAAAGAAAACTACAAAGGCCACAGCAATACTCTTTAAAATCCTTTGTGATTTAAAACTCAGCACCCTATTAGAAAAATAAAACTAAAAATTGAAAAAGTAACTAATGCAAAGGAACAAACTATTATTATGTAACAACAGGCAATGAGGTGCATGAAACTCAGCATGCAACATAGCAAGACATAATAATAATGCAAAAGCCTCTGCAATGGTGATTAAGTGTAATTACAGCGGGATGTTAAATTCTCTCCAAGAGCAAATACATAATGTCCATCTTTGTCATCGCCTCGCCATGGGGGAGAGCCTTTTTGTGCTAATCCCTTTACAAAAAGACTGGCATGGTCGGGGAGCATCCTTGATGATCCAGTGCTTGTCCCATTTCCAACCACTTGCCCATAATACAATCCTGACTGAGCCTACACACAGGCATTTGTTCATTCTCCACTAAACAAATAGTAATCGCAAAATGTTCCCTTGCATTTGCATTCTACCAGACCAAAGAACAACTCCAAATGTTTTAAACAGCAACATAACATGATACTGAAATTAATTTAAATTATTGAAAAGTCCTAATCCAAAACGATGAAATTATATAAGCACACATCTCAGACATATTTAACAAATTACTCATTAAAACATGAGAAAAACCATTTAAAATTTTCAAAATCTACCCCAAAAAAGACTACTTTAACAATTGATCTTTAGACCTAAGGGCTCCATTTGTTATGAAATTCAACAATTAATAATACAATTTCAGTTATAGGCTGATGGGTGAATTGCAATTTCATTCTAGGAAAAAATCACAATAAAAAAATAGCATCCGAATCTAAGTTTTTCTATTATTAAAAAACAGATCAGATATTTCTTTTCCTCTGCCAAACTCCATGCATTTTACCATCAAAATACTACCAAAAACGATTTTTTTTTTTATATATGAACAATTCTCACATGTAATTATCCAAAATAATAATAGTAATAATAACAATAGAATACCATACCTTGGTGTGAGTGTGAGGTTGAGGTTGAGGAGGGATATCCCAAGCTGCTGCTGCTAATTTGGGCCTCTTTCTGGGACGACGATCCATGTAATTGTGAGGGAATTCACTCACATACTCCATCTCCATTTCTTAATTGTTTCATTCATACAATAAACCCAACCCTAACCACCTGCAGATCATCAGATTTTCATTGATCGATCGATCAAATTAATTCAATTATTTATTTATTTGCAACAGAATAATAATATATTTGTTTTTTTTTAACCCCTGTTCTTTTGGAGGTAGTGACCAGCTGGCCATTCCTTCTGTTTGACCATAGTAGGCTAGATGCGCGTTCAACTTAACCGTGGTTCAGTTAACATCCATTTTTTTTTTTTCATTTTCTATCTCTATTAATATACTGTCTTTTTTAATATTATCTTTAATATCCTACAATCTTCTTTTTTTGTTTTTTTAATAAAATAAAATATATTTTTTAAAAAATCTAAAAACAAAGACCATCACAACCCATTTCACCCACTAAATAATGAAAAAGTTATACATTCAAATAGAATAATCATTTGTCATGGTTGTTTGTCAAATATTAGTATCCAAGCAATCTCTTTTTTTGTTTTTTTTTATAGAGTATCCATTTTTTTTAAGTGAAAACTATTTAGAAATTCGATTATTTTATATTATGTTTTTGTTTGACTAATCAATGTCTAGTTTGATTTATAAATATGAAGTTGGATATGTTAGGTTGGATGATATATATATATATATATATATATAGGTTAAAGGACATTCATACTCGAGGCATTCCAGTCAGTTTTTCTAGATAAAAAGCTCTCATGGCTCTCTATGCTGTGCCTTTGTGGCTTCCTCTTATTTTACTTCTGCCTCTACTGCTTTTGTTTATGAAAAGGATGAAAGATGCGGGACAAAGTGAGCAGCTTCTTCCTCCAGGCCCTCCAAGCTTCCAATTTTAGGCAATTTGCACCAGCTTAGTTCACTGCCTCACCAATCTATGTGGCATCTCTCCAAGAAATATGGCCCTGTCATGCTCCTTCGACTTGGTCAAATACCAACTGTTGTAATCTCCTCCGCTGAGGCAGCAAGGGAGGTGTTAAAAGTTCATGATCTTGCCTTTTGCAGTAGACCTTTGTTATCTGGCGCTGGCAGACTCACGTACAATTATCTAGACATTGCATTTTCACCATATAGCGATCACTGGAGAAACATGAGAAAAATTGTTACTTTGGAGCTCTTCAGCTTGAAAAGGGTGCAATCTTTCCGATTCATTAGGGAAGAGGAAGTTGGCTTTCTGGTCAATTCTCTCTCCGAGTCATCAGCTCTAGCAGCACCAGTTGATCTTACTCAGAAGGTATATGCTCTGGTTGCGAATATAACATTCAGGGTGGCTTATGGGTTCGATTATCGAGGGACTACCTTTGATCGAGATAGATTCCATGAAGTGGTTCATGACACCGAGGCTGTGGTGGGAAGCATCTCAGCAGATGAATACGTCCCATATCTAGGATGATTGTAGACTGGCTTGCTGGTCACCGTGCAAGGATGGAAAGAGTTTTCCACGAGTTAGATACTTTCTTCCAGCATGTAATTGATAATCATCTTAAACCTGGAAGGATAAAGGATCACGATGACATGATAGATGTTCTGCTGAGAATAGAGAAGGAACAAACTGAGCTGGGTGCATCTCAGTTTACGAGTGATAATATTAAGGCAGTCCTCCTGGTATGCAGATCATCATATATTAAATGAAATCCTCTTTTTATTGTATATGCAGTGCCTGTCATTTCATTGCTGCTAACATATTTCAGAATTTGCTACCAGGCTTATAGGCAGCACAAGGCACTACTGGCCTTTGCTTGTCTGAAACAGGAATCTATTCATCTAGTGCCATGCTCTAGCTGATAAGCCTCAAAGTTAGATAGTTTCACGTGTTATTACAATGATGAAATTGATATCATAAGAATGCAATCTAACATACCTGAATTTAATCATAAAAATTTGTTGTATGTGCTTTGTGCCCTTGTGTTGATGTTGCGTGGCATGAAAGACGTCCCATTTACAAAAAAAAACATTCCTTTGAATATAATCTAAAAATAAGTTGTTGTGCTTAATATATTTGCATGATTCTTGGGATTCATCTCTCTGTAAGTGTATGGGGATAGCATGAGCAACATGCTAATGAAGCAGATTGCTGTCCAGCAGCATCATGCGATGAAATTGTTGTTATAAACTAAAGCTAGAAACAAATATTTGCTTCCTGTTATTATGAAATTAATCGCCTACTTTTCCCTATAGTTCCAACATATTAACTGTCTACTTGGATTCTGATGTTTGTCTGTCAGAATTTATTTTTGGGCGGAGTAGACACTAGTTCACTTACGGTGAATTGGGCAATGGCAGAACTTGTCAGGAATCCAAGAGTGATGAAGAAAGTGCAGGATGAAGTGAGGAAATGTGTTGGAAAGAAAGGAAGAGTTACTGAAGGGGATGTCGATCAACTTGAGTATCTCAGGATGGTAATAAAAGAAACTCTGAGACTGCACCCTCCTGCCCCTCTACTTCTCCCAAGAGAAACCATGTCTCACTGTATAGTCAGTGGCTACAATATCTATCCGAAGACGCTGGTCCATGTTAATGTCTGGGCAATTGGACGTGACCCCAAGTACTGGAGGGATCCTGAAGAGTTTTTTCCTGAAAGATTTCTGGACAGCTCCTGCGACTTCAATGGACAAAGTTTTGAGTATTTGCCATTTGGATCTGGTCGAAGAATTTGTCCTGGAATTCATATGGGATCTATAACAGTAGAGATTATACTTTCAAATCTCTTGCATTGTTTTGATTGGATTTTGCCCCATGGGATGCAGAAGGAAGATATCAACATGGAAGAGAAAGCTGGTGTTAGCCTTGCTCCCTCTAAGAAGACACCTGTAATCCTCGTACCTGTCAACTACCTTCAGTGACTATCAGAAGATTTCATAAGCTCATAAGCATTCAAATAGTTGTATGCACTAAATAATGTATGATCCGTGCCTTTTTTTTGCATGTGTGTTCAAAATAAAGAACAGGGTCGAGCAGGAAAGACCTCTTTCGGGGTGTAGATATGGATGCCATTTGAGCCAGGGGCATAGCATAGCATATCATATCATCCCATTGAATCTGTAGAATTCATATGCTTTATAGTGTCAAAAGAGAGAACAGAATCATTTGACAGTGAAGAAATCACAAGACACCATTATTACACCATAACTTTGCTCTTGCCTTTCTTTACCCTTCCTAAAAAAACCCAAATCTCTCTTTTATCATCCGGTCTCTTCACTCACCATCCTCACCTCCCTTCTCCTCAAGTCTCAAATCCATCTCAAGCACTAGCGTCACCCTCTGCGACATCACCTCATCTCCATAATCACTCAAAATTACCACCACTCTCTGCGGCATGAATCCCAGATTATGCTCTGTTTGCTGTGTATGGATAGATATAGTCAAAGATAACTGGTGGGTTTTACAATTAATAGATTCGAGATTAATTTAAGAGTTATTGCTCTTACGAGAAGAAGAAAGTGGAATTTTTAGGCTGTGTTCAGTAACAGAGTTTTACTAACGGTTTTTTATAATTTAAATAGTAATTTTTTAATTAAGATTATATTTAATTGCATGTGACTATCATAATCACCAAAAAATTAATTAGTTAAATTATGAAAAGATAAGATATTCCTTACAAAATGAATAATATTTTTTTCTTAAAAAACTAATAATATTTTTTAGAATCATATTTGAACAATAATATTAATAATTAGCATTATAGTAACCATCTAAGTGATGGTCCAATAGTAAAAATTTGAGACCAAGAGGTTTGCTTCCTCTGTGGTCTCAGGTTCGAGCCTTGTGGTTGCTCATATAATGGCCACTGAAGATTTACATGGTCGTTAACTTCAGGGCCCGTGGGATTAGTCGAGGTACACGCAAGCTGGCCCGGACACCCACGTTAAACTAAAAAAATAATAATTAGCATTATAGTTATTATGATATAATAAATATAGATATTTATTATTTCATAAAACACAAGGCACTATCGTGGGTTGAAGTAACCATAAGAAGCCCATGCTTTATAATTTCAAACATTTTTTTTTTAATTTAAATTTGTTTACACTTGTCACTGTTACCTGACTTGTCGGTCTACCTATCACTTGACATTGGAATGTTAACAGAAATTCTATCACTCGGTCGTACTCCAACTCTTGTAGTTTCCTCTGCTGAAGCTGCAAGAGCGGTCTTGAAAACTCATGATCTTGACTGTTGCTGTAGACCTCGCTTATCCGGCTCAGGAAGACTGACGTACAACCATGTATATGTTGCTTTTGCGCCGTATGGTGATTATTGGTGAGAGATGCGAAAATTATTTGTTCTTGAGCCTTTTATATTGAAGAGAGTGCAGTCATTTAGGTTCATTACGGGAGAAGTTGCCCGGATTATGAATTCCATACCTCAGTCATCATCACCTGCAACTCCAGTTTATCTCACAGTGATGCTGTATTCTCTACTTGCAAGTGCAGTCCTTAGGATTGATTTTGGGAAGAGTTTCAAGGAAGTGATTTTGATAATGAAAGATTTCGACAAGTGATTCATGAAGTTGAGGCAGTACTGGGATGCTTGTACTTTCCCTATGCAGGTTGAATTCTTGACAAGGTTACAGATCATCATGCAAGAATTGAACGAGTTCTCCATCCATGAGCCCATGACACTTTTGTTGCTTATAGAATTGAGATTTTCAAGATTACTTGACCTCTCTCTATATGTGGGCTGAGTAGCACCAATTTGAAGCAGGGTGCTACTCTTGTATATCGTGTGGAAAAAAGCCTAGTTTTTGTTGCCATATGTTCCTCAAGTTGTTGCAATAAAGCAGAAACACATTCTGTGCTTATTTACTTGTGATTTTTTAGGACTCAATGAAACTAAGATCCTGATATCTCTCCTGCATGTCATGTTTATGACAAAAAGAAATGAAGATATCTTATCCAACTTACCTGTGATGCGCGAGTTTCATAATATATTCCTAGGCGGAGTCCACGCTGGTGCCATAACTGTCATCTGGGCATTGGAGGAGCTTGCTTGGAATCCGAGAACAATGAAGAAAGCACAAGATGAAATTAGGAACTCTGTTGGGAAGAAAGGAAGACTGGCCGAGCAGAGTATAGATGAGCTTCACCCTGGTAATAAAAGAAACTCTGAGATGGCAACCCTCCTGCTCCACTACTTCTCCCAAGAGAAACCATGTCTCACTGTAAAATCAATGGTTATCACATTTACCCCAAAATACTGATACAAATTAATGTTTAGGCAATCGGAAGCGATCCCACGTACTGGAACGATTCTTAGGAGTTCTTCCCTGAAAGATTTGTTGACAGCTCCATTGACTAGAAAGGGCAACATTTTGAGTTTTTGCCATTTGGATCAGGACGAAGAGGTTGTCCTGGGATACTTATGGGAGTAACAATGGTGGAGCTTGCTCTAGCAAATCTCTTATACTGTTTGGATTGGAAATCAGCCAAAGCAATAGATATCAACATGGAAGAGGCAGCTGGTCTTACCATCTCTAAAAAGATGGTAAAATGTGCTGAATACCACTGTTTTGCATCTCCAAACTCGTGTTCTTACGTGTCTGTATACTCCTGTGTATCGGTTTGTCTGTATGTTAACGATATCTGTGTATAATTTACGTGGTGGAGGATGCGCTGTTTTGTTATGAATTGCAGAACCTATCTTCTTCAGCTAAAGAGAAAAAAAAAAAATCAGTCTCAAAAAGCTGAAGTAGCATACAAGATGCACACGGGCAACTTAAGAGATCTTCCCTTCATACAAAAGGATCGTGGAGAAGGCGGCATAATACCTTTAAGTGCATCATAATACTGAGAAGAAAAGAGAGTTTGAATTGAAGAGATACGACAAGAAACTGCTCCATCTTGACTGTGAAGCACATCATCATAATCTTGAACAGTGAGAAGTAGGTCATCAGAGTCGTATACAACAAAGAGGCACTAGTGCAAATCTTCATCATTGTATGAAGAAACAAAACAAAAGAAGAAAAAAAGCTAGCTTGAAGAATGAAGGTGGATTAGCTACCATTTCTAAGATCATGAAAGTTCATGATACATACACAAAAAAGAAAAATAAAGGAGACGATCATAAGAAGGGTTCAGAAAGCTCCATTTCATTCGAACCCTGTTGTTGTGTCTCAGGTCTGTGATGGCCTACAAAGTCCAGCCCAAGCCATTGCCAAGGCCAACATACATATCTAGGCCGATTTCGTCCCGTCGAATCTTCTCGAGTTTCCAACTCTTCCAGCTGGTGGCTGAGCTCCTCTATCCTATCCCTCAGCCTGGATGCCCTCATGTCTGCCAAACTCAATGACTTCTCAGCAGCCTCTCTTGCTGCCATGGCAGCAGTTGCTGTTTCTTCTTTGAATTTTAACTTCTTCTCTGATTCTAACATGGCTTGCCTTGCCTCTTCAAGTTCTTGCTTAACTGACGACAACTGCCAAGTACATATTGATTAAGCACAAGATTCAACCAGGACTTCTTTGGAAAGTATATTGAGTATAAGATACGTTGGAATTTGACTTTGCTTTAAACACCTCATCAACCAGCCGCAAACCATATTGACTGTAAACATAATAACCCGATTCCATAATTTCAACATTCAAATAACCAATTATGCTTCACATGTTTCAGTCTATGAGTAGCACCAGCAAAAAAGTGGATATGGAATCAATGATGGCATTCAACTATAATAAGGCTAAGCAAGTGTTCCAAAATTCTCAAGACATCATTATTCTAAAGCATTTTCTATTCAGCAAATAAAACGTTCTCTAGCCAACATTATAATAAGGCAATTATTTCTCATCTACTTTCCTAGAGAACTGCTATGTCTAACAAAACCTGCTTGGTTCTGATTTTGTAACAAATCATTCCTTCATTGGCTTTAACAATAACAAGCTTCTAGCTTAACTCTCACTGTTTATTTTGCTCAAATTAAATCGCTCTCACCAATCAAAAAGCCATTATCTCCCAAGTTACTTGCGCAACCATCTTCTGTTATCATTAGGATATTCAAGTAAATTACGATATAAAGAAAGTGGGGTTCACGAGTTCATACAATCAGACATCAAATATCAGGTAAAATGTCTAGCATAATTTTTATGACCAATTTATCCAGTATACCTGAGCCGCAAACTCTTGTTCGACAGCTCTGCCTGCAGCAGCCTCTTGCTCAGCTGCTACTTTCCACCTTGTAATTTCTTCTTCTGCAGCAGCAATGTCCATCATAAGTCCTTCAACCTACAATGCCGGAGAGGCCAACTTGGTAATCAAAACACCAAAACGCTTAAAAATTATTTGTCGTTCTGAAGTTGTCCATAAACTGTGCAGTTAACTGCCTAATATTGAACCGGCTCAACACAACATTAAAAACTCACGCTTTCATTTGCCACTCTCTCCTTCTCTTCAAGCTCATCTACCCTGCGCATTCTATTGCTCAGTTCCTTCGCTTGAACCTCTACATCCTCTTGAAGTAAACTTGACTCTGCCCTTCATAAAGGAAAGCACAAAACATGACAGAAGAATACCTAGTCAGTACACAAATAAAATATGTTCACTATCTACATGCAGCCTTATTAGATGAATCGTTTGAAATACCTTAGTTCCTCCACAGAATGCTGCAGCTCAATGATCTCAAGCTGAGATGCCTTGACGATATTCTCCAAAGCACCAGCCTGTGTACAACATACAAGTGCAACGAGAAATTCGGATTTCAAACATACAAACATAACAAATATGATTGAACAAATCAACTCTAAAAGATATTTACCAGAGTGTATATTTCATCACTCTCTGTGTCCGGCAAGCCGCCTTTATCATAAGATACCTTACCATCCCCAACCACCTTACTGAATTTGAAATCTATCCCAGCCTCTCTTAAACCATTTTCAGCAACTTGAAACAATTCACTTGTTTTGGAGGATGGGTGTAATTCAATCCTCTTCGACAAGGCACTCCTAAGTAAAGAACCGATATGTTCTTTCTCCTTCACTAATATACCCACTGTTTCATTCAAATTCTTCTCTTCGTGATTCTTCTCCTCTACCAAATCCCTTGTTTTTTCAGCAACAATTCTACTCACCTCATAAATTGATTCCATCCCGGCTAAAGAAGCACGTATATTCTCCTCCACTTCCGTTTGTTGGGGGAGAAACAATGACTCTGACACCTCGGAATCCAAATGATTGCTATCAACTATCTTAATGACATCATAAAGACGGTTATGAATTTTCGCCACCAAATTCAACTGATCAAACAACAAAAGTCTATGTGATTCCATCTTCGACTCCAAATTTCTCAACTTATCATCATACTCACCAACCAAGTCCCTCAACCCCGATGCTTCCTTCTCCACCAAATGCTTCCTCTCCAACATCTCTCTCTCAATCTCCGATACTTTCCCCTCTTTCTCGACCACACTCTTCTCTAAATCCTCAACCAACGTCGTTTTCTTGGCAACTTCATCTCTCAATCCACTAATTGTAGCCTCAAGCTGAGAAACCTCAATGGCAATCTCGTAATTCCTCTGCTCTATTTGTTCTCTAGCATCATTTCTAGATTTTGCAGTGACATCAATCTGCCTAACAAGCTCCTCGACAATCTCATTCGTCCTCTTAATAACTCCAAACGCAACCGCCTGCAATCCATTGTATTTCTGCGACCTAGGCAATCCTGCCGCTGCGAAATTCTTGAAATTACTAAATTTCCCTGATATCTTATCAATTCCACTAACTAACATATGCCTCGAATTCTCAATCTGCGATTGCAAATCATCGAATTTCTTCTCAATCTCCTCTTTTGATCCGTTCACTTGAATCAATTCATTCGATAATTTCTCGTTAGCTTTCAACGCCTCTTCTTTCTCTCTCAGCGCTTCGTCTCTCTGCCTCGAGCACTCGTCTCGCTTTTTTAATGCTTCGTGCGCGAGAGCTTTTAATCGATTAAATGACACTTGCAGTTCCGATTTCGAAGTCTCGGCTGCCTCCCGTGCCGCTCGCTCGCGATCGAGGAGCTCACGGAATTTCTCAACCGAAATATCTTCTTGACTCGGACTTTTTATTACAATCTCCACCGGATCTTCCCCTTCCACATCGCTCAACACCGCATCGGCGTCATCGTCGACGGTGTTCGCCATTTGAAAATTCCAGTACTATAATTTTTTTTTTCAATCGAAGAAATCAGACCATGATTTATTTTTAATTACTATAATTTAGGAGTCTGTTTTTTAAAACCCCGCTATTAGATAAAATAAAAAATTGAAAATAAAAGTTTGATGGAACAAGTAAGGATAACTTGCAATAGACGGAAAACAGAAGGAAAGGAGGAGTTGGAATTTGATACGGATTGGGAAAGGGAGGGACTGATAAGAGAGATAATTGGAAGTTTAAGAAGCGAAATTGAAGGCCAGAGAGAATGAGACAATCACAGGAAGCTGCAATCTGACTTCCCAACAACCGGTCTCTGTCTGTTTTTCTTCAAAGGAAATTTACAACAAGAGCAAGGAAGTTACAAATTAGTCCCTGATTATTTGGGATGGTAATGATTGGTCCCTCAAATAATCAGAAGGTCTAGGTAGGCTCTAAAGTTTCATAATGAGTTCAATTTTCTTCTTAATTTTTTATATTGTTATGGTTAGATTGTAAATTTTAAAATAAAATATAAAACACATTTATCATAACTTTTAGTATAATTATAAGAGCCATCTTGAGGGCGGACTCGGTCCAAAACTTGGGTTATAGATCGAGGGTTGATCTCGAGTTGACTCATATCAACTTATTCTTTGATTTTATTTTTAAAAAAAATCTCAATACAATATAATTTTAATAAAAGGAAAAGAGATTTATTTATTGACCAAGCTCCGGGTTAATACTTTACTGAATTAACTTGTCAAGTCAGGTAAAGAGAGAGAAAAAAATCCATTCTTAAGGAGGTAAATATTACCTGTAGGGGCAAAAATTGGAATGAAGTTTAAAATTACAGGGATCAAAATGAAAAGGTTGAATAAGATTGAATGTATGTATGGTTAGGTTGAGTGGGTCAAGCATTTTTAAATCTTAGGGCCAAGGCCCTGATGGTCCCCTCGGGTTCGTTGTTGCTCGTTGGGCTGTATCATTAGCTTAGCTTAGTGTTCGTTGAGATCGAATCAAATATAGCTGCTTAGTGCAACCGAAGAGAAATGCCACTCACGCTGGATCATAGTTATAAAACCCGACCCGGTAGTTGACCCGGTAAAATGACTGGGTCACGGGTCTTGGGGGTCAACCCGGGTTAACCCGGGTCAATAACAAAAGGAACACATTAATATTGTTCTTTTGACATAAAATATCACATTAACATATATGCTAGCATAATTAATAAGAAAATATCACATTAACATATATACTAGCATAATTAATTAGCATCAAGGTGCATTTATCTTCAAATAAATAAATATTTAACATAATTTAAAGATATTAAAGATATGGATAATAAAATAACAAGTTGTTCTAGAGACACAAAATTTAACATAATAGATATAAGGGGACAATATTCAAACTCTAGTTTGCATTAGAATTCATAAATCAACATTTTAACCCCATTTTACATTAGAATCCATAAATCAACATCTTCGGCTGCATAAAAAAAACAAAAGATGAGTAAAAACCCAAGAGAGCAGCTACTGGCCTCATCTGTGCCTTCTAGGATCCGCCACTAAAAATGTCCAACAGATATCAAGTTCCATAACAGTGTTTGAAATTTGAACGTGAAACTTATCATAAAAAATTCAAATTTTAATCACAGGAGCATCCCGTGTAAACAATATTCTCTTTATTTCTCTTTGTTTTTTCCCCCTTACAACTATGTTTTTTTCATGCTTTTTAATTTTTTCGCCCTTATAGGACGAGCAATCAAATAAACCAAGATGAGAAATTAAGGAAACTGGGACTATGATAGACTGGGAATGTAGAGAGAAGAAATCACTATGTTGTATTCAACATCATGCCCATTATTGTTGCATCATGAATCAGCTTCTTACTCAGTATTAATTCAAATAAGAAAATTAAAAAACTTGCAATATGGAACTCATAGAAGCAATGAGAATAACTGCTCATCATCATAATAATTTGATATTCATCTTGCCAAAAAGCATACAGGCAATTTCAATTCGGCAGAGTAATGATTGATTCATGGTACAGAGTAATGACAGACATGTATGGCAGTAATTGGTTTAAATGAATGTGCACAAATTGGATTATTCCAGATTATAATGTAAAAACATCATCAGATAAAAGACTTGTAAAAATATTAATTATTCTAGATTATCATACAGAGCACAAACCAAGAGGAGCATGTTTTTTATAATGTATATTCATTAATAAATTATTATGAAACTGTCCTGAGAATGTTTGTTATGAGAAAGTTAAAAAAAAAAAACATGAATTTAACAAATAATAAATCAATGACAGAAAGGGAAGTGAAATGGGAGATCCAAAAGGGGCTAGAAGATTCAAAGACAAAAACCCAAATGTGTAAAGCAAGTAGCAGAGCTGCAGATGCGAAAATCCAGATGCGAAAATCATAAAAGCAAATAATTTGACTTGGACACAATATCAACGTAAAAGAGATAGAGCACCTGTAGATTTCTCCAATGAACTCTCTGTTGATTGTTGTCTATTCTGCAGGAGATACCGACAAAAGTAAATCTCTTGGTTGTTGTTTATTCTGCAAGAAATTAGGGCAAAAACTCTAGCTTTCCTTTTGCTTTCCCTGAGTCAGTGATCGTTCAATAAAGTTAATATATACACCGGGTCTCACCCGGGTTAGCCCGGGTCGACCGGGTTTAACCGGTTTTTTCCTTAGACCGGTCTTTTGTCTTACCCGGGCCGGTCCAGGTCCCGGGTCGACCCGCCGGGCCGGTCCGGGTTTTATAACACTGGTAGCAACACGATAATAGATATGTTTTGCTATAAGTATTTTTTTGCTACTTGAAGATAAAGACTTGGAGTGGATCACTGCAAAGATTGTTATTGCTCTATAAGTTGTGTATTGTTTACGGCGACAAAATGATTAATCTCCAGGAACATTGCCTAATGATCATGTTTTCATTCGATACATGCATGTTTTAATTCAAGCATAACAAGTGGATTTAAGTGCATCGACCCCATTCAAGATTCGGTTTCATGGAATAAGGGGTGTCATATAACTCAACTAGTCTTTTGATACGCACTTTATCACGGATTAAACTAAAATTTTTAAAATATAAAAAAAATAATAAGAACATGGAGGATTTTTTTTTTAATAGTACCATTAAACTTAGATAAGTAGATAAATCTCTAAATCTCTTGATTTGACTCATTGTATAATGCAAGTTTTTTATTAAATTATGTAAAAGTTACTTTGATGTGGATCGGTTGATTTCATAGATTCAAATGCAACTTTGACTATCGACAAAAACATGAATTAATCTATAAAAAAAAACTTATTTTAAAAAATATTGATACAATAATACATTGAATAACCACGATCACATATAATATGATCCATGGATTTGGTTGAGTTTGATATTTTCTTTTCAAAATAATTTTTCCTTCATTGGATGATAAAAATTAAATGAGTATCAATTCTAAAATAGTATAATTAAAGTTTTTTTTAATGAAGTGAGTATAATTTTTATTTTATAAAATATAATTAATAAATATAATTTATTTATTTTTGAGTATTATGGGATCTTAAATAATATATATTTTTTAAAAAATTATTTAAAAATATAAAAATAATATTTTTAAAAAAATCAAAATTCGAGGAACCGGTTTGCAAAGACTTCTCAAACACGCCAGCCAACTCTGATCCGTCAACATATAAAAACCTAGCCAGCCGAGAAAACGAAAGATCGCACGACTCCGAGACATGGAGATGGAGTCTGGAGTGCTGACGGAGCAACGCCGCGAAATCGAAGAGGCCAAAACCTTAAACTCTGATCTCGACTTGGCATTCAATCTCCAAATGCAAGAAGCGATGACAGCCTCCCTTTCCATCCTCAATCATCCTCCCTCAACGGTCTCGCCATCTTCCTCCTCCACTCCCAAAAACGAAGAAGCAAAAGCAGAAGCAGAAGATTTCGACTGCTGCTCGAATTTTTTCCTGGAGGATATCGAGAGGCTGGATCAAGAACGCAAGGACCGTGAAGAAAGTGAGAATCTAATGAGAGAAATGAGAGAAGATCTGGACCGTCGAATGCACGATCAAAAAGTCGCTAGCGAAATCATGAACATCCCTGACGAAGAATGGGAGGAATACGGAGATGATTACGAAGACCCGTTCGAGAATGGAGAGAGGGTTAGTTTTTTCAAGGTGTATAGCAAGGGAGTGGAGAGTGAAGAGAGGATCAGGGATATGAAGGTAATTGTGGGTGGAATTGGAGTTGCCATTTGTGATTCTAAGGATAATTTGATTTTTGAAGTTAGCAAGGGTATAGATGTTGGTGCAGAAGGCAGTAGTAGTAATAAGAGTTGTGCAGGGGTTTCAGTGGAGCTCCAGGCTTTGATTGAAGGGTTAAATGCTGCTTTTGCTTTGGATTTGAAAAACCTCACCTTCTTTGTTGACCACTCTATGCTCTACCGATATGTAAGTGAATTTCACTCTTTTTTTTTTCTTCTTCTTCTATTATTATTATTATTATTATTATTATTATGATTATTTAAAGATTTAATTTTTTTAATGCTTGATTTTAGTTTATTTGGATGGGTCATTCTTTGACTTGTCTGGATTTGTTTTGGGTATGATTTTTATTTAGTTAAATCTCTTATGCTCTACCAATATGTAAGTGAATTTCACTCTTTTTTTCTTCTTCTTCTTCTACTACTACTACTATTATTATTATTTCCTTAAAGATTTAATTTTTTTAATGCTTGATTTTCACTCTATGCTCTACCAATATGTAAGTGAATTTAACTTTTTTTCCTTTTATTATTATCATTATGATTTTCTTTAAAGATTTAATTTTTTTAATGCCTGATTTTAGTTTATTTGGATGGGTCATTCTTTGACTTGTCTGGATTTGTTTTGGGCATGATTTTTATGCAGTTAAATCTCTTATCACCAATCTCATGATAGTTCTCTTCAAGATTATAAACTATGCTGTCTCGAAACTCTTCATGTTACCTTGATTATAAACTGTGTCCCAAAAAACTACAATGGGTTCATTAGGTTACATGACAGAGGATCCTATATTATTTGTAAATGATGGTGAAACTCAAAACATATTTGATTTGCTCCTTAAAACGGGTAAAATTCTTACCGATAAGCTTACTGGCTTCTTGGGCCACTGAACAATAAACATACCTTCCTAGGAGCTTTTCATGCTGTAAAGAAACTTTTGCTGTTATAATCTTTGGGTGTGTTTGCACTGGTTTAATAGTATCTTTGTGCAACTAGCCTTTGGAATTCACTGTGAAAATGTTACTGTTGGGCTGTTTTAAGGCCTCCTCTTTCAGGATGTTGGGCTGTTTTAAGGCCTCCTCTTTCAGGATGTTACTTTGGTTGGATTGTAATGGATGCCCATGTTTTTTTTTTTTTTTAGATCCTAGCCAAAAATATGGCTGCTTTCAAAACTATCCACAATGTGACAGGAATGATTCTGGTTACTGAAATTTCGAATTCAAGGCTAAATCCTAACTGGTTGTTACATGGTCAAGCTGCAGAGCCAGAGATCAAATTAAAATGTTTTTGTGCTGTCTATATTTGTTTGAAGTATACAAGTGATGTCAACTAAACTATTACATGGAACTCATGCACAGTCACTGCCTTGCATGCTACACTGTAAATATTTACAGCCTACATATATTAGAACATAGTGGAAGTTACAAAGAAAACAGTCCCTAAGCTCCTACACAGATTAAGACACTTTTCCACATGTCCTGGCCATTTCTCCCCATACAAGAAACTGCTGAAAACTGCCATAAACTGTCCCAAACTGCTGTAACTCGGCTTGCCTCCCACAAACCAACTGCCCAACTGTCAACACCCATGCTGTCAGTCTACTGTGTCTCAGCATGCCTTGGACTGTCCGCTGTCCAAGTCAGAATTCATGCTGAACATCAACCCATGTCCTGCTGAATCGCTAGACTTACACTGCTACCGAATCTGTCACTGCCCATGCACGTTGCCATTCATGTCAATAGTGTTTTTGTCAAGCCTTGAACCATCCATTGTCTAGACTCAGCCCCTGCTGCTAATTTTGTCGACGCTGCTGATTTCAACATTGTCCCATGGGTTGTCACTGCCCACTGTGTCGTTCCAGCGTGGTTTTCCTCAGTGTACCCCTGATGAATTTTGCCCCGTTACAAACCTTCCCCACGAGAAGAACCTGATGTCCTTGTCGGCCAGACCTGAAGTACCCCTGCACCAAGTCTGTCCACTGTCACAAATCATTTTGCAAGTGACAAGCATTTGCTTCAATTGAAGTCAGCAATATCATTACTGTGGCGTGGTAAATTTTTTATTTGTTTTCCTTTTCCTATTTGCTTCAATTGAGACTTCCTGTGATTCCTAATTCGAAACATTCAGTGGCTTGTTTTCAGCAAAGCTAAGTTAGTTGAAATTCTAGTTGCTAGTCATTATTGTCAGCACTGACACTTTCCCTTTTCAGTCTTTTAAGCTTCCAGGCTATTGGATTGTTAAAATTGTATGTATATGCAGGTTACTGGTGCTGTTCAACCACAAAATGGTAAGATTTCGACCTTGGTGAATCAGGTGTCTCTTCTTCAGAAAAAGTTTGCAGATTGTAAGCCGTCCCTTGTAGCATGCTCTGATGTCAAGTTTGCATTTAGATTTGCAAAAGACGCCATAGTTTCTCAGATCACTTGGCCTGCAGAAAATAGCAAAGGCAAAAGGAAACTGAAAGAGACTTGTGTAATATGCTATGAAGATACAGATGTAGATCAGATATTCTCAGTTGATGGCTGTTTTCATAGATATTGCTTTCCCTGTATGAAACAGCATGTTGAAGTGAAGTTACTTCAAGGGACAATGGCTAAGTGTCCTCATGAAGGCTGTAAATCTGAAGTTAGTATTGAGACTTGTGGGGAATTCCTGGACCCAAAATTAGTTGAGATAATGAGCCAAAGGAAAAAGGAAGCTTCTATTGCTGTTACAGAGAAAGTTTACTGTCCATATCCAAGATGCTCTGCATTAATGTCAAAAAGTGAGGTTTTGGAATATACAAATTCATCATTTGTTGGTGGTGAAAAATCTGGAGCCAGGAAATGTGTAAAATGTCATTTCTTTTTCTGCATCAACTGCAGAGTTCCATGGCACTACAATATGACCTGTTATGATTATAAAAGATCAAAACCTCATCCCCGCACGGAAGATAAGATGCTTGATAGTCTTGCAAAAAGAAAACTTTGGCGCCAATGTGTGATGTGCAAAAATATGGTGGAACTTGCTGAAGGCTGCTATCATATCACTTGCAGGTAACCGTGCTCTGTATCATTTACTGGACACTTATTGCTATTTTCACCTATTATTTCTCAATGGAAACTTAGCAATACTATAAGAAAAAAAAAAAAAAAACTAATGGAGCACTAATCTACTGCCTTGTTTGTTGGAAAATATTGCTTCTCGTTTATATACATTGAACTGGTGGAAAATGGTATGGTTTCCTATGGTGGGAACCCAGCTGT
>Ga0307517_10003220_pt1 | contig 25602 bp, 35 predicted proteins | sample 23_EM_MG_FD_194515 | JGI IMG/M metagenome (GOLD analysis project Ga0307517, IMG submission 194515) | Populus trichocarpa ectomycorrhiza microbial communities from riparian zone in the Pacific Northwest, United States - 23_EM | ecosystem: Host-associated > Plants > Roots > Unclassified | place... | reverse complement strand
AAGATGTTCACAGAGCCCTCAGCCAAAAGAGAGGGTTCACGTGATGTAAAGATGTTCCATACAAAGTTGTCCGCATCGGCTAAAAAGCTGTATGGTAAAGAACGAACCCTACGGGCTTCGTAACCTCTCCCTCTGTGATCCTGGGATTGAATGTTACTAGCGGGATCTCCTTATTCGATTTACCCAAATATCCCGTGTTCGGGTGCCAGTCGATGCGAGTCATTGTAATCTAAAGGATAGAGTTCACGTCTCTCGCATGGTCGTTCAATTGTGACAAAAATATCCACATCCAAATTCAAAACAGCATACGTGAAACTAGCGTGTTAGCATACTGGGCGGCAATTCGACCGAATCCTCCAGCAATGGTGTGGGTGAGGGCAGCGGCCGCTCCGTTGGGCGCTTCCCCCTGCTGCAACGCCAGTGGGAGGTGTCCCTAACTCACGTGACCAATAAAACCAAACACACATACCGAGTTTGAGATGTCATCCGTTCTTCAGAAACAACAGGAGAATATATAATTGAGTGACTGTCCGCAAGGCTACATCGTGTGTATGTACATAAGTCGGAATGAATACCCAGGGTCTTTTACAAGAGACCCCGACCGCTCCGTTGGGCCGCGGGCAGTGCGAATCCCAGCTACGCAGTGGGGAACTGGGGGGGATACCCGATCTTACAGAAAGCCACCCAGTATCACTTTTTCTCTCTTACATATGGTATTTGTATTTAGACTCAGATAGATCGCTTCATTTGCTCTCCGGCCCCCACTCGCTAGGTTCATGTATCGTGGAACTTTCCGGCTTAACATCCGGCGGTGTGGTGCTGTTCCCCGGTGTAGTCAGGTGCGGTCAGTGGAATGTTATGCGGCACAACGAACCACATTGGCTCCTGAGCCTGCGCTTCTCTTGTGGAGGTACGTGAGGGAGCAGACTCATGTGGATATTCTTGGCTATTTTTCTCCTGCGATGGAAGTCAGAACGGTGCTCTGTCAGAATGGTGGGAACACAACGTACCTTGGACTCCTCATGTTGCCTGCCCGCCTCTGCCTTCCCCGTCACTCCTTCACCCTTTGCACCCTCCTTTCGAGCCTCGCCAACCTTCTTCCTCTTCTTTTTAGTCTTCTCTTTCTCCTGCGGTGGAGTGAAAATGGGAGTATGCTTGGAGAAAAAGTCCCCGAGCCGCAAAATTTGGCCTGATCCGCAAAAACTCAGAGTAGTTCAAGGTCAGAAGATGCATGGCACCTACGAGAAGTGTGGTTGGTTGTACGACCGCCATTCATATCCGGGGCATCCTTTGTAGACTTCCGCGCTGAAAGATCTTCAGCAACCATATTCAGGGGGTTAAGACGAAAAGCCTTCTTGCCTACGTCGCGCATATCGGCGCCCGTGGGGTCGAAGTCTTCCGCTTGGTGTCCCTGCAGGATGGGAGGGGGGTCCCTACACGAGAGAAGAGCGATGTCAGCGAACGGATGACCGCTTAAAGAGCGAGAACCTACAGGCCATGGAGAGTTTCCAACACTTCCGAAACCTTTGGTCGGGACTGAGGATCCCGATCCCAACAGCTTTGCATCAATTCCCACAAATCGTATGTGAGAGTTCGGTGGGTCGGTCGAAGCGGGCGCTCGCCACCCGTTATTGCTGCTATCGCCGCTTGAAGTTCGAGATCACTGAATGGAACCGCGCCGGTATACACCTATGGTGATACAAGGTGACGGTGAACCAAAGCCCGACGAAAACAGCCCATTCGTGACGCACCTCGACCATGACCATCGCGAAGGAGAAAACATCCGCTTCCTCACTAAGTGTCCCATTCTCAGCCAGGACCTCCGGCGCAGTCCACCGTGCAGCGTGGCTATGACCCTCCGAGGCGCTTCGTATACACTCCAGCTTTTGAGTGGCCGTAGCAAGGCCGAAATCCGTGATTCGCGCACGACCGGTGACATCCACAAGGGTATTTGACTGGATACGTGTCAATACAATGACAAGGCAGACTCAGAACGACCACATACTCCTTTGAGATTACCGTGAATCACGTCTCGGGAGTGAAGAAACTTGAGACCTTTAGAGACATCACATAGCTGGTGGTGGTAGTAAACATGAGATCGGCCACGACAGGAGGGTCACCCACAAGACTACGCCGATCTACATGTGGGCGCTTCCTAATGTATTCCGTCAGGACTCCACCAGGCATCCATTCTAGAACAAGCTGCAAGGGAATGGAAGTGATGCCGAGGAGGGGGACGATGTTTCTGTGCTTCAAGTGTTTCCACACTACAGCATCTCGATAGAAGGCCTATGGGACCCATCACCGACGGTAGACGGAGAGAGAGATAGGACGACACACCTTTTTGGGGTTCGTCGGACTGTCCTTGTTGGAACATATCCGGACGCGCTTGACACAAACCTTTGAACCGTCGAGGGTCCCTTCGTGCATATCAGCGAAATCGCCCGGGACGAGAGGCTCACTCTTGACTGTCAAAACTTGAGACGAAAGTGTATATGGTGTAGGCAGCGTCATCCTGGCACTACTCATGTCTCTATGCTCGTGTGGATGCCTCCGGAAAGCGGGAGTGGCAAGATCGGCAGCATTGAGAGCCTATGGTAGCTTGAGTTGGGAACGAAAGGGAGACACGCGGTGATATACCTCGTCCAAACAATCGACGAGCCCCGCCAGATCTTGTATCCATTGCTCGTGCTCCTCCCCATCAATTATGCTGTTCGCTTGATCGTTATGCTCAGGTGAAGGCCCGTCGAGGCGGGGGAGTTGATGCGCGAGCGAACTCCGTCGTATATTCTCATCCAAGCCTCTGATAACCGTCCCGCTGTTGTAGTCTGACCTCTGGCTGGAAGGTGCGGGATTCTCGACACAGAGTGAGGGGGAGTGAATTACCGTTGTCTTCTGGTGTGTGGCGACAATTTGTGAATCCTGGCTGATCGAACCGGAGCCACATGTGAGGGGCCGGGCGGGAGAGGTCTCACTACAGTAATGTCAGTAGACGTCTGATCGCGGGACGCGAGGGTGCTAACTGGCCGTGCAAATCTTGCACCACTTGCGACATTTCGGGACGCAAGCGAGGGTTTTGGTCCCAGCAGCGTTGCATCAATTCCCACAGCTTATCGTTAAGAGCCGAGTGAGTGGGTCGTGGAGGACGCTTCCCCCCAATTATGGCCCCAGCCACCGCTATAGACGGACGTTGGCTGAACGGGGCCGCGCCAGTGAAGATCTTCGTTGGATTGTGAACCGGTCAGTCGGAGCCTGCCTCCTGGTAGCCATTGGATTATCCACAACTGACCTCGACCATGACCATCGCAAACGAGAACACATCCGCCTCTCTGCTCGGCGACCCTTTCTCCAAGATCTCGGGCGCAGTCCACCGCGCAGTGCTGCTGGGTGTTACGAGGGCTCCACCCGCGGCGCCCTGCCTATGAGTGAGGCAGAAATCCGTTATGCGCGCATGATCAGAAGCGTCCACTACGACATTCGGCTGCAGACGTCAATGAGTGAGACCACGAGGTTTGGCAATGACAGGACATTCACTCCTTTAAGATCTCCGTGAATCACGTCGGAAAGGTGAAGGTATCGGAGCCCATTTGCGACATCAACCAACTACAGGAACAATAAGGTAGCGCCTCGGAGAGGAGGCAAGCGGGGGCTCACAAGAACAATCCTGTTTGCATCCGGTTTCAGCTTGATGTAAGTGGTCAGGTCTCCGCCCGGCATCCACTCTGACACAATCTGGGGAGGGCTGAACGTTACACCTTTGAGGGGAACAATGTTGGGGTGGTTTAACCGGCTCCATATCAAGGCCTCTCGGCAAAGGGTCTATTGGAGTCGTTAGTAGACAGCAAGCAATTGGTCATGATGAATATGTCCCTTTGCGATATTTTCCGGGCTATCAGTGGAATCCACCTTCAGTCTCTTGACGCAAACCCCCAGTCCTTTATGCGTCCCTTCGAATACGTCCGAGTACCTGGTGAAAGCAAATGGGCTCTTATTGATGTCGAGCAGGTCGGCTGATAAAACGTATGACGATGGCAGGCACGTAGGGGGTGTGCAGATTTCCTGCAGTATCCTAAGGGCCTCTTTGAAGGTGACAGCGGCAGGGGACGGATAGTCTGGGGCCTACTGTAGGTTTAATGGGAGGAAACTAAAGTGACGGAGAATGAGACAGATACATTGTCCAGAGATTCTACAGTACTCGAAGGGTGACCGCCTTGAATGCCCTGTATATGTTCGTCAGATTTCCCTATTTCAATAACAAAACGCAATTTTTCAGGGAACTCGGACGATAACTTGTCTGGCTGAAGGAGCTTTCAGAGGCAATCGAGTGTGGACACGTCCTCTAGCAAGTAGCGGCGGGGTATGTGTAATCATGATGGATGGATGGAACCACGAGGCAACACGCCGCACGCAGGGGATATGTCCTGGTAGTCGCTCATGAACGAATGAGCTTCACTTACCGCCTGATTTACGTTGTCAGCATCGTCATGGCCTTTCGACGTGCTTTGGTGCTTGTCGGGAACTATGGTACGAGTGTTCAAGGCCAGCTCGGTCTGGGAGGTGGGAGTTAGTGACAGTCAAACAGAACCGGCCGAACGTACGTACTTTGAAGACTTGAAGGATCCTATTGAGTTCCATCTTCCAGGCATCGATTATCTCCCTGCAATTCCCCATGTGGGCAGGTTGGGAGCGTGAGTTCTGTCCTTGGCTCTCGATCTCTCCCTGGATTTCTGCCACAGTCCTGCCAATCAAGGGAGCAGTGGGCGGGCCACATAGGATATGCATCGTTAGTTGAACTCACATCGTCAATTGTGCAATCGCATCGCACACGGGCTGACCCAGTTCATCCGGTCCTCTCTTGTTCACCCCACGATCAAGAATGATACATGCATCCGAGCAGATTAGCCCGAGTTCGACGTAATCCAACCTGTCAACCATGGTGCCCTGGCTACATTTGAATTCAGGTCATCTCATCACAGGAGAGGAGACATACCTTGATCACCTCAAGAAGGACACCGACGCAACTAGGAACCACCCCCGCTGTTGAGCGTTCCTCCACACGATTCAAGTCCGCAATGGCCCCATCCAGAGATGAGATGGCATCCCTCCCCTTCGGTCGCCGGGACTCGGTTGGCATGATCAAGATTCAAGATAGCCACGAGAAAGATGTTCGGCGCGCAGGTTGTGAGGAAGAGTCCGAGGCTCGGTGGAAATCAGTGAACATTCCCTGATAACACGCCTCGTGTCCCCAGAGCTATTCTATTATGTACTCCACCTATCCAACCCCTCGGGCCGAACCCAGCTCGGGGGGAGGCCACTAAGTGAATTTTCTCGGTGTCTAATATATTTTCCATTATAATTTTATCCTCCCTGTCCGATAAAAGCGAAAGGCGACAAGAAGTGGGGGAAACAAGTAGGAAAGATGGTACAAATGGTTTGGGGGTCCGCGGGTAAAAATACAAAAAGATCTTCTGCGGGAGTTGACAACGTTGAACGTTGAACGCACGGGGGTTGATTATCCTTCCACCAGAACGGCTGCAAGTGCTAACTAAACTCTTGACTTTGCCCCCTGCGGGACATTCACGAGATGTATCATTTTTGTGGGATGGCTTTGAGCTTTATTCAAGTCGCTCACCCAAACCAATACCTCCGCCAAGCGATAGGTGAACGAAAATCGGCCATAGACACTGAAGAACGGTGTCATCCCCCAGGTGTCCTAGAGGAGCTTCTTCGCCTCCGGGAAATCACTGATCTGTAAGTAAAACAAACTGTCCCTTCCAGGATGTGTGCCGAAGCCAGTTGGGCACCCTTACAGCTTCTTCGGCCCGGTCAATCCCTTCCTTCGCGTGGCTCATGAGTCGTTGGTGTCAGCTAGTCATATCAATGTAACAGCGCTGTTGGACCCATTATAGTGTTTCTGCCGTGGCTGCAATGTACGGAAGTCATGGCCAGCAGCAGTTTGCAATAAGCATTACAATTGCCGAAGGTATGATGATAGAGGAAATCGATCTGGTAATGGAACATAGCTGGTGCCGCCGAACGGAGTATATCACTCAACAGTGGCAGGTACAGTAATACAATATTTTCTTCAATCGTCTAAGCAACCTGGCCTTCTTTGAAGCGGAACCGATCCGGTCTGATGACTGTGCAGGCTGATTGAATGATGTTGACGGATTGCTTGAAGTGTCATCGATCCCTTTCGACGATCGCGGATTGTCAGGCAAGGTACCCATCCTGATCAGTTGCCGTACGACGCGTCCTGAGCCATTTGTGGATATTGTTCCCGCACCTGGAAGTGATTCTTCAGAACGAGCCTATAAATGTAGGACATGACGTTGGATTTACCGTTCCCAGTTGCCATGGCATTCTCCTTTTGTCCCCGCTCCAATCGAACAAACGTCTGGTGTAGTGAACGAAGGGACAACCGAGACTGCGGGTTCCCACCCCAACAGCCCTGAATGGTATCCCAGACCAGATCTGGTAACCAACGGTGTGTAGTTTCATTCTCCGGGCGAGTTGGCCGCTCATTTCTCACGATAGAATAGGCCATAAGAGGTCCCTGGTATTTATCGTACGGCGGGACTCCAGAGAGGACCTGGTCGAGGGATGAGACCTTAGTTGGTGGCGCAAATCGCGATAGGAAGAATGCACCTCGAAGGTAGCCATCGCAAGGGAGTACACGTCACTCTCCTTCAAAGGAGTGGGTTTACCCCCCAGTAGTTCTGGAGCCATGTAGCGGGCCGCGCCATGCTTAGAGACAGCCACGGAACTTGACCGTACGGCAGCGGAATAATTAAGGATTGCCACGATTCCAAAGTCTGCGAGGCAGGCGACACCCTCCCCGGTGATCAGAATGTTTCCCTAGATGGATTGAGAATTGGTTTGTGTATGCTTCTAATGATCTCTGTCTCTCACAGGTTTGATGCCGCCGTGCACTATATCTAGTGAGTGGAGGTGCATGATACCGCAGGTAGCTTGCGCGAGCTGTAGAGAAGATCGTCAAAAGATCCTTACTGACCCTGGCTGTCACTCACCAGCTGGAATCGGTTGACACCCGGGTTTTTACCAATATACTCAAGAATATTCCCATTTTCCAGCCATTTATTGATGATGCAAAACCTGCGAAGGCCAGGAGACTCCTCCGAGACCCCAAGAAAGGGGAGAACGTTTGGATGTGAGATGTACTTCCATCGTACAATCTCACGGCAGAAGCCCTGATGGGAATCAGCTTGGTCTCAGTCACTCGTCTCAGTAAGGATCACCACACACCTGCCTGATATCATCCAGGGCTGGGCCCTCAGGCATTCGAAAGGTTTTTACGCACACTTTGTTCCCGCCCTGCTCCACCTTCCAAACCTCCACATGTCCTGCAGCTTTGTATGATTCAATTAACGTAACTCCGGATGGGGAACACGATTTAGGTCGGACACCGTGCAAATGTGAAATCTTGCACAGAATTACAATAGACCGTTTCTTTAACTCTGGTTTCGCCGTGGGGGAGGACAAGGCCTGGTTGGAGGTTTCAGCACGCGGGAAGCGGGGCGGTTTAAAAAAGAGATGTTTACTTCTTCGAGCACATCCACAATGGTTTGCACATCTCCGGAGGTGGGGGGACGTTGGAACGATTCGCTGAGTGTTTAGCTCCCAACTCGACGGCGACTATGTATGGGATAAACCGCGGCTCGATTCCAATGCTAGCGAAGCCAGGGTCTTATGCTCGTCAGCCACTTAGTACACCATACTCATTGGAGTTAGGACTCACCCCGGCGTGATCGGTATCTGCACATGCTAACCTTCGAGCCGGTGGAAGGGGAGCAAAGACAAAGCATACGCGGCTGCCTAACGGAGGCACATCCCGACAATACACCCACACCCACGCTGAAGGCATGCTGCAGGAGCGTGGCATGGTCACCGGCACCCGGTGTGCTGTTGGTTAATGGAAACTTACCATGTCCGTCCAAGGGCACCATAGTAGAGAAATTCCTTACGTGCACATACCTGGCCTGTAACGGTGAGACCCAGTACTCCGAGAGACTATATGTTAATGTACCTAGAGCAAAAGATTTGCGCCTGTGGATGACGTATGTACTGGGCGAGTCGAAACGAGAAGTCGTGCACGGAACGTGACGACCCTCGCTAAGGGTCACACGAGAGTCACTCGGATCAGCCGTGCTGGGCCGTTCAGTGACTTTTCGGACCCCTTCACGACCTCCCGCCAGGAAATGAAATCGTGGACGGCACGAACTTTGCCCCCGATGGCCATGATGCAAGTCAGAATGTTCTGTAGTTCAATTTGACGGGGATATTGTGGGTGAGTGTAGTGTGATAGATGTACTTGAAATCGAAAGCTGTCGATCAACGATCAACCGTCGTGAAAGCAACTTTCTTGAGTGGATCCTTGCCAAGAACGAGAACGTCGCTCGCGATATTATTCTTTGATGAGAGACGGGAAATTCCAACCATGAGGGTGTCAGTGGAAACAATGAGTGACTGTTCGTAAGACTAGAAATATCTCTAAACACCACAGGAGGGTGCCATCAGCCGAGATTCGTGCTGCCCACGACCCGACTCGACGGACGAGGTCCTGACAGTTCCCCATAACTCTGATGTTCATCTAGATCTGTGTATATACAGTGTAACGTTACGGACAGTCACCCAGTTACCCGGTATTAGAGCCGTCTGAGGATCCAACGGAAAAGCCCTCACTACAATGATGTCAGGTGCCTAGTCATGGAGCGAAGGGGACGCTAACGTACAGTTCTAGTACCACTTGCGACATTTCCGGGCGCAATCGAGGTTCTTGGTCCCAGCAGCGTCGCACCATTAGCCACAGGTCATCCGTTAGGTTCTGGTGGGTGGGCCGCGGAGGACGCTCCCCCTCCATTATGGCTAAATTTGCCGCTATAGATGAGCATTGGTCAAACGGGGCTTTGCCGGTGAATATCTTTGTTGAAATGTAAGGCAGTAAATCGGAGGGTCCTCCCTGACAACCACCTGATTATCCACGACCTACCTCAACAATAACCATCGCAAACGAGAAAACATCCGCTTCTTTGCTCAATGACCCGCTCTGCAACAGGACCTCGGGTGCAGTCCACCGTGGAGTGCCGCTTAGCGTTGCATCGGTTTGCTCTACAGCACCCTGATTTCGAGCGAGGCCGAAATCCGTTATACGTGGACGATCGGAAGCGTCCACCATGATATTCGGCTGCAGGCGCCAATGAGTGAAATCAGGAGATTTGGTAGTGACGGGACATTTACTCCTTTAAGATCTCCGTGAATCACGCCACGAGAGTGAAGGTAATCGAGCCCCGTTGCGACACCGACGATCTGTAAGAACAGTAAGACAGTGTTCGGGGGAGGAGGCAACCGGGGGCTCACGAGAGGAACCCTTTTTGCGTGTGGTTTCAACCTGATGTAAGTGGTCACGTCTCCGCCCGGCATCCACTCTGATATGATCTGGAGAGGACTGGGGATTACACCTCTGAAGGGGACGATGTTGGGGTGGGTTAACCGTTTCCATACCAAGGCCTCTCGGTAAACCATCTATCGGAATCATTATAAGACGGCAAACAATTGGTTATGATGAACACGTCCCTTTATGACTTTTTCCGAACTGTCGGTGGGATCGACCTTCAGTCTCTTGACGCAAACCTTCGACCCAGCATACATCCCTTCAAATACGTCTGAGTACCCGCCTAAGGCAAATGGACTCGCGCCGATGTCGAGCAGGCGGGCGGATGAAATGTGCGACGGTGGAAGGCGCATCCTGGATGTGCAGATCCCCTGTAGTTCCTTAAGGGTCTCTCTGAAGGCAGCACCGGTAGGATCTAGATCACCTAGGGCCTACAGTAGGCTCAGTGGACGGAAACCGGAATTGAGGGGGAGAGGGAGGGTACAGTGTCCAGACGTTCAATTTTTCCCATTAGGTCGTCGTCTTGGGAACCCTGGATATGTTCGTCAGATTCCTTTACCCAGAAGGCAAAACGAAGTTTGTCAGGGAACTCGGTCGACGATCCGCTCAACTGGAGAATCGTTCGGAGGTAACCGAGCATGGGTAGGTCCACTGGTGGGCAGCGGTGGGACACGTGTGATCACGATGAAGGCCATGTGGTAATATGTCGCACACAAAGGATACGTCCCGGTAGTCGCTTACGGACGAAGGGGTCTCACTTACCTCCTGATTTTTACTGTTGGTATCCTCGCTGGCTTTCGGCGTGCTCTGGAGCGTGGTACTGGCGTTCAAGACCAACTCGGCCTGGAAGGACGCGATCAGCGACAGTTAAACGGAACAGACTGAACACACATTGAAGACTTCAATGACCCCAGCGACGACTGTCATCCAGGCATCGGTGATCATCTCATCATCGTCCGCGCGGAAAAGCCGGGAGATGAAACCCCGTCTCCTCTCTATGTCGACCTTTCTCTGTATTTCTTCCACGGTTCTGCAATCAAGGGAGCAGTAAGTGAAGTCCGCACAGTATTCATCACTGGTTGGACTCACGTCGTTAATCGCCCAATCGCTCCGTACATGGACCGACTCAGCTCACCCGGTCTTCTCCCTTTCACCCCGCGGTCAAGGACGCGGCATGCATTCGCACAGACTGCCCCAATGTTGGTGTAGCACGGCTTATGAGCCATAGTGTCCTGGCTACATATGAATTTGGAACATCTTATCGCAGAAGAAGAGGAAACATACCCTGATCACCATAAGGAGGTGACTGACGGAACCAAAAACTGCCTTTGCTGGAGTGATACTTGCGCGTTCCTTCGCGAGATTCAATTCATCGATGATAATACTCAGCGCTGAAGTGCTGAAATCCCCGTACTTTCTCTGTGGTGGCATGATCAAGATTCAACCAAGCCACGAGAAGGGAGTGCAACACACAGCCAGCGCACGACCACCCCGGCAATCTCCAGCCATCAGACAGCGTTTTAGCTATCAGTGGGCGGGCGCTAAATGATTTTTCTCGCGGCCTAGCTTCTCCAGCTGAATGGCATGATGACAGTCACTCCGACCGCCCAGCCACGAATAGGACGTGTCTACCACATATCATGACTATTAAGACCCACCGTATTGTTCGACACCCTTCTGAAACCAAACGATGTGAGATTTTGGTGGGTGCAATAACCAACGCGCGGTATTTCTCACCCCATGAAATAGAAAAAAACATAAAGACCCCAGTATATGCGGGCGAAGTCGAAGGCGGAACGGCAGTCGGAAGCCTTCCGACGCAGAGGTCACCCCGGACATCAATCCCGTTGGAGGTCGTCAATGTCAGGTCTTCGAGGGGGAACGAATCGAAAATTGATGAGCATAAATGGGTCCTAGGATCCACACTATAGGTAAGAGCCTGTAAACTTGGGCGAGAGAGACCTAAGCTTACGAGTCGCCAAGGTTCCGCGCCTTACATTCTACGTCCGACACGAGAAAGGGTTTGGATCCAACCGCCTTCCGCCGTGACGATCTTAGGACAAGTAATGAAGAGGGCGCGCGCGTGACACGCAGGGGAGTTCGAGGTGTCCAGGAAGGTCCTCCGTGGTTCGACGTCTTTGGGGGAAGGAAGAGAATTGACACGGGCGAAAAGGTGCTTGCGGGCGCGCGAGAGCCATGGTTTGGAGACAACGCAACACTCCTGGAGCGTCTCTAGCTCGTTGTGTAAGAGGTGGACGATGTGGTCTCTAGCGGGGGGTGTGGGTTTGCCATCGCGGTTTCCGTTCGGAGCATGAAGCTTCCGATATTTTGGCGCCTAACTCTTGCTGGGCCGCTCATTGCTCCGACCGCCTAGTCTCGAACAGGACGTGTCTATCTCATACCATAACTAGTAAGACCCACAGGATTGTTCGACAAGGTTAATCATCAGCCTCTCCGTTATCTCCGGCAACAAACCCTCAGACAGCCAACATTCTTCGTCGAGGGTCAACGAATCGAGTGCGAATTCCAGAATTGGACCAAAAGGCGATCAAGTTCCAGCCGCTGTCCGTGGGTGGTTTCTCCAAACGTCTGTTTGACGTCGTCGACACCAGCACGGTCAAGAGTGACATTGTAGGGCATGTAAATCGAGATTTTCTGGATATCTCTATGTTCGGGCGTGATGGTTTCGAGCGCCACAGTGATCCAGTCGGCATGTGTCCGATGTTCCTCTCTTTCACGAGCGCAATCACTTTCGGGTTTTTGAAGTTCGAAATCAGAAGATCTCCATGTTCCTCTTCTGACTGAACGAAGACGTCAACCTCAAATTATCGACATTACAGTTTGAGGACATGGGAAAATCCATTTCGTTGCCAGCTACAAGAAAAATTTGTTCACGAGGTCGTCCAAAGACATTTTGCTTTTGGTGTCTGCGAAGACACAGCCGCAGAGGGGCTGAATTTCGAGCCTGACTCAGTGTACCAGCGTCGCGCCTGAGGCCTCCGGTTAAAGGGCTCCCTGTCGAACCCGCGAAAAGGTGCCCAGGGCGCCTTCGGTGAGGAGGGAGGGGGTGCGTTAACTGTGGGCTTTTGACCAACACAGCTCAGGCGGGAGTCAACACCTCGCGGTTCCAGGTAGTAAACGGGATCACATCTATGTAGCGATGGAAGAAAGGGGATTTCCATCTGGAGATCCAGTCATTTCTCGGCGTCCGGATGGGACGGAGGAGTTCACGCACGCTGAGAATGACCCCGCGATAAGAACCGCGCAACTTCCTTCCTTCTCCTCCCCCGGTGTTCCACCGTCGGCTCCTGTCGAGCCATCTTCACAGTCGTTCTCGGTGTTGGAGTCTCCCTCCAGATCGCTGACGAGAGCACTCCCGCCCTTGAGATATTTTACCCCTTGCGACCCCCCAGCACTTCAGCAATTCCAAATTTGGATACACATTTGTCCAGTTGCCGTGCCTCGTCGTACACGATCGCATCTGAATGGACTCCGAGACACCCCACCCAGCCTTTGAGTGTCTGGCCCAATGCTTCCTATCAGAGACCCATTTGCGCATCGACTTGACGAGCGCCATCCTTACAGAGGCCCAGTGGATAGGGCTCATGGCTTGATCGCGATTGTGTGAAGTGGTGTGTCCCCTCGTATTGCGCCAGGGAGGAACAACGAAGTGGGTTCACAGCAGGCGAGTTATTCGGAGGAATTTCGAAATTGTCGACCTTGTTTGTAATCTACCACAATGCGGAGAGGTGTCCTGTCTAGTGCTCAAGATCCCCTTCCATGAAAGTATCGATTTGGTCGACGCTGGTGTGAATCGTCTCCATCGCCGGTCGGAGTCCCCAATCCAAACTGACGCGAGTCGATCATCCCATATCTGCGCATCTATCAGCACGTAGTAAAGGTTGGTGATATGTTCCGCTCACCGGGATGCGAATCTACTGAAAAGCTCCCCGACGATGTCGCACTACAGCGAAAATTTGTCAGATGCTAGATGCTTCGAGTGGAGCGGGTGCAGTTCGTCCGCGAACTCGTAAATGGACTCTGGGAAAGGCTGGGGGACGATACCATCAGAGAGTACGACAACTCAGGCGCTTCAAGCCTGCAATTCTCTCTGGGCCCAAACAGTGCGGACTCTTATACTCGACGTCAGAAACGCCTGAAACCTACAACCATATCAGTGAAACGCCGAAGCGACTACTAGACTACACTCACGTCGCGAGTGCCATATCTTGGACTTTGACAACCTTCCCCCCCCCGTTAACGCGTTCCACGTGTTCCTTACGGGGAGCGTCTCTATCCTCGCCGGGAATCCCGGACGAATTGAAGGGATGAGTCTTTGACTTGATTATGTGCTTGCACGAAGCGACTTTCTCGTCCACGTAGTTCGGGGTCACCGTTGAGCGAGTATTCGCGGACTTGTGCGAATCTTCTTCAGCTGTCCCTTGCTGAAGTCTTTTGTCTTTTGTTCGAGATTCTACGAAATTCACGAAGAGCACCTTGAAAACCGTGTGAGGTTCCGTACAAATGGTATCGAGCGCGTTGGCGGACTCACGATCGTTGAAGTAAGAGACTGCCCCCGGTGAGTACAAGATGATCTCGGTATCGACGAGTTTCCCAGGGGAGATTCCTTAGTACAAGGTCTCGCGAAGAGCAGGGATAACTACCGTGCCTGCAGGAGGTTGGGGCCGGATACCGGTCCGCGCTCAAAAATGCACCGAAGACGACGGAAATTTCATGGGTTAATTGGACATGAGATGCAGGCTTCTGCGCCTCTCTGAACTGTGAACGGAATTCAACGGACACGGGCGTCGGGTGGTGACCGGTCACCGGTGACCACGTGACCACTCCGACATCAAGCCGGATCGTCCTTCCTCATTTTGCAAGTCACTAGTCGACGTCAACATGACCAAACCACGACATAGACCACGGGGAACCAAATCCAGCAGGAGCCTTAAGGGTCAGGCGAGGCAAGGGATGCACCGCGTTCCACCGGCCACGCTACAACCTCTTCACCTCTCACCCCAAGTTCGTACTCCCAATGGCCCCGCCCCGCCCCCTACAACAACTCTTCGGCCTCGACAAATCTTCGCCCCGGTTTCATGATCAACTCCGCGACATCATCGGTGGGAAAGAATATCGAGAACGCGTTCCACGCCTCCGGAATAATGATGTTGTGCGGCTCGTTGAGTATCTTGATAGCGTAAGTCCTCAAATCGCCCTTCTCCGCTCCTCATTCAACGTCGCCGCAGGTTCTCGATTGCCCAGATCCTATGGCTCACGCGTTTCGGATGCCCTTATATGAACTCGGGAGGATATGCGGCGCTCATGAGACACTCCCGAAATCATCCACGATTCCACGTTACCTTCAGATTGACCCACCGGTTGATCCTGGTTATGCCCAAACAGGGACGCTCGACGGTGCAAAAGTCCGCATAAAATGTGTCCGGATATACCCCAAAGAACATATACGGCCGGCCAAGAAGGTGTGTCAACGACGGTACTACATTTCCCATTCGCCGGTGCTGAAGAAACCCACAGGCCTTCAACCAGTTAGCTGTGGTGTGGACACGCTTGAACCACCCAAATATTGCCCCCATTCTGGGTGTCACTATTGACCCTCTCCAGCTCGTTTCCAAATGGATGCCTCGCCCGGACCTCGTGGGGTACATCGAGAATCACTCAGATGCAGACAGACTTGGCCTCGTAGGTGTTCTCCCTGTTGCATTGCACGACGTGCTGACTCCGTCACCAGCTGTATGATGTCAGTAAGGGTCTTAACTACCTCCATTCCTGCGACATGATCCATGGAGGTCTCAAGGGAGTACGAAATCGATCCAATGTCGTTGAACCACCGTACTAACACCCAGTCAGCCAAACATTCTTGTGAATGTCGACGGTCGCGCACTGATCACAGATTTCGGCCTTGCTCTGGTTACTCAAAGCTTGGGTTCCATATGGAGGGCCACGGACGAGTGCGCTCACGCTGTACGGTGGATTGCACCAGAGATCTTGGATGGGTGGGGTACATATAGTAAAGAAGGGGATGTTTTCTCGCTGGCGATGGTCACGATCGAGGTATTTATGGGTGGTCTACGCGCTGAGTTTTGGCTTGATGTGATTATATATATTCGCAGATATTCACCGGTGCAGTTCCATTCGTGGGCAGTGAACCTACCGAGGCTTTGTTGTCTATACTCAGGAAGAAGCGCCCGCCGCGACCGACCGACCAAACCTTTAAAGACGAGTTGTGGGCATTGATCCAACGTTGCTGGAATCAAAAGGTTCACCTTCGCCCGCGAATGTCAGAGGTGTTACATGATTTGCGCAGCTTGTGGGTTTCAACTCTGGAACCGCGCACTTGTTTACCTGATCGGTTCCTCACGTACAGTGGCGTTCCGACATGGAGACGCTTGTTTAGCCGTCCCTGTACCGCAGATGAGCGTATCTCGCTGGTCACGGAGATCTTCTCGGACAGTGATGAGATTCATGCGGTCAAATGTCTCTCCGGGGATGACGCTCAGGCCTTTATCGATGTGATAGATGAGGTACCTCCTCCATTCTTTCTCAGTAGAATACCTAAGTGACTTCGACTCGATTTTTGCACTCCGTTGACTAGACATTGCATAGCCTCCCGCAACCACAACAGAAGGAGTGTCTGAAGGCTCTGCGCAGGATATGCGGCCGCCAGGGTTTGCTCCCAAGCTCACTACAAATCTCATTTTCCTGTGACCGATCGGGTGTTGCGCCATACGGCGGTGGGTTTGCTGATGTGTGGATGGGCGACTATCAAGGGCGCAAGGTCGCAGTTAAGGTTCCGAGGGCGCACACAATGAAAAACCGTGAAAAGATCACAAGGGTGGGTCATCGGTATGGTTCTCTGAAAACGGTATTGGTGGGCTGATCATGACTGCGTAGAGGTTCTGCAAGGAGGCTGTAGTGTGGAAAACCCTCCATCACCGAAATGTGTTATCGTTGTTGGGAGCAACAATGGCGAATGGTCAATTTGCGATGGTATCGGAATGGATGGTCAATAGAAGCATCAACGAGTTCATTGAGGCGCATCGGGACGTAAATCGGATTGAGCTTGTAGGGTTCCGGTTTTATCCCCGCTTCGCTTTTCGCTGATAACTACTTGACTCTTATAGTTGAAAGATGTCGCTAGGGGGTTAGTATATATGCATGACCAGGGAATGATTCACGGAGATCTGAAAGGGGTATGGCTCTTCAAATGCCATTCACTGATCTGTCCTGACTTCTTTTTTTTACCAAGGCTAACATTCTCATTGATAATGACCGTCATGCTCGCTTGGCAGACTTCGGACTTCTCACCATCATCTCGGATCCTTTGGACCCTACGGTCTCGTCTTCGTCTGCAGGTGGTGGCACAACGCGGTGGATGTCCCCCGAGTTGCTCCATCCGGAGTTGTTCGGTCTTCGGGACAGTCAACCGACAAAGGAATCGGATTGCTATGCATTGGGGATGGTTATCTACGAAGTGCTCAGCAGACAGGTTCCTTTCGCATCGTCTGCGAATGCAGTTGTTATGCGGAAGGTCCTCGATGGTGAACGCCCTAAGAGACCACAAGGAGAGGAAGGCGTATGGTTCACGGATGATCTGTGGAAAATGACAGAACTGTGCTGGGTGGCTCGACCAGAAAGCCGGCCCAGCATAGAGGCCGTGCTTGAGTGTTTAGGGCGGGTTCTATGGCCACTTCCTAGCACAGGTGATAAGCCGAGTTCTGCAAGAGGCAGTTCCTGTATGTTTCATAATTTCATCCAAAATCTCCACATCATCTCCAATTCTCCTCGTTCAGCAGGCAGATTGATCGTGCAAGATCGGAACCAGTCCTCAGTTTTGCCACATAATTATCCCAGCAGTGTAACAAGTTCCCCAAAGAGCCGTAGAGGTAAAGGTTGGTTTCATCCTAATTGGAGGGCGAATGGAGGGTGGCATTGATACTCCTATACCATTTCCCCGTTTCAACCATCCGACGTCGCACTGATAACAATCTTTCTCAAGATGTCAAAGCGGCCCCCCCACTCAATAGCAAGGAGTCGCCGCGAAATATTTGGGGACTGACACCAGAAGACCCGACGAAATTTCCCACTCAAATGGCAAGTATCCTCGACAGGAAAGGAACCCTTCGAGATGGGGATTGGGTGCGGCTTGTGGAATACCTTGACAATGCAAGTCTCTACATTATCTTGACCTCTTCTATGCTCAACTTTGGTGTAGGTACTTGGTGAACTTGACGCTACTAGTCCCGAATTCCGGACATGCCTGCGTGAACTCAGAAGGACATGCGGCATCTGTCAGAAACTACCACAGTCCTACACCCTTCCGGGCTCTGTCCCATCCACTGACGGCCAGCCGATTGCTTGGGGATATTACGGCAACGTCCACAAAGGATTCCTTAATGGCTCAGAGGTTCGAGTGAAGAGACTGTTCGTGTCCTCTGGTGCAGCAGGGCAGGATGAAACGAATGTATGTTATCTACATCGTCACTTTTCCTCGTGCGCCAACTCTGGAAAAACCCACAGAATTTCTATGAGGAAGCCGTAACATGGAAATACTTGAAACATCCAAACATTGTCTCCCTCCTGGGTAATACTATCACTCCTTCCTTCCAGCTAATCTCAGATTGGATCCCGTATGGAAACCTGACGGAGTACATCAAGGTCTATCCAGGGGCAGACCGTCTCAGCCTTGTAGGTGTCCTTCCCGTATTGGATAGCTGTCATATTTACCATTTACAAGCTATGTGGCGTTGCCAATGGTCTCGAATACCTCCACTCCAACGATGTGGCCCACGGGAATCTGGGGGTGGTGTGTGGTGATTCATCGGTCGGTATTACAGCTGATTTGACTCTCGTACAGCCAAACATCCTTGTGGAAACCTCTGGCCAGGTACGGATCACGGATTTTGGTCTCGCCATGATGCCCCGAGACCCAGATTCCCGACGAGACTTCACCGACGATCAGACTACACGGTGGACAGCGCCAGAGGTTCTGCGTGGTGGACTACGCAGCAAGGAAGCAGATGTTTTTGCGTTCGCGATGGTCATGATTGAGGTACGCTGCGGATGAATTGTTGTGCATCAATCTTTAATTTCCTCTCATCTCATTTCAACCCAGGTTTTCACCGGTGAAGTCCCATTCCATCCCAGCCCACCCGTTCCAGCCATGATGGCCATAATGAAGGGAGACCGCCCACCGCGGCCGGCCCATCCGGCGTGCTCAAATAAGTTGTGGGGAGTAGTGCAACGCTGCTGGGACCAGGAGCCTGGCTTGCGTCCGGGGGTATTGGGGGTATTGGACGTCCTGCGTGGGGTCCAAGGGTCGCGTCTTATAGGGACTTAGGAACCTTCCTCCCCAGGATAATTTTGCATGTCCTTTGATCAAGTCCAGGAAAGTGAGGTTGATATCACACACTTAAGCATGTGTACACGAAAAAATCAATAATAATATGGAATGTAGAGGCGTTATTTATCGAGAGCCTGGATGTCACACTCGCACTGTTATCTCTCTACTGCACCATCCCATTGGACGTCCATCGGGGAGAAATGGGGAGCTATTCCGTCGATCAACTGCTGAAGAGGGTTGGGCACCCTCCCTGTGGCAGGGGGGTACCATTAGGTTCGGCGAGGATACTGTGGGAGATTCAGTTCCTCGGCAAAAGGCGACACTGGGAGAAACCAAACGGGCCTACCCGACCCAAAATTCCGGTCACCACGAGGATCTCGTCACGCCACACCCACATAAACGTATTATCTCCGTAACCAAACATGCGGTGAAACCCAGAGTTCACATTGAACCCGGTGAATTATTTGGCTACGAAGATACCCAAGGTGGCCTTTGAAGAAGTTCCCGGTAATTAAAGTCAAACAGAAAGAGATCGACGAACAATTCGGATACACGCACTTACGAGGGGAGGGGTTCGATGGAATCAGTCGGGTGGATGCTTACAGGATCTTTCAGGCACGTCAGATGAGGAGGTTGCGTTCGCTCCTTTGGCTGCACCCATCGACGTGGGGAGCTCGAGATGACCGCGATTGAGTTCTTGGATGTCTCTGCGCGTGACAATCCATAGCATACCGTCTTGGCTAGTGACGGCAATTGTGTTGCCCACGGGGCCACGGGTGCAAGTCTATCCCTCTAACCCCCGACCGAGAACCTCCACTAGATGGACGGGATTGCGATGCTTTGCTTCAGGTTTCGAGGGGTTGTCGCCAGTGGGGGCAGCCCTGGGCTCCATGGGTGAACCCCAGGCTGCTTGATCCAGAAAGATTGGGGATCGACAGTGACCGGCCAGCGGCGGTCAATGAATCTCACTGTTGCGCCCCCAAACTGGTCTTTCATGAGGTCCGTATTCGAGCAATAGTCTCAACGCCCCTAAAGTTTCCATACATCATCAGGCCTCATCTGAGGGCATTCCATACTGGAGTAATGTGAATCGGATTACAGTGGTGAACGCGACGGGCGGTCTCCCGCAAGGAAAAGTTTTGTTTCCCAGATTTGCCGCGAGGAGTTGTCGGGGGGTGGCAGCCGACGAGTGCGAGAGGCTGGGGTTGAATATTTGAATGTTGAACGTTAACGTTGAAGGTTGAGTACTGAATATTAGGTTGCATCAATATTATCTGAAATACGCCACCAAAAAGCTTGGGACGTACGGCCACGGGAGTATCTCTGATGGTAGTCGTTTGAACCGTATAGAGCGTATCAGCGTCACAATGGGCTAAAATGATACTCTGAGGTCACTCTCGTATGGCTTCCTTCACTCACAGAGATTCTCTAGGCAGTTCTGCTGTGCAGGATTGATCGCTCGATCACGGTAAATATCTGCACTGGAACCCAAGCCGAGATGCGTGGTGCCATCATGTCACCATAATTCCCGGGACGTTTACGTCCAGGGCTTAATTTTTCTGTGCGACTCCGGGACTTGTTAACTCCCATATTGCATCCGCGGTGGTTCAGTCGATGACCACCATGTCCACTATTATCCTTACCAAGTCGGGGTTCTGCCCCTATCTGACCGCCCTGCTCCCATTTATAATCCTGTTAGTGATTTCTGTGCATTACTCAGCTATATCTAGTCTCGAGTGTAGTTATGCTCGCATGTTTGGTCGGGTGTGAATACAATAGACTTCGATTTTCCACCCCACAACCGTTGGAGTCCTGAGTCCTGCCGCCTGCCAGCCCTAGGTCTTATTGATTGGTCGCTCGTTTCTGCTTGCTTTGTGGGGACACGTTCAAGAGATGTACTCCTCCAGTTCACGCAATGAAAACTAGGCCGGCAAACAGGACCGCATCAAGTTTTTCAATATCTGTCCGTCAACGACCCCAGAGGCTGTACCACTCTACCCCGATTCGTAATCAGCAGGGGGTTGTAACACGAAGGACTACACGCACTCTTTTTGGCCCTCCACCGTGGTTCGGGGGTGGCTTGGGGTTGCGGCTCTTTCGTGCGAGTCTTTTCCACCTTCCTCGCAGCCCCCCCAGCCTCCCCCCTCTCGCGCTCAAGCTCCCCTTGCCTATCTTCCCTCTGCGACAGTGTCAGAATAGCCTCGTATCAGAAGAGGGGGATTACAACGTACCTCGAGCCTCTCCTTAGGTTCCCTAGCCTCCTTTGGTTTTCCTGTAGTCTCCTCATCCCCCATCGCCTTCACACCCTCTTCAGCTAGGTGTCGGCGGTTATTTGACGATCTATCGACCTGCCACTTGCTGTCATGATCCCTGGCTGAATGGGCTTCCAGTGTGTTACTTTTGAATGGATTGAGTCGTGAATAAATCTGGCGCATGTACCCACCTGGCATATCTTCCAAGACACCTTGGCTTCCTCGTCCCTCCCCACCGTCACGTTCACCTACAAAGGGGGCACGTATTTAGTATCCCTCATGTGTTCCTCATAGATCAGCACCTGTAGGATCCGAGTCATCCGCTTGGTGTCCCTGCGGGATAGGATGGGGGGCTCTACACGAGAAAACAGCGAGGTCAACGAACCTACGATCACCGAAAAAAGAGAACTCACGGGCCGTGCAGAATTTCGAACACCTCTGAAATTTCTGGACGCAAGTGAGGGTCCTGATACCAACATCGTTGGATTAAAGTCTGCAACTTCGGTGTGAAATCTGAACTAGTTGGTTGAGGCGGGCGCTCGCCCCTCATTATTGCCAGTATGGCCGCCACGGATGTCTTATCCCTGAACGGAGCTGAGCCGGTAAACCCCTGCGATAATACGGGGTGGCGGTGAGCCAAAGCGCGACGAAGATAGCGCGTTCGTAACTCACTTCGATCATGACCATCGCGAAGGAGAAAATATCCGCTTCCTTGCTAAATGACACTCCCCCGCTCAGGATCTCTGGCGCAGTCCATCGTGCGGCATTACCATGGACCACCGGGTCGCTTCGTATGGGTTCCATTTTCCCGATGACTGTAGCAATACCGAAATCCGTGATTCGCGCATGACCCGTGGCATCCACGAAGATGTTTGACTAAACACGTGTCAGGACTGCGGTAAAACAGGACTCATATCAATCACGTACTCCCTTGAGATCACCGTGAACTATGTTGCGGGAGTGGAGATGGTAAAGGCCGCCAGCGACATCAGATAACTGATGGTGGAAGTGAGCATGAGATCAGGCACAACAGGGGATACCCACAAGACCATGCCGATTTGCATCTGGGTGTTCCCTGACGTGTTCCGTCAGGACTCCACCAGGCATCCATTCCGAAATAAGCTGAAAAGGAACGGTAGTGATACCGAGGAGGGGGACAATATTTTGGTGTTCCAAGCGTTTCCACACTATAGCCTCTTGGTAGAAGGTCTATGGGACCCGTCATGGACGACACTCAGAGGAAACGATAGGACAACTAACCTTTGCAGGGTCAGTCCGACTGTCCTTCTGTGAATATATCCGAACACGTTTGACGCAAACCTTTGAACCGCCGAGGGTCCCTTCGTACACATCAGCGGAACCCCCCGAGGCTACAGGTTGGGAGTTGACATGTGAAAGTTGGGACAAGACCGTATACGATGTTGGGAGTATCATTTTGGAGCCGCATATGTTTTTGAGCTCGCGCAAACACTTCCGGAAGGCGGAACTGGCAGGATCGAGAGCATTGAGGGTCTGCTGTAGGTTGAGCGGGGAACGAAGTAGTGAGATACGGCGGCGTACCTTGTCCAGATAGTCGACAAGCCCCATCAGATCATCGCCTTGAAGATTTGGTATCCATTGTTTATATTCCTCTCCGTAAAGTATGTTGCTGATCTGATCTTGAAACGTGGAAGAAGACGTGTCGAGATGACGGAGTCGGGTCAAGGGATTGTGGGAAGGCATGGAGAATATCCTTTGCTATGGTGACGAAGGCTCGCTGGCGGGCCAATGGAATGCGCACTGCCGGCGAGACACTTGTAGTTTTGTTGGCAGCGAACTGCCGAACTGCCAAAATGGCACGTGCCTGGGGTTGGCAGATGGTGGCAGTATCCGTTAAGCGCCAGTCCGGCTAAGCTATTGTCCCCGTATTTTATAACTCGCATCCCTCCACTACGCTACGCGTACACGTCGGATGGCAGGTGGCCAAAAGCTCGATGAATTCGTCATCCTACACTTCTTGAAAACAAGGTAGAAGGACCCTCGGACGAACATGTGGAGAATGAAATGTAATTACTGCAAACTGGACGCCCTCATTGAACACCGTGAGCTGAGATGCACGGAACACCCCCCGAACCCAACCAGTGTCCCAATGTCCAGAACATGTTCGGGGAGAGGCGTTGCAGCGGCTCGCAAATAAGCGCAGTGCCCTTTCATCCACTCTCGTTGATGAGCTCGGAACACCATCGAATCCCTACGGCGTGCCGGAGACAACGATGCCGGCGGTGACGGGGTTTCCTAAAACAAAGGGAAGACAGTAGGCGGCTCTATGACGAAGCGGAAGTAGGAGGTTATGGATGCATTTTTGAACTGCAGGCTCTCGAACGAGGGAAAGGTGCAAACCAGACATTCTAGGAGGCGGAATAGATAGATTTGGCCGTTTACCAGACAAAATAGACCGTTTTTTCATTTGCCACCTCTGCCACCCCCTGCCAACCTGGCAGAACTCGCCTGGAACTGCCACTTGCCGGGCAGATTCTTTTCTGAGCAACTGCCAACAACACTAGACACTTGTGTATGTAGACACCTCTCCTTACGTAACTTGCATTAGTGGCCACTCACATGGCACACTTACGAAGCCTCCGACCAGAGTATTTTAAGCACAGCAGTGGCAGGTATTGGCACACCAAATCGTACGCCGTATACCACTCAAAACAAATGAATTATCAATTAAATTCTAACTATTCTGAGGATGATGGAGCATTGTTGGACAGCTTGCAGTGCTGTGGGTCGTCGGGACCAGCTGGGAAATGATTTCTTATTCCTCATCGGGAAATGTCCCATGTCCATATAATGCCATATCAGGCTCGAATGGCTGACCGCCCAGCATCAGCCTGGCATGGACTTATACGGGATCGTTCCAGCACATCTGGCTCGATTTGTCTCATAGTAATCTACTAATAAAATAATACTGTTGTTTGGATATTCAACGGTTTGTGTGGGGTACGGTTAGTTCATCTGGAGTATGGTTAGTTCATCTGGAATGCGGATGGTCCGTCTGGGCTATAGACGGTTTGTCTGGGGCACGAACAGCTCATTTGGTATACAAATGGTTAAATGGTTGATGCCGCACCATATTTGTGGAGGTGATCCATAGTGAGGCATCGCCGGTCCAACAGCTGCGGATCCTCCAGACGAGGACCAATATGACTCACCCCGGACTAACGAAGCTCAGCTCAGGGAGACACACCGTGATAACAATGATGCAAATAACATTATCAATAATAATACATGAATTACGTTCTGGGTAGCAGAGCAGCATTCCGGGTTCAAGAATTTCGTACAGAGCCAGCACCAAGATGATCAGCATTACTTCTATTGGGGGTTTGTGAGTGCGTTTTTGATATTCCTCTTCTTGTTGTCCACAGTGGGTGAGGGGGGAGAGGGGGAGAGGGTAGAGAGACGTGATGAATCCGGTAGTGTTGGCGGGGGCAGGGACTTCACAGCGATACTGACCAAGTGTTTTGAGGTCTCCCAGGTTCCGAGGGGCTGGTCCTTTGCGGGTGTTGCTGTTGCTGGCATCTTGCCCGCTTGTGTCGCTGGTGTCTTGCCCGCTTGTGTCGCTGGTGTCTTGCCCGCTTGTGTCGCAGGTGTTGATCTACTGCCTGTCGCTAGGGGGTGCGAAGAGAGGAGGCAGGTGAAGGTGGGTTCTAGTGGTATATGGTCGTGGGGTGTTTGGGGCGGAGGTGGGAGGTCGGAACGAGGATCGGAAGGTGGGTCGAACAAGTAGGGGACCTAGACAGAGATCCCCGACGTAGATAGAACCTGTAGGACTAACGGAATAGACCTTGAGGTGTGAATTGACGAGGGAGGGACTTGGAAATGATAATGAGGCGAGCGCGACAACGGAAACGACGAGGAACGACACGAGAGACGACGACGAGACAATACAAGTGTCACGAACTCAAGATTTAGTTGATCAAATCAAACAAATCACGATTGAGATTCGTGACATAAAAAGGAAGAAGCAGGATAATATTGATGTCAAGAAACGTACTAGTACAATCAATACTCGCAACCACAAGCGGAGTGATCCTCTACAAGAATGTCATGAAGAACATGACGAGGATGTTGAACACTACGTTTACAGTGAACAAACTGTCCATCAACTACCTGACAGTAAGCACAACCTAGTACATTATGCTCCAACTCCACTCCCTCCTGAAGAAGAACCCACTTCATCGCTTCCACAGCCTCCGGTACTCCATCCCTCATCACCAAGTAATGGAAGTCCTGCAAAGCCGACTTCAAAGAGGCTTCCTTGGTCAGAGATGCCAAACGATCCCGAGTCTCCTGGGAACGAGGAAGACAACGCTGGCGGAGTGGACGGTCTTCCTTGGACGACGACGAATGGGACCCCTTCTGGTGGCGACAAGAGCGTCGTCTGTCCCGCCAATGACGATAAGAAGGCAGGTGTCAGGGCCACTCTGCGCCGAGACCACTCCAGGAAACGACTCGTCACTACGAGTCACTAACCGATTCTTGAGTAGCTTGCCCTTGCTAACAGAGACAACAATGAACCACTAAAGTGGGTAGAG
>Ga0307517_10003219_pt1 | contig 25604 bp, 30 predicted proteins | sample 23_EM_MG_FD_194515 | JGI IMG/M metagenome (GOLD analysis project Ga0307517, IMG submission 194515) | Populus trichocarpa ectomycorrhiza microbial communities from riparian zone in the Pacific Northwest, United States - 23_EM | ecosystem: Host-associated > Plants > Roots > Unclassified | place... | reverse complement strand
GAGTTCTACGATTCCTCCGATATTAACCAACACCCTATCCTACGTAAAGGACAAGTGTTATTATCAAATACCATTATCGCCAAAGCAAATCTGAAAGGATTTGAAGCTGACCTTTTGGCTAAAGTTCGCGAAATGGCTGAGGAAGACCTAGGTTGGATGCAACGAAAGAAAGAATTGGAACCCTTGAAGGAAAATGGAAAGGAATTGCCTAAGCAATGGACGATATCCGATGACCTTCTCTACTACAAAGACCGGTTGTTTATCCCCGCAAACGAAGCCCTTCAAAAACTTATCGCTAAGAGATGTCACGACTCCCAAGTGGCAGGTCACTTCGGACAAGAAAAAACTCTAGAAATCATTACACGAGATTTCTACTGGAAAGGATTAACCGACTGGGTAAACGATTACGTTCGTTCCTGCACCGCCTGTCAACAAGCAAAACCTCCACAACATGCACGATTTGGGTTACTTAATCTCCTACAAGTACCCTATGCTGCGTGGGCTTCAACTTCGGTAGACTTCATCACGCAGTTACCGAAGTCAGCAGGATACACCCAAATCATGGTCGTAGTAGACCGCTTCACAAAAATGGCCCACTGTATCGGATTAGAAGAAAAAGCGACCGCAAGAGAGGTGGCAGAATCCTTCCTTAAGGAAGTCTGGAAACTTGACGGTTTACCCTCGGAAATCATTTCAGATATGGATGCGAAGTTTGCAGGAGAAATTTGGGAGTCATTGTGCAAAAAACTCGGCATCAAACGAAAAATGTCAACGGCGTACCACCCTCAATCGGACGGACAAATGGAACGAGTCAACCAAGTGCTGGGAGGCTACCTCCGTATATTTGTCAACTACGATCAGGACGACTGGTACCATCTGCTACCTTTAGCTGAGTTCGCCTATAACAACTCGGTAATAAACGCACCCAATATGACCCCTTTCTTCGCAAACAATGGCTCTCATCCCCAAACTGAATGGCTGAAGGAACTTGAAGCACGAAATCCAGGAGCAAACCTTTACGCTCACTGGATGCAAACGATACATCAACAAGCGAGACAATCTCTAGAACAAACCAGGGAAGCCATGGGACGTTATTACGATCGGAAGGCTAAGCAACAACCTGACTTCAAAATAGGCGATATGGTTATGCTTAATGCCAAGAATATCCACAGTAAACGCCCATCAAAAAAATTAGCTCCTAAGCTATACGGACCTTTCAAAATCCTGGAACAACGAGGAGAGCTTGCGTATAAACTCGAATTATCGGAACGTTGGAAAATCCACCTGGTATTTCAGGTATCGCTACTCGAGCCCTATCGAACATCTATTCGACCGGCCCGAGAACAACCACCTATGGAACCCGAAGAGATCGATGGTGATCTTGAATAGGAGGTGGAAAAAATCATTAAGAGAGAAATGATCTCTGATGATCGAAGAGTCCGTGGCAGGACCCGGACCTGCGAAGAACTCCCCTATTTCGTGAAGTGGAGAGGGTGTTCGGAAGACGAGAACACCTGGGAACTACCTGAGCACTTAGAACGAGCACAGGAATTGGTAGATGATTTTCATAGGGAAAACCCGGATATGCCAAGATTGGGCTAAGTAGTATTACATGGAAAGGTTTTCCTCCCGTGGCCAAGCAAACGCAGAAGGTTTTTCACCCTACCTTGTAGAGTATTAAATGGAGTTAATGTTTATTATGTATTACCTCGCATGTATTATTATATAAGGGATTTGAGGACAAAACCCTTATAAGGAGGGAGCTAATATTACCCTAGGGGGAATAGCTTACCTAATAATTAAGAGCGAGGTATATGGCTTCATAGGATGACCACATATCCGAACCCAAGCTCCCGGAGTTATGAGCTTCACCGAGGCATCTGGAAAACGACACGGAATACTGAATGAGAGCACGTTTCAAGATATGTTTAACTGATTGGAACGATGTTTAGAGATTACTACTCCTCTGATTTTCTAGTTGCATATGCGATTAGCTGCATAATGCTTTGATAGCTGGATATCGGAACTGATCACTCTATATTCCATACTACTATTGGTATGTAGGCATTTGGGCCGCATATTCATTTATAGTCTATCATAACGAAGAGATCGAAGACTGTCTACTGGTGGAGTGGGGACACCCTCAGATTAAATAGCAGTTCGGGAAATTCTCTGAGTTGAGCTGGGCAAGTTCTCAGGGTCAAACAGTTTTCGCACTATGTTCTGACGAGCTGAATTGTTAAGAAGATACTTCTTAACTGGAGAAGTCGAAGTAGCATGAAAATTAGTATAAATAGTAGGCCTATCCCCCGGTGGTTGAGGAATCATCAAGCAACGGAGAAGAGACCTTAACAATATAACAAGTTAGCGAGTTATATCCTAACTCTTTGATATTTGACTATACTTTATTACTTTACCTTTATCAAAGAATTACCAACGAGCCTTCCTGACTATTAATCCGTTGTCTCGAATATCCTTGGCCTAGTTAGCTCGGAATCCTACCGTGTTCATTATCCCGTAACAACCGTATCCTGCTGCATATAGCCCGACCGGATTTTGAACAGAGCTATGAGCCTTGCGGGGAGATGACCCCTGAGCGCACCATACATATTCTCCTCACGAGCCTGTATTCAAACGCAATCGTTCCGACTGGTCTGGTTACACAAGAGTCGAGCACCCGTGCATGGGGCCCTGTGTATGTCGTAAACACCTGACTCGTGGGACTTAAGAACCGGGATCTCCAGTTGCGTCACTAGTTCCAGCAGCAAAGCGCGAAGTATCGCCGGATATTCCGGCAGACTGCGCTTGGGAGGCAGGCTCAGTTGGCTATATCGTATCAATTCCCGACAAATCCTCTCTGGGGATATATAGTATGCTCTGCCAAAATCAACGACGTGGTGAATATTATCACGACGTCCCTTCAGAATCCTCCGATGGGCTGGTAGGGTTGGCACAGGCCTGATCTTCTCTAAATGTGCTACTACCTCAGTTGGTAAATCAGCTCCTGCACGTTGAAGGAATTCCAAGTTCCAAATGCTCATGCCGATCGTATCTTGTTGACCGTAGCTGCTTAGTATCTGTCGCACTGCGTCGATTTTATTTGAACGTCGCCATCCATCCTTGATTTGCTCCTTATGTGCGAGCTCTCGATACTCGGCAGAATACATGGGAAGATTGCCGAACATGTAGATCTGATCGCGAAAGTGACTTATTAGATGCATCTGAACAAAGTTGAAATTAGATTCGGAATGTATCAATTCCATACGTTCGTCGTTCTGTTCTTCAAGATCGTCGTCACAGATCCGGCGCCGTTCGGATGGGGGCACTCGCTGCCTCATCTGGGCTCTCTGATGACCCACCTCCTTGTGCAACCTATCAGCCTTCTCTTGCATCCGTTTTGATATGCGAAACACCCAGAAGATGTCCTTCGTCTCCTGGAACTGCGACGCATATTCTTCCATACAAGATATAGTCGCGGGTGTGTGACTTTGGTATTGAGCCATCATGGTGAAGTCAAGGAGTGACCTGACACAGGTGAGCGCACGTCTGAAGGGTTGGACCTGCGTACTATTAGGCTGTCTCAACGCCACAGCGAGAACTCCCAACAAAAAACGCCTGAGAGTCCGCATCTCTTTTCCTTGCCACTGCTTAACCTCCCTGTAGGCCTTTGTGGGGACAAAGAATCCCGGGTAAGGGCGCAAAGCATTTCAGGCGTCGTCGAAGGCCTGTTGTCGCGCATGTTTTTTGAGAAATCACTGAATCCAGTCCATCAGATGCTTGAAGAGTCCTAGATACATTGTATGGAGCATAACTGGCTGGTGCCGATCAGGCGTCGAAACTCTCACGAGTTCTTGAAAAACATGTTGCCCCCTTTTGATACTAAGAGTTTCATTCGTGTAGCCAGCGTGAGCAGCTTCGTGGGTCTCGGAATCTATGGACGGGTTTTCGCCTTCGTAGGGTTCGTATCTCGCCTATTGTCTAGCAGGATGGTGGCCGGCTCGGCTTCCCAATTCTTCTGGAGGCACCTCACATTTAGGACAGGTGTTGGATTTGATCCCGTGTAGGGTAACGTTTGCCATACGGTCCACAATCCACCCTGACATTATCAGGAAGCATCTGCGGATCTTGCCGTCAGCACAATCAATAGGGGTGCTCTCCCGCGCCGCACCGTTTAATTGCCCAAAAATGAGCTCGAATACGCCACGGAGTGTGTCGACATTTATGAGTCTCTGGAGTTTGTCTCCCCTAGAGGACTTTGCGAGCTTGGGCGGAATGGGCAATAGCCCAAGAAGCAGAATCACCATTGATCAAGGTCAGTTACGTATTGTTGACGGAAGATTTCCGATCGTCATATAAACCGACCATGCTTTGTTGTCTCCAGAGAAGTTGGTGAGATTCGCCTGATCTGACATCCCAATGATTGGAACCAGAGTTGCCCCTTCAGGAAGCGTTTCCTGTGATCAATTAGTATGCTTTCACATAAAAGAGACTACGCGGCAGGAGTTGGACGTCCCACCCCCAGTCAGACGTATGCATTTCGGCATAAATTCTCTGTCCGCTCTGGTCGTATTCACGGCGTGGCTCATAGACTAAATCATGACGATAGGCTATCCGGCGAAGAAGATATCTCACACAGTCTAGGAGGTTCCGATACAAGAATGGTAATGTTCTCTGACCGTCCTCCACATGTCTCTCCAACCATTGTAGATACGGGCTATACCGATCCAAGTGTCGGAGAAGATTCTCCAATGTATGCATAGAGTTATAGCCGACGGATGTCGAGTCTCCGATACCATTCGAAAAGTAATCGTTAATCCGCGTCTTTGAGACTTTGCTCTCAATGAACCAAGATGCATGTTTGAAACCTGGTGCAGAAGGAAACGGAGCCCATGGGTTCTCGCACAAATCCCTGCATTCTTCCTTATACTCTTTAACCTCTCCAATCACTTCCCCGGCGCCCGGATAATCCTCCTGTTCCGCAGTAACTGGGTACCTGTTGTCATTGAGTACTTCTGTTTCGGGTTTCCTCCTAAGCATATCATCAGGTTCGTCGCGCTCACTACTGTCTGGATCTCCCGGAGGACCTGATTCGTAGTCTGAATGGGAGTGATCGATGGGTTCGTTGGCGTCAGATAGGGCGGTCCCCCGGTCGGTAAGGACATCCGCAGCTGGATTCCGTATGGGGGATGCGAGTACCATATTCAGATTTGTATGCGCACTTCGGAAGTGTGTCTCATATGCCCCTGCACGCTCGTATCTTTTGCGACAAAATGAACATTTGACCAGGCATAATGGAATTGGGCGCTGCCGATTTCGGGAGTCCAGTGTGGGTGATAGTAGTGTGATGTTGTCGTCGTCACGATGTTAACACGTGCGGATGACTGGAGATACTGGGCCTAGCGCTGTGCACACTGATCTATCACCAGCCGTCGAACAGGTTTATCGTTGTGTGTCGCGACGTCACGTGGTATCAGCTGGTTATCATCTTGCGTTCACCGGAAACGACTGAAACACTAATGGACGCCTGAGGTGTCAGTTCTTGGTGCCTCTTAATTCTTGAAAACAATTCAAACAATGCATCAATTTTTCAAACCATCTTGAATGTGAGAGTTGTATATATAATGTAGGTTGATCACGACAGGAGCAAGTTCCTACCAAGGATAATCCGACATCCACAACATCCACAACATCCTCTATATTCACAAGACTAGAATCTCCAAATCAACTATCAATATAAACAAACCCTCAACAAACATGGCGCAAAATATCAACATGCAGTACTTATTCATGCAAAATGCCGGATTCTTTGCGCCGGGACAGACAGAACAACTCCTGCCTAGTTCGCATCAAGGTGCAATCAGCATGCATCGCACCAACCCAGGCGGTCGAGCGATTATTGATCATAAGCTAAACATGGGCTTCACACAAGTCCAGGCACAAAAGAAAATGGACACAGAGTGGTGGAACATTGCGAAGGATCAGATGATAGCAAGGGGCTTTGCGCCAGCCGGGCGAATAGCCAAAGATTGCCCTGATGCCGACTGCCTGCCAAGATGCACCGGCATGAGGACCTTGCGTCCTGCCTGCGATCTCATTGTCTCGGCAGTGGCAGCCAATAATATGCATCGTCTGGAGGATATCGAGGAGGCATTCGTGCCACTGGTTAAGGACAGTTGCCGGAAGTTAAATGACACAAATAACAAAGACAAAATGGGAGTGCCAAATCCCGCAATCCCCCCTGGGTAGGTGGTTGTGCACACATCGTTACTACCGCCAGGGGCCCAAAATCAGTGGGGGGCTGCAACGACTATAGGGAACCCAGGTCAACTTCCTCCAAATCCTCCCCCAGCACACGGCCCCGCAGGCGGACAACTCGGACAGGCTCCTCCGGGGGCGGCTGGTCCAAACGTCACTGCTGCCGGACAACTCGGACAGGCTGCCCCGGTTACGGCTGGTCCAAACGTACCGCCTGCACAAGTCAAGGTCCCTGCTGCCGGACAACTGGGACAGGCTCCACCGGGTGCGGCTGGTCCAAATGTCCTGGCTGCACAAGTCAAAGTCCCTGCTACCGGACAAATCGCACAGGGTCCCCCGCCTGCGGCTGTTTCAAACGTACCGGCTGCACAGGTCAACGTTGCTGCTGGCGGAAAGTTCGTACAGGCACCCCCGGATGAGGCTGTTCCAAACGTACCGGCTGCACAAGTCAACGTCCCTGCTGTCGGACAGCACGGACAGGTTCCCCTGGGTGATGTTCCTGCAGTGGGTCTTGATGTACCTGTTCAACCTGGTAATGATCCTGGGCACCCACAGAGGGTATGTGATTCAAGTTCACTGGATAATAACCCTGCGCCAGCGCAAATGTTATCTGATCCACCGCATAATGGCCCTGTGGCAGTCCAAAACCAACCTGTTGCGCGGGATTTTCGCCCGGCACCCGACCGTAGGCCCACAGGTTACTGACTTCCTAAATCATTGGCCTGTTTCAGATTTTTACTTACTGACTTATGAGACCCAGATTGGAGCACTCTACTTCGGCGTCCGTGCGCCGTGCGTATTGTTTATGTCATGCCGTAGCGACGTGGTCTGGCACTATCCCAGTTTGAAAGGAAGAAGGTACACGTCGCCGCAAACTATACCATACTCCATTGGCGTCCGCCTCATGTCAATCAGGGAGTGTTCGCCGCGTTGGATTCCTATGACATCCGTGGAATGTCAGCTATGATTGACAGAAGCGTACCTCACCACCCAATCCGCTACATACCTGGCGGTACAGGCGAAGGGCGTAGAAGGTTACGTAGGTCTCCTATGTGAGAGTTGGATAGCATGGATTATGTCTTCATCGACAGGGATGAAACCATAAGAGCTTGGCTGCTTTCAAAGCCAATGCTCGAGGACCCGCTGGATCTCATGGTGTACTGTTACTGTGATCGGGGTTCAGAGCTGCAAGACACCCCGGCGCTGCGGAGAGTCTACTATCTCAATCAAACTGACGTCCGAAACTGGGCCCATGATCTGGCACAACGTATAGGCCAGAGGCATTGCCCAGAATCTTTCGACGACAGACCTGCTGATCGTCAGGGTAGTGATATGGACGACGCGTGTGTGGATGATACCTTGCATTTATCTGAGTCGTCCTCGGGCCTCTCACACTCTGCGCATCGCAGTGTGATCCTCTTTACAATATTGCCACGTCCGCCTGGAGGACAGGCTAAATGGCCGGCTAGTCGTATCCCCCTGCTTGCCAAATCGTTGAGTGAGGAGAACCGACAGCTCCCATTAAACGTCCTCCATCGCCCGGCTCAAGGCGAAGATGACTCCATGCACCGCATACAGTTCGATGAGGATTATCGCATGGAGGATACCCCCGAAAAACGCCGCTTGAATTACCTTATCCAGGAGTATCGGAGATCCGAGGAGACGTGGAAATGTCGTGCTGGTTTCGACACCGAGAGCACAGAGGACCCTAAGTCTAAGAGAGTGCTTACGGGTGCCCGTCAGGAGAACTTGTAAGCAGAACTGATGGATTCGATAGCGCGCCGACTATCGGCGATGTCTACCTAGATGAGCCTTGGATTAGTTGTCCGGACTGTCATTTCAATGGGGCATTGATTGTTTCCTTTCCTTTTTTCGTTTGATCATTGTGTGTGTAGCTCAAAGCGATGTTTAGTCTCGTTCTTTCTAGATTGTGTTCCCGTCCCGTATACTTGCAGAATGTGATGTTCCGGTAAACAGTGGACGTTTGTGCGCCAAGACCTCTGCCATTGACGATGCGGCTCTCATCACAGCTCAAACCCTTGTGTGATTGTCAGGGGGGGGATCATGCCGATTGACAACAGACCACATCGTACCCCATAGGGCTATCATAGAATGAAGCTCACACACACAAACGGCTGGCGAAGTTCCGACAGTGCGACACGCCCACAGCACCGCAGATGTTGTTGTCTACACGCAGTATAACAAGGCCTCCTACCGCCCTTCCTTTCCCTCTACACCATCCGGCTACCGTTCACTTCCACACAGCTTCTTCCCTCTTCCGTATATCAAATGGCTCTATTGAGAACAATGCATCCCTCGGGGGAAAGGTCAAAGGAAGGACTATCTCTTCATCAATTTAAGAGCGCATTACCTTAAGGTTTGTGTTATTCACAGACGCCAAACAATCCAGCCCCCGGAGGGTGAGGCCAGCAGCCCAAAACTCCGAAAAGGCTATCCTCGTGCAGCTGCCATTGCCGGTGAGGCATCAAGGACCTAAGAAATCTTCTCTTTTTAGCATGATCACACATTCCAGAATGTCCAGATATGATCTAACTTTTTAACTTCAATAGTCGTTCATTGACGTCCGGTGCAAGACCACCCTTTGAGCCAGCCGTGAAGGATTCAAGGTGATGGTCAAAGATACTACGCATATGTCAGAAATTTGCCACCTACCCACAGCTGGAATCTGGGGGCGCTATGGGGAGATATCCTACGCTAAAAGCTGGTGTGGGTTCTTGAATGCTCGCGAGCCTACAGCTGCGTACAAGGGATGGTGCGAACAAGTCAAAGCATACATCACGGTGCCAGGGTTGAACCCTACGAATCTGACTGGCACTCAAATGGACTCTGTACTCAGTTTCGCACGCTCCCTCACCCCTGTCAAAGGCAGAATTTAATTAATCAAAACAAACCACCGGCCCGAAGACGTCGATGAAGTAGAAAGTCAAATAAGAGCGTTGGTTAGGGACACAGCGAAGAAGCTTCACGCGACGAACGATCGTCTCCATGCGGAACAGGCAGAGGATCCAATAGATGCAGAAGTCTGTGATGTTCAGAGTAAGTGTTCGCCCCCATTTACATTATGCGATTCTACGACTAGTACTGACCGTTTTTCCACTGGCCCAATACGATTGGGCCTCTCCGTACTGCCAAAGGCCGTTCAGGATCCACATTATTCGAGGAACAGGCGGAACGAAAGCCGGGCACCCCTTCTTGCACAACACCTGGTATGACGAAGACTCGGCCGGAGGGATTGAGTGAGGAGTCTTAGCATCGCCGAACTTGCAATCCCTACGTGGCGTGCTCAAGCGACAACATGTGGAGGACCCCATCCAATATCCCCGATATCTCATCGGGGCAACTGGGCAAGGAGCCAGCGCGTTACGCCGGGGACCGTCGGACCCCCTGCCCCTCTCGGAGCTCATATCTTTATATACAGACGATGACATCCGGGTGTGGCTGCTCGCCAACCTTAGCAAATATCCTGTTGATCTCCTGGTGGTGGAGTCAGGCCAGGATCTGGGAGAGGGCTGAGACGAAACCCCGGCGGGAGCCCCAAGTGGACATCAATTTTTCGAAGACCTGGGACCGGTGGGGGCAGTGGGATGACATTGGAGCCGGGGACGACGACGACGACGACGACGAGAGTCTCAACGATGGCAGCGGCAGCCAAGACGAAGACAATGTCGATCACAGTTACTACGACAATGATCGGGTGCCGCCGGGACACGTTCACACTCCTGATCGCCGTGGCAGAGACATTATTCACGGTGACGAGGTAGGCTTTCTTTTATTTTCATTCAACATTTTATCTAATCATATATCTAGGACGACGACGGGGACAGCAGTGAATTGGAGCGTGGGAACACCTCAGGGAGTGATTATTCTCCCGTCGGAGATCCACCAGGCAGATGTACCGGGGATTCACGACACCGGGATTCAGCCACTGGGCCATCTGAGAAGGAGCGGGGTAGAGTCCTGAGGGCTATTGTACAAAAGGATCCCTGGCTTGCAAAACTCTTGAAGACTACCGAACAAGAGGCTGTGGCGCCCCAACCAGGATAGGGAGCTGTGGTGTGCAGGACTGGAGAGTATCGTGGCCCAGGGCCTGGGTACGACGGCACTGTAGACACACCTGCTGCCGAATCAGCCCCACCCGAAGATCGCGATATTCATCGGGCGAAGTCCCTCACCCCTGCGCCTGAGACGTTTACTCAAGCAGAGTCTACCCCCCCTCCTCCGAGCCCTTCTCACGCAGCCACCACTTCTCCTGCGCCTACACCGTGTGTTCCTCATAATACCACAAACCCCGACCCACCCCAGCAAAGTGCGGCAGGGGGATCTCAGGATTTCCGCCCCCCAAATGCAACGAATTCGGCCCACGCGCCCAACCTCGAACCACACAACAAACCCAAACCCCCGACGCACACTGCCCCCCGACGTTGGAGAGACCGTCGAGGGCGTCACAGAACATGAACCTGAATGTTCTTGCCACTTCCCCATTATTTATTTCACGCCACCCCAAAAATTCCAGATTATATCTACACGCTTCCAAGATGTCCCGTATTCTCTTACCTTTTTGTGTCACCTACACACTTCCTAGACATCCCATATTCTTTACATTTTCGTGTTCCTATCCCCTGTATAATAGTCATCAATTCCTTGTACCCCCTTACTTTGGCGTCTGGTATTCGCTACGTTTAGAATCTCATTGCCAGTTACTGAATTTGTGCACATCGCGTTAGTAGACATGATCCGCCTGCGTCAGATTATTCACAAGGTTGTATTCCTTGCATACAGATTTCAGGGTGCTGAGTGGTGCTGATTCGCTGTTCAGATATGAGAGTAGATACTCCTAATCCTCTTTGGGCGTGGTGAGTGTTTTCCGTGCAATTTCGTCGTCAATCAAAGCTGATTGCAGCTAGCTTTCTCACAGCCGTTGACATTTGCCGACCATCATGTCGCTTATTTTTTCCGACGCCCAACACCTGCTTGTGGGGTCCAATGGATTTGAGCTCCAAAGGCCAACTTGAACATTGACGATCCCAAAGCCCCATTTCGTAGGGAAAATCTCGACCTTCGGAGTCTGCGTTCCTTGTAGTTCTTCTGACGACAGTATGATGTGTCCTATGAATGTTACGATTGGCCGGGTAGCGGGCCCCACCAGGATGGCCATCATTCCAATACAAATCGTAGGCAATTCTTTCACTCTCATACCGAGTGAGAGTCTGTGCATAGTTATGTCAGGTCCGGCGTGAACCACAAGGTTGTATTCCTCTCAATAAGTCTTCAAGGAGCTAAGTGGAGCCGATTCGCCGTTGGGAGATGTGAGTAGATACTCCTGATCATCCTCTTGGGGCGCAGTGTGTTTCCCGGGCAACCTCGTTGTCAGCCCATGCTGGTTGTAGCTAGCTTGCGCCCAGTGACATTGATGCCACCCTGGTTTCGCGTTTTTTTCGGACGCACGACCCCTGTGTCTGAGGTCCTATGGAGGTCTTGAATTTCAGCTCCAAATCTCAACTTGAGGCTTCACGATCTCAAACCGCTATTTTGTAGGGAGATATCCAGCATCGGACATCCCGTCCAACTCTCCTGACGACAGTATGATGTGCCCTACCAACGTTGCGATTGTGCGCGTCGCTGGCGCGGCCACCATGGCAATAATTCCAATACCAATCGTGGGCAATTCTTTCACTGTCATACCGAGTGATAGTCTGTGCATAGTAATATCCGGTCTGGCGTCAACCGCCTGCATCAGATTATTCACAAGGCCGGACTGTATTCCTTGACTACAGTTTCGGTTTGTGGTGATGATTCGACCCTGGGAGATGAGAGTAGATCCTAATCCTCTTTTGGCCTGGTGCGTGTCTCGCGAACAGCCCTTGTCGCTAACCGATACTGCTTGCAGCTAGATTTTGCATATCAGGCGACTTTAGCGACACCTTCATTTGGTCTATTATTTCTCACGATAGACCTGGGAGTCCTAATTCCCGAACCGTGGATAGGGTATTGAAAGTTTAAACCCCTTTGTGTAGGCACATCCCTCCCTTGCATACCGAGTGATAGTAAGTGAGCCTACCACACGCCTAAATCCTAGCGTATAGGTATAAGACCTAACGCGTCATGTTCGACGAAAGGAAAATACTCTCTCCTCGCTTCCACCAAACTCGACACAGCCAATTATCAGATTGACTCCAATCGTTACCAACGTACACTACAGTCCTATATCCCACATGCATCCGAATTCCAGCCGTCTGCCAGCACCCCCGGTAGGCAATCTTAACGGGCGCAGGCGCGAGATCATACCCGACTCCATGGGGTGGAGTCAGCCAACTCCACGAGTGGGCAATCTGAGCCAGCGAATGCCCGAGGTCGTACCCGACTCCATGGGATCAAATCAGCCAACTTCATGAGAGGGTAATATGAACGGGCGTAGACGCAACGCCGTAGCAGCGGAGAAGGTGTCCAGATCGCTAACCCAACAGACCGAATCCGGCAGCCCAAATAGTGCTGAATCGTCGGGTCGTAATTGATCCCCACCACCAATCGCGTGACGGCTTCTAGCACGACCGGCCAAGCGCCACCGGAGTAGCACAATTCAGACCACACCATATACTGAACCTTAGATCGAGGCTAACGGACAAGGGCATATGGAACCCGTCCACCTCAGTGACGATAGCAGCGATGAGTATCAGATGTCATATCTGGGCGACGAAACTGAACAAGACACCGAACCTGAAGGTGCGAACCTCGGTAGCGCGGATGACACAATACCTAAACTTCGTCGGGGGCCACAATTGGTGGAGACACACGGAAACACTCGCAGAAGGACTGTGCGAATTTCGACCAACTCTGGTTCACAGAAGGCGGCAAATGAGCAACAGACGCCAGCAGCCCCTATGACCATAACTCCCAGTAGGCCCTTGTCCCCGGCGACATTCCCATCATCAAGCGTAGCCCGGTATTCGTCCCCACTTGGCGTCCCTAGCACAACAACGTCTGGTATCAGGAGCTCGAGTCCACCAGGCGAACCAAGTACAAGAGGAACTGTGTCTGTCCGGCATGTAATTAATTCGCGGGGAAACCCGGTGACAGGCGTGGATGGGGAAATACTACCCGTAGCAACAGATCTGATGCTTCAGTATACCCTTTATATTAACCCACTCCCAAACCCGGTTGCTTTGACGTCTGACGTGCATAGTGTTTCGAGTCGCGCGCAAGATGAGATTGCGGATGCCAGAAATATTGAACCGTTGTCGAAGAGTCAAGACATTGTAAGTCAGAGGTCACAACCATAAAGGGTGCTGCACTAACTACGAAAGATACGTCAAAAACACCCAGGCGGGAGGGCGCAGTTCGTCCCTTATATCAAAAATCATATACGGGAATTATACGGACTACCGCGCGACCACACTGCCATCGCTCGTAGAGTCGAATACCTTCTCGAGGATGACAGGTTCATGTGCCCCTCAATTGGGTATGAGGTGTGTATCCGCCCGTCGCCCGTCGCCCAACCAGCACTTCCAATCACGACTGACTATGACCTGGATGCAGCCTATATCATTCCGGTTCCTAGCGCCTCAGATTGCAGACACCATCTATGGTCAGTATTTCAATTGCAAGAGCAAGCTTGGGATGCTAGACCCGGGATTCATCAATCGTGTCAATGGTACGATAGTGTGTGTCACTTCTGCAATCCTGTGCCATCAACTACGCGCATATCGACTTGGGGTGTATCTGGATTCTCCGGACTTCAAGCCTGACGCAGTTGGAGGTAGGAGACCCACAATGTCCCCCTGTCCTTGGTTTTTATTCTGATGACTAACCAATCTTGCAAGACCTTTTCTTACGGCTGAAGAAAACCTGGCGGGCAGTACTACGGCCAACGCAGCAACTCATGCTCAGGAATCTGCATCAGACGATCACAGACAGGATCCACCAAAATCATCGTATGATGCAGGAAAGTTCTGAAGGCTTTGCTGACAATCATGACGCAGTTCAGGCCGAACTGGAGCGTCAGCTATCCAGGCTTCAGCTATCCAGCCGTAATCCAAGACGAGCTGCTGTCCAGGAACAGGCACCACTCAACAATCACGCGGGGGGTTTAGAGCACTGCAGGCGGGGTCAAGATGCATCCAAGGGGTGCGAACTGTCGTTTTACTACAACCCGGCGTCGTTGGCCCAGGCGCTTCAGATGCTAGAGTCAGATCCTGTGAGCCTAGGTAACTCATACGAGGTGATGCTGGGACTAGAGCAAGAGGGGCCAGCCACCCCAGGTTTCGCCAGTCGGCTATCGTTGAGCTTGGACGACTCGCATGAAAGTGACGCAGGCCTGGGAGAAAATGGTTTTTTGTAGACTTGGCGATGTGTGAACCGTTCAGTTTATGGAATTTGATTTGCAGGAAATGTAAACTATTAGATTTCGGTTGGCCGATCTGTGGAGCCGTGAGGACAATTTGTGGTGTATTTCTGAGCGAGATCTGAGCGAGAGCTCAGAAACGTAGAATCGCCATGGCCAGGGTGTCCTGGACGCCCTGGTCACGGCAGTAGACTAGTAATAATAGAATATCAAGATGCGGATGAGGTTCAAAGTCACGATACAAGGGCCACCAGCGCCTCGAAGGTTTTGTCAATGGCACTCAGTAATACAAATGAATAGTGGAACGATCGAGACGGCGTCTGGAATATGTGTGCTATCATGACGCCGCCGAGAGTATGCATGTGAGCTATTACGACGTGGTCAAGACGGCGTCTGGAATATGTGTGCTATCACGAAGCCGTTGAGAGTATGCATGTGAGCTATCATGACTTCGTCAAGACGGCGTCTGGAATATGTGTGCTATCACGACGCTGTCGAGAGTATGCAAGTGAGCCATGACGATGCTGTCGCGACGAACATGTGAGCTATTTGGAAGGCAATGGGAGCCTATAGCCAGAAATGGCAATTGATGCAGAGGGGGTTCAAATATCGCTGTGTAGCATCCGGAACACTAAGCATCCGGATAGTCTTCCGGATGCTAGAGTGCAGTTGGATTCCGCCATGACGAGGGAGGCAGAGGCAGTAGATCGTTGGGATGCGGGAGAGCTTAGGGTCTGAGGGCATCCGGACGCATGCGCTTGGTGGTGGATGTCCTCGGGACGTCAAGGACGCCGGGGCCGATGGGGAATGGCGTCCGGACGTGACGTCCAGCCGACGTCGTGTCCCGAGTACCGGTTCACATTCTGAGCGTCCTGAGCGTCTGATGCATGGGACGCTCTGGACGCATATAATAATTTTTGCTGATGTGAATCTGTTTGTCAAGCAAGCCATTTGGCACTAGCCAGTTGATCTGTGGGCACCTATCAAGATACAGGAGACAATTGACGAGGGGCCTGTGATCACCGACCCAATACGCTTGGACTCATGTAAGGCAGAGGAATGGTCATCAGTAGGAGACGACAAGCTCAACACATTATACTACAAGCTGAACGGCAAGTGGTTCTCATTTGCGACAGAGGCCTTACTCAATCCAGAAGTGAATTATGACATCTACTGTGGACCATGTAAGCATGAGCACGACCCTGTAAACTCTTTGAAGTACGCCAGATCGCCGTTATCAATTCCATCGAGTGAGGAAAAGGACAATACACCAGGCTCTGTGATAGTCATGAGTCTACCACCGGGAATCAGGTTGACATCTACAGGTGAAGGTGGTACTAGGATCAAGGACGTTCTGCGCTGGGTGAACTTGTGGTATGCTATGCTTGGGCAGGACTACGACGAGAGTACGCTAGATTCAAACAGAAGGTGTGTCGCCCAAATACATGTTACATGTTTGCCGCAGGCGGTCGTTACTAACTTTATAAATGTTCTTGACCACGATGTCTTTTGTAATGAGGAAAAATTGAAGCATGGGTTAATTGAACAGTTTCACCACCGTGATCTGGATGACTTGGCCAAAGTAGACATCCTTTCTACCATGAGAGATTTTCAGCAAGGTGATCGGGATGTCTTCTGGTATTCACTCCAGATTTTGAGGTTGCTGAGCAGGAAGCCGGCAGCGTTACAACACCCCAATGATATTCTCATTAACTATTATATTGATGGTCTCAGTAGTGTACCTATCCACCTTTGGCGATCTTGAGATTTTGCAACGCTCGTTCCCGTGAGACCCGGTACAATGTCATTAAAAGTGTTATACGTTTGGCCTCACAGTTGAAACTCAAAGGCTACATGATCCATGGGTGCAAGAGGGATGATGCCGATAAGGATGATAACAACAACAACAACGACAAGTCTAGTGACACAGACAATTCGGAGAGTCATGATGAGTCGGGTTCCGATGACTATTATCGTCGTGCCTGGAAGCGAAGAAAGCCAATGAGATGGGAAAGGTTGAAGGCAAGTCGGAGAAGGGAGAAAGGATCAAAGTGTAAGAGCAGGAAAGGTGGCAAGGGTGACCGAGATTCTGGGAAGGAGCAACTGAGGAGGCTTAGCAGTATGATCGAGAACATGATGAAAGTTCAACAGGCGACTATTACACCTAGCACTCCCATTATGCATAATCACCCTGAGCCCAATATTATACATCGGAATACGTATGCTATCGCAAACAACAATGGAAGACTTCCACCTTCTGCTGCAGATGCCTACAAACAGCAAAACGCTTGCCACACTACTACTCGCCTTTCTGAATATCCCAATAGAAGAAATCCACTGTCAGCAGATGTCAAATACAATCAGAAATACCACTAAGATGACATACAACTCTTGAACAGTACCCACCAGAGTGCTAGACATGGAGGCCCTGCTAATGCACACTTTTATAATCTGGTGTGCTGTCAGACGGAACCTTCGCATTTTGTCAAGAATACCTCCCGTATGTATAAGGGGAATTCAATATCGTAGCATTTTGTTGGGCCGAACGGAGTACTGTATTATGCGGCACACAACCTGGTCATTTGCTACAATTGCGGTCAGGAGGGGCATGTACGTCCTCAGTACTCAAAAATGACTCCGCAGGGGCCGGCTCATGGGTCAACTGGATAAGACCCAGGGTCTGCGGAGTTATGGCGATCAGACAATATACAACCACCACAACCACCACCACATGTAAGAGGCTCTGGTGTGAATTTCAGGGTTGGGAAGAGATTGCCGTAAAGGTGTCAGCAATAGAGGCAGTGAGAGTCTAGGAGGTGACAGCCACAATGACCAAGGAGGCAGTTGATTACAGGGAGTTTGTCAACTGTAGGAGGAAGTTGAAGAAGACAACGATCACGAATCAGATGTAAATAATGAATCAGGTAAGGATGATGACAATGTCGTACCAGGCTTGGCCGGAGAGCGAGGCCACCGTTTCTGTGAATTGCGACCTCAGCTTTGTAGTCAACCTGGGCCCCCAAGCCCACCCCGCCGGACAACTTATGCAGCCCATGCTGAGGAGGGTGAAGAAGAGAATCCAGGGAGACAGAAAGCTAAGGCAATGCCTGGTGCACCTTGGAAACAAATTCAAATAATGGCAGGCAGTGACAAGTTTGATTTTGTCGGCGCCTTTCGTGACAGTCCCATTACCTGTCTCAATTGGGGAGTTTTCCTCAATTTGGCTCCTTCCATTAAGCGGGATATTTGGTATCAACATATTCAGCAATGCAGGCGCCATAAAGGGAAGGGAAAGGGAAAAGTGAAAATGGTTACATTTGAGGATGTCCCGGGTGGACAGGAGGTGTCAGCCGTCGTTACGGATCTGAATCTGGGGGAAGTTATCAACTTCTACACTAAGGGAATTGGCACAAAAGAGAAGGGAGGGTTCTGTGTCACGAGGAGCTTGGTTGACGCGGCTGCCTCAGGAGTTAATCTCATGGCTATTCATCTTCACCAGTTTATGGGTGCAAAGCTACGCAATGCTGCAGGTATAGTGATACTATTACACTAGTGGGAATAGTTTACCTAATATTTAAGAGCGACGTATCTGGCTCCATAGGATGAAAACATATCCCAACCCAAGTTCCCAAAGTGATGAGCTTCACGGAGGCATCTGGAAGATGACTCGGAATTCTGAATGAGAGAACGTTTCAAGATATGTTTAACTGATTGGAACAATATTTAGAGAATACTACTCTTCTCATTTTCTAGTTGCATATGCGTTAGCTGCCTAATGCTTTGATAGCTGGATATCGGAACTGATCAGGCGATATTCCATATTACTATTGGTATGTAGACATCTGGGCCGCATTTTGATTTATAGTCTATCATGATGGAGAGAATGAAGACTGTCTACTGGTGGAGTAGGGACACCCTCATATGACATAGCAGTTCTGGAGATCCGCGGAGTCGACCTGGGCAAGTTCTCATGGTCAAACAGTGTTCGCAATGTGTTCTGACAAACTGCATTGTTTAGAAGATACTTCTTAACTAGAGAAGGCGAAGTAGCATGAACATTAGTATAAATAGAGGCCACTCCCCTGGTGGTTGAAGAATCATCAAGCAAGGGAGAAGAGATCTTACCAATATATCAAGTTAATGGAGTTAGATTCAAATTCTTTAATATTTGACTACACTTTATTACTTTACCTTTACCAAACAATTACCTACACGCCTTCCAGACTATTAATCCGTTGTCTCAACTATTCTCGGCCTGGTTAGCTTAGATGTTACGGTGTAGCGAACGCTGTAGGATTTTGAGCTAACTAGGCCGGCGATATTTGGAGACAACAGATTATAGGTCAGGAAGGCTCAAGAAGAATTGTTTGATAAAGTAATAGAAGAATATGGTAATAACTTATAATATTGTTAGGGTCTCTTCTCTGTTGCTTGATTATGTTCTCAACCATCGGGGAGAGCCCTACTATTTATACTAATGTTCACGCAACTTTGACTTCTCTCGTAAAGAAGTATCTTTCTAGGAATTCAGTTTGTTAGAACAAAGTGCGAACACTATTTGACCCTGAATCTTGCCCAGCTTGACTCTGAGAATCACCAAACTGCTATTTCTTCTGAGGGTGTCCCCACTGCACCAGTAGTCAGTCTTCGATCTCTTCGTCCTGAAAGACTATAATGGAATATGCAGTCCAAATGCCTATATACCAATAGTATCATGAATATGGAGTGATCAAGTCTGATATTCATCTATCAATGCATAATGAGTATGCATTAGTAAGAGTAGAGAACTGATTCTCTAATGATCGTTCCAATCAGTTAACCATATCTTGAAATGTGAACGCTTTGTGGTTCCTGAGTAGTCTCCCAGATGCCTCCGGGAAGTCCCTACTCAGAAAGCGTGGCTTTGGATATATGCTCTCCCCCATGGGGGCCTATACCTCGCGCATAATTATGCCAGGTATTTCCGCTAGGGTAATACTGCCAGTGAGTAGCAGTAGCGTGCCAGCCGCTGGGAGGCAGTAGTGTCCCAGCCAGGGAGTGGGGTATAGCAGTACTGTGCAAGCTGACAGAACGGGGAGGGGGGAGGAGGAAGCAGCGCAAGCAGGGTAGCCGAGGCCGACAATCAGGGTATTACAAGGGCTCTTGGGACGAGGACAAAATGGAGCGAGACCCTGATGTTACTAACGGAGGCTTTCCCCTTGAGAGGTACAAGCCCAGTAAGCTGAGTCCTACTGCGACCAAGAGTCCGACACCGTAACGCCAACTGTGGGGGAAGCGAGAAGCTTCCCGACTGAGCAAAATGCTAAGCGAGGTGCCAAGCAAGTACGGGGTAAGAGGGAGAACCCAACTTCATGAGCTTGTTAACGATCAACAGGAACGAGAACCCCAAGGAGGGGAGGCCAAAGGGTCTCCGAAGAGGAGGGAAGATGGCTTAATATCAACTTCTAGACAGTAGCTGTCGTGGGTAAAGTGAGGTAGGTGGCAGAAAGTGACCATGATTTCCCGTGGTGTTGAGATTAGAATCGGTGGAGGTGGAGGAGAGATAGTTCGTGTCCTATCTCATCGTCACTTTTCTTTTCTTTTCAGTTCTTTTTTTTTTTTTTATAATCATGTGTTGTTTGTTCTAGGTACAAAAAGCCTTATGCAGCGCGAGCTATGAATAGAACAAAACCATTAAGTCACAACAACCGCCCGCTTCACCTCTGCATGGGAAAAATCAAACACCCTGAGACCAGAGGAAAAGCCCCCCTCGCCTAGCACCTAAGATACTAATACTCCCGACAAATAAGAAAAGAATTCATAGAAACGTACAGGAAGAGAGACCCAAACCCTTCGGCAGGCTCCCCAGCACAAAAGAAAGTTTGGCTAAGGCCCTTTCGGGGCCTGAGGGAGAGCATAGTGATCGCCCATTTACTGGAACACCACTGGGGACGGGGGCTGACACGGTAAGCAGAGACAAGGGCCGCCCTGATAATTACACCTTGCGACCAAGGGGTTGGCCGCAGCCATGGAGGGAGTCCAATACCACTACAGGGTGTAACCGAGGAGGAGCGCGTCGATCGAGGAGGATAGAAAGCAGAGCGGAGCCACCAGGGAGTCGGGTGGCAGCCGGTGCGTAGCAGTAGAGTGCCAGCCGGGGGGCACTTTAGCACGGAGGTGCCTGTTAAGGGGGCAGTAGTGTACCAGCGGACAGAACCGGGAGGGGGGAGGAGCAAGGATCGTGAGCGGGCTAGCCAGAACAGACAAATCGGCCATAGCAACGGCTTTTGGGACGACCATGAGACCGGAACGAGACCGTAATGGTACTAACTGAGGCTTTCCCTACCAGAGGTACAAGCCCAGCAAGCCGAGGCCTACTGGGACCGAGAGTTCGACACGGTAACGCCGACCGTCAACGAGGTGAGAAGCTTTCCGACCATGCACATTGTTAAGCGAGGTGCAAAGCAAGTGCTGGGTAAGGGGGAGAACAGAACATCATAAGCAAGTCAACGATCAAAAGGAACGTGAGACACAAGGAGGGGAGGCTAAAGGGCCCCAGGAGAGGAGGGAAGATGGCTTAACATCCACTCTGAGGCAGTGGCGATCGTGGGAGAAGACTGGTGGGTGGGGGAAAGTCACTATGATTTCCCGGGGTGGTGAGATTGCAAGAACCGGAGGTGGCGCAGGGATGGTTCCTTCCGATCTCTTGGTTACTGTTTTTTCTTTTTTTCCCTTTTTTTCTTCTTTTATTTTTTGTCATCTTGCGTTCATTGTTTTAAGTACAAAAAAGCCTCATGTAGCGCGAGCTATGGAGAGAACAAAACCTATATATCAAAAACAAGTAAGAAAGGAAAGTTACGGCACCGTTAAATATCGACTCGCATGGGGATTCTCCTCCGCGGGCCGTAGGGCCACTCTAATAGTAAGGAAAGTAAAATCATGCAACTTATACGAAAGGAAAGCCTAATAAGCTAAAGGAAAGAAATATCAACTCGCTACACTGTTACTAGGCCTCGGCCAGGGAAAACACTCGGAACACGGGGGGCGGCAGGTTGGGGGTGGCAAGAGGAAAGGGCGTGGAAGACGGGGGCGTTGTAGGTGGGACCATTTTCGGGGGAACGCCCGTGGAGGTTACGGTTATATAGATAGCGAGCCATTTAAGTAGAGGAAGGGAGTACCAGAGGGGGGCCTCGTGACCGACACTGGTCACACCGTGGAGGAGACGTGTGCGGGAGCACTGTCGAGTAGGGCATGTCAGGATGGCGTCTTCAAAAGACTCAGGTTCCAAACTGCACGGGGGGCAGGAGGTATAGGCCTCAGGGGCTGGCCAGGTAGGTTTGGGGGCTGGGTAGCTCTTTCTGGCTCGTATTTGGTGCATGCACCCTGCCACAAACTTGCACAGGCCCATAATGGGCTGGGGGTGCATCACCTGAGGGTGGTGGTGGTAGGAAGGAGGGGGGAACAGCTGAGGCGAGTCTTGGATGAGCGCCTCCCTAACCCTTTTCCTTAGGGCAGAGTACGTGTTGTCATCAGTGATTGCGCGGGGCGAGGGCAGAGAGTTCTGGGACCAGGTGAGCATGGATCATGGGCACCTTGGACAGGCCGCCAGTGAATGCGATAGTCATGTGCGCCACTGCATCTATCGGGAGGTGCTTCCGAAGAGGGCGAGAGGTGCGGGGGGTCTTCCAACTCAGGGTGAGGTAGACTGACGAGAGGCCCTGGGTGTGAGCGCTCGAGTTGTCCGGGGCTCGGTATGAGGACAAAGAGTGGAAGGAGGAGTGTAGGCATGCCGTTGCCCCGTTGAGACTAGGTGGGGAGCTGTAACATGTGTACATATTCCGGTAACGGTACACAGGAGCGGGCAGTGCAGGATCTCCTATGTTTAGTTGATTTATATTTGGTTTATTTGATTTGATTTCAGCTCCGCCACTGTCTCTGAGTCCGACAGGCTATGCTATCGTATTGCTATGTTCAGTTTGCTTTGTTGGAAGTTTATATTTAGGATTCTGGGTATGGAGTAGTCATGTAACACTGGCGAAGGCTGAGCGCTGTTTGTTTGTTCCTTTCTTGGGTCTTGCAGGATTACAGGATTCCGGTATGTGCGCAGCTACTGGTAAATGATCGTGATTGCAGGCAGGCTATTCCTCTTGGGTTTTTGTATTTAAACCAGTCTCCTGGCTAGCAGGAGAGAGCCGACTTCGACAGACCTTCAGTCTAAGAATACACTTGGTTGAACGGCAATCCCTGAGTCCCTGAGTTGAACTTGTGCTTCAACTATTATCCTTCTAGCTACCGGTCGCTTGAAGCCTCCCTTGGCACCAACGCTAGCAGGTCTATCGCCGGTCCTATTGTATTTTCGTTAGACAGGAATCAACCTGTTACATTTTTTTGCCTACAGCCGGTGAAAACCCTTTGTTCTCAGGATTGGGAACAGCCTGGTAGGATTGATCACCCTCCCAGTATATTGATAACTAGTTAGAAGCAGGAGCGGCAGAGAAAGGAACTCCCGGCTCAGGTGCTAGATTGACAATAGCAGAACGCAGGAGCAGAAGCGTTACCAGGTCTGGTAGGGCCTACAATCGTCCTTCAGCAGAACCCACAGATGATACTCCAGAACCAACCACACAAGAACCCACTAGTGTTCGTTACGGGGCGGGGCGGGGCGGGTTTTCACTCGCCAGACCGCGCCCTTACACGGGGCCGGGGGGGGTATGTTTCGGGTAATCACCGCCCTGCCCCCGTCAGGGGCCCACCCGCACTCATTCCCTGGACGGGGCACCGTTTGTTACCACCTATTTTTAACGGGGACCCGTCTGGGGTATGGGTGGGGCGGGGGCCTGAGCGGGGAGAGGGGCAGGGAATGCCGAACAAGACACCCCGCCCCAGGCCGTTGAGTGGGGCGGGGCGGGGAAAAGTGCCGGGGGCCCACGTTTTTCGGGGCCCCGTCCGCCCTGTAACGAACTCTAGAACCAACCACTGAGCCCACGCCAGGCTCAGCAGATACACCAGCAAGAACTAGTCACCTCCTTCCAGGAGACCTAGATACAGATTCAGACGAAAACCACGACCTTACAGCGGCGGTAGTCATTCAAAGAGAAGCCCAGTGGCTTGAGGAAAGAGCTGCAGGAGGAGCAGCAGCACAGCAAACTTCGGAAACCGAACGCATACCAGAACGCCCCACTACAAGCAGGTGGCGAGCACCCAGCATTCTAGGCGTCTTTGGACGTCAGACACCAACTAGAGCGGCCTCCCGAGAGCATAGAGAGCAACAACTACCTGGTACATTCATCCCAGAAACACCAGAACGACCCGCAAGATCCAGGAGCGCCAGAGAACACCCTGAACGACAAGACCCACCACCTCCAGCCCCAGACCCACCTACAGGCACCATGGCAGACCCAGGTCCAGCCAGGTTGCCCCCTCCCAAGCTCCCCAAACCGCCCATGTTTAGCGGTGAAGGAGAAGATCTGAAACAAGACAAACCCAACTGATGGCTTAGAACAGTCAAGAAGCACCTGGTGAGATCTGGACTGAACCATGACTCCCCTGGAGTAGCGGACAACTATGGCGCATACACAGATGGCCAGGCCAACAAAGCATATCAGATGCTAGACAGAGAAGTGGAGGACCTGACCCTAGCGCAGTTAACCCAACGCCTTCAGCAGTTATTCGAAGCCTTTACAAAGACGGATGACACCTATCACAAGTGGCAGAATATCCGCCAGACTGCAGGTGGACAGCCAGCACTCCTAACGAAGATAGCCGGAGAGCTAGCGGACCTCAAAGGATCCCATCCATGAGGATCTATCTCAGACTATGCACAAAAGCAACGATTTCTCGATGCTAGGGACTCTAGACTACGCCCCAATGTTGAGCCCCAGCTCAGACCAGAAGATACCTGGGACCTGATGGTGGCTGTAGAAGAACGCTATGATGCTACCATGTATAGAACTGGCGGCTACAAAGGCAGCGATAGAAGCCAGGCTTCTAGCAGTAAAACCCATACACCAAAGAAAGAGAGTACCTACCGCCAACCCTCTACCACATCAACGTCCAGAAGCACAGGCAAAGGAAAGGCCCTGGCCAGGAAGAGGACCTATACCAAGTCCAACAAGCCAAGTAATGCTGAGATGGACTGCCGTAAGGCGGAAGGAGCCTGTTTCTACTGTGGCCAAAGAGGACACATGGCAAATGAATGCCCAAAGCAAGAAGTGAAGACCAACCATGTTCGCCTCTCTGAGGAAAGCCCAGACAGCAGCGAAGGTGAATATGAGGCTGATACAGACAGCACAGAGGAGCTAGATTGCAGCGGCTCTGTCAGGACCTACAAGACTAGAGTACACACGCCTAAGGATAGACCATTCCAAGCGCTCGAATTCACTATCAACATCAATGGCAAGCCCGCCAGAGCCGTTGCAGATACAGGTACAAGTGGCGGTGCGATGATATCCAACAAATTCGTTGCAACACACAACATCCCCTACATAGCTAGGAAGAATACCAGCACTGTGAAGATGGCAGTTAAAGGATCACGATCAACTAGCAACTTCTCTGTTGAGGTTATGATTCAGCTAGGCAAGCTGAGAGTCGACAAGGTGCCTATGCTAGTCACGCCAGTATCAGCATCAGCAAAAAAATCAACCTGCGCCCTGCTGCGTCCTGCCCTCCCTGTGCGCCAGACCTTACGGGCGCATATAACGTAAACTCCAGTTCTGGGTGCGGACGCCGGCGTCCGCATCGTCCGGACGTGGTAGGCGTCCGTCTGGACGCACCGGACGCAACCAGAAGCTGTCCCCCCCAGCAACCCTGCGCCCTGGGGACAACCCTACCGTCCCGTTACACCCCATGCACCCCCCTGCATGCTACCCCTTTCCTGACGTCCTGCGACTTCAATCTACTTCTCCCTAACAAGCCCTACAACCCCCCCCCACCGGGTTTCCTCCTATGTTACTGTGCTCCCTCCGGATTCCGTCCTGAGTTCCCCTCCCTATCCCCTCTCCGTCCCGCACCC
>Ga0307517_10003218_pt1 | contig 25608 bp, 32 predicted proteins | sample 23_EM_MG_FD_194515 | JGI IMG/M metagenome (GOLD analysis project Ga0307517, IMG submission 194515) | Populus trichocarpa ectomycorrhiza microbial communities from riparian zone in the Pacific Northwest, United States - 23_EM | ecosystem: Host-associated > Plants > Roots > Unclassified | place... | reverse complement strand
CTGTTTCTATCATTTGGGCTTTTTTTTTTTTTTTTTTTTTTTTTTTTGTCATCATGCGTGATTTGTTTTAAGGTACAAACAGCCTCATGCTGCGCTAGCTATGGAGAGAAAAAAACCTATAAACAATAGCCACGACCCGCTTCAACTCTTCATGGGAAAAATCAAGTACCCCGAATCTATAGGAAAAGTCCCCCTCGCCTAGCACCTAAGATAAAAGCCTCAGACACGTAAGGAAACAATCCATAGAAATGTACAGGTAGAGAGACCCAAACCCTTCCGCAGGCTGACCAAAACAAAAGAAAAGACTCTAACGGCCAGAAATGCTGCCCGCGGGGAGAGGATTGTTGATCGGCGACATAGGAAAACTCCAGTAGAGGGCCCACCGAAACCATGTAGTACGGTCAGGCAGGTCATTACATCGATCCAAGGTGTTGGACAAAGCCACTGAGGCAGTGCTATACCACGACTAGGCTTAACCGAGGAGGGGCCAACCGATCGGAAGGGTAGAAGGCGAGCGGAGCCACCAGGCAGAGGGGATGCCAGCCAACGACGATTAGCAGTAGTGTGCCAGCCGGTGAGTAGCAGTAGGGTGCCAGCCGGTGATTAGCAGGAGGGTGCCAGCTGGTGATGAGCAGTAGGGTGCCAGCCAGGGAGGGGATGGTAGCAGTACGGTGCAAGCGGACAGAACCGGGAGGAGGAGAGAGAAAGGATCGCGAACAAGCTAGCCGCAGCCGACAAATGGGCCATAGCAAGGGCTTTTGGGACGACGACGAGATCGAGCGAGACCATGATGTTACTAACCGAGGCTTTCCCCATCAGAGGTACAAGCCCAGCAAGTCGAGGCCTACTTCGACCGAGAGTCCGGCACCGTGACGCTGACCGTGAATGAAGCGAGAAGCTTTCCGACCGTGCAAAATGCTAAGCGAGGTGCAAAGCAAGTGCGGGGTAAGGGGGAGAACCGAACTTTATGAGCGGGTGTCAACGAAGGACGAGAACGAGAACCCCAAGGAGGCGAGGCCGTGACGCCACAGGAGAGGAGGGGAGATAGCTTAACGTCAACTCCTAGGCAGTAGCCATCGTGGGAGTAGAGAGGTGGGTGGGGGAAAGTCGCGATGATTTCTCGTAGTGTTGAGATTTCAATCGCCGGAGGTGTTGTTGCGATGGTTCGTGTTCTATCTCTTGAGCCTAAAGGCCTACCTTATTTAGGCATCTTCATGACCCTAATCCTGATGACTCATCCCCTTGGGTTACATAAATTCTATGACTCATCAGTCTGTCATAGCGTGAGATTCATCAGATGACTCATATGAGTTATTGCGCAACATATCGTTTAAATAACTGCTTTCTGGTATTCATTCTTTCTACTATAGTTTTGAAAGGTAAGAATTATGACTACTCTTCATATCAAATATCTGATAGTCTTGACTGTAACAATACATAATATATATAATACTTGGATTTTAGCTTAGCTTAACTTGTTAGATTTTGCTTAGAAATGCAAAAAACAATAAAAGAACAATAAAATTTTTTTTTTTTAGCCATTAGCAAAAAGAATGAGTTTGCATCCTGACGCTTCCTGACAGTTCCTCATGCATCCTGTGTATTCTGAACACACCAAATTATCTTCCTGTGCATCTTGATACTATATTTTGGCCAGCTCACTTGTGGTTGATTTCACTTTATTTGCACTTGGTGGCACTTCCAACAGCCAACTATTTTGGGTACATACATGGGTTCAGAGTGCAGTGGTTAATTTTCCACCAGAATTATTTCAATCTTCTCTTAGTCTGTTATCTGTAGGATATAAAGTCTAAGATTTTAACTATAACTAGAATAAACTACTATTTGTCTTATAAACTAACGTGTTTTGTTCTCAGAGCAATTTTGCCCCCATATTTACTTTTCAGGATGCAAACAGGGATTACAGGATGCAAACTGAATTTCTGGAAGAGTCAGGATGCACAGGAAGAGCCAAAATGCAAAGTTATTATTTTTGCTAATGAATGTTTAATATCGTCAATAATATATATAATTTGTATGACAGTAATGACTAAGCCAAAATACCAGAATTACATAAATTGTTACAGTCAAGACAGTCACAAATTTGATGTGAAAAGTAGTTACACCTTGTGTCTTCCACAATCATAATATCATATATTAATAGTTTTGTTTTTTTGTTAATTCTGTGAATTGTTTCCAAGTACCACTAAAGGTAAATCCGCTACATTCGGGAAATCTTATAGCAAAGAAACTCCACCCCCTACAGCCAAGGGAAAAACAAGTCATCCCAGGACCCTATGTTATGGAACTAACTGAAAATCCACAACGAAAAAAGGCACAAAACAAGAATAGTACTTGCCTGACAACCTAGCCAGCAGAGCTAGAATATAACAAGAAAACCTTGCTGAACATTTTATGAAATATGAAAAACAAAAGAAAGTTTTTATAATACTACTCATAACTGAACAATCATCATGGTTGTACAACGGTCAGACAAATCATTCCTCATTTTTGGTAGAATGAAGGGATCCTTTTGTAACGGGGTCTTGGCACTGGATGTTAGTCCAAGGCACACAACGACAGGAAGGTCCTAAACGATGACAGTCGTTTAGCGTGAGGGTTCGGAGATGACAATCTCAGGTCAAGACTGATTGTGTAACGGCAGATGAGGGTCAGGGTTTGTGGGTTCTTAGCGTGGATCTTGGATATCAGAATAGAAGACGTTATATTCTGAAGTACAGGAGTTGTGAAAGAAATACCAGGTAGCGTAAAGAATCAAGGAAATAGGGAGCTTTTTTTTTATATTTTTATTTTTTATCTCATATATTCGTTGTTAAGGTACAAGAAATCACATGGAGCGCTAGCTATGGCGAAAACAAAACCCAAAATCCAAAACAAACAAACAAAGGAAATAACCGTCACTAAGAATCTTCATAGTTGGTCCGTACCGGTCCTTGGCGCACATACCGGCACGAAAATCAAACAAGTAAATCAAGGAAACCCTCCTACAAACCAGCGGAAACTACAAGCAACTTGAAAACCTATCAACGTAAATCTAGCCCTTCTGAGATGAGATAAAGTAACCAAAGGAAACCACATTAGACGATCGGGAGGAAGCTGAACTAGCAGAAGAGGTGGGGCGAGAAAGCATGCCGGGGGGGAAGGCAGTCCTAGTAGACCTAATGAATCGGCAGAGGGCGCGCAGGAGGGCGGCAGAGGACCAGACAGGCGCGTCGGGGCCCAGGTCAGAGACAGCCTGAAGGTGGCGGTTCCTGGCGGGCTCCCTCGCGGAGCAGGATAGTATGGCGTGCTCGAAGGTCCCGGGAGACTCGTTGCATCTGGGGCAGGTTGTGGGACTGTCATCATCCCAGGACAGGTGCGTGCGGAGGTAGCTCTTTCCTGATCTCATCTAATGGAGCCTTCCCGCGTCGAATTTGTTGAGATCCATAAAGGGGTGAGGTTTGAGTGAGGGGGGTTATGGGTACCTGGCTGGCACGGGGGCACTGATCTTCTATTCTTCCATGAGTAGGTCGCGGCAGCGCCGCCTGAGCTGAGGGTAGGTGCGCCCTTCCGGGGGCTCCGGGTAGGACTCGGTCAGGAGATGTTGAGAGGTGACTGGGAGGGGGGAGAGCCCGTCTGGGCCCAGCAGGAAAAGCATCGAGTGAGGGACCGCATCTAGTAGGAGGTGGGCCCTGTTCTTTGTGGGGGGGCGTGGCTGAAGCCATGGTAAGCGGAGGCGACTCCCTGCATTCTTCGCCAGTAAGGTCCTGTGGTTAGGGGAGTGCCGGTGGAGGGACGGGGTCTGCACTGAGGGGGAAAGGCGAGCCGTAACGGGGTTGATTTCAGGGGGGGAGCATAGCACCCTGAGATTGGCAAGGCGTCTTTTGTAGACCAGGAGTAGCTCCAGGGGGGGGAGGCAGGCCTCTATACCCAGGATATCAGTCGGGGTGCAGGAGAAGCAGTTAGTACACCATCTCTGGACCTTGTGCCAGAAGGCCGCCAGCTTTCTCAACATATGCACTGTCGGGTGGAGGATGTCACCCCCATAGCTCAGAATGGGGAAGAGAAGGGACGCCACCAGGCCGTGTCAGAGGTAAGGGGGGAGGCCCATCCCCGGGGGGGAGAGCCGCTTGATTGCCACGAAGGCGGCCTGGGCCTTGGCGAGCCGTTTAGTGAAGTGGGGGGTGGTTGCCAGAGAAGGGGTAAACCATAGTCCTAGCCATCTCAGCTCGCTCTTGGGGCGGAAAACAAATCCATCTAGGTGGATCGGGGCTGTCGAGGGTGGGTCCCTGTCCCGGCACGTACGCCAGTGAATCAGTTCGGTCTTGGGGATGGAGAAGCCCACACCTAGGCGTGAGCCCTCCGCTTTTAGGATGGCGTAGTGCCACTGTAATAGCTGGATGTTGCGGCGGTAGGAGCTCGACGAGGCCGTAAGGGCAAAGTCGTCTACATAGGACAGTGTGAGGCCAAAGGGGATTTCCATCTGGAGACCCGAGACATATATAACGAACAGGAGGGGTGAAACCGGTGACTCTTGGGGGGTACCGACAGAGACCGGGGCGAAGACTTTGGGCGAACCCCGGAAAAGCAGGCGACATGACCTACCCGGGAGGAAAGAGCGCGTCCACGATACAAGGTATGGGCTGACCCCTTTGGCGCTCAACATGCCGCAGAGGAAGGAAGGGTTGACGTTGTCAAAGCCCCCTTTGATATCCAGAAAAAGGGTAGAGACCTTCCTTTTGTCCATCTGTAGGGTCCTGATCTTGTGGGTGAGGGTGGAGCAGGCGTCCGCGACCGATAAGCCGGCCAGGGAACCACACTGGTGCGGATTGAGGAGGCCCATTACCCGGGCCACACAGGAGAAGCGACTGTTCATAATTCTTTCAGGGATCTTCGAGAAGATTTGGAGGAGCACGATGACGCGGAAAGAGGAGGGCGAATCATAGCTCGGCTTGCCTGGCTTATCCAGAACAATGCCATCTGCCTTTTTCAGAGAGGGGGGGTGGTAGCCGTAGCGGAGGAGAGGGGCAAGAAGATTGAGTATGAGGTCCGGAGTGACTTTGTTGACGGGTTTCCAGACGGAGTTGGGGGTCTTGTCAGGGCCGGGGGCCGATAAGTGGGATGAGCGGGCCAACGCCCTGCTTATCTCCGCCGCTTCCAGCTCCAGGACGTCCTTGAAGGGGAGGATGATGATGTGGGGTATCTCAACTGGGCTACCTGGAAAGAAGAGCTCCAGCAGAGCCGTGTTAATCTCTAGCGGTGAGGAGAACCCGGGCAGTTCCGGGATGCGGGGGGGGGTTGGCCGAAGGCGAATTTCTTTGCTGTCCAGACCGTCTGGGGGGTGGCTGTAGACAGGAACTCGCACCAATGATCTCTTTTTGCCTTTTTTATTACCCTGAAGTATGAAGACCTGGCGGCCCTGGCTGACATCAGTAGGGAGAAGTCGTGGCGTTCTCTTTTAGACGCCTGGAGAGTGGAGTTGTAGGCCTTACGGAGCGCCGAGAGTGTTGCAGTCCACCATGGCTTGAACCTGTGGGTGACGTGTTTGAGGGGGGTATGGAGTGCCAGAGTGGCTGAGATTTTGTTGAGGTTGGTGTCGAACCAGACTCCCAGTGAGTGGGAGGTCGAGAGGCGAGGGGGAGGAGGGATCTCTAGTGACTTAAGGGCTTTGTGAGCCTGGGGCCAGTCGGTCAGGGCTCAGTTTGTTTTGGGAGGGGTTGCGCGGAACAAAGGAGCGTCAAAACATAGGACGATAGGCATACGATCTGAACCCGTAGAAGGTAGGGGTTCAGACCACTCTGAGAAATAAGACGCAAGGAGGGGACAGGCAAAGGCCAGGTCTAAAACCCCCGGCCTGCCCACGAGGGACATCGAAAAGCGGGTATAAACGCCGGGCATGTTGAGGAGGGTGAACCCAAGTTCTGTGGCTCTGTCGAAATAGGGGATGGAGGTGGCGAGCTCATCCTCTTTGAAACTTCTCAGAGGGTCCGCAGTTGGGTGGTGGACATTGAGGTCGCCCAAGATGAGCGTCGGGCCTGGCAGGTTTGGAAAGATCAAGTCGGGGAGCACGGATCGAGTGTTGTTCGACCGACCTTTGGTTCTATAGGAGTTGATAATGGTGAAACTGGTCATTGAGGGGCTGAAGAAGCCGTCAGGGGTGAAAAGGTCAAGGGCCATAATGTCGCCCCTGTCGAAAAACCACGGAAGCAAAGTAACAGTAGATAAAAAGGAAGCAAAAACATAAAAAGCAACGCGTGGTTTCTTGTTCCCCATGCTTGGGGGTGAAAAACTAGTGTAGTGTTGAGAGGAAGGAAGCTTGCCCCTGTAAACTGGAGGGTCCTGGAGGGCAACCACTGAAGATGCTTGTGTTAATTGTGAAAATGAACCAAATAAGGAAGGAAACACATCCCAGCTCCCGAGGCAGTTGTGTTGAACAAGTGTGAATGTACGGGACGTGGGGGAAACCCCCTCCCCCCCACTAGGTGAAGGGTTGTACTGCATTAGCGGGCCATGCCCGAACCGGAGCGGGGGACAGGTGAAGGACTAGGGGGCACCAGGGGAGGGAGGCTACTCTGGTCTGTGTAGGGCCTCTGGGGGGCCAGAATTGTTGACGATCTTCGAGCACGCGGCGTCGCCATTTCGAACGCCTGTTGGAGGGAACGGGTCGGAGAAGCGGGGGCCTGCTCGAGCACTCCATCAGAGCGACTGGCAGTGTCCATCGCGTCCTCCGCGGACGGAGGCACATTCTCGGCCTCAGGGGGGGAACGCCTGAGAGTGGGAGGGACTGGTCGTTCGCTACAGTCTCTATACAGGGCAGAGTGGTCCTCACCGCAGTTGACGCAGCGGGCCGGGGAGGAAGAATAGCGGTTAAGAACAGGTTTAAGGTTGCCGCTGCTGGAGCAGGTAGGGTTTGGGCACCAGTGGTGGGCTCGGGTGTGGTTGAGGGAGCACAGGGGGCTGACGGGGTCTTTGGACTCGCATCGTGGTGCGACATGGCCGAAGCCCCAGCAATTTCTGCACTGGGTGTAGCAGTTAGAGGAGTAAGCCCGCTCAACTGTGCGGGAACGGGAAAAGAGTCTGATTGAGGTGCCTATTGTGGGAACGTCCCCCGGGTGAACTAAAACGATGACTGAGGTCACGGTTGTACCCGCCCTGGAGTCTGCGTTGGGGTTGAGGAATCTGGCCGTGAGGATGCGGACGTTCTTAGAGTTGTAGATGGAGTCGGTGAGACTTGGGAAAAGTTCTTCGGGGTTCTCGGGCAGGAAGGCGATCGAGAGGGAGTGGATGGCGAGCTGGACCTCGTTGGGGGCGAGGCGGAAGGGCATCCAGGGAGAGTCACCCACGGGAAAGAGCGGTTGAGTTGTGTCTTAAGTGCGTCGAAGTATGGTGCGAAAGCGGCAGCAGGGGTGGTAGTGTCGGTGACCAGGAGGGTGACAGAGCCTCTCTCGTTGACTTTAGTGGTGACAACGAGGGGGAGGTTACAATTGGCATCCCTAAGGACACGTGCTGCAATGTCCAGGAAAGTGGCAGCTTTCAGAGAGGCTTGGGCGTGTTCGGATGGGGAAGAACGAGGAGCGTAGAACCTTCTTTCTGCCGTAGGGAGCGACTTGGGGGCCGAGATCTTCGGTAGTGAGTTGCTGACGGACGTGACTTGTGCAGCAGTGGGAGAGTTCTTCTTCTTATTCCCCTTCTTGGGGGCGACAGCCGTGGTGGCCTGAGCGTAGGTCTGTTGGGGTTTGGGATAGTCGGGGTCGAGATGGCCCGAGACGAAGGACAATGGGTCAGGGTATTTGCCATCACGGAACGTGTTGGCTTCCCAGGAGTCAGGGAACTTGTCTGCGTAAGCGCGGGGGTTTCCGTAGAAAACGCGCCTGACAGGATCGTAGGGGGGGATGTCCGGTTCAAAGCCCGTGTTGTTGTTGATAGTTTTTGAGGGGGGGGGGCACGAGGTCTGGGGACGGGAGGTGGCACCGCAGGGCGTGCAACCACCCCAGTCGGGGGAATAGTAGGCCGAGGTGGAGCGGAGGGGACAGGGGGGGCCGTGTTTGCTCTTTGTGACAGGTCACGAAGAGCGACATTGATCAGGGAAAGCCTGCTATCTATAGCCGAGGAGGTAGGGAGGGTTGCCACGATGGATTGTACGGTGGCGAGCTGAGTAGTGATGGTGTCAACTTGTTTGGTCATGGACACAAGCGCGTTGAGTGAGGAGAACACGAACGGGAAGAGGATGGACTCACTGTCGGACAGGTCGTTAAGCTGCCTGTCGTCAGGGATGGGGAGCTGTTCTGGGGTGAAGCGTAGTCTGTCGCGCGTTTCCCGAAGGAAATGGCGAAGGAGCAGAAGGTTCTGAGAGGGCTCTTCCACTACTGACGAAGCTCTCGAGGAGGGAAGGGAGGGGAACACCACGGGGATGTCTGGGAGATTGTCCATCGTGGGGATGGGGGATCAGGGACGTGAAGCCTGAAAGGGGGGCAGAGATAGGGGACTCAGGGGGATCGTGCACTGAACGACGTGGTGTTGTAATTTCAATGAATGGAGGTGTAGAGGGCGTGGAGCGTGAAGGAAATAGGTGGCTTTTTTTCTTTTTCTTTTATCATCATGTATTCGTTGATTAAGGTACAAGAAACAGTGTAGAGCGCTAGCTATGACCGAAACAAAACCTGTAAACAATCCAACAACCCGCTTCACCCCCTCATAGGAAAAATCAAACCCCTGTAACCCAGCGCCCATCCTCCCCCCTCATAGCACCTAAGACGAAAGCAAGACAAAGCAATACCTTCCTCCAGACACGTAAGGAAAGACAAGTATAGAAAAGAAACCAGGGAGAGACACAAACCCTTCGGCGGGCCCCCCTTAACAAATCAAAGGATTCTTACGGCACCAGGTGCCGACGGAGAGGGAAGATAAAACTACTGTTGCCGGCTGCCTAAGGGAATTCCCTGAACATATCGGCTTAGGGGCAAGGCCTCATCACGGGCGGACTGCCCGGAAAATTGGCGACGCTTCGGACTTTAGCATGGGCCAAGGAGGTAGTACTATGCCATGACACGGTGTAACCTAATACGAGGTTCGCGACCGTAGAGTAAATCGCCGGAGCGGGAGGAGGACGAGGGGAGTCACCCAGCGAGAAGAGCCACTCAGCAGTGAAGGTGCCAGCTATCGTGAGGGGCAGTAGGGTGCCAGCCGAAATGGCAGGTAAGGTGCCAGCTAAGGAGGGATGTAGCAGTACGGTGCAAGCGGATCTGACGGGTGGGAAGCGGGAGGAGGAAGGCTCGCCAAACAACCGAGAAGTACGAATACGGAGGACGGAGACGGGGTCACCGTTTTTCGAATGCCAACCGTACCGATCCTGCAACTCAGGAGAGAGTGCAATACCAGAGAGCAGGGCCACCAGGGCAACTACTTTACTGATAGTCCGAAACTAGCGACCGTGTGTTGACGGAGGAAGGAGGGTTGCCGACTGTGCAAAATGCTAAGCGAGACGCGTCGTAAAGTGCGGGGTAAAGGGTAGGAACATCAACGCGAGCGAGCCCAACGAAGACAAACGGAACAAGGAAGGAATCCATAACCCCAAGGAGGGGAGGCCAAAGGCCCCAGAGTGAGGAAAGAGATGAAGGCGTGATAACCCCCCGAGCAGTTGCCACGGGCGGGGGAGATCAGAGGCAGAGGACACTCTCATGATGATTTCCCATGGTGTTGAGATTTCAATCGCTGGAGGTGGAGCAGACGAGAAAGATGAAGGAAATAGGTGGCGGGGCCCCCCTTATATAGAAGGAAATCCTAGCACAGCCTTTGCTGCCCGACTCATACCCCCAGTATGAGTTGCATATCCGCGTAACCAAGGAAACAATACAATTTGTCGTAAACGTTACAAAGGAAATCCCTCATAACAACCGTGTAACAAAAGAAAGAACATCAAAGTTATCCCAACATGTATCTCATCAGGGGACCGTGAGACCTTTTCTGTAAGTAACCGCCTGCTAGTTCAAAACCGAGGTACCAAGACATGATCTAGTAAACCGTAGGCCACATGAGGTGGCGGTGCAATCAGAGGCAGTGAAATACAAGCTACATAGTGCTGAGAAAATCTGAATGAGTTGTTTTTTTATTGAAAAGCCAAACCTATAACATACTGTTGTGATAGCTGTTGTGAGATTTGGCTAGAGTACTGAGACCTTTGTCCCTTTGGCTATTGCGAGAGGCCACCTGAAGGGAGGTATTGAGATACTAGTAAGGTACCAGCTGGCATGGTGTATTTATCTCACAATAAGGCATTTCCAGCACCCTTATGAAGCTCTGAAGTTTCTGGGTGAGTCGGGATTGTGAGACTGATCTGTAGTGTTTTGTCCCCCCTATACCTTTCCAAAAAGGAAGGCAAAAAGTGGAGTAGGAAAATTGAAGAAGTGGAGCTTGATCATAATATACAGCTAGTATTTTGCTTATTTTAAGTTATCTTATTAACTATATAGTTTATTATCTTAGTTGCCTAAGTTCTAGTATGATATAATGCTATTAGCGAAAGTATATTGTAAGAGTCAATTCCATATGAGTGGATAAAAATAACATGTGAATATATCAAATAATATAGAAAAAGGAAAACTATTTTTCCCCAATTACGCAAATTAACATAATGTCTATTTTTTGTCTCTATTGTATGAAAATACCTCAATACTAATATTATCATAATTAGAAAAAAAGCCAAGCACTAGAGGAGTAACTATAGTTTGATTTAATAGACCAGAGAGGGTACTACTTGATAATTAGCTTATTTTGAACCTTATCACTATTAGTGTTATTTACAGATTTGTCTTGTACTTAGATATAGATGTACCACTCGCAGTAGGTGATCATACAGACATGGATCAAAGAATCTATATCTCCCCATAATATATTGGTTTTCTAATTTCCGTTTTTCCATCCATCTTCTTAGTACAAGATAGCTAACAGGTTTGTAAAAACGACTACTATTGCATAATATGGACAAAATCTTCGGGCTCCGGGAAATTTTTCGCCCGTATGCAATAGTAGTCGTTTTTTACAAGCGTCAGGAAATTACGAGTACAGTATCGTTGTGTTAAACATGGTATCATACCTGGGACCATAATTCGTAGAACCGGCATTTTATCATTACAGTAATACTACAGTTTTTTTTGGATCCATGGCACCTGTTAAACCTCTATCTGAAACATTCTCCCAGCATTCCCCCTCGTAATATCCAGCACCTCCTCAATCCCAATTTCCTCCATCTCCCCTCTCGCTTTCCGTCCTTCGTTGATCCACTCAGCAATCTTCTCTGCAATGAATGGAATCATCCCAGCATGGCTAATTCCAAACCTCTTTTTCTCCCCGAGCCTTCTCCTCTCCAACCAATGATACGCATTCCTAGGCACCATGTACGGACTATCCGTCTCAAGTAGTATCCTCTCCAATGGTAACTCCCCAGAAGCAATCATCCAGCGAATGTGTTCCAATCCCTGATACGTCACAACGCCAGTGATCCCAATAAACGAGTTCGGGTACTCAGTCAGGATCGCTCGTGCAAACTCGACGGTGGAGGTGAAACAATGGATGTGGATATTATGGGATTCGGGAACATGGTGGCGGATGAGTGACAGTGTATCGTCCGGGGCCTCACGGGTATGGATGACGATGGGTTTGTTCAATGAGACTGCGGTAGTGAGTTGGCGGGCGAATACTTCGCGTTGGGCCGGGCGCGTTTCCGGGCGGTTCCTATAGTAGTCTAGTCCGCACTCGCCCCAGGCTACGCAATTCGGATTCGACATGGTTTTGACCAAGGTTTCGTGAATCCGGTCGGTGTAGGACTGGGCTACGTGAGGATGGACGCCCACAGCGAAACTGCATCATGTCAGATATGTGAACAGGTGAGGAGGAGGAGGATGGAGGACGGAGGAGGCCAGGGAGGTGAGACGAACTAGTACTTGAACCCTTCGGGCCACTCAGTTAAACTCAACGCCTGCTCGTGCAAATCTCCCATCGGCAAATCACAGTGTACATCCACAGCGGACGTACAATTCTTGGGGAAGAATTGCTTGACAAATAAATCGATTCTACCATCAGGGATGCTCTGATCCCTATCTTTCTACACGCAGGCCAACGTGTGTCACTATCGCAAGAGCACACCGCCCCGGGGGGAAACACATACATTAAGAGCCGTCAACGTTGTAAACAGGTGACAATGGGTATCGACATAATTGCTCTTCAAATTGTCCCAAGGAATCACATGCCCTTCCCTCGGTAATCGCTTCTCTAGTTGTTTGTTTATAAAGGTGGGTTCAGATATGACCTTTTGTATATGAACTTGACGCCTGTGAGGTAGAGATGAAAGTCCGGTTTTTCGAAGAAGATACGCTATTGAGTTGGAAGACCGCATTTTATATGAAGACATGTTTCCTGGCGGTTGGTTAATAAAACACTGTCTGGTTCTGCACGTAATTGAATGTGTAATAATACCTGTGGTTCAGATGCCAGTGTGTGGTCGGCCCGGGTATGGAGGGTAAGCCTGTGAAACTTCCGCTACGGTAGTTGGCTCGAAGCAGTTTGCAAGAAGTGTTTTGCTCTAGCCAGTGCGCCAAGGGCTTGTTAGACTTTTTTCCTTCACTGAAAATTTTCCTAACTGCCTCTGGGTATTAGGCCGCATTACAACTGCAGTAGAGTTCTACAGATTGTTTGAGTCTGTTTTCTGTTTTTCCTCCTCCTTACTCTTCCTTATGACTTAATATCTCCTCTTGAACTCTAGCAATCTCTTCACCCCTTCCTCTTCAAACAACATTCTATCCGTTTCCATCCATAGTTCGATAAACATGAGCATGCACCCTGAGTATTGCCGTTCAAATACGAAAGAGTTGCCCAGACTGCAAGGGGTTGAATTGCTTCTATTCAGGCACAAGATGGTATTTATTGGTCTGGACCTGTCCTGCTTGCTGGTAGGGTTAACGTAGTTAGAGAGGTTGCAGTAGGTTGTGCTTTAGGGATTCCCACCCGGTAAGAATTTACTTTCTAACCATTAATTTCAACTACGTTTATTGAACCAAAAATAAATATAAATAAATGAATATATATGAAGTATGATGAAAGGGGATAAGGCAGAAAAAGCAAGGAAAAACATTCGTGCAAATTACAAAGTAGAAATTAAACTCTAAGCCTCATCTCCCGTTTTATGACGTGATTCTGCATTGCCAGCCTCCGTCTCCTTGGTCAAGAAGTGGAAGACTGGCACCCAAGCACCAACCAAGTTCATTGCCCTTAATCTTCTTTGCTATTTTGACTTCTCTATCAAGAGGCATATCGTAGCCGGTGTGAAGCAATACAAGCATGAAGCTTAGATCTAAGCAGTATTCTGGTCGGTCCAACAACTCGGTGATGGCACCATCAATGGATCGGAAAACATCCCATGAACCCTCACCGCCGCAGACCTTGGCTGTGGTCTCTGTCATTTCCCTCAATGTAAAGCTGTCAGGCATGCCGAGAGGGCGAGTGCGGTCGAAGAAGTACGAGATAATATAGACATCCTCCCTTGCAAAAGTCCTGGCTAAGGAAGGCTGATGAACTCCGTTGAATGAGCAAGGGGCAAGCCCACACTCTTTGTTTTTCTTAAGAATAGTCTCGGCAAGGAATCGACATTGAGGCATGGAAGGCTCGCTAGGGCCAGTCATGTTAAGCTTGACTTCATCCTCATCCATCTTAACAGTGACCTCGCGGGACATGCCGGGGATGATGCAAGGGTTAACGATTGGATTTTTGGCCCAATCTTCGCCACCTTCCTTCTTTTGTGTCTCGGCGAGCAATTTGTGAATAGAGCGACGGGCCTCCATGAGACCGTATCCAAGATGAGAATGTTGATAGAGATCGAAGTTGCGCCCACCAAAGTTTAAAGAATACTTGTGATCTCCAGGCGCAAGATGCTCAGGCATCCCACCACCACTCGAGGGGAAAGTGGGATGGAAGACAATCTGTGTTGATCCACCTCCGAGATCGAAGATAGCCGCGGTGGAAGTATCCTCGGGACTACCGATCTTGCCAAGTAGATAGTTGGTGGTGATCCAGGCATAGACACCTGGGGACGTTAGTGACAATCGAAACAACATGTAAGGCATGACGACAAACCTTCATCTCTTCCTTCCATAATGGATACGCCGTCATCAGCAACGACTGGGAACGGGTAACGGGTCTCGAGTCTCCGTCTAACAGCGTCTAAAGTCTTTCGACTCATCTCCTCACCCAGGAGTCGTAATCCAGCGGTGGCTTTCACAGCAATTGGTGTGCATCCCTTCAACTTATCGGGGACCTTGTCAACGGCTACCTCAAGCAAAGCATCCAAGCTCTTGGCAGCAGCCTCAGAATCCGCCTTGTAAGAAGAGAGTCCTGGATTAATCATCTTGAATTCTTCACTCTCCAACTCGGGGGTGGCACCACAGTTATTGAAACGATAGACATGAATTCTGGACCCAGTGGATCCTGCATCGACCATGATAGCATATTGCACAATAGGTTTCTTCGGGGAGCTTGACCTTGTGCAGCTTTTAGTTCCCGACTCCTCATCGAGGGCGAGTTGGCCTTGGCCTTGGCTGCTAGAGGCCAGTGTAGTAGGTTTAGTGTTAGGTATAGCTCTGCTGCTCGAGATATTTTGTGTTTTGTCTGCTACAGAGCCCAATTCATCTAATTCAGTTCGAAACAAGTCCTCTCTTAGGTGGAAGCTCACACAACTTACCTCCAACATATTCAGAGGTTGCACTAGACTTGTCCTTAGGGGCAAGAATGAATAGAGCCAAGGCAAAAATAACGGCCACCGACAAGGTTTTTAGCCATCGGCTTGACATGATTGGAAATGCTGGATTTGATTCTGGGTAGCGTCCGGATTTCTCGTATCGGTCGTCAGAAGGTCGTAACTGTGAGGATATACTCGAGGATCGTGCGGGTTTACGCTGGAACGAGAAGTGTGACCAGAGCGAAGGCCGTCTTCTCGCGCTAGACATGGGGGGGCCGAGGAGGGTAAGGTGCAGCCTGTGAACCGAAAACGATGTATCAAATCTCAAAGATTAGAGTTTAGAAAGAATGTGAGAAGGTAGTGAGATAGGGAATAAGGAGAAGAAAGAGGGAGGAAAAAGTGGAGAGAAAAAATAAAGGTGGCCGAGATAACGATACAGCTCAGAGATAGTTGGCGACAGGGGATAAAAAGGGGAAGCGTCCGAAAACGGATGATAAGTTACCCGGCCCGTACAGAGGGATCCTTTTCCCTCCGATGCTGATCAGATATTGCACACACTGGGGTTTTCTTATATTATGATACCTATTCTTATATCCTCACCCTTGAAGCCTGAAGATGTATGAATACTGTAGGATAGCCTAAGTTACAATCTCCCTGTCTGTTCCAGGGGTTTCACGCGCTTTTAGCGCAGAAGACGGATATTCTAGAAGGTTTAACGATAAATAGAAAAAGCCGTAAATCTTGACCATGACCTAGCCAACAAACCTAGATAGAGGATTTTTAGACTGTTTGGCACTTATTCCTTGCACCGCAAAGGATATCGCGGCAATGCTGTTAGTGTAGTTCAAGTGCTTGAAAGCGAGCGCAGGAATAGGGTTTCACGAGGCTTGTTCGTATGGCATTAACTACAGTGATCAAGTTCGGTGATTCTATATAACCTATGATCGTTTGATAAATACCGGTATGGTGTCTTGCCTTTTGGGAATCCCGCGTGAAACAGTAACGTTCAAGTCAGAGCGCTGTGCCGGGGTAGTGCGGTGGTACCTTACCGTACCGGTACTCTTCGGAAAGCCGTGGCACTTGCGGCACCCGTACCGGTAACCCAAGTTGTGTGCGGCTCTTGATGAGGATAACGCGGCCTTGTGTGGCAATACCGGTACTACTATAGCTTGAGCTACGATTACGCTCTAGAAGCTTCCGCAGGATGACTCTGACCTCTCTTTTCTCCGAAAGGCAATAGACCTTTCTCTCCCCCCGCGGTTCCTATCAAGTCGGGCAAATTAGGGACCGAGATTGTTTTCAGTATTCTCCGCTGACCAAACTCCCTCCCTTTCTTCTTCTCGTTTGAACAGGGCAAAGTGAAGCGCATCAATAATTCTCAACATTTGGGTGTCTTGACGATATTATCAGCGGCTACTGGTCTTTGAAACCCCAATACAGGGCTTGATATGTCTACCGATTCGGGGGAACGCCTGGTGCAACTTTACGTCTATGATTTATCCCAAGGTAAAAACATCACCGGCGGTTGGATGGTGGGGATTTTCTCTGCTAACCGCTTTAATACCCGTAGGAATGGCAAGAGAGGTGCGGTTATTATCATTGAAATGCTCCTTGTATCATGAACACTAACAATCTTGTTCTATTTCTAGATGTCTCTAGGACTCTTGGGTGTTCAAATTGGTAAGGGATCACATTTATCTGAACGTTTGAGAGATATTTGTGCATCATGCTAATTAAACCCTAGATGCGGTTTACCACACCAGCGTTGTAGTCGGAGGAAAGGAATATTATTATGGTAATTTTTTCCTGCTCCTCATGCATATGGATTAGCGGTATTAACTTTCCTCAGGACATGGAATTCAATATTCTCAGCCTGGCAAAACCCATCATGGCAACCCGATGGAAGTTGTGCCTCTGGGGGTAACCGCCCTGCCAGATGACGTAATATTGGGCTACCTTGACTCCCTCAAGTCAATATATTCTCCAGAAGCCTACGATCTATTCGTGCATAATTGCAATAATTTCACCAACGATGTGGCCCAGTTCCTATGTGGTCGTGGGATACCAACTCACATTACCTCTCTCCCGCAGACCGTTCTAAATACGCCTTTTGGCCAGATGCTTAGACCTATGTTGGATAGAGCGATAAGGCCTATCACCACGGCACCAAATACGCAATCAGCAGATGGAACTTTTGGCACTGCACCGCAAGGTCCTTCTACAGTCATAGTGGCAAACTCGCTTCACGACCTAGAAATAACCTTGAAAAGTGCTGAATCATCTTGTGCTGTTATATTTTTCACTTCTGCCACTTGTCCACCATGTAAAGTCATATACCCTCGCTTTGAACAGATTTCCTCGGAAGCTGGAGACAAAGCCAAGTTTATCAAAGTCGATATCGGCACATCCTACGGTGTTGGCCAGAAGTTTCAGGTTTCTGCCACTCCAACATTCATGACTTTTCTCAAGGGGGAAAAGGTCGACCAATGGTCGGGAGCACATTATGGTGACTTAGTAAGCCGAGTCGAGACGCTACTTAAAATGGCATATCCTCGTAACCACCCCCCCCCCCCCTTCAGCCCTGCCATCGCGTATCGCCTGCTAATATCTAATTAGCTCACCCCCATACAAACGTCATTCTTCGTGTAACGCTCAGCACGTCAATGAGCCCAGTGACATTCACCAAAGTACCCCCTCTGGATAAAGTCATTGAGAAACTCGGTCCCACTGGAAAAAATCCTATCGTGGCATCAATAAGGGAGTTCATAGCGCTTCGAGATTCCCAAGGCGCAATTGAAGCTCCCCTCCAACAGCTCTCGGACTGGGCGACCTTCCTGCAAGAATCCTTCACAAGGCTTCCCGCAGCTACACTCTTCCCGCTCGTAGATTTATTTCGAGTGACCCTCTCGGATCCTAGAGTCTCCGGCTGGTTTGCCGAAGAAAAAGGTAATACTCACAAATTATCACTCGGCGTTTATTTCCTTCTTTTTCTTCTGTTTTTCAAGCTGACACTTGCGTAGGCAATGCTACAATCAAAGCAATGCTATCTTCCGTTGCAAACCACACATCAGTCCCCTACCCCCTCCGCCTCGTCACATTGCAGGCTACATGTAACCTCTTCACTTCGCCCCTCTTCCCTGCCCACTTGACCTCCCCATCCCTCTCTCACCTTGTAATATCACTAGTAACTACCTCACTATTGGATAAGTCTCATGTAAACGCACGAGTCGCCGCCGCATCACTGGCGTTTAACCTAGCAACACACATCCAGAAGCGAAGGGCAGTGCACAACGAGGAGGCATTCCAAGACGTGGAGTTCATGGCGGCGATTGTAGAAGCATTGAAGGAGGAGAAGGATAGTAAGGAGGTTGTGAAGGGGCTCGTATTGGCTGTTGCTCTAGTGTCTTATTGCGCACCCCTGGAGGGGGAGATATTGGAGTTGTTAAAGGTTCTAGAAGTTGGAGGGGTTCTCAGTGAGAAGGCGAAGGCCGGCATGGGGGAGAAGGCGCTTTGCCAGGAGGTGGCAAAGCTTTTGGAAGTTTGATATTGTTAAGGGAGGTCTTTGGAAATGTTGGATTCCTTGTTTAGCTTGGTTGGATATATGTCCCAGCTTCCTCATGTTCTTCCAGATCTTTCCCAATAGATGAGATACCAAATAGAGCTAGTCAATTTTAAACGTTTTTATTGGCTGGAGCTGCTGGAGTTTACATCACGGTTTGTGGGGTTTGTCTGCAGCTTAGAGCGTATGGCCTAACACAAGCCTGCTCTTCCCAGTAGATGAGATGGCTAGAGCTAGGGAATTTCATCCACAAATCCCAGACAAGGATTACAAGGAATTATGGGCAGTTGGCTTTTCGAATCATTCCTTCCTCCCCTTACTCGTCATCTCCCCCTCCAGGTTTATTTATGTGTATACATTAATTAGTTTACGAGATTGTAGCAAATACTCCCTCATACATACATCCACAAACCTGAGCCGTAGGATTCTTTGCCTTCCCGCTATCTAGGGTGCATGCACCCGTCGACTCATAGCCACTAAACACGCACCCCATCCATCTATCAGCCGAAAGACAACAAAAGGGCAAAGAGGGGGAGAAAGAAAGAGAGAAGGGGGGGAGGGGGAAGAAACGTAAAACATACACCGCAAGCACATAGGTTCCATCCTTCCCCAGCCAAATCCCTGCCTTTTCAACAACCTCACAACCGGGGCTACTAGCATGCGAGTATTTCTTCTCGACGCTGTTCCCGGAATAGTACCACTGCTTCCCGGAGCGCTCGGCCGGCACGAGGTGATTCTGGAAGACCCAGGGCGTGGTGCCGATGGTGTAGCCATCCGGTTTAGAATCCGCGATGGTCGTCGTGAAGCGGGCATTGTCCGCACAGGCTTGAAGGATGGTAGTGCTGGTGCTGGTCTTGCAGGTGCCGGAGGACGAGATGAGCGGGGAAATGCTGTCGAAGGTGCCTATCCAGAGTGGGAAAGTGGGGTATGGAGAAGGGGCCAGAGGGGTTCTGATAGTGGAAGTGACGGTGGTTATCCTCTTGGTTGGAGTGGTGGCAGAAGTACTACCCTCGGATGGGTTGGTGAGAATGACCGGATTGGTGGGAGTAAGATCTGGTTTAGCTGATGACGGCGCTGGTGGTTGAGTTGTGCTCTTGCTGCATTGTGAAGTGCTGTTAGCGCTTTGCTCGCTCGTTCAAACCAGTGATTTATGCTCTAAACGTACGTAAGACTACTTTGTCCTGTTTTTCCTTTATCCCCTTTCTGCCATAGAACGCCCAGCCCGGCGACCAAGCAGATCACGAGCACGAGCAGAAGCACTATAAGGGCCCAGACGCTCTTCTTCTTGCACAGTCTTCTGGCACGATCCCTCCACCCGTCCGGTTCCGCTGGGGCATGTTCAGCGAATTCGATGCTAACGAGTTCTGGGTTGGTGTTGCCGCCATTGATGTCGTTGTAGTCATGATAGGCGTATTGATCCAGGGGTTGGAGGGTGTTGTCTTCGAAGGTATTTTGGATTGGAGGTGGGGTGGGGGAAGGTGGTGAGATGGGTAGTTCGACGGGACCATCGGAGAGGGTTATGGCAGCGGTGGGCGGCGGGGGTGTCCCACCGCGGGGCAAAGTAGACTAGGTGATGTTAGCTGGCTATGTAATTGGAAAGGCGAGAGGGGAGGACTGTTACTCTACGGGACCATTTTAGCATGGTTGGTTATATTATAGTGCTGGTGGAGAACTGTAAGGGTGAGTGGAGAAGATGTATGAAGGGGGTAAAGCTTTGAGGTGAAAGTTTTTTTTGGCATGAGGAAAAGTTTGGCATAGTATGGGGCAGCTATTGGGTCTTGGTAGATGGGTGCGAGTAGGAGCATAGGTCTTTCATTTGTTTCTGGGGGGTTTGCCCTTTCCTAAAGTTGGTCATTTTGTAGGGGAGTTATTGACAGATTATGGAGAAATTGAAACTGGGAATACCCTCGTGGGCTGCATCTATGCCCACGGTGTGTTAGGGGTGCTTCTTGATATATTGCCTGCAATTTTTGTGGTGATTGACTATGTTCGGGTAACGACGTGCTCATAAGGTGTCACTCGTGTGTATTCTGGGCCTGTTGCTTGTTGGAGAGGGCGCATAGCGGGAGGCGGTAAAGGTTCAGAAGCACGCTATCCAGACAGACACTGATAACCTCAAAGTGCCAGATACTACCTCACCGCTCCCCGCAAATAGTGACAAAGGATGGAAAGGTACACAAGAGCCGAACCAAGTCTGAACACCGCTTTCAGAGAGGAGACAGGGATACAAGAAATTGACCAGGAAACTACTAAAGTTAGCCAGGTGGGGCTGGGTAAAGAGGTTTATGCTGTAGGCCGATGGGGTGGACAGATAGTAGTTGGGTTGCGGGGGACTGGTTCCAGGGTGATCTCAGTGCTCCTAATGACCTAACCGTCCCCCCTTGGGTGCAGGACGGAACCGAGTATAGGATCGGGCGTCCTATGTAATGCGGTAAACGGCTCTGTATGACTTGGTAGGACCCGGCGCCCATCACAAGGACGGCCGTCGTGCGATCTTGCCATCCGGGACGGACTGAGGAAAGCCGCCTAGTCTCGCCCAGGAATCCCGGCAAACCCCGCCGGGCTTTCGGGGCACTGAGACCTTTGGAGATACTGGCTCTGCTCTGTGAAACTGTAGACATTTTTAGAGGTCTCCCGTTTTTTTTTACCCTATCCGTGGCCTTCGGTTCTTCCCAGGTCGCTTTTTCCCTCTTGGCTTCTATTGTGTTTCTAGTAGCTTATCCCCTGCGCTATCCTCAAGAATCCAAGGGCCGCCGTGGTGGCATAGAGGCAAACTGCCAAGAGCCCTCCACCTGACCTGTGGGTATAACGTGGTCTGTTGCGGTCGCCGTAAAAAAGCCATGGTCGTCGTCACCGGGGGCGATGGTGGTGGACCTGACTATGCGAGACATTATTGTGCTGTGGTATCGTACCAGAGGGGCGTCGGAGACCTGGAAAGGATGACTGGGAGCGGCTGTGACGAGCTCTATCTTGCAGCTTCTAGGTATTTTGTGTCATTCCCCTTTTATGACAATGTCTGAGTTCCAATCTAAGTAGTTGGTTACTTACCTGTTAACCCAGTACACTCTTCGATATCGAACTTGTTATCCTCCCAGTTCATCACTCGAGTGAAGGATTAGCTAGAGTGTCCAGTGCGCATCCTCCATTCTTTGCTCGGACTTTTTGATGCTACATTTAGAGCTCTCTCTATTCAGCCGAAACAATGAGCAATGTGCAGTAGACCAGCCCCTCATGAAGAGTCAGTATGCTGCCGCAATGCACGGGATCGGAGTGATATACTTCTGGTGAGATTGATAAGCCGGGCACCCCAAAACCCTAGCAAGCATGAGATATCAACGGGATAAGAGCATTTATCAAAAATCTGAAGCTATAGATTAGTTTACAGTGCCCCAATCACCCAGCGACCAGTCTTCCAAATACCTAGGGCTTCTTGAGAGGTGATGGGTCTCGTTGCCAAAGTCGTTCGTTGGTGATTTTTAGTTGCATTGTCCTTCGGTTTCCTGCGCCCTGTTCTCATTAGGTGTCCCTGCACCCAAGTATAATGCACTGAAAAAGATGGTACCGGAAGAAGGGGCCTGAGCAGGATCTAACCTCGCCAATTGTAAGCACCAAAGACTGTTCAAGCTCGTGCCAAACGCTGATGGTCAATTCGTAAAATGTCCGGACATAAAAAAAGACGGCAATTAAGGTTTATAATACGCAAAAATTCGAGGATCCTGGCGCCTCTATTTCCGGGCGCTTTACGAAGTGGGGAGCATCCAAGCCAGGAAGGGAAGGGTTTGCCTCGGTATAGTAATTTGGCTGCGGTAATACCATAGCAGTCTACTGTGCTCGAGCATACCCGCCAGGCCGAGTTGAAACCGACATCCATACAAGGCTTCATTCATCTCTTCATTCATTTTCTTCTTCTTTTGCGTTCTCTCTCTACTCGGGTATAGTTAGAGCCAGCCGTCCTCTTGGGATATTAACAATCAATGCGGTCACGTGAGCTACCCGATCTAACCTCAGGTCCACATCTACCGACGTTTTCGATTTCTAATAATAATAATATTTAATTCTCCGGCTATAAGCTTATTCGCGCGAGGGATTCGTAGATCCTATCAGTAGGCTAGCTCAGGGCGACCTTCCGCTAGAACCGATAGTGTTATACTACGGTAAGAACTTTTTCTCTCTTCCGTCTCTCGTTTTTTTCTTATCATACTACCCACTAACAGTGCTCTCATAAAAGGCGTCGCTTTTCCCTCTCGCTGTAGGCCCCCATCACCGCACAATTCTTTACAGCTTGCTGCTTAGGCACCACCAATTTTACTCGTATACCAGTTCGGCCTCAGTCACCCTTTGAATCCTATACATCCACAATGACCGTCCTACAGCAACCAGTTGCCAATGGCTCCGAGGCCAACTCCAAGCTCTTTACACCTTTCAAGTTAGGGAAGATGGAGTTGAAGCACCGCATTGTTATGGCTCCAATGACGAGAACCCGCTCACCTGAGCACATTCCTGACGAAGATGTCGTCGAGTACTACAGGCAGCGGGCCAGCGAAGGTGGCCTCATCGTCACAGAAGCTACAAACATCTCCGTCATGGTAGATTTCTATGATTGCTTAATTAGAGGGGTTTCTCCATTCTAACTGGTACCACAGGCAGGAAACTACTACGGCGCCCCTGGAATCTTTACCCCTGAACAAATCCGCGCCTGGACCAAAGTGACCGATGCTGTTCATTCAAAGGGTGGCTTCATCTACTGCCAATTGTGGCACGTTGGAAGAACGACCCATCCTATCAACTTGGGCGGAAGAAGCCCACTTGGGCCCTCTGCCACCAGGTTAGACTTCAAGGTTTTCTTCACTCCAGAGGGGCCAAAGGACTGTGTCACTCCCAGGGAAATGACCATTGAGGAGATTCAAGACACAATATCCGACTACGCCCACGCCTCCAAGTGTGCAATCGCTGCCGGCTTCGACGGTGTTGAAATCGTAAGCTAAGCTCTTCCCCGACACCACTGAAACACAAGCACTAACATTCTCGGAACATAGCACTCCGCAAACGGTTACCTCCTTGATCAATTCATCTCTGACAACATCAACCTCCGCACCGACGCTTACGGTGGCAGCACCGAGAACCGCGGTCGCATTGTCCTTGAAGTGATCGACAGGGTCGTCGCTGCCATTGGGGCCAATCGCGTTGGAATCCGTTTCTCCCCGTTCGGCTTTTTTCAGGGCACTAATACCTCCGACATTCACGAGCACTATGGCTACGTCATTGAGAAGGTCGGCAGGAAGGGACTCGCATACGTGCACCTCATCGAGCCGCGCTCGGAGCTGGTCATGGACGGTGAAAAGAAGAAGGAGAAGCTCCTCGCTATTGCTAAGGCAAAAGGTATTCCGGACGAGGATGTCGCTGACTACCTCACCCTCAAACCCTTCAAGAGACTCTTGCACGGAACCCCTATGCTCGCTGCTGGAGGTTTCAACGATACCAATTCTGAGAGTACAGTTGAGGATGGTGAGGCCGAGGGAATTGTCTTTGGTCGTCATTTCATTAGTAACCCGGACATGGTCGACAGGTTGCGGAATGGATGGCCATTGGCCCACTATAACCGCAATACCTTCTACTCTCCTGGGTCTACTGGATACACCGACTATCCTACATATGAGCAGGGTACTGCTCAAGAGCTGGCCAGTGTAAAGATCTAAAGCTTATTTCTCCACTTTTGTCATTTCCCCATCCCTTTTGTACTCTTTGTTTTCGGCTGGGGCATGATAGACTGTAATACCAGAGGATTTCATTTTATTTCTGGGATGTGGGCTAGCGGACATTAGGGTTCGTTTTTCTATATATCTACTTGCATTGGGATAGAACAAAATTTCATGATCTCAATATATTGTCACAATTTTCACTTATTCTTGGGAATTTTCGGTCCTTCACGGAGGCTTTTTGGTTTGGGTCCCCCTTACGTAGAACATTTACCAATATCACGCAGGTCAATCATTTACAAGATTACTAGTATCATATCGTACCTAGTACGCCAAGTTCAAATACCGTCGTCCCTACCCTGCCGCCCGCCAGCACCCCAAACGTCCACCACGCTACCATCTCGCCATCTCATAAGCACATCAAGAACAAACACCACGTCCGCATCGCCAAGCCTACCAATCGCGAGAAACCATGCCACAACCAGAACAGTCCCACAAACAACCATCCAACACCCGGACAGTTATTTATAAAAGTGCCAGGACAAAAATGGCCTCGTCCAATACAAGGTTTTCACACCAAACCTAACAAGAAACGGGACATTTTCCAAACCCCCCCCAGTTCCCAGCGCTGCTCGCATGAAAACGGTTCAAATATTTCCATCAGCTAGAGAACGATAATCCATTCAAACCTAATAAGAGTACAGTACAAGGGGATCAAAGCTGTCATTATTGTCTACGATTGCGCCAGGCGGTGCGAAAGTGACCTGGATTTTTTGCACGGGGGATGGCATAGAAAAAAGTACATGGCAACTAATGCCGGATGCTTAATGACTTTTTCCTCCCACTCCTTTGGAATCTGTAATATTCCTCGTGTCATCTACAGGTTTGCCAATGCACGGCCAAGTATTCGCAGATTCTCATGGACGGTGTGGTATGAGAGGGGTGGTGGTGAAGGTGGATGGGTACTTTATGTGCAGAAACTTGAAGGGCATCGGATTAAACGCTTTTGTCCTGGTATCATACGGTACAGTACTGCACCGTGCTAATATACTAGCACAGCTCAGTGGCAGAAGGAACACTTGAGAACCGTCCTCTCGGGCTCGACCACCTTGTGCAAGATAAGATGTGTCCGGAACCACGGTTTCGTTTTTCTTTCTTTCTGGTAGACCGAAGAAAAGCAAACATAAATCTGATAATATTATCTAAAGTTATTCTATTGGCAGGATATACCACCATTGTGCCTTAATGAGCCGTCTTGATCTCGCAAAGAATGATTTCCGGCACAATAGTTGAGCAGGGTAGACAGCCCGGGGGTAACTTCCAACAATACCAGCTGATTATATAGTTTGGCTATTGGTGGCTTTGAACCCGGGCGTGTATATTATATAGTTGCTGTAATCGAGGAAGGATAACTTGCTCCTCATTCTGGATTCCAGCTGCCGAAGTGGCCCGAGCTCGGGTATCCATATATCCACAATACTAGCACAAGACAGTATAACTTTACTTCTATTCTCATCGTGTATTCGGAATACGGTTGCTATAAAAGTACCGGAAGGTGTGTTAGAATTATTTGAAATATCGAAGATTTGATGTCTTTAATACAAAGAGGATAATGTAGCCGATGGTAA
>Ga0307517_10003217_pt1 | contig 25626 bp, 18 predicted proteins | sample 23_EM_MG_FD_194515 | JGI IMG/M metagenome (GOLD analysis project Ga0307517, IMG submission 194515) | Populus trichocarpa ectomycorrhiza microbial communities from riparian zone in the Pacific Northwest, United States - 23_EM | ecosystem: Host-associated > Plants > Roots > Unclassified | place... | reverse complement strand
CGCCCGTGTGGTAGCCGGAGGCCCACAGGCTGCTGGTGGCGTGGTACGGGGTCGACACGTAGGAGCTGACCGGCTTCATCCAGCCGCTCGCGCTGCGCGTGCCTGTCGTCAGGGCCGTACGGGACTGCGAGCGCGAGGCGTGCGCCGCCTTGGCCTTCCGCTTGGCGGCGGCCACCTTCGCGGCGTGGGCGGCGTGCGCGGCGTGGGCCTTCGCAGCGTGGGTGACGTGAGCGGCGTGGGCGGCCCTCGCCCTGGCTCGCGCCTTGGCCTTGGCCTTTGCCTTGGCCTTCGCCTTGGCGGCCTTCGCGGCGTGGGCCACGTGCGCCCGGTGGGTCGCGCGGCTCTTGTGGGCCGCCTTGTGCTGCGCGTCTGCCTGCTCGGCGATGTGCCCGGCGATCGTGCCGGTGACGGTGGCGCACTGCGCGAAGGCGGTGCGGTCGGTGCGGTCCGTCTGTGCGGCACCCGCGGTGGCGGGTATGGCGAGCGTGACGGCCAGCGCGGCAGCGCAGGCCAGGGTCGTACGAACGGTATGCGCCATGGGGTAGGCGGAATCCTTTCCTTCCTTCTCGCCTACCGGGTTAGCTGACGGGTTCGGAGCAGGAAGGTCTCCTACGGGCGCTCATCGCGCTCGATTCACCCCAGGGGGACATGTGGGTCCCCGGCTCCCCAGGCTCACGCCCTGCGGGGACTCGGCGATGGTTGCCCGGTGCCGCTGGACGCGACTGGTGCTGACGGGCAACGCGGGCCGACGTTAACCGCCGGATGTCCACGGAAACAAATAAATCGGGCGAACTGTGCGGTATGCCACACGGCGCCCGAACCGCCCCCGAACGCCCCTGCGGGCGTTCGGGGGCAGAGCCACCGGAAGGTGGTCCGGCAGGTCAGGCCTGGACGACCTCCACCGGGCCCAGGCCGAGCGCGCCGACCGGCTCGGCGATGGCGGAGGCGTCGCCGACCAGGACGACCACCAGCCGGTCCAGGGGGAAGGCGCTGACGGCCGCCGCCGTCGCCTCGACCGTGCCGGTGCGGGCGAGCCGGGCGTACATCTGCGCCTGGAAGTCGTCCGGAAGGTACTGCTCGACCTGGTCGGCGAGCGTCCCGGCGACCGCCGAGGCGGTCTCGTAGCGCAGCGGGGCGACGCCGACGAGGTTCTGGACGGCGACATCGCGCTCGTCGTCCGTGAGGCCCTCCGCGGCGAGGGTGCGCAGCACCTGCCAGAGGTCGCCGAGAGCCGGGGCCGTCACATCGGTGGCCACCGACCCGCTGATGCCCAGCAGCGAGGCGCCGGTGCCCTCGGGCGTGGACAGCAGGACCTGGCCGAAGGCGCGCACGCCGTAGGTGTAGCCCTTCTCCTCGCGCAGGACGCGGTCCAGCCGCGAGGTGAGGGTGCCGCCGAGGCAGTACGTACCGAGGACCTGGGCCGGCCACACCGGGTCGTGGCGGTCGGAGCCGGTGCGGCCGATGAGGAGCTGGGTCTGGACGGCGCCGGGGCGGTCCACGATCACGACCCTGGCACGGTCGTCGGAGGTGATGGACGGCAGGGCGCGCCGTTCGGCGGGCTTGCCGGTCCACTCCCCCAGGGTCTCCGCCAGCAGCGCGTCCAGGTCGATGCCGGTGAGGTCACCGACCACGACGACGGTCGAGGTGGAGGGCCGCACATGGGCGTCGTAGAAGGCGCGCACCGCCGCCGCGTCGATCCGGGCGACCGTCTCCTCGGTGCCCTGGCGGGGCCGCGAGCAGCGCAGCGTGGGCGCGAAGAGCTCCTTGGACAGGGCCATGGCGGCGCGGCGAGCCGGGTTGGCCAGCTCGTGCGGGATCTCGTCGAGGCGGTTGTTGACCAGCCGCTCGACCTCGCTGTCGGGGAAGGCCGGGGCCCGCAGGGCGTCGGCGAGCAGCCCCAGCGCCTTGTCGAGGCGGGACGCGGGCACCTCCAGGGAGACCCGGACGCCCGGGTGGTCCGCGGCGGCGTCGAGCGTGGCGCCGCAGCGCTCCAGCTCGGCCGCGAACTCCTCGGCGTCGAGCTTGTCGGTGCCCTCGGACAGGGCGCGGGACATGATGGTGGCCACGCCGTCCAGGCCCTCGGGCTCGGCGTCCAGCGGGGCGGCGAGCAGCACCTCGACGGCGACGACCTTCTGGCCGGGCCGGTGGCTGCGCAGCACCGTCAGTCCGTTGGGCAGGGCTCCACGGCCGGGGGCGGGGAAGTCCCACGGCCTGGGCTCCCCGGCCTGCGGCTGCGGGTGGAACGTCATGGTGGGTGCGACGTCGGTCACTGGTCCGCGCCTTCCTCGTCCTCGTTGTCGGAGTCGGCGCCTGCTTCGGCGCCGCCCGTCGGCTCGTACACCAGCACCGCGCGGTTGTCCGGGCGCAGCGTGGCCGCCGCGATCGCCCGGACCTCCTCGGGGGTGATCTCCAGGACCCGCTGTACGGCGCTCAGCGCCAGCTGGGGGTCGCCGAAGAGCACGGCGAAGCGGCACAGTTCGTCGGCGCGGCCGCCGACCGTGGCGAGGCGGTCCAGCCACTCGCGCTCCAGCTGCGCCTGCGCACGCTCCATTTCCTCGGCCGTGGGGCCGTCCTGCGCGAAGCGGGCCAGCTCCTCGTCGACGGCCGCCTCGATGGCGGGCACCTCGACGCCGCTGGAGGTCTTGACGTCCAGCCAGCCCAGCGAGGGCGCCCCGGCCAGGCGCAGCAGGCCGAAGCCGGCGGCCACCGCCGAGCGGTCCCTGCGCACGAGGCGGTTGTGCAGCCGCGAGGACTCCCCGCCGCCCAGGATGGTCAGCGCCAGATCGGCGGCGTCCGACTCGCGCGTGCCGTCGTGCGGCAGCCGGTAGGCGGCCATCAGGGCGCGCGAGGGCACGTCCTCCTCGACGACCTCGCGAAGCTGCCCGCCCATCACCCCGGGGAGTGAACCGTCGCGCGGCGCGGGCTTGCCGTCGTGCGCCGGGATGGTGCCGAAGTACTTCTCGGCCCAGGCCAGCGTCTGCTCGGGGTCGATGTCGCCGACCACGGCGAGCACCGCGTTGTTGGGCGCGTAGTACGTACGGAAGAAGGCCCGGGCGTCCTCCAGGGAGGCCGCGTCCAGGTCGGCCATGGAGCCGATGGGCGTGTGGTGGTACGGGTGCGGCTCGGGGTAGGCCAGGGCGGTCAGCCGCTCGAAGGCGGTGCCGTAGGGGACGTTGTCGTAGCGCTGGCGGCGCTCGTTCTTGACGACGTCGCGCTGGTTGTCCAGGCTCTCCTGGTCGAGCGCGGCGAGCAGGCTGCCCATGCGATCGGCTTCGAGCCAGAGCGCGAGCTCCAACTGGTGGGCCGGCATGGTCTCGAAGTAGTTGGTGCGCTCGAAGCTGGTGGTGCCGTTCAGCGAGCCGCCCGCGCCCTGGACGAGCTCGAAGTGGCCGTTGCCCTTCACACTCCCGGAGCCCTGGAACATCAAGTGCTCGAAGAGGTGGGCGAGTCCGGTACGGCCCTTGACCTCGTGGCGGGAACCGACGTCGTACCAGAGGCAGACGGCGGCGACCGGGGTGAGGTGGTCCTCGGAGAGCACCACGCGCAGGCCGTTGGCCAGGCGGTGCTCTGTCGCGGTGAGGCCGCCGGATTGTGCCTCCGGCGTGGCCGTGTGACCCATGGGCAAGCTGTCCTTCCGGTCGCGTGCTCTGATTTCCTGTACTGAGTCCTGCCACTCTAGGCAGCGTGCCGACACCTCGCGAAGTTCCCGCCCGGCGGGTACCGCAACCGGGGGGTGGTCGGCGTTGTCGGTCGGGCGGTCCACAATGGACCGCATCAGTTGACGCTTCACCCGCTTCACCCGCTACAACCAGTTCAGGTCCAGCCGAAGGAGCAGCGCCGAGATGGCCCGCCGCACCACGAAGACCCCGCCGCCTGACGACTTCGAGGAGCGCATCCTCGACATCGACGTCGTCGACGAGATGCAGGGATCCTTCCTTGAGTACGCGTACTCGGTCATCTACTCGCGTGCGCTTCCCGACGCCCGCGACGGGCTGAAGCCGGTCCACCGCCGGATCGTCTACCAGATGAACGAGATGGGCCTGCGCCCGGAGCGCGGCTATGTGAAGTGCGCCCGCGTCGTCGGCGAGGTCATGGGCCGGCTCCATCCCCACGGCGACTCCTCGATCTACGACGCCATGGTGCGCCTGGCCCAGCCCTTCTCCATGCGCGTCCCGCTGGTCGACGGCCACGGCAACTTCGGCTCGCTCGACGACATGCCGGCCGCCATGCGCTACACCGAGTCGCGCATGTCGGGCGCCGCGCAGCTGATGGTCGAGTCGATCGACGAGGACACCGTCGACTTCGCGCCCAACTACGACGGCCAGGAGCAGGAGCCGGGCGTCCTGCCGGCCGCGTATCCGAACCTGCTGGTCAACGGCGCCTCCGGGATCGCGGTCGGCATGGCCACCAACATGCCGCCGCACAACCTGGGCGAGGTCATCGCCGCCGCCCGGCACCTGATCCGTTTCCCCAACGCCGACCTCGACGCCCTGATGCGCTTCGTGCCGGGCCCCGACCTGCCCACCGGCGGCCGGATCATCGGACTGGGCGGGATCCGGGACGCGTACGAGAACGGGCGCGGCACCTTCAAGATCCGCGCGACGGTGTCGGTGGAGGATGTCAGCGCCCGCCGCAAGGGCCTGGTCGTCACCGAGCTGCCGTTCACGGTCGGCCCGGAGAAGGTCATCGCCAAGATCAAGGACCTGGTCGGCGCGAAGAAGCTGCAGGGCATCGCCGATGTGAAGGACCTCACCGACCGCGAGCACGGCCTGCGCCTGGTCATCGAGATCAAGAACGGCTTCAACCCGGAGGCGGTGCTAGAACAGCTCTACAAGCTGACGCCGATGGAGGACTCCTTCGGCATCAACAACGTGGCGCTGGTCGACGGGCAGCCGCTCACGCTGGGCCTCAAGGAGCTGCTGGAGGTCTACGTCGACCACCGCTTCGAGGTGGTCCGGCGGCGCAGCGAGTTCCGGCGCCGCAAGCGGCAGGACCGGCTGCACCTGGTGGCGGGCCTGCTGGTGGCCCTGGTCGACATCGACGAGGTCATCTCGATCATCAGGTCGAGCGACAACGCGGCGGCGGCCAGGGACGGCCTCATCGAGCGCTTCTCACTGTCGGACATCCAGACGCAGTACATCCTCGACACCCCGCTGCGCCGCCTCACCCGCTTCGACCGGATCGAGCTGGAGTCCGAGCGCGACCGGCTGACCGCCGAGATCGAGGAACTGACCCGGATCCTCGACTCCGACTCCGAGCTGCGCAAGATGGTCTCCACCGAACTGGCGGCCGTGGCCAAGAAGTACGGCACCGAGCGCCGCACCGTCCTGCTGGAGTCGGCGGGCGCCCCGGTCGCAGCCGTGCCGCTGGAGGTCGCCGACGACCCGTGCCGGGTGCTGCTGTCCTCCACCGGGCTGCTGGCCCGCACGATGAACGGCGAGGCCTTCGAGTCCGGCGACGGAAAGCGCTCCAAGCACGACGCCATCGTCTCCGCCGTCCCCACCACCGCCCGGGCCGACATCGGCGCGGTCACCACCACCGGACGGGTGCTGCGGATCACCGTCATCGACCTGCCGCAGCTCCCGGACACCGCCGGGGCCCCGAACCTGGCGGGCGGCGCGCCGGTCTCGGAGTTCCTGTCCCTGGAAACCGGTGAGAAGGTGCTCTGCCTGACCACGCTCGACGAGTCCTCGCCGGGGCTCGCGCTGGGCACCGAGCAGGGCGTCGTCAAGCGCGTCGTGCCGGACTACCCGGCCAACAAGGACGACCTGGAGGTCATCGGCCTCAAGGACGGCGATGTGGTGATCGGCGCGGTCGAGCTGCGCACCGGCGAGGAGGACCTGGTCTTCATCACCGACGACGCCCAGTTGCTGCGCTACCCGGCCTCCCAGGTCCGCCCCCAGGGCCGCCCGGCCGGCGGCATGGCGGGCATCAAGCTCGCCGAGGGCGCGAAGGTCATCTCCTTCACCGCCGTCGACCCGGCCACCGACGCGGTCGTGGTGACGGTGGCCGCCGCCGATCCCGACACCCTCGACGGCGCCGAGCAGGGCACCGCCAAGCTCACCCCCTTCGAGCTCTACCCCCGCAAGGGCCGCGCCACCGGCGGGGTACGCTGCCAGCGCTTCCTGCGCGGCGAGACCTCCCTCGCCTTCGCCTGGGCCGGTCCCACCCCGGCGCGCGCGGCCACCGCGGCCGGTCTCCCGGCGGACCTGCCGCCCAAGGACCCCCGCCGCGACGGCTCGGGCATCGCCCTGACCAAGCCGGTCGCGGTGGTCGCCGGGCCGGTCTGACGGTCTGACGGGACGCATGGGTATGAGGGGCGCGGCGCCGCGAGTGCGCCGCGCCCCTCGGCGTACGCGCTGTCAGGACGTGTACGCCTCCAGCTCGCCGAGCTGTGCGGCGGGCCAGCCGGTGTTGCCGGTGAACGTCAGCCGCAGATAGCGGGCGTCGGTGGTGGCGGGCAGGGTGACGGTGACCGTGTTGCCGCTCGCCGGGTCGAAGGCGTAGCCCTTGGACGCGACCAGCGTCGCGTACGAGGAGCCGTCGGTGCTGCCCAGGACGGACAGGGTCTGGGTGCGGGCCGCCCAGGCGGTGGCGGGCGGCAGCTTCAGGACCAGCCGGCGGGCCGGGGTGGTGGCGCCAAGGTCGAGGGTGAGGGACTGCGGGAAGGCGTTGTTGGCGCTCTCCCAGTACGAGTCGGCGTTGCCGTCGACCGCGCGTCCCGCGCTGTAGACGTCGGTGGTGGAGGTGGCGGTGACGGGCTTGTTGAGCGCGACATTGCCCGGATCCGGGGTGCCGCCTCCCCCGTTGTCGCCCTGAGCTGTGGCGTAGGCCTCGAACTCGGAGATCTGGCCGGCGGGCCAGCCGGTGTTGGCGGTGATGTGCAGCCGCAGATAGCGGGCGGTGGTGCCGGACGGCAGGTCGACGGAGACCTTGTTGCCGCTCGCCGGGTCGAAGGTGTAGCTCTTCGACGCGACCAGCGTGCCGTACGAGGAGCCGTCGGTGCTGCCCAGGACGGACAGGGTCTGGGTGCGGGTGGCCCAGGCGGTGGCGGGCGGCAGCTTGAGGGTGACGTTGCCGGCCGTGCGGGCGGAGCCGAGGTCGGTGGTGAGGTCCTGGGGGAAGGCGTTGTTGGCGCTCTCCCAGTAGGTGGCCGCGTTGCCGTCGGCGGCGTTGGCCGCGGTGTAGGGGCCGTTGGCGCTGGTGGCGCTCATGGGGCGGTTGAGGGCGAGGTTGCCGCCCGGGTCGGTGCCGGTGCCGGTGAGGGCCACGGTAGTGGGTGATCCGGCGGCGGAGCCGGCGATGGTGAGGGTGCCCGAGCGGGTGCCGGTCGCGGTGGGCCTGAAGGCGGCGGTGACGGTGCAGGTGGCGCCGGCGGCGATGGAGCTGCCGCAGCCGCTGGCCGCGGTGAAGTCGCCGCCCGCGGTGACCGAGTCGACGGTGACGGCGGCGCTGCCGGTGTTCTTGACGGTGACCTGCTTGCCGGCGCTCGTGATGCCGATGTCCTGGCTGCCGAAGTCGAGGCTGCCGGGGGTGACGGTCAGCCCGCCGGGAGCCGGGGTGCTGGGGTCGGGCCAGGGGCCGCAGTAGCTTGAGTCCCAGCCGGTGTTGCCGGCGCCCTTGGTGACGGTGAAGGCTCCCGCGCCCTGGCAGTCGTAGACGCCGGCGGCGCCGAGGCCGGTCGCGGTGACGTTGTCGAAGGTGGCCGATCCGGTGGTCTGGAGCTGGAGGGCGAAGGTTCCGGCGCCGGTGATCGTGACGTTGCTGAAGTGCACGTTGGTGATGGCGCTGTTGCCGATGAAGTGGATCGCCTCGTAGGAGCTGTCCACGAGTTCGGTGTCGGTGACGTTGATGGTGGCGCTCATCGGGGCGTCGAGGGAGTAGAACCACAGGGCGCCGACCCCGAACTGCCAGTTGGGGTCGAGCACTCCGGCCCGCACGGTCCTGTTGCGGGCGAGGGTGATGGTGCCGGCCACGGGGACGGCGGAGAAGCGGTTGCCCACGTGTATGCCGCCGCCCTGGGTGACGGTGTCCTTGACGAGGTTGTCGGTGACGGAGATGTCCTTGCCGCCGTAGATCGCGATGCCGTTGGCCAGGACGGGGATCTCGACCGTGTTGTTCCTGAAGATGTCGCCCGAGTCGGTGGCCGATTCCGCCCACATCGCCAGGCCGTCGTCACCGCTGTTGCGGACGTGGGTCCCCTGGACGATCGAGTTGGTGATGCCCTTGTGGAAGTTGAGGCCGTCGGCGGTGAAGTCGCGCAGCCTGCAGTTGCTGATGGTCAGCCCGTCGAAGGGGCCGTCGAACCACATGCCGACCTTGGTGTGCTCGATCCACAGGTTGTCGATGGTGGAGCCGCCGCCCAGGGTCCCGCCGATGCCGTTGACCTGGTCGCTGTCATTGCGCTCCGTGGTGTCGCCCCAGATCGCGAAGTCGGCCAGATGTACGCCGGTGCTGAGGTCGGGGGCCCACTTTCCGTAGACGCCGACGCCCTTCCCCGACAGCACGCTGTACCAGGGGCCCGCGCCCTTGACCGTCACCTGGTCGACGACGATGTGCCGGGTGACCTTGAAGGTGCCCTTGGGGATCCAGACCGTCCTGCCCTGGGCCTTGGCGGCGGCGATCGTCGCGTCGATGGCGTCGCTTGCTTCGGTGGCCCCGGTGGCGTCGGCTCCGTAGTCGGTGATGGACAGCGAGCCCGAGGGCTGGGCGCCGGCCGGGGCGACCTGCTCGAAGTCGGCGAGGTCGACGGTGTACGAGGGGGCGTTGTCGCCCGCGTCGACCTGGACGCGGACCTTGGTGCCGGCGGGCAGGTCGGGGAGCAGGGTCCGGACGTCGTCGTAGAAGTGGTGCGCGTTCCCGTCGCCGGGGTTGTTGGAGTACGGATAGCCGCCGTAGTACCAGCCGTAGCGCGAGGTGAGCTGGAGGTCCTTGCTCTTCTGGCCGTTGACGTAGAGCGAGAGCGGGGCGTCGATGCCCTTGCCGTCGGCGGAGTCGGGCAGGGAGTAGCGCAGGACGAGGGAGTTGGCGGGCTGGGTGAGGGTGAACTCGACGTATTCGCCCTGCGCGTCGAGGGTGACGGCCTTGCGCTCGGACGCCTCGGAGGCGAGATGGGTGAAGGTGCGGTCGGGGCCGATCTTGGTGCCGTTGGTGGCGGCGTTCTCGGCCTGCTGCTCGATGTACGGGAGCGTCGCGCCGGTGCCGATGTCGACCGCGTGGGCGGGCGTGGTGACGGCGGTCAGTCCGCCGACGGCGCAGAGGAGGGCGGTGAGTGCGCGGAGCACGGCCCTTCCCGGTGATGCCGCTCGTGATGGTGATGCCACTCCTGATCTTGTCGCGCGCATGACACATTCCTCTCTTGAGAGGGTGGGGGAGAGTCAGGCGGCAGCGGTGCCCGGGGCCTACTCGTCCAGGCGCAGCCAGACCGCCGTGTCCTGTGGCAGCAGACCCTCGTCCAGGGGGCCGCTGGCCAGCAGGATCCGCCGGTGCCGCGGAAGCGCCACCGGATGCGGGGAGATGTTCAGTACGCAGCCGAAACCGCCCTCACGGGCGAACGCCAGCACGCCGTCAGCGGCGTCCAGCCAGCGCAGCGGGCCGTCGCCCAGGCCGGCTTCCGTACGGCGGACGCGCAGGGCGGTGCGGTACAGGCTCAGCATCGAGTCCGGGTCGGCGGCCTGCGCCTGCGCGGTGAGCCCGCCCCAGCCGGCCGGCTGCGGCAGCCAGGTGGCGGCGCCCCCGAAGCCGTACGGAGGCTCCGACCCCGACCAGGGCAGCGGCACGCGGCAGCCGTCACGGCCCGGGTCGGTCCCGCCGGAACGGAAGTACATCGGGTCCTGGAGCCGGTCGGCCGGGATGTCCTCGACCTCGGGCAGGCCCAGCTCCTCGCCCTGGTAGAGGTAGACCGAGCCGGGCAGGGCAAGGGTCAGCAGGGCGGCGGCGCGGGCCCGCCGGGTACCGAGCGCCAGGTCGGTGGGGGTGCCGTGCGCCTTGGTGGCGAAGTCGAAGCCGGTGTCCGCCCGGCCGTAGCGGGTGACCGTACGCGTGACGTCGTGGTTGGCCAGCACCCAGGTGGCGGGCGCGCCGACGGGGGCGTGCGCCGCCAGCGTGCCGTCGATGGAGGCGCGCAGCCTGGCGGCGTCCCAGGGGCAGGCCAGGAAGTCGAAGTTGAAGGCGGTGTGCAGTTCGTCGGGGCGCAGATAGCGGGCGAAGCGCTCGGTGTCGGGAAGCCAGATCTCGCCGATGAGGACGCCGTCATAGGCGTCGGCGACACCGCGCCAGGAGCGGTAGATGTCGTGGAGTTCGTCGCGGTCGATGTACGGGTGGGGTGCGTCGCCGCCCTCCATGACGTCCGGCAGGGCGGGGTCCTTGGCGAGCAGTGCGGCCGAGTCGATCCGCACCCCGGCCGCGCCGCGCTCGAACCAGAAGCGCAGCACGTCCTCGTGCTCCTGCCGGACCGCCGGATGGGCCCAGTTGAGGTCCGGCTGCTCGGGCGTGAACAGGTGCAGATACCACTCCCCGTCCGCGACCCGGGTCCAGGTCACCCCCGCAAACTGGGACGGCCAGTCGTTGGGCGGCAGCTCGCCGCCGGCTCCCCGGCCGGGCCGGAAGTGGAACAGCTCGCGCTCGGGGCTGCCGGGCCCGGCGGCCAGCGCCGCCCGGAACCAGGGGTGCCGGTCCGAGACGTGGTTGGGCACGATGTCGATGATGGTGCGGATGCCGAGGACCCGCGCCTCCGCGATCAGCTTCTCGGCCTCGGCGAGGGTGCCGAAGGCCGGGTCGACGGCACGGTAGTCGGCGACGTCATAGCCGCCGTCGGCCATGGGTGAGGGGTACCAGGGGTTGAACCACAGGGCGTCGATGCCCAGTTCGGCGAGGTACGGCAGGCGGGAGCGGACCCCGGCGAGGTCGCCGGTGCCGTCACCGTCGCCGTCGGCGAAGCTGCGTACGTACACCTGGTAGATGGCAGCGCTGCGCCACCAGTCCGACGTGAGCACACGAAGTCCTTTCAGCCCTTGAGACGTTCAGCCCGTGAGACGTTCGGCCCCGAGACGTTCAGCCCTTGAGACCGCCGGCCGTCAGGCCGCTCATGATGTTGCGCTGGAAGACGAGGAAGATCAGCAGCGTCGGGAGCGAGGCGATGCCGAGCGCGGCGACCAGCCAGTTCTCGGGCACTCCGCTCGCCAGCGAGTAGATGCCGACGTTGAGGGTCTGCTTGCCCGGGTCGGGGAGGGTGAGCATGGGCCAGAGGAAGTCCTTCCAGACCCCGACCACCGCGAAGATCGAGACCACGCCCAGGATCGGCCGGGAGACCGGCAGCACGATGGACCACAGGGTCCGCACCGGCGACGCGCCATCCATCGCCGCCGCGTCCAGCAGCTCGCGCGGGATGGAGTCGAAGAATCTCTTCAGCAGGAAGATGTTGAAGGCGTTGGTGACGGACGGCAGCCAGATCACCCAGGGCGAGTTGAGCAGATTGCGCTGGAAGATCGGCACGTCCAGCACCGTGAGGTACTGCGGTACGACCAGCACGGTCGCCGGGATCATCAGCGTGGCGAGCATCATCCCCAGGATCAGCTTCCCGAACACCGGCCTGAGCCGGGAGAGCGAGAACGCCGCGGCGACGTCGAACACCAGCTGGAAGGCGAGCGCGCCGAAGGCGTACCAGAGGGTGTTGAGCAGCAGCCGGGACAGGTCCATCACGTCCCAGGCGTGCGAGTAGTTCTCCGGGTGCAGGGATGTGGGGAATCCGGTGGGCGGGGTCTGGACGAACTCCCTGGTGGTCTTGAGACCGTTGGCGGCCATCCAGTACAGCGGGCCGAGAAACACCAGGGTGAAGAGCAGCATCACCGCGGCGAACACGGTCCAGTACGCGACCTTGCCTCGGGTCCTGCCCAGTTGCGCGGGCGATATCAGCGTTCGCGTCGTCATCGTCCGTCCGCCTCCTAGTCCTCGCTGCCGCGGCTCAGCCGTACGTACGCCGCGGAGAACCCCGCGAGCAGCACGAGCAGGACCAGGCCGAGCGCCGCCGCGCTGCCGTAGTTGTTGAAGTTGAAGGCGTACTGGTAGATCAGATAGACCACGGTGGTCGTGGAGCCCTCGGGGCCGGCGCCGCCGGTGAGCAGGAAGGGCTCGGTGAAGACCTGCATCGTCGCGATGATCTGCATCAGCAGCATCAGCGAGAGGATGAGCCGGGTCTGCGGGATCGTCACATGCCAGATCTTGCGGAGCAGCCCGGCCCCGTCGAGCTCGGCCGCCTCGTACAGCTCGCCCGGTATGCCCTGGAGCGCGGCCAGGTAGATCAGGGTCGCGCCGCCCATGTTCATCCAGGTCGCGGCGATCACCACGGAGACCATGGCGGTGTCGGTGGACTGGAGCCACTGCTGCTCGGGCAGCCCGACCAGCCCCAGGAGGCGGTTGAACAGCCCGTAGCCGGGGTCGTAGAAGTACTTGAAGAGCAGTACGGAGGCGACCGGCGGCAGCATCACCGGCAGGTAGACCAGCATGCGCAGATAGCCCTGGCCGTGCCGGAACTCGTTCAGGGTGACGGCGACGAGGAAGGGCAGCGCGAAGCCGAGGACCAGGGCGAGACCGGTGAACAGCAGGGTGTTGCGCCAGGCCTGCCAGAAGGCCGGATCGTGGAAGACGTAACTCAGGTTGGACCAGCCGGCCCAGGTGGTGTGGCCGCCCTCGGTCTTCTGGAAGGCCAGGACGAACTCCCTGACCATCGGATACCAGGAGAAGAACGCGAAGCACAGGAGAGCGCCGAGCAGGAAGCCGTGGGCCGACAGATTGCGCCGCAGCGCCCGGGCGAACCCCTCGCGGGAGGTGTTCGCCCGGATGCGGCGGGGGCGGCGGGGCTGTCCCGGGCGCTGCCCGGCGCTCTCGCCGCTCGCGGCCAGCGTGGGTGCCGACATCGTCAGCCGTTCGCCAGGACCTGGTTGACCTGCGTCTCCGCCGTGGAGAGCAGCTTGCCGGCGTCGGCGCTCTCGCTGGTGAGGACTCCCGACATCACGTTGTCCAGGACCTTGTAGATCTCCTGGGCCTTGGGCGGCTCGGCCTTGCCGGGCACGGGGTTGTCCATGAAGGCCTTGAAGTTCTCGACCGGCATGGTCGCGCTGGCCGCCTTGAGCGCGTCGTCCTGGGTCTTGCTCGCGCCGGTGAAGAAGGCCGGCTGGGGCAGGCCGACGGGCAGCCCGTCCGTCTTGCTGCGGGCGTACTCGAACTGGCCTTTCCCGGGGGTGAGGGTCTTGAAGTTCAGCCAGGCGATGGCGGCCTTGATCTTGTCCGGGGAGCTGCCCTTCTTGATCATGTAGTCGTTGCCGCCGAAGAGCGTCGCCTTACCGCCCGGGATCGGTCCCATGCCGAAGTCGGCGTAGTTCGCGCCGAGCTGCTGGACCATGTACGTGATGTCGTCGGGGGCGGCCAGGAACATGCCGAGCTTGTCGGTCGCCATCTGCTTCTGGAGATCGCCCCACTTGAGCAGCTGGGTCTTGCCCATGCTGTTGTCGTCCCAGCGCATGGCGTGCAGGTTCGACACGATCTGCTTGCCCAGGGCGGTGTTGAAGGCCGCCTTGGTGCCGTCGGCCGAGACGATGTCGCCGCCGAGGCCGTACATGGCGGCGGTGTAGTGCCAGCCGCCGGTGTTGGCCGCGCTGTAGTCGCCGTAGCCGGCGACGCCGTTGCCGAGGGCGGCGATGGCCTTGGCGGCGGAACGGACCCCCTCCCAGGTGGTGGGCGGGTTGTTGGGGTCGAGTCCTGCCTGGGTGAAGAGCTTGCGGTTGATCAGCAGGCCCATGCGGTAGTTGCTGGTCGGCAGGCCGTAGAGCTTGCCGTCCTGCTTGAGGACGCCCAGCACATTGGGGTCGATGTCGCCGAGGGCCGGGACGGTCTTGTCGGTCACGTACGCCGTGATGTCGGCGGCGCCGCCGTTGTCCAGCACCTGCTGGAGGTCGGTGAAGTACGTGTAGAAGACGTCCGGCTGGGACTTCGCCTTGAGGGCGGCGGTGAAGCGGGCGGGCTCCTCGCACTGACCGGGCGTCGACTTACCGTCGATCGTGATGTTCGGGTACTTCTTGTTGAAGGCGGCGACGTCCGCCTTCCACTCCTTCAGCTCCGCCTTCTTGGCGGCCGGGGGCATGCAGTCGATGGTCAGCGTGACCTTGGTCTGGGGGTCGAGCGGGGCGGACGGATCGGACGAGCCGCCCCCCGCACCGTCGTTGTCGGCGCTGCTCGATGTGCCGCAGGCGGCGAGGGCGGTCAGCGCGAGCGCGGAGACGAGGGTGGCAGCAGTGTGGCGCGGCGAGCGGGCGGAGCGGAACCAGGAGCTTCTCATCGGTGGTCCCCTTCGGGCATGAGCGTGGAAGGCCCGCCGATTTACGCAGCGGGGGCGCCGCACACTCAAGCACTCACGACAGAAGCCCGCAAGATGTCGCGCAGATTCCGCAAAAGATGGACCGAAGCTCGCAGCTCAGCGGCGGGCGGTCCCGGTGGTCCCCCGGACGACGAGCTCGGGTTCGTACAGCAGCTCGTCCGGAGCCACCGTCTTGCCGGCGATCTGCAACGCGAGAAGCTCCACGGCGGCCCGCCCCATCGCCTCGATCGGCTGACGCACGGTCGTCAGCGGCGGCTCGGTGCAGGTCATGAACGCGGAGTCGTCGTAGCCCACCACCGAGACATCGCCGGGCACCGACAGTCTCAGCCGCCGCGCGGCCCGTACCGCGCCCAGCGCCATCGGGTCGTTCGCGCAGATGATCCCCGTCACCCCCCTCTCCCACAGCTTCGCCGCGGCCGCCTGCCCGCCCTCCAGCGTGTACATCGCCCGCCCGATGTACTCCTCCGGCAGCTCCCGGCCCGCCGCGAGGGCCGCGGCACGCGCTGCGGCCAGCTTGCGCTGCGACGGCATGTGGTCCGACGGCCCCAGCAGCAACCCGATCCGCTCGTGCCCCAGCGAGGACAGATGGCGCCACGCCTGCTCAACCGCCACCGCGTCGTCGCACGAGATCCGGGGGAAGCCCAGGTCCTCGATGGCCGCGTTGATCAGCACGACCGGCAGGTTGCGCCCGGCCAGCAGCCGGTAGTGGTCGTGCGGCGCGTCCGCCTGCGCGTACAGGCCGCCCGCGAAGACCACTCCGGAGACATGGTGCTGGAGCAGCAGCTCGATGTAGTCCGCCTCCGACACCCCGCCCACGGTCTGCGTGCACAGCACCGGGGTCAGCCCCTGCTGCGCCAGCGCCGCGCCCACGACATCCGCGAAAGCCGGGAAGATCGGGTTCTGCAGCTCCGGCAGCACCAGCCCGACCAGCCGCGCCCGCTCCCCGCGCAACTGGGTGGGCCGCTCGTAGCCCAGCACGTCGAGCGCGGTCAGCACCGCCTGCCGGGTCCCCTCCGACACCCCCGGCTTCCCGTTCAGCACCCGGCTGACGGTGGCCTCGCTGACCCCGACCTTCTTCGCTACTTCGGCAAGCCGTCGCGTCATGGGCGCAAGCATACGACAGATAACGCAAGCGGTTTGCGTTGATGCGCAAAACGTGCGGCGGCCGACCGCCATTAGGCTCCGCGCATGAGCATGTGCACCACTGCCTCCGCCGAGCTGGCCGAGCCCCTCGCCGCGACGGCGGCCACCGCCCGCAGCTGGCTTCTGGTCGAGCAGCCCGGGCCGTGGGGTGCGAAGGCGCTGACCGCGAGCCATCTCGACCCCGCGACCGGCCGGGAGCTGGAGAAGCTGGCCGGTGAGGCGGGCGTACGGGTGGGCCTGATCCGGCGGGTCGGGCGGCATGCGGACTGCCATGAGCCGCAGCGGCGCAGGGTGTACGCGGCCGGGGCATCGTGGGTGCGTACGGCGGAGGTCGGCGACCCGGCGGAGCTGCTCGGCTGGGATCTCACCGCCCTGGAGGGTTGCGGGGAGCCGTACGGGGGCGAACCGCTCGCCCTGGTGTGCACCAACGGCAAGCGGGACCGCTGCTGCGCGCTGTTCGGCCGGCCGCTCGCGGCGGAGCTGGCGGCGGGCGAGGCCGGTGAGGTGTGGGAGACCACGCATCTGGGCGGGCACCGCTTCTCGCCGACGATGCTGGTGCTGCCGTACGGCTACGCGTACGGCCGCCTCGACGCGCACCACGCGAAGACGGTCCTGGAGGCCGCCCGCCAGGGCCGGGTGGTGCTGGAGGGCTGCCGGGGCCGCTCGGCGTACGACCGGCCCGGACAGGCGGCGGACCTGGCGGTGCGGGAGCTGACCGGCGAGGTGCGGGCGGACGCGCTGACGGTGGACGGCACGCGCGTGACGCATACGGACGGCAGGGTCTGGGAGGTGGACGTGGCGCAGCACGCGGCGGAGCCGCCCCGGGCGGAAAGCTGCGGGGCGGCTCCGGTGACACCGGTGCGGATGGTGGTGACCGGCGTGCGCGAGGTCAGCCGGCGTTCTTGACGAACTCGGTGGTGTAGGTCTTGCCCAGGTCGATCGTGGCGTTCTTCAGGTTCGGGTTGAAGGCCTTCAGGACCCGCTCGACGGTCGCCGGGCCGTCGGCCGGCATGACGCCGTCCTTGGTGAACATCGGCAGGGTGCTCTCGATGGCCTGGGTGTAGAGCGCCGTGCCGCCGCCCTGCGCGTAGTCGGAGGGCATCTTCGCGGCGATCTCGGCGGCGCTGTGCGTGGACATCCACTTCAGGGTCTTGACGAATGCGTTGGCCAGCTTCTGGACGGTGTCCTTGTGGCTGTTCACCCACGAGGTCTGCATGTAGAGGCTGGAGGACGGGTACAGCCCGCCGAGCGCGGCCTTGGAGCCCTCCGGCGTGCGCATGTCGATCAGGACCTTGCCGAGCTTCTTGTCCAGGATCGTGGCGACCGTCGGGTCGGTGGTCATGCCGCCGTCGATGGAGCCCTGCTGGAGCGCGGCGATGAAGGTCTGGCCCGCGCCGACCGCGACGGGGGTGAACTCGCTGGTCTGCACACCGCTGTTGACCGCGAGGTACTTGCTCAGGAAGTCGGTGGAGGAGCCGATGCCCGTCACGCCGAGCTTCTTGCCCTTGAAGTCCTTGGCCGAGGTGATGTCGGCGGCGGCCTTGTTGGAGACGATCTCGACCTCGCCGGGGGCCTGCGAGAACTGCACGACCGACTCGACGGCCTTGCCCTTGGTCTGCAGGTCCAGGGTGTGGTCGTAGAAGCCGACGGTGCCCTGGACGTCGCCGGAGACCAGGGCCGTCTCGGCCTGGACGCCGGCCGGCTCGGTCAGGAGCGTCACGTTGACGCCCTCGGCCTTGAAGTAGCCGAGCCGTTCGGTGAGCATCGCGGGGAGGTAGATGACCTTGTCCAGGCCGCCCACCATGATCTTGACCTTGTCGCCGCTGCCGCCGGACGCGGCCGAGGAGTCGCCGCCGCAGGCGGTGAGGGTGGTCAGGGCCAGGGCCCCGGTGACGGCGGCCGCCGAGATCTTGGTGAATCTGCGCATCTGGTTCACGTCCTTGTGAAGGGTTTTGGCTTTGCGGGGAGAGGTCAGCGGGCGGAGTCGGCTTCGGCCGGCTTCCAGCGGAAGAGGCGCTTCTCCAGGAAGGTCAGCACCCCTTCGGCGAGCAGGGCGACGATCGCGAGGATCACCATGGCCCCGTAGACACCGGCGGCGTTGAACGTGCCCTGGGAGGCTGCGACCAGCAGGCCGAGGCCCTTTGTGGCGCCGATGTACTCGCCGACGATGGCGCCGATGAGCGCGAAGCCGAAGCTCACATGCAGGCTGGTGAAGATCCAGGAGGTGGCCGAGGGGATGACGACCTGGAAGGTCACCTGGCGGTTGCTGGCGCCGAGGATGCGGGAGTTGGCGACCAGGTTGCGGTCGACCTCGCGGGCGCCCTGGAAGGCGTTGAAGAAGACCGGGAAGAAGACCAGGACGACCGCCGAGGCGACCTTCGAGGCCGGTCCGAGGCCGAACCAGATCAGGAAGATCGGGGCGAGCACGATGCGCGGCAGCGCATTGAGCACCTTGATGTAGGGCCCGAGGACATCGGCGAGGAAGCGGATCCGGCCCAGCGCGATGCCCAGCAGCACGCCGCCGATCACACCGATGACCCAGCCGAGCAGCGCCTCGTAGAGCGTGTACCAGATCTGCTCCCACAGGGAGCCCTGGGCGGTGCCGTCCACGACCCAGGTGTGGATCTGGTCCCAGATCTTCGACGGCATGGAGAAGTTGAACGGGTCGATGACGGCGGCCCGCGCGAGCCACTCCCACAGGCCGAGGACGGCCAGGAGCAGCGCGACCCGGCTGCCGAGGACGAGCAGCTTGCGGTTGCGGGCGGCCTTCGCCCTGGCCTGCGTACGCTCGGTCTTGACGGGCGCTACGGCCGCCGGAGCGGCCACGGTCTCGGGCGACACGGTCTCAGGCGGCATTGACGGCACCCCTCTCGCGGGTGATGCGGACCTCTTCGCCGAGCGAGGACCAGATCTCGCGGTAGATCTCCAGGAACCGCGGCTCCAGCCGCACCTGCTCGACCTTGCGCGGCCGGGGCAGGTCGATCTCGAAGACCTCCTTGACGGTCGCCGGGCCGGCGGTCATGACCACGACCTTGTCGGCGAGCGCGATGGACTCCTCCAGGTCGTGGGTGACGAAGACGACCGAGGCGCCGGTCCCCGCCCACAGCTCCAGCAGCTCGTCGGACATCAGCGCCCGGGTCTGCACGTCGAGCGCGGAGAAGGGCTCGTCCATGAGCAGGATCTCGGGGTCGTTGACGAAGGTGGCCGCCAGCGCGACGCGCTTGCGCTGGCCTCCGGAGAGCTGGTGCGGGTAGCGGTCCTCGAAGGAGGACAGGCCGACCCGGGCGAGCCATTCGCGGGCCCGTTCCCTCGCCTCGGCCTTGGCCACGCCTCGGAAGCGCGGGCCGGCCATCACATTGGACAGGACGGTCCGCCAGGGGAAGACGGCGTCCTGCTGGAAGACGAAGCCGACCTTGTCGCCGATGCCCCTGACCGGCTCGCCGGCCACCAGCACCTCGCCCTCGGTGGGCTCCTCCAGACCGCTGACCAGGGTCAGGGTCGTCGACTTGCCGCACCCAGTGGGGCCGACCACAGCGACGAACTCGCCGCGGCCGACGGTCAGGTCCAGATCCCGTACGGCGGTGTGGAGCGCCCCGGACGGGGTCCGGAACGCTTTGCTCGCTCCCCGCAGTTCGATCGCGGGGCTGCTCGATTGGCTGTTCATGGGGCGGGACGCTAGATGTGGCCCGGGCCACAGCGGCAGCCTTGCGGTCACAACTCCGGCTTGTGCCCACAGGCGGCTGTTCTGCTCGTTTTGCTCGCCGCTGGACAACGAAAGCGCTACGAGGTCTGGGCAAGGCCCCTGCGGGCGTTTACGTTGCGTTCACAGCGAGGCAAAACGGAGCGGTTTGTTCCGAAGGGTGAGAGACAATCGGCGAGAGGCGAGGTGACCGCATGCGGATCCGCTGGCCCCGCCGCGTCTTCGCGCAGGTCCTGCTGGTGCAGCTGGCCACCACCACCGGGGTGATCATGCTCGCCACCGGGCTCTTCCTCGCCCCGCTCAGCGCCCAGCTCGACGACCAGGCGATGCGCCGGGCCCTGGCCATCGCCGAGACCACCGCCGCCGAGCCCGGCCTCGCCCGCGAGCTGACCACCACCAAGCCCAGCGCCGACGGCCCCGTACAGGCCGAGGCCGAGCGGATCCGGCTGGCCACCCACGCGCTGTACATCGTGGTCCTCAACACCCACCACGTGCGCTGGTCGCACCCCACCGTCTCCGAGATCGGCAGGACCGTCTCCACCGACCCCAGCGCCGCCCTGGCGGGCCAGGAGGTCATGGACATCGACCGCGGCACCCTGGGCCCCTCGGCCCGTGCCAAGGTGCCGCTGCGCGACGACACCGGGAAGATCGTCGGCGCGGTCTCGGTGGGCATCGCGTACGACAGCGTGCGCGCCCAGCTGCTGCGTACGGTGCCCAGCCTGCTGCTGTACGCGGGCGCGGCCCTGGCCGTCGGCGTCCTGGCCGCCTTCGGGGTCTCCCGGCGGCTCCAGCGGCGCACCCACGGGCTGGCCTTCGCCGACATCTCCTCGCTGCTCGACGAGCGCGAGGCGATGCTCCACGGCATCCGCGAGGGCGTCGTCGCCCTGGACGCCCGGGGCAGGATCCGGCTGGTCAACGACGAGGCCCAGCGGCTGCTCGGCCTGGGCCCCGACGCCGACGGGCGCGCCCTGGACGACGTGCTGCCCCCGGGCCGTACGACCGACGTCCTGGCCGGCCGGGTCGACGGCGCCGACCTGCTCACCGTCAGCGGCGGCCGGGTGCTGGTCGCCAACCGGATGCCGACCGCCGACGGCGGGGCGGTGGCCACCCTGCGCGACCGCACCGAGCTGGAGCTGCTCGGCCGCGAGCTGGACTCCACGCACGGCCTGCTCGACGCGCTGCGCGCGCAGGACCACGAGCACGCCAACCGCCTCCACACCCTCCTCGGGCTGCTGGAACTGGGCCTGCACGACGAGGCCGTGGAATTCGTCGCCGAGGTCGCCGACGGCCACCGGGCCTCGGCCGAGCAGATCGCCGAGCGGGTCCACGACCCGCTGCTGTCCGCGCTGCTGGTCGGCAAGTCGGCCATCGCGGCCGAGCGCGGCGCGTCCCTGCGGATCTCCCCCGACACGCTGCTGCCGGACCAGGTGGTGGACCCGCGCGACCTGGTGACCGTACTGGGCAACCTGATCGACAACGCCCTGGACGTCGCCACTTTCGTCGAGGTCGAGCTGCTCGCCGAGGGCACCACCGCGGTGCTCCGGGTCAGCGACAACGGCCCCGGAGTGCCGCCCGGCATGCGCGAGCTGGTTTTCACCGAGGGCTGGTCCACCAAAGCGCCCCCTGCGCATCGCGGCCGGGGCCTGGGCCTGGCGCTCGTGCGCAGGCTGGCCGAGCGGTACGGCGGCATGGCCCGGGTCACCGCCCGCGCGGGCGGCGGCGCGGTCTTCACCGTCGTGCTGCCCGAGGCGCTTTCGTCACGCGAACTCACGGCGATGGGAGAGTCACGATGATCGACGTCCTGGTCGTGGACGACGACTTCCGGGTGGCCGAGATCAACGCCGCGTACGTCGCCAGGATCCCCGGCTTCCGCGTCACCGCCCGCGCGCACACCGCCGCGCAGGCGCTGGCCACGCTGGAGCGCATGCACATCGACCTCGTGCTGCTCGACCACTACCTGCCGGACGAGACCGGCCTCACCCTGGTGCGGCGCATGCGGCAGCTCGGCCACTCCGCCGACGTGATCATGGTGACGGCGGCCCGCGACGTCGCGACCGTCCAGGCCGCGATGCGCTACGGCGCCCTGCAGTATCTGGTCAAGCCGTTCAGCTTCGGCGGCATGCGCGCGAAGCTCGACGCGTACGCCGCCCTGCGCCGCACCCTGGACGGCGTCGGCGGCGGCCGGGGCGAGGCCGGGCAGGAGCAGGTCGACCGGATCTTCTCCGCGCTGCGCACGGCGGAGGCCTCACCGACCGCGGGCCTGCCCAAGGGCCACTCCGCGCCCACCGCCGACCTCATCCGCCGGGTCCTCAACGAGGCCGACCACCCGCTGTCCGCCCACGAGGTCGCCGAGCGGGCCGGGATCAGCCGCTCCACCGCCCAGCGCTATCTCAAGTACCTGGAGCGCGCGGGCCGGATCAGCCTCACCCTCAAGTACGGCGACACCGGCCGCCCCGAGCACCGTTACGCCTGGGCCCGCGCGAGCTGATGCGACAGCGCCCGGGCCGCCGCGCACACCACCGGCGCGATGCGGTCCAGGCGCAGGCCGCGCGTGGCGCCGGTGACGGAGATCGCGGCGACGGGATGGGCTCCACTGGGGCCGAACACGGGGGCGGCGATGGCCGACACGCCCACTTCGGCCTCCTCCCAGTTGACGGCGTAGCCGCGGGCCCGGGTGCGTACCAGGTCCTCCTGGAGGAGCCGGGGCAGCACGATCGTGCGCGGGGTACGGCGCCGCAGACCCTGGTCCAGCACCGCGCCGAGCCCGCACTCGGGGCCGTACGCCAGCAGCGCCTTGCCGGTCGCGGTGCAGTAGGCGGGCAGCCGGGCCCCGGGCTGGGTGGGGATGCGCATGGAGCGGTGGCCGGTGAGCTTGTCCAGGAAGAGCGAGTCGGTGCCCTCGACGACGGCCAGGTGCACGTTCTCGTGCGTGGCCTCGTACATCTCCTCCAGGTACGGCAGCGCCTGCTCGCGCAGCCGCCGGTACGGGACACGCTGGCCCAGTTCGAACAGGGTGAGGCCGAGCCGGTAGCCGCCGCAGTCGCCGCGCTCGACCAGTCCCAGGTCGGCCAGCTGGCCGAGGAGCCGGTGGACGGTGGGCTTGGGCAGCCCGGTCCGGGCGGCCAGGGTGGCCAGCGGCACCTCGTCCTCGCCCGCGCCGAAGGCGTGCAGCAGCGCGGATCCGCGCGCCAGCATGGACCGTCCCGCCGCTGGCCCTGACGCCGTCATGCCCGCATCCTGGTCGCTCACGGGTGTCCCCGCAAGGGAACCTCGACCAGCAGCGGCCCGTCGAGCTCGGCCACCGCGCTGACGGCGGCGCCGAGTTCGTCCGTCGTGCCGACGCGCAGGGCCGGGATGCCGAAGAAGCGGGCCGCGTCGCGCCAGTCCAGCTCCCCCAGATCCAGGCCGGTGTAGCGGTGCAGGGCGGCGGAGCGGCCGTCGAGACCGTCGAGCGTGTCCAGGGTGTCCTTGAGGGTGCGGTACTCGCCGTTGGCCATGACCACGAAAAGAACCGGCACGCGCATGCGGGCCGCCGTCCACAGCCCCTGCAGCCCGAACATCGCGCAGCCGTCGCCCAGTACCGCCACCACCGGCCGGTCCGGCGCGCCGAGCCGGTGCCCCACGGCGGCGCCGATGCCCCAGCCGAGGCCGCCGCCGACGGTGTGGACGAAGCCGCCCGGCATGTCCCGGCGCAGGACGCGGCGCAACTGCACGCCGACCGTGATGGCCTCCTCGACCAGGACCGCGTTGTCCGGCAGGGCGGCGGCCAGCGCGTGCGCGGCGGCCAGCGGGTCGAGCGGAGCCCGGCCGTAGGCGGCCAGCGCCGAGAGATCGAGGGCGGCGCGCTCGGTCGCGTGCCGCGACGCCGCCTCCTCGGTACGCCGGCGGGCGGCGCGCTCAGGAACCTGCTGGCGCAGATGCCCGGCGAGGGAGGCGAGCGAGGCGTCCAGCGGCCCGATCAGGCCCAGCGCGACGGGGAAGTTGCGGCCCGGTTCGGCGGGGTCGGTGTCGAGCTGGACGACCGGGAGGCCGTCGGGGACCGGCGGGCCCGCGCTGTAGTGGTGCGGCGTGAAGGCCCGGCAGCCGGCGATCAGCAGCGCGTCATAGCCGGTCAGCTCCTTGTGGATCGCCGCGTTGACCGGCGGCAGCGGGCCCGCGTACAGCGGGTGCCCGCCGGGGAAGTCCAGGCAGTCGTTCATCGGCTGGTGGTACGTCACCGCCCCCAGCGCCTCCGCCACCTGCACCAGCGCCGACACCGCGCCGTCCCGCCCGACCCCGTCCCCCGCCACGATCGCAGGCCGCTGCGCACGCGCGAGCAGCGCCGCCGCCCGGTCGAGGTCCGAGGCCGCGCCCGCCGGCGCCATCGGCGACCGTACGGGCACCTCCACCGGCGCCTGGTCCACCAGCACATCCATCGGCACCGACACGAACACCGGCCCCTGCGGCGGCCGCTGCGCCAGCGCGAAGGCCCTGCGCAGCACCACGGGCAGATCCTGCGGGCGGTGCACCTCCTGCGCGTGCTTGGCCGCCCCCGCCGCGAGCGCCACGAGGTCGCCCGACAGCATCGGGTCCTGCAGCATGTGCCGTTGGTCCTGCTGCCCGGCGACGACCACCATCGGCGTACGCGAACGGCGGGCGTTGAGCATGCCGATCAGCCCGTTGGCGGTGCCGGCGGCGACATGCAGGCTCACGAAGGCGGGGCGGTGGGTCGCGCGGGCGTAGCCGTCCGCCATGGCGACGACGGAGGCCTCCTGCACTCCGAGGACGTATTCGGGGGCGGCGCGGTCGGCGAGCGCGTCGATGAAGGGCAGTTCCGTGGTGCCGGGATTGCCGAAGACCCGGTCGACGCCCTCGTCGTCCAGGATCTCCAGCAGGGCCCGCAGTGCGGTCGTCATTTCGATCTGTCCCCGCTCATACGCTCATGCCGCCGTCCACCGCGATCGTGGCCCCCGTCGTGAAACTCGACTCGTCCCCCGCCAGGTAGAGCACCGTCCGTGCGATCTCCTCCGGCGTCGCGTGCCGCCCCAGCGGAATCTCCGCGTCGAAGACCTTCGCCGCGCGCTCCGCGCTCTCGCCGGTCGCGGCGGTCTCCAGGCGGTGCATGAAGGGGGTGTCGGTGGGCCCGGGGTGGATGCTGTTGACGCGGATGCCGCGCGCGGCGGCCTCGCGGGCCGCGACGCGCATGAGGCCGACCTGCGCGTGCTTGGCGGTGGCGTAGCCGCTGATGCCGGGGTCGGCGGTGAGGCCGACGACCGAGGAGTTGATGATCACGGAGGCTCCCGGCCCGAGGTGCGGGAAGGTGTGCTTGAGGACCAGGAAGGCGCCGACGGCGTGCACTTCCAGGACCCGGCGGAAGACCTCCTCGGGGTAGTCCTCGATGGCCGCGACCTCGCCGCTGATCCCGGCGTTGCTGAAGACCACGTCCAGCCGCCCGAACTGGGCCAGCCCCTCCTGGACGGCCGCCGCCACCTGCGCGCCGCTGGTGACGTCGGCGACGGAGGCGACGCAGCGCCCGGCGCCGAAGGATGCGGCCGCCTCGCGCAGCGCGGCCCCGTCCAGGCCCACCAGGTGCACGAAGGCGCCCTCCGCCGCGAACAGGCGTGCGGTGGCGAGGCCGATGCCGCTCTCGCCGCCGGTGATCAGGGCGACCTTCCCGTCGAGGCGTCCCATGCTGTCCCCTCCCTTGCGTGGTCTAGGTGGTCGTCGTTCCGGCGAAGCCCGCGTTCATGGCGAGGCTCAGCTCCCGTTCGGTCAGTCCGGGCCCGGACAGCTCCCCCACGATCCGGCCGCGCTGGAAGACCAGTACGCGGTCGCACAGCTCCACCAGTTCGGCCAGGTCGGTGGAGGCCACCAGGACGGCCTTCCCGGCCGCTCTCAGCTCCCGTACGATCCCGTGCATCTCGGCCCGCGCCCCGATGTCGACACCGCGCGTCGGGTCGTCGAGGACGACCACCTGCGGCTCGATGTCCAGCCACTTGGCGAAGACGACCTTCTGCTGGTTGCCCCCGGACAGCTCGGAAACCGGCGTGCGCGCGTCGCCGTGCAGCCGCAGCCGCTCGGCATGCGCGTTGGCGCGTGCGATGTGGCGGCCCCGGTTGAGCCAGGGCGAGCCCTCCCCGCGCGCGAGCCAGGAGACGGCGGAGGTGTTCTCCCAGACGGTGCGGTCCAGCATCAGGCCGTAGCGTTTGCGGTCGCTCGGCACGAAGGCCACTCCGGCCCGGACCGCCCTGCGCACGTCGCGCGGCGGCGGCTCGCCGCCGGGCAGCGTCACCACGCCCGACGAGGGCCGGGCCCGGCCGCACACCACCTCCAGGGCGGCCAGATGCCCGGCGCCCTGGAGCCCGGCGAAGCCGGTGATCCGCCCGGCGGGGGCGTCGAAGCTGACCTCGTTCAGGCGTCGGCCGAGGCTGAC
>Ga0307517_10003216_pt1 | contig 25635 bp, 10 predicted proteins | sample 23_EM_MG_FD_194515 | JGI IMG/M metagenome (GOLD analysis project Ga0307517, IMG submission 194515) | Populus trichocarpa ectomycorrhiza microbial communities from riparian zone in the Pacific Northwest, United States - 23_EM | ecosystem: Host-associated > Plants > Roots > Unclassified | place... | reverse complement strand
TAGCAACTATTTTCGCTGTTCTGCTATGTTGCCGAAAAACCAAACTGCTTGATGAAGAGATCAAACGCATCAATAATGGTGAGAGTTCTGAGTCAATGGTATGGGAAAGAGACAGCAAGTTAACATTTGGGGATATTGTCAATGCCACTGATGACTTCAATGAGAAGTACTGCATTGGAAGAGGAGGATTTGGCAGTGTTTACAAAGCAGTATTGTCTACAGGTCAAGTGATTGCAGTAAAGAAACTCAACATGTCAGACTCCAGTGACATCCCAGCACTCAATCGCCAGAGTTTTGAGAATGAGATTAAACTGCTGACAGAAGTTAGGCACCGTAACATCATAAAGCTTTTTGGATTTTGCTCCAGGAGGGGCTGCTTGTACCTGGTTTACGAGTATGTTGACAGAGGAAGCTTGGGAAAAGTATTGTATGGGATAGAAGGGGAAGTGGAGCTTGGTTGGGGCAGGAGAGTGAATATAGTGCGAGGAGTAGCTCATGCAGTTGCCTACTTGCACCATGACTGTTCTCCACCCATTGTACACCGGGACATATCATTGAACAACATTTTGCTGGAGACAGATTTTGAGCCCCGTCTTTCAGACTTTGGCACAGCAAGACTCTTGAATACAGACACATCCAACTGGACTGCAGTTGCTGGGTCTTATGGCTACATGGCTCCAGGTAAGCTCACAATCCTAAAAGGGTGCATTCTTAACAGATTATTCTTGTAACTCCAAGTATTCGGAAATTGAGTTTTGATAGCTTTTCTCCCGAAGTCATGAAAGCTTTAACAGGCTGTAACAAGGAAATGGGCAACATGGCATAATGCTGAAATGTTTTCTTTGTTCATTCATGTTGCTGGGAAAGGTTTCCTTTTAGAAAGGTCTCACATTTGCAAATCTTGCCTCCTCTCTAGCCAAACAAAACCCTCACAACCGGTCTAGCATTTTGTCATTGTTAATTGCCTGCCTTCTTGACTAAATATTTCCAATGTTCATTTTGAATGCCTGGTGTTTGCAGAGCTGGCGCAAACAATGCGGCTCACAGACAAATGTGATGTGTACAGCTTTGGGGTGGTGGCTTTGGAAGTTATGATGGGAAAGCACCCGGGAGAGCTCTTATCATCAATAAAACCATCACTGTCAAACGATCCAGAGTTGTTTCTAAAGGATGTGCTAGACCCTCGGCTTGAAGCTCCCACTGGCCAAGCAGCAGAGGAAGTTGTTTTCGTAGTTACAGTGGCCTTAGCATGCACACGAGACAACCCAGAGGCCCGACCCACCATGCGTTTCGTGGCACAAGAATTATCAGCACGAACTCAAGCTTACCTGGCCGAGCCATTGGACTCAATAACGATCAGCAAGTTAACGAGCCTACAAAAATAGAGCTTGTAGATTTGGCTGGTTTTGATTTTGGTTTGACAGAACTCCTGGCCAATCGAATTCGTACCAGGCTTTACTTCCTTGAGTATATATATAGACTATAGTGCCCAGTTTATATTTTCATTGATAACCCTCCTGCCGCAAATTAGTTATCAGAGCAAGGATGTCTGTTTCATATCACGTACAGAACCCTAGGAAGCTGTAATAATGGTGTTTACTCTGTTCTTCAGTGTTTCTTTTCTTTTCTTTTTTTATTTTATTTTTCTCAACAATAGCACAAGCACAAGGGGGGGTTTTTTTTTTTCCAAACTAGCACCGCTCAAGTACTAGCGGAGGTCGCACTTGCGCTCGTTGGTATGTGCAACCAAAAAAATGCTATTCAGTGGCTTTTTTTCACCCTCTCAGTAAGCATATTATATAACCACATGTAATAAATTAACTTGTCGGTAAGCTTGTATCCTCAGAATCATGAACATATCATCGTGCATACAAAAACAATCTTATTTTTTTTTGCTATCACAATATCCAAACACCCAGCTTTCCTAAGCTTGTCAAGTCTAGAGCGGTATGATAAGAACCAAGTATTGAATGTAAATAAGCATTCAAATTTCTATTTCTTTTTCTTGTGATGAACTGGTATGCTGTTTTTGAATTTGCTAAATTTCAGCCACAAGTTTGACAGGAAAATTATGCCAAAAAAGTAATCATGAAATATGACAGACCATTATAATTTCTTTCTAGGGGTTTTATGCTACTGAAGATGGTGAAAGAAGGGAGGGGAAAGAGAACTCGGGCAAGCTCTTCAGGACGCGCTCAGTCATCCATGGAAGGATCTGCCGCAACCTATATCTCTCACTGCAAAAGAAATATGCAACCAGGAAAGGCGTAGAGATTAACTCAAACCACTTGCAAAGACCAGAATAGCAAGGTTTGAATTAGAATCATGATCCTCCAGAAGCAGGATTTGGGATGTTCTTCAAAAACATGGCCCTTGCTGCTGGGTCGGTCGAAAAACGACCAAGCACAGCAATTGTAGCTGTACTGCTTCCAAATTTCTCAATACCTCTGGAAATCATACATGTATGGTTAGCCTCTACAACAACCATCACATCTCCACCTAACAATGAAGAAACAGTCTCGGCAATCTGCCTGGTTAGTCTTTCCTGTACTTGGAGCTTGAAACCATAAAAATGTACTATCGACTGTAAAAGAGATTTGCTGAGAGGGGTGGTTTCTTCAGCACAGTAGTACCCAATATGCACAACACCATAAAAGGGAAGTAAATGATGCTCGCACTGGGACCAGAATGATAGACACAGCTCAGTATATATCTGTTGTTTATTATGGCTGACTTCCCCGTTTTGTTTAAGAGGATCCATCCTGCCACAAGCAACGCCATTCAGCTTCATCTCCAGATTTGGGCTTTGGAAGTTCATCAACCACTTGACAAAACGACCGGGAGTTCCAACAAGCTCTTTCCGTAATGGGTCTTCACCCAAAGAGCTGAGAATTGAAGTAACTGCTGTAACCATTCCTCGGTTGGGTGGCCCAATAACTTTAGCGCTTGAGGAATATCGGGATGGACACCAACACTGCTGCACAGAGTCTTTCATCTGAGTTTTATCCAAGTTTATACCTCTGAACTTCAGGAGACTTAAGAAATCACCCCAAACATCAGCTAATTCATTTTCAAAAACACCTGAACCTGAATGGACCACTGCCTTAACCCATCCTTGGTGATTGGAGTCAAGAAAAAGTGACTCTATATTTGGGAACTGGATATGTAAACATTGGAGTACGACGGCAACACCGGCTGGCATGACGCCGTGATGCAGAGCTGAACAGATTTCATCCGCCAAACGCTGTGGGTCTTGGAGTCGTTTGGCAAACACATCAGCAACTCTAGAGAGTTTGCTTAATCCTACAACCCTCTGACCAGATGGGACATAACCTATTTGACACTTAACCTGGAAAGGAAGCAAGCAAGATTCGCAGTATGAAAACAGGTCAAGATCCCGAACAATCACAAGCCCGCCTGCTCCTCCTGCCTGACCAACTGCATCATCCAAACCAACTTCCGGAAACAAAGCACCTTGCACAATTTCCTTTACCCTTTGTTTATAACCTGAAAAATTGATAAAGGACTTGCCACAGTGAGTACTTGGCAGAGTCAAACTTCCCTTTATAAATCAAATGATATTTGAACCATAAACTCATTTCTTTCTCTTCATTCTGTATCAGAAACATTACACAATTTCAAAAGATTTTTTACACTATACTCTGAGCCGTTTAGAGCCTACAAGGCAGCTTTGGTAACTTACACTGAACCACATGAAAGAATGCCTCAAAGGGAAGCCTCAAACTCATTGAGAAAAGATAATTCGGTCATTGCACAGGCCAGGAGGTTAAAAAAAGAGAGGCAAAGAACCAAGCAAAGACACTATAGGCCAAAAGCAAAAACAACCCTGTAATGACAAATATTGTTTAGGGCTGGAATGCAAGTATGGAAGTTTCCTATCCAAGTTCATATACGAAGAGAAAACAGTTGGGCACTTGCGTCCCTGATTCAGAGAGGAGTGATTATTAAACAAACAACAAGTGAAAACAAAATTAGAATTTGTAAGGGAAAACAACCTTTGGTTCCTTCTCGAAGCGCTTTGGCAACGCGAAGTGGGGTCTTTTTAAGGCCTTCTCTATTAATATCCTCACCAAGACCTTGCAACAGAACTTTCACAGCATCCTCGATAGCTACAGTCTCTGGTTGGTCCTGAATTCCCAGACCAAGGCAATTAAGTTTCACTCCATTCTCAAGTTCTGCATTGAAATGTCCCTCATCCAAAGCGCTCATTGACAAACTACAAATGCCACCAACTCCCAATCCTAAAAGATTCAAAGAAGCAAAAAACAAAAAAGCTTATCGAATCAAACAGTTACCGATGAGCTGAAGAAATTCAAAAACAAATCAGAAAGAATGTTCAGATATATAGCGAGTCCAGAAGTGGTCAATAAAGCAACAAATCAAATCCTTTCACCTCACAAAAAAACAAACTTTCATGCGAGATAATGTTAAATTTGAAAACTCTGAGTCACCTAGTTGCCAAAACAAATTGCAATATTCGAGAGAGATAAAACCCAGCAGAAGAAGAGCAAAACAATGATGGTTTGGGCAAGTGCTAAAAGTAGATATATGAAAAGATGATAGTAGAAGCAATAAAAGAGAGTATATATGGGCTTAGAGAGAGGTAGGGGGAGGCAATGAGGCAAAGCAAAGGCTAAGGGGGGGTGGAGAGAAACGTAGGGTAGCCGTTGACCATACGAATCTGTGGATTCGGCTTTCTTCTCCTCATCGAAATATGGGTCCCGATCGGATGAGAAAAATAACCAAAAACCAATTGAAACAAAAAAATAATAATTAATTGAAAAAACTAAACAAACTAATTAGAAAAATAAAAAAAAATTTATTCATTTAGTTTTGGTTTTAAAAATCTTAATAGTTAAATCAATTTATATGTTTGGAATTCTTTTAAAGATATGAATTTAAATTTCAAATGGAATTCAAATCATAAAAAATAGAAAAAAATTAAGAGGGTACCCTGTGATTTGTAAATCAATTTCTTTTAAAATTAACACTGAAAATACTATTTTAAAATTACCCTCTTTCTTTTTTCTTTAACAAAAACTTTTCTCTTTCTCACGAATGCTAATTCATTACATACAACTCAATTTCGGCAGTGAATCACAATTTCGCTGCAGAACACACACTTTCAGCAGTGAATGCTAATTCGCTATAGACAACTCAATTTCGGCAGTGAATCACAATTTCGCTGCAGAACACACACTTTCAGCAGTGAATGCTAATTCGCTATAGACAACTCAATTTCGACAGCGAATGCTAATTCGCTGCATACAACTCAATTTCGACAGCGAATCACAAATTCGCTGCAGAACACACTTTCGGCAGCGAATGCTAATTCACTGCATACAACTCAATTTCAACAGCGAATCACAATTTCGTTGTAGAACACACACATACATTTTCAATTCCAACACATAATCTGTCATCAAATCCCAGCAGAATTACATGATCTTAACATGAACACACACATACATTTTCAATTCGAGCACATAATCTATCATCAAACCCTAGCAGAGTTACATGATCTTAACATGAACACACACATGCATTTTCAATTCCAGCATGTATTTGTCATCAACTCCAGCAGAGTTACATGATCTTAACATGAACACATACATGCATTTTCAATTCCAGCACATAATCTGTCATCAAATCCCAGCAGAGTTACATGATTTTAACATGAACACACACATGCATTCTCTTACACAATGCATCCAGGCCAACCCCATAGCTATGGTCGGCCCTCTACCATGTTTTGTTCTTTCCATTTTATTTATTTTCTTTGTTAGATGTTCTGAAAAGTGGCCTCATTTCGTCCCTGTTTCCTTATCCTCTTAGTTGATTTTAGTTTCCTTCATAGCTAGCCTAGGGGTCAAAGGTCAATTTTCTTAGGGATTCCTTCATCATTTTCGGTTCTAGGTCTTAAGAACAAGGGGGGAGACTGCATGACCCATGCTTTTCGAATCTAAGTGGATCTGGATAGTTTGGTAGTATTCTTTCTCTCCTTCTCCCCCTTCTTCTTCCTCTCTCGGTTCTCTTTCTTCTGTCAGTTTCTTCCCACCCATTCTAGCCCCTTTTCCCTTCCTCTGAGCAGCTATTTAGCCTTCACTCAAGGTCTCAACTCTCTCTCTCTCTCTCTCTCTCTCACACACACGTTCAAAGGGGCACTCTTTGTTGGTTTGGTTTAAGTTTTCGTTGGGAAGGAGGAAGAAAAGAGAAACATGCAACTGCTGCAGACAACTTTAGGAAGAGAAAGAGGGCAAGAGCATGCAACTCATTTTGGGAAGAGTGACCCCCTCTCTCTCCTTGTATTTATAGCCACAATAAGTGTGCTGGGGTGTTTGGGCGCTGGACCAAGGTTGTCCTTATTCCCCTTTTAGGTCATCTTGGGCTAACTTCTATTCTTATTCTCCCCTAGGATAGACCGGTCCAACACAAATTTTTGTTAGGTTTTATAGTGTTGCTGCCGATTCAGAAATCGGCAACTAAAAATTATGTCGCTGCCGATTAAGAAATCGGCAGCGACGGTGGAGTCATTTTGGCTTTACTTTTCTTGTTTTTTTGGGTGTTTACATTCTTCCCTCATAATATAAATTTCATCCTCGAAATTAAAGGGACTTATATTGATAGTGCCTCCAGATTCTCAAAGTAAATACCACAGGAATCGACCCCAGGTCGCGTTTCGGGTAATTCTCTACGCGAGTCTTTAACTGTCTTGACACATAAACGATCACTTCCCCATGTTACATCAATCACACCCAAGTTGCATCATGTTTACTTATGTTTCATTCCCTATTTCTTTTCGAAGTTCCAATTAGGAACTCCCTTTCCATTTTGTTGACAAATTCTCCTGGTACTAAATAAGTGGGGAGCACCTAGTTTAAACAACACAAGCATATTAAAGTTATTCATCGGTAGTGTACATGTTACCACATCGGATGCAACCCTAACTTCTTCCTACGTCAGGTGGAAGACTCTTCCTGGAGTCCAATCATTTTGTGCCCCTGGCCTCCCACGGCTGGAGTTTACTCCTGATTGGAAAAACCTCACCGGCCTGTTCACTATGACGGACTATCGGTAACTTTAAACTTGGCTACCATATCCTCTATGATTGCCTAACGTTTCTATTAGGGCATTCTCTCTTTATTATGGCATCAACGAATATAGTTTCGTAAATCCACATTCCCATAAGATGGATTCTCATCGGGGTATGAGAAACTGTGTCATCCAAGAGGTCTTCGTCTAGCAAATCTTGTGCATTTTGGCCTCTACTCCTCCTTTCTATGGAGGGTGGCTCGATTCATGCCCCTTGTCAAGTGTGCACCATCTTGAGATAGATCACAAAACTTTATTATCATTAACCCTCAGGATCCTAACCAGGTACTTTGATACCAACTATAACGACACGAATTTTTCAAGGCCAAAATCGATGAATTTTTTTTTATCGTTAGGTTCTAGATGTTTTTCACCATATCATTCTGCAGATTTATAATTGCATTCCATTTATTAACAAGGCACAATCCACGTAGAATAATAATGTAAATCAATATTCTCATAAAACAGATTCTCAATATATGTGCTTATAATATTATATTTTCATACTCATAGGTTTACGTTACATCATATTGACATACTCACAAATTCACATTCTTGTTCTAGTCTCATCAACATCACGAGTTCAGTGTCGAACAACCAATTACATAACTATTACTTTCGTTATCCTGACCTCATGTAATTTCACAACATGACATCCTCAGAAGATGAATACCTCATATGTATATTCGTACACATCATATCAACATGTTTGCACATTCACATTCGTGTTCCATTTTATTTTTTCATTACTAGTGTTTACAAAAGGGGTCAGACAACTAATTGAGTGATTAACACGTCTGTTCATACAGAACTCATATCACCCGTAACATGCGAATATATATTCTTTTCAAAATATGAGAGCTGCGAAACAGATCTCCTTATGCATTATGTTGGTATAATGTCTCTGTTACAACATAAGGTAATTTCAAGCATTATAAGCAATTTAAGAAAACATAATAAAGCAATATTAAAGTTACATTTCATTCATGGACCAAAAGAGCATAATTCTTTCATTTCTCCTTACTTATGTAAATACCACCATTAATAATTCATCAATTACCGAGGTTAATTATAATACTCAAACACGGTCATCCATCTCAAATACCATTAGCCGAATTAACGTTATTCTCTGTTTAAAACATAACAATCGTAGTTCTTTGATATACTTGGTATATACAAAACATAGTATTGGAAATGATCTTGAACAATGTAATGCAAGGCATGAGAAATGCGAGGAGCAGGAGTTGCTCACCATTAATGGCTAATGCAGCACCTCCTCCCTTTCAGGCCGCAATATCCGATTCATGCATTCAAATTCATAAAGAGATTCACCTAGCATTGGCTCGTTGTGGTTTGTACCTTATGCTGACCACAAAACGAAATTACACACTCAGTATCAGTTTTGAAGCTTTAAGCTCTCATTAATTTGAAACACATACAGGTATCATGCGGGCAGGCGCATGGAATTTTCAGATTATACACACCAAAGAGAATCTCGAGTGAATTCAAAGGCTAGTTATCCTAACTCCACAATCCAAAGGAACCGGGCTCTTGACGAGGGCTAAACAATTTCTTTACATAGATTCCATGGCATTTGACAGGAGTTCTCCTTTTGAGTTGAGGATTAGGGATCGCCAAACCATTTACGGTTTCAGTTTGTTGAAAGCAGCAGTAATTCTCTCCTCTGTAATCAATCTATGGCTTTCATAAAAATATAACATCTCCATTGAAATATTTTTCACCTGCCAAATCAGACACAAAGGCACATTATTTACAGCAATATAGCTCCAACATAAATTCGGTGGACTTTGCAGCAGTTTGTTAACCTCCCCTTGCGAGTTTCATGATAATTTGAGCTTAGAACTCACCACATTCAAATCTACACGGAGCTCTTCAAACCATGCTGTCGAATCTTTTTCTCTATACACGCTAGCAATGTATATGCAGGCTAAAGCAATAATATGTGGGGGATGTACAAGAATCAAATCCATCTTGTACGTGTCGTTGACAAGTCCCCTGTATAAGTCCCAGCATTGTTATTCATTTTGAATCAAAGATCAAGAAATCACGATGCAGACAATAATTTTTTATGATGCGAGTGCAAGCGCTGGCGTATTGGAAGGATACGTCCACAAGCACGAAAGGTATAGAGGAAAAAAAGGCTTTAAAAAATTAACATAACAGAGTTACTCGCCGATTTAAGGCAGCAGCTTCGAGATAGAGAAGAAAAAAGAGACTGTGCAGAGTTTTAATGAAAAAAGGGAAAGAACGTTTCCAGAACTTCTTCACAACTTAAGAGCAGTTATCCTAAGTCTTTCTTTCTGTTAAAAATCCCCGGGGGTGCTTGTTTTTGCCATTCAGGCCCAGTGTTAGAACAAAAATCCCCGTGTTCATCAAGAAAACTGTACTATGGGATGGCTTTCTTCAACACCAGGGCTTCTCACATTTAACTTATCAGCCATTTCCAAAGGACAGCAATTGCAACTATCAGTTACAATTAGAATCTGTGGCCACAGTGAGGAAGCAGCCTCTATGAACCAATTTTAAATACCAGGACACATGTATAGTGAACATAATGATGGCCCACATAATTAGAACATATAGAAATAGTGACAAACTAGTTCTACACACTTTTTATACACAAAATGTCGATCATCTTTAGGCAACTCTCCCAAATTGTAGTTTGCATGCCGAAGCTTAAAACATGATAACATGATTGTAGTTTGCATGCCGAAGCTTATTAATACCTGCCCCATATTTCAAGGACTCAAATGAAAAGAGTGCGTCTTTCCCAAGCTAGGAGATGTGTTTTTACTTGGAGGGTGTTAAAGATTGTGATGCCGTGTGCTTTTCAAAATAACTTTTCGTTTGAAAATGTATCAAAATGAGTTTTTTTAGATTTTTTTTCATTTTTGAAATCAACACATCAAAACCATCAGAAAGCACTAAAAACATCAATTTAATGATTTTTCAAAGCCAAAAACACTTTTAAAAAAACACTTAAAAGCAGAATTAGAAACATATCAAACACCCCCTCAGTCTTAGAGATTGGAGTCTTACCATGTCAATTGAGTCATGTTTATATCATTTATGCCAGCATCCTGCAAAAATCTGCCAAGATTTGAAGAAACATAAGAGAGAAAATGTTCTTGTGCTCAAATAGCAACATAGAAATTGAGTCATGTTTATATCATTTATGCCAGCATCCTGCAAAAATCTGCCAAGATTTGAAGAAACATAAGAGAGAAAATGTTCTTGTGCTCAAATTGCAACATAAATATCACAAGATAACAGTTTGCAACCAGTAAAACAGAATTGTTGATATTTAGTGTATTAATGAATGTAAAGCCGTGCAATTAGGTTTCCTAGTTAGTAACATAAGAGATGACTGATCACATCCAATTCAGCATCCAATCATATTAGAATTGTTGAAACTTAGCAGTACTGTGATTAATCTTAACTTATGCAATTATGTTTCTGTAGTTTGTACATCTTAGATGATTAGTCACGTCCAATTCAGCAATCAATCATTTTTAGGTATGCTTCCAGTTCTAGTAGTCTACTTAACATAAACATGCCTCCATCTCAGAGTTTTGGGACAGATTGAAGTAATTTAACATTTCTTTTAAATTTGTTTATACAAGAAACAGATAGAAAATGGAAACCAATGAATAGTAATCTAGTATGATCTAATTATATAAGATATAACTAATAAATAGTAATCTAAAGTCACATAATTAACTGAGAGATTCATAAGATGTTAATAATAAAACAAATGAGAGAATACACAGAAGAAAAAAAGGAAAGCTTTGAGTTGGAGCTTGATAGCACAATAGACATCAATCAAGATGGCATTTGCACAACAAGAATCATAAATCATGTTTCAATCCTGAACTTGATGATAATGTTCAGTCTTTCAGAATTGCACATGTAGTAGGAAAAACCTTACCAAAGCAGCCTGTTAGTTCAATTTAAAATGGTTATAATGTACAACAAACATGGCAAAGAAGATAAAATACTTACTGAGGCAATGAACGATAAGGATGAAATACAACTAGATAAAAGTTAAGAGCTTCCAAAATCTTCATTTCCATCTCAAGTATCTCTTTGATCTCATATCTATACTTGTCATCAGAATCTGTGAGGCAACAGGGTCAAATTATAATAGTTTTAGCACTAAATATAACTACAATTTAAGAACTCAATGAATTAACCAATCAAGTTGCTAACAAGTGATTACATAATTTTTTTATGTAAAATGAAAGAACTCTGGCTTGAATTGTGCTCTCTTCTGCTTTTGATGCCAAATACAAGCAAGTTGGGGCTGCAAGACGTGGATCGTATTCTGACATGCTCTTTCTGGAAGCACAAAGAGAAATTAAGACTAGTGAGCTATATAATTTGGTCTAAAATCTACTGGCTGTTTCCTAGGCAATGCATCAGCTTTACTATTACACCTACAAATAAGAGGGCTGCTGATTTAAAGGGACCTAATGAAGAAAAAAGAGTAAAGTATATGATTAGAGAACTGAAGAAGTGGGTGAGAAAAACAGCAGGAAGAAGGCCTACGAGGCATTGCAGCCCAGGAGATTGTACCAGTGACAGAAGCTTCCAGCTAAATATGTAGGATGGCCGAATATACATTTTGAGATAAAAAAAAAAACCCTGAAACATTGAATAATAATTTTATGATTATCAATTTGTATGCATCGCATACCAAGTGCTCATGAATGCATATGATTGAAAATTGAAGAGTATTTTAGATTATTAGAAATGACAATTCGGCATTCAGATCTCAAAAGGGAGGTTAAAGTAAAGATTCTGGATGGTGACCATACTCTTTTTCTTACCATCAGAAATTATTTCATACCTGGTATAGACACGCCTCATATATGCAACTGCAGTAGCGACAACCCTGAAACATCGAATAATAATTTTAAAAAACATTCAATCGGTGAAACCTTATAAAAGGAAACCAGAGAAATCGAAAAGATCCCATGAGCACTTGGTTATAAAAAAATCAATTGGTTTCCCCCATCAATTCAGCGAGGGTGACAAAATGGAAATGCTAAATCATTTATTGTTTTCTTTATACAATCTCAAGTTATAAAAAAATCAATTGGTATATGACAAATGAAACTCATCACGGAAGAACATGGGATACTAGACAAGATAAGAAGAACATGTGAACTTTAGAAGAAAAAGGTCGAACCTTTGCCTCACTTTAACTTGTTGAGCCAAAATGCCTATATCTGAGGGTGGGAAATACAGAAAAAATAAATAAATGATATGTATATGCGAATTTCAAGAAAAGTAGTTGTAAGGATTGGATTGTTAAGGACAAACAGAAAACGCAAATTTCATGGGAGAAAAAACTTGACAGCAACAAATTAATTTCAAGAGTCCAAGTTTATCAGACACAAGAAATTCAAATGCAAAACTGCTTTCTGATAATAGATACAAGCATCACCACCACATATACAAACAATAAGAACCCACATGGCAGAATTTCATTTGCAATCTGATAACCACGCAGATTTCCGAGGTGAAAGCTAACAAAATAAGAAACTCAATAGCATCCCCCCACCAAATAAACAAATAAATAAAATAAAAGCGTACAAATTGCCATCTGCGTCTTGATGATCTTGAAATCTTCAAGAGTTATGCCCTTTTCTTTGTCTAGTGGGTGCACCACATCCACTTCTTCTTGGTCAAAAAGCTGCTTGCTGCACATAATCCAAGAACACATTATATAAACAAACACAAGAGAAATGCCTCAAAAGATACATATAAAAAGATTGGCCCGTTAATGGCTTACTAGTGAGAGGAGGTCCAGAAATTGGCAGCCATTTTTAAGTGTGAGTCTGGTGGTGTTGTGTTTAGTCTATGGTTGATGTCTTGATGACTTATTTGCTTTCCATCGGAGAAGAAACCTCTGTTTAGTCCCAAATCATATATATTCATTCTCAATTACATCCCAAATCTAAATTCTACCAATTAAGTCCCAAATATTTCCTGTATTTCTCAATTCAGTCATTTTCTCAAAAACAAAAATAATTGTAATTCAAGTCTAATTTACGTATTTTATACACTCAAATAGCGCTAATTTCAAAAAAAAAAAAAATAGTTCATGAGAATTAATATTTTCAGTCTAATGGGCATATTTATACACTAAAATTAATGAACATTAACAAAAAGACTTGATTGATAGTTTTTTTGAAACATTGTGGACTTAATTGAGAACTTTATAGGTTTATGGACTCAACTATATATATTTATATATTAAAATTAAATTAAAAAAATTAAAAATTAAAAAAATTATGAATTCATTCTTTACCAACTCTTAAACACTATTTACTATAAAAGTATTTTGTATTTTTTTAGTCTTTTAATTTTTTTAATATTGAATTTTTTTTTCAATTTCATTGTTTATCATTGTGTTAATTAGAAATTGTCTTTTATAATTTATTTTAATTTTTTTCTATAAAATTATCATGGTTTTAGCCTAAAAAAGCCGATGAATTTACTATTTGCCACTCCATAAAATATTGTTTACTAGAATAGTGTTTTGTATTTTTATGGTCCTTTAATTTCTTTTTTAACATTGATTTTTTTTTCTAATTTATCTTTCAACATTGCGTTAATTAGAAATTAAATTTCATAATTGATTTTAATTTGCTTTTCACATCATTGTTTTAAAAAAAAACCTTAATATTGTGTTGATGCAGAATTTTATAAAAACAAATTCAATTTTATTGTTTGCTAAAGATTAAAAATAAGGAGACCAATATTTGAAAGCAAAGAAAAATGGCAACTTTTTTTTAGAAAGAATTGTGGTGTTAGGTTTTTTTTTATTATTTGAAAAACTTTGCCTTAAGATGTTTTCAAATTTCTTTTTAGTTGGAAAATTATATTATGTAGTCCAACACTTCATTTTATCTACATTTTAGTCCTTAAGCTTGAGAGAGAAGATGAAGTCATTGAAAAATAGTGGAAGAGAGAGAAAGAGGTGGGTTAGTCGGATTTACTTGAAAAACAATTATCAAATATGGTGTTATAATGTTCCTAATGCGATCCAAATTACATCAAATAATCCATTAGAAGTTCCTTATTCAAAAAAGCACAAAAACACATTAAACGGACTTATTCAAAGTATTTAGGTCAATGTGAATTTTAAAGAGGCTACATCAAAAACAAATAATTATCATACCTTAGTCAATTTAATCTATGTACAAGAAGGGCACGATACATCTACTCCATGGGCTTAATTAATCTTAACAACTATAGGCTTATTGTTTTCCATATGTTTTATGAATTCCTTATTATGTGTGGTTTTGCACGTGTAAGGCGTCGTAACGATCATCCTCCTAGATCAAGATGTTTAAGTGGTGTGAAAAGAATAACAAATTCTTTCCCTTTATGGTTTAAAAGGTTAGGAGTCTCCACCTAGTATTTTGGTCACTAGGAACCATAACTGGTCTTTAAAGTCTGGATAAAAAGAATGATTATGTATAAGAATGATAATATCACCTCTAGTATATCCTACCTAAAATAAGTTGCATTGCTTATTTGTCTGATTATTACTAAGGCACTGTTATGTTTTTTCTAATCATTGGTTTGTCTATTGGTTAAAGCAGGTCCACCCTAGTAGAGTGAACTATGACTTTACGAGTCAATCCTAGTCATTATAAAGCTAAAAACAATTTTTTTTTCATATTTGTTTCTTTTAATATCAGGTATACGTCTTATGCCTAAGTTTATAATCTTTGATATTAAAAATAAGCAAATTGATTTTTTTTGTATTTTTAAAATTTAGACCAACTCCTCATGGCTTTAATAAACTCGTTATTAAACTCATGATACATGCAGAATATAAAAACTATTTTTTTTGTATTTTTAAGAAATGTTAATTCATGCAATGTATTTTTTTTTCTCTTTGTTCTTTTTTTATATATATCTTTTTTGTTAGAAATGCAAACATGATTTTTTTGAAGAAAATTTTCATATATAATGGTTTAGAAAAGCATTTGATGAAACCTTAATTAATCTTGTTGTATTTTGGAAATATCATGATTTTTTGCAACTAAATAGAAAATGAAGCCCAGTATTGATCAATACGATTAATGAGATATAGATATAGAAATTGAACATACGACCATAACATTCACATATAGAGATATACTAGATAAATGGTTCGCGCTTCGCTACGGGCTGGGCCGATTTGTTTTTGCAGCGTAAAAAAACAATGCTCAAGCGATATTATTGTATTTTAAAGAACGAAAAAAAAATCCACGACTCGACACCATAGAAAGAGAGTTAAACAAATAATGATCGTCAATCCCCTAGAATAAAAATGTAAAAGGATGAAATCAAAAAAAAAAATCAATGAAAAAAAAGTATTAAAAAACAAAGCACCAATAAAACCAAGTATGATTGTCAAAACCCATGAGCAGAACTAAGCGGACGATCATTATTTGATAGTTGGCTCCCGCAACGCTGCGGACTTATTATTTTCTTTATCGTAGAAAAGATATCAAGATGATGCATATTTTTTATAAAAAAAACAAAATCCAAGATTATGATCATTGACTCGAGATCCAAAAATATTGAAAAGCAATAAAAAAATGATTGATCCAAACCTAGTGAACCTTTTGAACCCATGACTCGAGACATGATACCAGATAACCAAATAGAAAAAAAGAAGAAGTAAATAAAAAAAGAATACTAATTTCAAAAAACAAAATTCCTTCAAGTATTGCCTCAAATTAAATGTCAGGGATGCAATCAATAAATTTAATAAAAAACCAAAATAGGGCCTATCATATTTTTCGTTGGAGAAAAAAAATATCAAAATGATGCAAACATTGTAAACCTGGGTTAAACTCTCAAACTCGCAATCCATTAAATTCTTGAGTCGGACTCAACCTAGGAGCTTAACACCTAAAAACTTAAATATTGGATGATAAAATCAATTAATTCAATTCAATCCAGAAAACAAGATTCCTTTAGAAAATCTAAATTTAACAAAGCTAAAAAAACAAAAAGCAAGGCGACTTATGTTATTTTAAAATTGACCACAAAAATCTCATAGAAAGCGAATAAAAAAAAAGAATGGTAAAAGATGAAAAAAAAGCTTTAAAAAAAGCAAAAAAACCACATAAACCCGTGTCTTTATTAACTTTGTTAATTGGAGTCAATCTCTTAAACCTGTAAACTGTTAAATTCTACACCCGAACTAAACTAAGAAACTTAACCTAACCAACCCGCGACCCAAGATATAAGATGAGATAACCCCACAAAAAAGAAAGTTGAACAAATCACAAAGCTCATAGCCCAATAATTCAATGTCAAATTATAAAAATGAAAAAAAAAATTCTAAAAGGATTTAAAAAAAATACTAAACTCAAACCCAATAAATCATTGAAATTGGTGAGACGGATCATGAAAATGGGACAACCCTGTAAAAGGCAGAAATAATCACAAAGAAAAATTCTCAATTATAAAAAATAAAAAAAACAATGAGGACCAAATCTTGCACTAAAAATAATTGAAAAAAACTAATTAGGGACTAAATTGAAAAAAACTAATTAGACAAAATAAATGAAGAAAAGGATAGAAAAAGAGTAATGAAAAAAATAAGGACCAAAATTTGAAAAAAGATGAATTAAAATTCTAAAGGACAAAATCAAAAAAATAAAATAAATGCAAAGGATGAAAAAAAAAACAATCAAAAGAATGAAGACCAGATTGTAAAAAAAAAATTAAATTAAATTCGTAGAAGGATGAAATTGAAAAAAAAACCTCAAGAAACATTAAAATCAAAGCAAATAGAAATCAAAAGAATGAGTACCAAACCCAAAACAAATACAAAACAGAGGTCAAAACTAAAATTTTCAAGGCCAAGCATGAAAACCAAGACCTAGGTGAGAGAAACGAAGGGCAGGAGAAAAAACCTCATTGCCGCCGAACTGCCACCTTCCTTGGAGCACGCGTCACTCCAACAGCTGCGTCATATCCTTGCACATCAAATGAGACGACGATCGGGTTTTTTTGCCACCATACTTAGCCACACACGCCTCTAGAATAGCACAGAGGACTCTGACGCGCATGCACGCGTCATCATATTTTACCGATTTATTAATATTTTAATAAGGTAAATTACAAAAAAGGGCCCAAGGGCATATCATTATTACAAAAAAAAAAAAACCATGGTGCAAAGACCAAAACATCCTCAAAAGCTATTCTTTAAATCTGGAAAGTCAAAGGTCAACAACGTAATTTTACTATAAAAAAATAATGTAATGATAAATAAACCCCCTCCCTGCAAGGCCATTTTTTCTAAGTACCCAAGGGTATAAGCGTTATTCACTATGCAAATTAAAAGAAAAAAAATGAAAAAAACCTTTAGTAGAAAACCATTTTTTATTAGATTTCAAGGGCAAAAGAATATTTTTATTGTGCATTATAAATTTGAACGACTGTTTTGCCCCTGATCAATTCTCAAATGACATTTGGATCCAATGAAAAATACAATTTTACCCCTAGTGCCAAGGCAATTGTTAAGAGCAATGAAGGGTAAAACAATAATTACATTGCTTGAATCCACAGTGAATCTCCTCATATGCTACAATGATTCACTACGGCCTTTTAGTTTTTTGTTAATGACCCAAACCAAACATAAAGTCCAACCAACATTATCCATCTTGTTTGCAAAAAGTATAAGCCTTAGAGAATCAACCCATGTCTTATGAGAAGGAAACCATGCTATTACCAAATAAAGCCTGACCTATCAAGATAAGAATGAGCTCCCATGAAAGAACATCATAGCGAGCACAAACCAAAAGGAACATTAGGGCATGAAAAGAAAGAATAAAAACATTTTTTTAAAAAAGGATAGAGGCAATAACTTTCATACCTTTGAATGCAAGAGGGATGTTTTTGTCTTAACACAAAACTGGAGCTACTTCGCCTTTAGATCTTGAGGTCTAGAACGAGTGCTACAGTTTGTGTAAGCCACCACCATCCTGACAAGTCCCAGCTGGTGTGAGGTTACAGGGATCGTTGTTAACGTTCTTCCTTTACTTCCAGTAGATGCTAAACGACTGTTGTTATTGATACTTCCCACAGTTCAACTCTTAAAAGAAACAGGCCACTGCCGTTGTTAAGGAATCTTCTTATAAATCGACGTTACTTCCAGACGTCTTCCTAATTGATGAGGTCCTAAAAAATCCAACTAGCTCAGGAGTAAGGCTTATGTGTTGGATAATCGATTATTCTCTTGATTCTAGTAATATGATCCATTTTCCCTAGCCAATATGACTAATGCTTGGTGGTTGGTAAGTCAAGATGGCTGGTACGTGCAAAAGGTCCTCTTTGATAGATTTGGAGATTCTCAAATAATTAATTAAGTATCTTTTTAAAGAGAGAAAGTGCAATGATATTTTAGAGAGATAAACTCTGAAAATATGCATGCTAAAAATATTGAGAATGAAAAGATTGTGAACCTAAAGCTTGAAGGATTCATGGTTTATCTATAGCCCATGAGTCTTGTCTTTTTATGGAGAAATAAGGCTAAAGTGTAACTTTGACCTTATAGTTTTAACGAGAGAAAATATCCTTGACATATGTAATAATGAAATGGAAATATGGTAGGCCCTTAAGAGATTTTTATACATTATTCCTTACACAACATTAATGTTGATGGAAAAATGATAGGCTCTTAGATGACTTTTATACATTATCCCTTGCACAATATTAATGTCAATGGAAATATGGTAGGTCTTTAAAGGACTTTTATACACCTAAAGGTGTAGAGAGAATATGATCCAAAATGTAGTTAAGCTCACGATGGTTGAGCTCTTCTCCTAAGCTAAGACCATGACATTGGGTTTTTCCCTAAGGCTAAATTCATGAGGGTTGAGCTCTTTCCTAAGGCCAGGCCTGGGCACGTTGCCTAAGATCATGGATTTCTAGGCCTTCAGAGGGGTGGGGGGGTGGGGGGGGTTAGGCCCATTAAATATGGGTTTATCAGTAGTCCTCCATGTCTTTGTGATATTTATATGCAAAGGCTTTTTTTTTTAATGCTCGATATGACGAGTTTCCCAAATTTTCTTTATATGAGAAGAGGGAAGTAAACCCTAAGTAATATACTAGAGAGCCCGTGTGCAAAGGAATACACCATGGTTAAAAAGAATATATAAGCATATAAAGGGGAACCATAGAGGAACCTATACTAAGAAAACTTTGCTAACAAGTGGAGAAACTTATTGAGGAGGAGATTGTACTTAGAAAACTTTTTAAGGGGTGAAGGGGATGGATCCTTATCGATGTCCATACTTAGAAAAAATTCTAAGAGGTAGAGGGCAACCCAATGAGGGTCAGTCTGCACTTAGAAAAATTTCTAACAAGCTAAAAAGAACCCAATGAGGGTGAGCCTTATACTTAGAAAATATTCTAAGAGGCTGAGGGGAACTCATGTTGACGCCCATACTTCAAAAAATTTCTAAGAGGTAGAGAGAACTTATCCATTTCTAAGCCTATACTTAGAATAATTTCTAAAGGGGAGAGGGGAACTCATGAAGGGTTGTGCTATTACACTAGGGAGATCTCTAGCCCATCACCTGAAGAGTGGCTGGGGGAACCCATAACGACACCCATACTTAAAGAAATTTCTGAGAGGTAGAGGGGATGAACCCATGGTAACACCTATAATTAGAAAATTTTCTAAGGGGCAAAAGGCAACCCAAGAAGAGTCAACCTATACTTAGAAAAATTTCTAAGAGGCTAAGAGGAACCCGAGGAAGGTGAGCCTTATACTTGACAATTTTCTAAGTGATTGGGGGAAACCTCAAAGAGGGTGAGCATTATACTTAGAAAACTTCTAAGTGGCTGAGGAGATCCCCTGCATATGCACATACTTAGAAAATTCTCTTAGGGGTAAAGATGACGGACCCATGTCTACGCCCATACTTAGAAAAATTTCTAAGGGGCGAAGGGAAACCTAAGGAGGGTCAGTCTATACTTATACAATTTTCTAAAAGGCTAAATGAAACTCGAGGAGGGTGAGCCTTATACTTGGAAAATTTCTAAGTGGCTAGGGGGAAACCATAACGACACCTATACTTAAAACAATTATAAGGGGCGGGGGGGGGGGAATGCAAGAAAGGTCATCCTATACTCAAAAAATTTTCTAAGAGGTTGAGGGAAACTTGAAGAGGGTGAGCCTTTATACTTTGAAAATTTTTAAGTGGTTAGGGGGAACCCAAGAAATGTGAGCTTTATACTTAGAAAATATTCTAAAAGGTTGAAGGGAACCCATGTTGACGCCTATAATTAGCAAAATTTCTAAGGGATGAAGGGGATGGATCAATGTCAACACTCATACTTAGAAAATTTCTAAAGAGCAGAGGAAAACTCAAGAAAGGTCAACCTATACTTAGAAAATTTCCTAATAGGTTGACGAGAACTCGAGGAGGGTGAGCCTTGTACTTAGAAAATTTCTAAAATGCTGAGGGGAACGAATCATTTAATGGTCGTAAAATAGGGCTTGTGGCCTCTTGGTTGATGGTGTGGGGCTTGATCACACCCTACACTGGGGGGCAAGTGCGAGAAATATGCAGAAAGATCCTCAATGATTAAAGGTGTCCAAACAAAGCTGGGGGAATGAAACGTCCAAAGGGTTTGAACATTCCACAAAAATAACTAATATGATGATGCTAAAAACCAAATGAATAAAACAAAGAGAAAAAGTCTAAGCCCAACACTAAGGGGCACGATTGACCATTTTGCAAATCAATTCAAAAGACAAAAAGGTTTGGGAACAAGCACTAGTGATCCTTAGTCTTAAAATCTCTTAAACACCTTTTGAGCCTATAAATATCATTTTTCTTCATAACCAAAAAGCCCAAGCCTATGTTACGTGCCTAATCAAGCCCTTTCTGATAAGAGGCAGGCAATCTGGATTGGTAGGCAATGTTTCCCTATATGAGACAATCTTCATTATTCATAATGAATGCTTTAAAGACCGGTTCTTTGAAACCCTCAAATTAAAGCTTAAACTATTTTGACCAATAAAACATCACTTCATACTTCTACCAAAAACAACAAAACAAGACTTTCAAACCTGCCCATAGGAATCACTAGAATTATTTTCAGAACAAGTTTGCTTAAACCAACATCAAAATGATTTTTTGTGTTTGGAATAACTTTGAAATTCCAAAAATTCTCCATAAAACAACTTCTTGTAAATAACCAAATCTTTTTTCGCACAATGTCGTCCCCAAAACTTGAATTGAACACTTAAGGACATGATCAGATTGAGGGGCAATCCAACAAACACATAATAGGGTTGGCTCCATGATTCCCTTTCTAAGAAAACAGAAAATATAGGGCAGAGCTGATAACTTTTGAGATAAAGCTTTGTAAGTATGATGATGCCATACCTTTCCTAAAGGTCAAGATCACAAGATGTAACTCGAGTAAGCAAGAGCAAAAAAGTCATTGAAGCTTACTACAAAGACTCAAACTTTTGAGAAAAGGAAAACTCCATAAAGAAATGGGAACTATATTTCTTAGGTAAGTATATATGCATATTGATCATAATGCATTACTTTGATCTTTGACAGATTAGTGTCTTACCAGCAAATCTCTTTCGAGTGTGTCTTTAAGCCCTCATCTATCAGGTAGTGTGTTTTGTAACACTGTCTCTTTTCGAGTGTGCCTTTGAGCCCTTATCTCTCAGATAGTTTGCCTTCATGCCCTTTTTTTTTTCTTTTGAGTGCACCTTTAAGCCCTTATCTCTCGGGTAGTGCATTTTTTAACCCTACCTCATTTCAAGTGTGTCTTTGAGCCCTCAACTCGGGTAGTGCGTTTTCTAACTCTACCTCCTTTCGAGTGCTCTTTTGAGATCTCATCTCCTAGGTAATGTGTTTTCTAAACCTATCTCCTTACGAGTGTGCTTTTGAGCCTTTGTAGCCCTTTGAGCCCTCATCTCTCAGATAGTGTGCCTTCAAGCCCTATCTCTTTTCCATTTAAGTGTTCCTTTGAGCTCTCATCTCCTAGATAGTGCACCTTTGAGCCCTATCATGTCATCCTTTAAAGACATCTTTGGCCAAATCCTTTCGTTAGGTAAGTTATATTTTTCACCCGGGTAGGTCGCCCATTACAATGAGACCACTTTGCAAAATCTTTGAATTTTTCACCTGGACAGGTCGCTTATTACAATGAGACTACTTTGAAAAAATTTTGTATTTTTCACCACTCGAAAAATCTTTGCATTTTTTCACCTAGACAGGTCGCCCATTACAATAAGACCATTTTGAAAAAAATCTTTGTATTTTTTCACTTGGAGAGGTCACCCATTACAATGAGACAACTTTGAAAAATCTTTGTATTTTTCACTTGAGCAGATCGCTCATTACAATGAGACCACTTTGAAAAATATTCGCATTTTTCACCTAGACAAATCACCCATTACAATCACTTTGAAAATCTTGCATTTCCCCCATGAGGAGGTCGCCCATTGCAATGAGACCACTTTGAAAAATCTTTGTATTTTTCCACCTGAACAGGTCACCTATTACAATGAGACCACTTTGAAAAATCTTTGTATTTTTTACTTGGGCAGATCGTCTATTACAATGAGATCACTTTGAAAAATCTTTGTATTTTTTACATAGACAAGTCACCCATTACAATGAGACCACTTTGAAAAATCCTTTGTATTTTTAATTTGGGCAGGTCACCCATGACAATTTGACAATTTCAATATTTTTGAATTTTACCAATAGATAGATTGTCTGGTACAACTATACCACTTCAAAAAAAAAATCTTTCAGTTTTTCACAAATATCATCTTTTTGTTTACAAACCATCTCTCATTTTCCTTCGAATGCGCTTTCTAACCCTCATCCTTTGGATAATGCGTTTTCTAGCCTTATCTATTTTTCCTCTAAGTGCGCTTTTGAGCCCTCACTTCAAACATTTTTAGATGGATTGACCATTTCTAATTTGGTGAATCCGTTATCTCTCATTCATTTTTTTTCTTTACAAAACTTACTATCTAAAGTCTTTTACGATACTTTCTGTCGTAATCATTATAAAAAGGGGGGCCAACTGTCATAACTTATTTCTGGATTATCCCTAAATTCAATTTTTTTCCTTTCCAAAAATAAAAATAAAATAATAAAATAATAATAGCAAAAAGACTAGCATTTTTGAAAAAGCAAGCTAGTAGGATTTCAAATGTAGAAAAAATCAAGTTGCAATTTTGGACAGAATCAGGAGCTTAATTGTACCCTATTTTACCCAAAACTAGAGAGACAATGCAGATTCAAGCTCAAGTTAAATAATTATTGGACGAATCTGCATAAAAATTAAGTCCAAGGATATAATTAGATTTTTAATAAGCCAATTTGATTTAATCATGGGCCAAATTAAAGTTTAATAATGTTTAAGAATTAATTTGGGTCTAAGTGAAGGATTTAATTAGGTGTAAGGACTTAATTATACTTTAAATGGGTCAAACTAATTTTATTAGGGGCTTAATTGGTGAAAAATTAAGTTTGGGAGCCCAATTTACGCTTAATTGAGAAGATTAGAATTTTAGAAGACCAAACTTAATTTTTACAAAGTCAATTGGTTCAAATCAAGGGTAAAATCGCAAGATAATTAGAGTTTCGGGGTCAATTAGGGGTTAAATTAAAGAAATTCACAACCAATGATCATTTCGTAAAAGGCGCCGAACTATGAGGACCCAATTGGCTGAAATCAGGGGTGAAATTGAAGATTTAAAAGTTTAATGGTCAATTAAGGGTTAAATTGAAGATATCTGAAGCCAATGACCATTTTACAAAAGGCGCCAAACTATGAAAACCCAATTAGCTAAAATCAGGGGTGAAATTGAAGAGATTTGAAAGTTTAATGGTCAATTAGGGGCTAAATTGTAGAAATCTAAGATCAATGACCAAAATGAAAAAGACGATGAAATCCAGGGTTAAATTTGAAGTTTGTCAAGGGTAAAAGTGCACAAATTGAAAGTGTGAAGCCAATCAGGGGTGTAATTGAGAGAAATCACAAATCAAGGGCATTTAATACTTTTCATCTTCTTATTCATTTTTTTTCCTGAAAAGACTACTTAGGGTACTACTTTTCAAGGGCATTTAATACTTCATCTCTCCATCAAATTTGATAAAACTTGTACTAAAATGATTTTCTGACATCTTACTACACCTCGGTATGGTCATTTGTGGGCGATTGACACACTGCAGTCATGGCGCCGGTGCAAAGAGGCTAACTCATACAGCCTTCAACTGCCAAATTTGACAGTTCATGACGCTCACTTTGATCCAATGGTTGGGATCCTTCGTGGCTAAATCAAGAGCTAAGATTTGACACCATTAAAGACAACATATCCCTCTTTCATTCCCTATAAATAGGGGTGGATTTTATGGCTCGAGCATGAAGAAAATCGGGTGCAAAGTTGACAAAGAACCAGTCTCCCTCCCTACTATTTTTTTTCTTTTTGTCGTCAGTTCTCTCTTCTCTCTCTCTCTCTCTCTACCGTGATCCCAGCCACTCCAACCTCACCCACGTTGTGACCAACGATGGCTCAACCTCCTCCACCAACTCATTCTCTCACCAGTAACAGTAACAGCCGCCACCACCACCTATTTCTTTCTTTCCACCGTCGGCTTCTTCTTCCTCCCGTAACTAATGCTGACCACCATTTCTTCCACCAACGCCTCTCGAACAACCAGTCAGACCTCCTCATCATGGCAACAACCCCCACGCTAGGTAACTTTCTTCTTTTTTCCCTCCATTTTGTTTTTCTTCTTCCCCTGCTGCATGTAAATATGCAGAATGTGAATTATAATTCATGTTCTGCTATTTACAATGCAGCTCAATCAATGGGTTACACTAGTGACTAAGCTGCTCTGGGTTGGACCCGTTTCAACCTAACCCAGATGGTTGGGTCGGGTCTAGCCCACCCAAAAAAAAAAGAGAAGAAGGGTCTGTTAGGCCGCTAGTCGACCCACCCTGATTGAGTCGGGCTGGACCCGTTGCGGCCCAGCCCGGAAGGCCAGGCCGGGTCCAGCCCAATTTATTTTTAATAATATAATATTATATAATAAAAAATTAAACAAAAAAACAAAAAAAATCCAAAGAAATCCAAGGTCATTTCAAATCCGATATGAAAATACCTAGTTTTCTCCAAAATGTTTTATAAAAAAAAATTCAAAAAATTCTAAATTAATGTCCTCTTTAAAAAAAACAAACAAAAAACAAAAATATTTTGTTTTCATGCATACAGTCAAATCCTAAAAGTTTTCTAAGCATATTTTTTATAAAAACAAAAAACAAATTTGCATATTTCTCATGTTTTAAAAATGCAAAAATGAATATCATAACTAGTTTATGATTATCTGTTAGGGTTTGATCAAAATATCAAAAACCTTTAACTAATCATTTTGTTCACTTTATATTTAAGGTGTTAGGATTTAGCTGTAGACTTTAATATTTGAG
>Ga0307517_10003215_pt1 | contig 25647 bp, 27 predicted proteins | sample 23_EM_MG_FD_194515 | JGI IMG/M metagenome (GOLD analysis project Ga0307517, IMG submission 194515) | Populus trichocarpa ectomycorrhiza microbial communities from riparian zone in the Pacific Northwest, United States - 23_EM | ecosystem: Host-associated > Plants > Roots > Unclassified | place... | reverse complement strand
ACGAGCAAGGTCCCATGGCGAGAGCGTGAACGATCTCTCGACGGACTTGAGCAGGGAGGGGCATCTTCGTGGCATTTGCTTCTTCACTGACCACCGTGATCAGCACGTAGAACAGCTCCTCGACCATGCTCGATAGATGAGGTCCTTCGTACGCTTCGTGGAGGATTGCCCCGGAGAAGTACTCCAATAGCTGGAACCTATCCAGGACAGAGACGAAGACGAGGTTGGGGTCCAGGATTACGAGGGCCATTTGGAGAATGAACAAATCTTGATCGTAGCATAGCTCACGAAGCATGAAGTCCCTATAGTGGAGGAGTTGTCCGCGAATCGCGAAACCGTTTCGCACCCACAGGCCCGTTCGAATCTGGGCGATCATCGCCAGCACTGTGGAATAAACATATCGAAGCTGCTTTCCAAATATCAAAGGACTGGACACACCTCGGAGTGGGAAGTCAATGATCGTCAAAATCGCCTGCTCGCTCGCGTTCCTCAAACAAATATCCCTCACGCTTCCTAACCCAACTGTTCGCAGGTTTTCTTCGGTCAAAATATCAACGTGCTTGAATAACTCCGCGAGCAGCCACTGCAACGAATGGTGGAAGCTCACCCATCCATCCAGTACGTCGAAGTTTACGATCGAATAGGTCTGCTCCCCGAAGATGACGTCGTGGAATTGGATAGGTTGAAACTTCTCCCTATCCAATCGGTCGGAGGTGAGTGTGCAAACAATGAGGATGTCATGCATGACCGTGCCTATCGCCGCCACGAGCTCCGCAGGAGAGGCACGAGAAAACGCGTCTCCGTACACTTTGATGACTCGAGAGAGTGAGAGTGTAACGTTGAAGACAGATATCCATGCATCAGTCTCGTATTCCACATGACTGGTGACCGCCCGTTTGTTAGGGTTGATGCACATAAATAGTTGGCACGTCTTCGAGAACAACTGGACAAATTCCCTATTGTGGGCGAGGAGCTCCTGCACGGGTTCATTGTGACTGAGGTACCTGAGGTCCGAGAACACGGGCATGAACCGTTTTGATTTGAAAGGGAACGCATCCACGTCGATCTCTGCCGTCGGGTCAGTGGGGTAGATTATTCGTTTTCCTTGGATTTGGTTGGTGAAAAAGGAGGTGATGATGGAGAGGAGCCGATTGATGATATTGTGTTGGCGGACAATGTGTAGTGCGATCGATGGTACCGTGAAAAGTTGGAGGGCGAAGTATTTGATCGAAGTTTCTGCCTCGCGGTCCACGAGAAGGTAGGAGTCGATGATTCGATGATAAACGTTGGCAAAGTGCGAAGCTAAGACCTCCGTTTTTAGCCACACCCCTTTGATGGATACGCACACAGGGCACCTACCAACTGCGAGCTTGTGCTCATGGCTCAAGCTCAGAATACTCGCATATACCTCCTTGAGGTTTAGCCTTGGTCGCTTCCACAGTCGCGTGTGATAGAGGAACATGTAGTCCAGTCTCACGGGAGACTCCACCTCTGACAAAGCCTTCTGAGCTTCGGGGTTGGGGTTGAGGGTACTTGGTTTCCTCGGGGCTAGTAACTGACTGGCAATAACTTCACGCATTAGATGGGTATCGGTACCAAGGCGACTTCGTGTTAGGTCCAAGATCCATTCGATAATCACGACCGATATCTGCTCGCGGAAGGTGTCATACGCTCGCCGGACCGTTACTCCAAGATCGATTTGCGAGAACGTGCGGGCGATTTCAAGGAGCCGTGCAGCATTGGCGTGCATATCGATGATGTCCCTTCCTTGTTCATCGATCCTGACGGCGGTCTCGTTTGCTTCTTCACGGCTTCGATTGGTTGTGTCAATGAGGAGTTTAATGACGTCGTCGAAGGAGTGTTTCTCGTCGTTCCACAGGACGACACAGAATTGGTCTTTCATCATAGGATCGGCAGAGGGCTGGAGCCTGAGATCTGCTTCGCCGGCCGGGACGGATGGTTCGTCGGGTGAGTAGTCAAGAGTGTCCAGGATGAAGTCGAGGGCGTAAGCCACCGTCTTACGCATCGTCTCCTGTAACTCCCCTGGGACCGCCTGGTCCGACTTTGGTTGAGGGTTTGAAATATCGGTAATGTTGCGAGCGACAACCTTTGGGGTTTCACTTGAGCTTTCCGCTGGAGGGTGGTGCGGACAACCGATTGGTACCCGCCATGCTTCAGCGTCTCCACAGTCACAACAACCTCCGGATTGTTGAGCAATGAAGAAGCTGACGTTGTGGCCCGCATGGTTTGTAGCATGGAAACATCGTGAGCAAAGGACACAACTGTCATCCCATGCGCAATCACTGGAATTTGGAGTGGATCGGGGTCAAGATTAAGGCCATCGGAGTAGGTGATGTGACTGACCGACACCGGAAACAACATTCGCCTTTCCTGAAGATATTGCCACACGCTCGGCCCGGGATTGGTTTTCTCTCTTTTCCAGCTCCTCCGAAACCTTGTCGTTGTTGTAATTCGTGCAGAGGCGAGTGTAGTGGGAGGTTGGCGCTTTGGTTCGGGACAAAGTAGCCAGCGTGCGTCCCCCAGAACGCCTCGTACAACTCTGTGATAATCTCGGTGCGAGTGAGGGGAGTGAACTCGTATTTACGTGAACCTGGCATTGTCTCAAGGGCAAATCGAAGGCGAGATAATGGGTCCGACGACCGATCACGGTTGTTGATGTTAAGCAACTTTGAGGGCAGGAACGACGAGAATGTTGACATTGTGGCGAACTATATATGTCGAGGTTTTAGGAGAGAGATGTGGGGGTGCGGGTGGGAGAGGGATCGTAGTCGATATGTTGATTCGTAAGTGTGGTGGTTGTTCGGATTCCTGGGATTACGAGTTTGGTGTGAACGAATCGATGTGAACGAATCGATGAGAGAATCCGCAAGGGGGTACATACCTTTCGTCGTTAATACAACTTTGCTTAACCTGTCGTCGGTTTCGTCGTGGTTGAGTGGCAGGGGGGATCATACGGCAGTGATCGAGAGGAGTTCACTCATCCTCTCCGCCCGTGGACGCCAATGACGGCCCCAGCGCTGACCGGTTCGCTCTCTTCACCCCTCGTCACCGCCATGTCCGACGCTCCGGTGCGGTTTATGGACGGTGCAGCGTTTGATTTTTTTCTAATTGAAATGGTCAATACTCTCCGAATGTCATCCGCACACGCGCAAGCGCGGGCTCGTAAGGTCGAGCAAGAGATGATCGATGCTGGTCTACTCCCTGCTCCACTGCCCTCCCCGGCCATACGCAAGGAACATAGAGACTCAGCGACGAGTTTGACCTCAAAGGCGACTACGAAAGTGGATGATGAGGAGGAGGGGTTGAGGCTTCGACTAGAAGCAATTGGAATGCATGTTGGCGCGAATATCACCGAAGAGTATGTACATCCATTGCGGTCATGCCCTTCTCATATCACTGTGCCATTTCTCGTAGACTGTGCCACGGAAAACCATACTTTACCGAGACACTCGAGAGCATCAAGTTTGTTTGCAAAGATCTCTGGACAACGTGCTGGGATAAGCAGGTAGATAACCTCCGAACGAATCACCGGGTCAGCCCCTGCCGTTTTCAGTTTCTCCTTCGACTCTCATTTCGGTTCAGGGCGTTTATGTGTTACAAGATAATTCATTTAAACCCATTGCTCGATTATCTTCATGGGACGGCCGCCAGGACGCGATCAAGCGAGCCAAAGTGGTACGATGAGCTTCGGGACTCCCATGCTGTATGCTCACGAAACTTGCTATCTAGTATGTTATGATGCCTGCGGGAATTGTGAGAGGAGCTTTGTCGAGGCTAGGATTGATCGGTGTAGTAGTACCAGAAGTGAACAACATACCTCAATGTACGCTCCCTCTGCTCCTTTTCCTATGCACTTATGATGAACCGTTTCCAACCTTCTAACAGGTACATTCCAGATTAAGTTGCCAAAGCCCTCATGAATTGACTGTCACCACCGATGTGCTCTTATGTTAATCGACGCAGTTCTGAGTGCTCACCCCGCTGGTCGCCCTTGACACCCACGCAACTCGATGTCTGTCGTGAACCTTACTTAGCACCCTGATGATTTGGTAAGTTAATTCCTGGGAACAACTATCTGGGTGGCTTCAAGTGCATGGCCTCGACGATCGACGAGTATGTCCATCGTGTACGTTTATGTTTCCTGTCTGACGGGCCTTGTGCGCCTAATCAGGGCGTTCCCCCCATATCACATTACTTCACTCGCCTCCAGGTCCTCCACTATTGGTCGAAAATGTGTGGCGGGTCACGTGCAAATGTTGTGTCTTGACGCGGCCATTCCCCCTCGCTTTTCTCTTTCCATCGCCTCGCTTATTCAGAAATGGCTGCTCCCCCACCAAAAGATCCTTGTCGCCTCTTCAAATCCAAGGAGGGATGTCGTTTCGGGAAGAGATGCAAATTTTCTCACGATCTCGGTTCAACGTCTGGAACGAGAACCCCACGGTCTTCCCAGCACAGCGCATCACCTTCACCTACCCCTACCCCTACCTCATCCAGGAACCGGTCGGGAAGGAGCGGTAACGCTACACCAAGGAATGTCTGCGACTTCTATTGGAATACTGGTCAGTGCAACCGTGGGTTTGACTGCACATTTAAACACCAGAGGAACACCAATCCACAATCTGGCGGCGCCAACGTTACCGATGGAGTCGAAGAAGACGTTGCAAACGCAGCTCTGGAATTTTTCACGATGGACAATCTGACACAGATGGCTGGGGTTGGGCTGCATAGTACCCAAGAGGGTACGCCGGAGAACGCCCACAATTCGATTAAACGATATCTTGGAGGAGGATCCTTGAACACTCCTGCCGAAATGAAACCGCTTATCTCCATTTTGGCGAGCGTTAACCGAAGGAATCACTCTTGGGTGTGTCTGGTTCACCGCTTACACTAGATGGATGCTAACTCTGTTGCAGACGGCGGATAAGGCCCAGGTAATGCCCGATCGTGATTTACGAGAATCCCCTGCTGATTGATGGCTCTAGGAATTCTTGGACATGATTATTCGAGTTGGTTCTCCCGAGTTATCGGCAGTTCTCCTGTGATTAACGATCCCGGTTTTAGAGCGACAAACTGCTCAGCTGCATCGGCGACATCCTCAAGTTTCCCAACGTCAGCCCGAAGGCCGCAACAGGGTTCACGCTCTTGTCATTTCAGCTCGATTATTTTCCAGTTCTCGAGGTTCCAACTTCGTCTATTCACATGACCACCCAACTAAAACTTTCTCTAGTACTTCACATCAGATCTTGTGCTGAAGTCGACGTTGCATCACAACATCAAGTATCCTCCGCTTTCTCTACTTTTGTGACCGTACCTCTAACTCTACAAAGTGCTCTATATGCGGTGTTATATGAACACTGGGGGACCGTCTCTACCATCATCGAATATTCCTTGAAATCCATGATTTCGAACCGGACCTGGAACGATCCAACTCCCGGACTCCCTGAAAATCTCCAAGGAAAGCTTACTGGGATTGTAGTGTTCAAGACTATATCAGATCTTGTAATCCAGTACGCTAAAGCCTTGCTCTGCCAATTGACGTCTACTCACAGATCGAGTAGGGTATTCAACCGCTTTAAAACCGCGCTGGAGACTTATCCACAACTCAACGGGCTTGTCGAGCGCCTCACTGAATGGTTCGACATCTGGAAAACTGGCGTCCTGTCCTCTCCCCCAACATTCCGGGACCCCGTCACATCCGATCCAGAGACCCGTAGGTTTACAGTCCAGACCCTTGGCGAGACACTTGAGAGGCTCCGTGCCATCATCGGACGCGAACACCATGCCACTGAATCAAGGAGAATCGTCACAAAGAAGGTCGTCCTCAGCGACGCAGAAAGGACTCAAGCCCTGTTGACGCGACTGGAGCAAGCTTATGATCCTCCCGGTAACTTACGTCCAGATGGACCGAGGCACGACAATGATTTTACCAACATCGTGGAAATCCGCATCTGCCCCACCAGTGATGAACTCATGTGTCCAGTGGCCCCCCACCTTCCGGTCACAGTCCCTGGAGCTCCTCACCACCTCCCCGCAGGCTCGATGGAAAGACATCTTGACACACAGTTCCGGCTGCTACGTGAGGATCTAACGTAAGGTCTTCTCATGGCTTTTGAATTATTCATTAACTAGCCATAGGTTCTCGATCCGCGAGTCCTTGAATGTGTTGCAAGAAGACTTGGACACCATGTGGACTCAATCATACGGGAGGAAACGTGAACTGACGGAGTTCGAGAAGCTACTGGAGAAGGGTGGTGGTCTTTACAGATCATCTGGCAGGAACTCAGTCATGTTCAACGTCTACACCGACGTGCACTTCGCTCAATTGGGCACAAGAGGCCAGGGATTTGTGATTGGACTCACAGTTCGATCCCCATCGGGACCCGGCAGAGACCCTGACTTGAAGAAACGGGTTGACTACTGGAAGCACGCTGGAAGCAAAAAATTGTCTTCAGGTTCCCTCGTTGCGCTGGTCCTCGTGTCTAGAGGCACTTCTATGGTTCACTTGGCAAACCTTGTATCATCCGCGGACGACATCGCAGAATCCGCCAAGCATTCAGAAGACTATATCCAGATCAAGGCGACATTCTTCGACCCGGAGGTTGAGATCCAGGCGTTAAGAAAGGAGAAAATCACCATCGACACGAACACCTTCGCGATCCTTGTCGATAATGGGGTCATGTTTGAATCAGTCCGCCCGTTCCTCAAGACCCTCAGCACGATCGACTCCACCTCGATTCCTTTTAGCAGGTACATCTGCGCACAGGCTCCGCTCGATAACGTTGACGTCCGTCCACCGAAATATTCTACTGCCCCTGGATTCCGCTTCAAGCTGCAGAGTGTGGCGCAACAGGGTCAAACGATTCACCCGCTTGATGTCAACAACCCCGCGTCCATTGCTCGTGCCCGAGACCAACTACGGAGATTCAGCATCCTGGACCCCAGCCAGGCAGATAGCGTCGTGGATTCTCTAACCAGAGAAGTTTCACTGATTCAAGGGTGAGACTTTCCACGTTTAATCTGGAGATCTTGCTGATGACCACATTAGACCACCCGGAACGGGAAAGGTGAGTTTGCTTGAGTATCACGTTAGTGTGTACTGAGACTATGATCCTAGAGCTACACAGGGAAGGAACTCTTCCGGATATTTTTTGATAACAAGATCAAACCGATTGTCCTCATTGCTTTCACAAACCATGCGCTGGACCACATGTTGAACTCCATTCTCGATGCCAATATCACCAAGAAGTTTGTTAGGTTGGGGTCCCGGTCAACCGACGAGAGGATCGCAGAGTATAGTCTCATGAACCTTGAAAAGACTTTTACCGATGCTTCCATGAACCGCCAACTCGGGAGAGAATACGCTATCAAGAAAAAGTTGGCAGAAGAAATGCGCAAGGTGATGGAGGATATCCAGATTCCCGAGCCAACCGAGGACCAAATCAAAGAATACCTAGAAATCTACTGGGGAGAACACCTATCAATGATGTACGAGCCACCATTTTGGATCGTGGAGTACGCCGCTCGGTTGTGGGAGCCGGACAGTGAGGAGGGCGAGTGGAAGGTCCAAGGGAAGAAGGGGAAGGGGAAGGAGCAAAGCCATCTCATGGCTCGGACCTACTATGGGCTCTGGAAGCGTGGCCTTGATATCGCCTTTATCCAACCACCCCGCCCTCAGTTCATCGAAGCCGAGTTATCGAAGAACCAGAGAAAGAAAGGTGTCAAGCCCAATATCATCCTGGTCCCGCCTACCCAAAAAGACCAGGAACAGTACCAGGAACGGATGTTCGAGTTCTTCTCTAACCTTGGTTTTGGTGACTTGATTCCTCCAGTTCCCACCGGCAACAGACCATTCGTTCAGCTCCAGGATTCGCCTACTGTGTGGGGGATGAGCTTGGAAGAGCGACAGAGGCTAGCAGAACACTGGGAGGAGGAAATGCGGCGGCTTGCGTACAACAATTATCTCGGGGAGTACGAAAGGTTGCGAGTCCTGTACGAAGATGCGTGCGAAAAGTACGAGGATGTATCCGACGAAGTAAGGGTCTAATCTATTCTCGAACGCTACTCCACTAACGTTCCCGGCAGAGGAAGCGCCGTCTGTTGAAAGATGTTGACCTGATCGGGTGCACGACCACTGGTGAGCAAGGTTGGCTGTGCTCATCTCCACATTGATCGTCAAAATATCCAGGTGCTGCGAGGCTCACTTCGCTTCTTACGGTAAGCAAAAATCAGCCGCGGAGTGAGGCACGATTTAGCTGATCTACTTACAGAGCATCCAACCGAGGGTACTCGTAGTTGAAGAAGCCGGCCAGGTGCTTGAGGCACACATCCTCGCTTCCCTAGTCGATACCGGTCCGTCTGGCTTCTGTATTTCTTTCTCGCTGGCTTCTCACCGATAGAACCCAGTCCAACATCTCGTTTGTATCGGGGATCCCAAGCAGCTGAGACCAAACCTGGCGACATATTGTTGGTGGTTTCTGTATTGATGCACTTCCATGGGTGCTCACTTTCTCCAACATAGCTTTATCCATGGATAGCGCTCGTGGCGAGGATCTGTTCAAGTTCGATCGTTCCCTCATGGAGCGGCTCGCGGACAACGGTTTCCCGATGTCGCAGATCAACGTCCAACGCCGCATGCGTCCAACAATCTCTCACCATATCCGGTATGGGTTTCTCTCAGCGAGAGAGACACAATCGCTTAGAATTTCCTCCACAGAACAATACTGTATCCGAAGCTGGAGGACAACGAGATTGTGAAGCACTACCCGGATGTGAAGGGAATGAGCGAAAATGTCGTGTTCTTCACGCACAAGCACAAGGAGGATGGTGGCCAGGAGTCGGTATCGAAAGTCAACTCGTTCGAGGTACGCATTCACCATAGAGGGATCTGCAGAACCATAACATCGGCTTCTCTCAGGTAAAGATGATCGTGGATATGGTCATGTACTTCCTGCGCCAAGGGGAATACAACAATCAAGGTGATATCGCCGTCCTCTGCGCCTACTTGGGACAGTTACAGAAAGTGCGTGCGGAGCTCCGGTCGCTGAAGGTTACGGTTGCGGTCGACGATCGTGACGAAACCCAACTTGTGAGGCAAGGACTCCAGGATGAGGATGAGACCCCATTAATCGAAGAGGTTGCCGTTGCGAGACACGTACGTTGGTTGTTGCGAACAATCAATACTCGACCTAATTTGCGTCATGATCCCAGGTCCGACTGGGCACCGTCGACATCTTCCAAGGGCAAGAGGCAAAGATTGTCATCGTTTCACTCGTGAGGAATTCGGGAGATTTCGATACTGATAACGCAACGATTGGATTTTTGAAGGTGACGATGGCACTGTGATGTCGCTCGAATGATATTATTGACTTTGAGTTAGTCAGAGAACCGGATCAACGTTGCTCTATCGCGAGCTAAGCACGGTCTCTATATCATGGGAAATGCTTCAAATTTGCGGAAGAATCCCACTTGGTCTACGATCCTCGATGAGATGGAGAAGGAGGGCCAGATCGGCTTCGGTTTCCCTATCGTTTGCGCGCGGCATCCGGAACAAGTTAAGACCATCTCTGAGCCTGGACAACTGGCGAAGATCGCACCTTTGGGTATGGGCGGAAATCGTGTCGTCAACACCTTACTCATACTCCGACAGGTGGCTGCACACTTCCATGCGAGTTCAAGCTTTCCTGTGGACACATTTGCTCATCCTTGGTGAGGAACCTCTCCCCCCGCTACAGTGCACTTCCTCACCTTTCCAACAACCATCCAGTGCCATGCGGACCTTGATAACCACAAGAGTACGCTGTGTTACCAAAAGTGTGCGCGCTTGGCCTGCATACGTCTGCATCCCTGCGTCCGACTCTGTCACGAATCCTGCGGAAACTGCGGGTTCCCAATTTCTAATGTGATCCTACCCTGTGGTCACGTAGAGAAGCAGGTCCCATGGTGAGTTTGGGAGTTTGTCTTCTCTGGTGACATAAATGTAAACTCTCGTCACTCCCAGCCACCAGCTTGAGGATTTGAAGTCCGTCAAGTGTCAGAAAATGGTCTTGAAGAAGCTCCCGTTCTGCGAACATTCGAAACAAGTTGCTTGTTACAAGGACCCAGCCTCTGCCATTTGCACCGAGTTGTGTGACAAACCGACGAGCTGTTGCTCTAAGAAGTGCAAGGGACGATGTGGGGAGTGTCAGAAGTTGAATCTGAACGTCAACAAGATTCGCTCGGGACCGATAAAACGTGTAAACCACACCCAGCACCCTTGCGAACGTGCGTTATATTGTCAACACCTTTGCGGACGTCCGTGCCACCCCAAAGACCAAGGATGCAACGCCGAGTGCAAGCAATCCTGTCGTCAGCGTTGCATTCACCACACGTGCCCCAAACCTTGCTCCGTCACCTGCGCCCCGTGTTTGGATGCGTGTCCGTGGAAGTGCGCCCATCATGAATGTCCAGTGGCCTGTGGATCGGTACGTTGGCTCGACGACTGCTCTGAGATCCATTATCACTGAAATGTATCTTCAGATCTGTGCTCGACTCCCGTGCGATGAACCGTGCACCAAGACACTCGAATGTGGTCATCCATGTCCTTCTGGTGAGTTGTTTAAATTTCTCAGCTTATTCAATCCTGCTGAACCTGGCATGAAGTCTGCGGTGAACCTTGTGCGATCCAGAAATGTGTTGTTTGCATGAGCGATGACGCAAAGACCGACGTCGTCGATCTCATTATGCAGCGAGCCGTTTCTGATATTGACACAACCTCGGACGACGTCAGCGAGAAGTTGATAACCCTCGGGTGTGGACACATCTTCACGGTCGAAACGTTAGACGGACATTGCTCGATGTCCGAGTACTACGAAATTGACCCGATGACTGGTTCTTACCTCGCGATGAAGGCTCCGCCCGTCAAGTACCAGACACCTCCAGCCTGTCCCACCTGCAGAGGTCCCATCACTTCTCCTAGGTACGGTCGTGTCACGAAGCGCGCAAACCTGGATATCCTGGAGCAGAACGTTGCCAGCAATATGTCAAAGCGACTGGAGAAACATGGTCCAGCTCTGGAAGCCATTTCTGCTGGCCTCGAGGCGTCGGAAACTGTGGCCAAGGGGATTGCCAACGGGGACGATTTCGCGTCGGAAGATGATTTCGCTGAGATCTGCGCAAAGCGAAAGGAGTTATTCGGAAAACCCGACGAACCTCTCCCTGTCAACGTGTTGAGAGAACTCAAGGCTCGCCACGGGTTTTCCAAGAAGGAAGCGGACGAGTGGAAGAAGATTGCGAAGGAAATCAACCGGGTCTACGACGCTATCGCCGGTGTTGCATCCGCGCGTTCCGCCCACGTTGGGGCTTACGAGGCGGCCATGACCACTCTGTTCAAGCTCGAGATGGATGCTGTCGCTTTGGATCCCTCCAAAGCTGACGGAAAGACGCAACACGAGGCCGCGTTCGCTGCTGTGAATGCCAAGATCGGACAGCCCCCCCATAAAGCAGATCGGAAATACCACATTGAAGCCTTCTTGCTGTCCATTGAGCTGCGCCTCATGCTCGGTCAGATCGCCTCTGCCCGTGTTGCAGAACTCTCCCTCACTTCCGACGACCCCGATCACCCTCGACACCGAAAGATCTGGACCACCTTCACCGAATTCCTCTACGATTCTTGCATCGAGGATTGTGCGAAGGCAATTTTTCTCGCCCGTTCATGTTCTTCTACCAGGCAAGAGGCTCGGATCAGCATGGTGAACCTCCGTTGCAACTTCGAGAAGGTCCGCTTTGACGCCCTTGAAGAACGCCGCAAGATCCAGGTCTCGAGGAAAAGTGAGGCTGATCAACTGCGCATGAGGGCTAGTTTGGGTACCCTCGTATCGCAACAAAGGGCGGCGGCTCAGCAAGAACTTCTGGAAGCAAGAACGAGGTACCTCCAGAATCGGCCGGTCAATTCGCGGGAAGAGATGAACGAAGAGATTGTCTGGTTCGGGGAGGATTGCAGCTCCAGGGCCGAGAAGATCTTCGCTGCGTATAAGGATCTTCGGGAGCAGGTTCTCAAAGTGGAGGTACTCTACCAATCGGTGTCGTTGCAAGAGAAGCGGGACATCATCAGGGCTCTTGGCTTTGGTATGCTACATGGAGATACCATCCGTGTTCCCACAACTCACGAAACGTGCACAGGTCACGCCGGTCATTTCTACAATTGCGAGAATGGACACACATTCGTCATCACTGAGGTACGCAATGTGTTTTCCAATGCCAGACGTCGCATCAACCTTGTTTTCGCAGTGTGGTGGTGCAATGCAGGCTTCAACATGTCCCGAGTGTCGAGCGCCAATAGGAGGTGGCGATCATCGTCTTCTCGCATCTAACACCCGCGCGGTTGAATTTGAAGAACTTTCCAGGGGTACTGGTGCGGGGGAGAATCCATGGGCTCCAGGGGGGGACTTGGCTAGAATGTTTTGAGCGTTGGCCTTGGTTTATTGAGAGACGTATAGTAGTGTGGACATAGATTATCGAGGGCATGTTGTCATGTTGGGTCTCGGACAACGGTTCCGTATTGACCAATTCTACAACATGGGTGGCGTCGACATTGGAACAGTTTCACATAAACCTAAGTAGCTCCAGATCCCAGACTCGATCTTTCCACCCTGCGTGTGGGCGGCCCTTTCGTACGACGCTCTCCAGACATGTCTCAATGTCCCATTATACCCCAGTATTTCGGCGTCCGGATGACCAATCGCACCGGCTCCCGACATAATGACAGCGGTTCCGACGCCGAACGCCTCGAGCAGGTGGCTTTCCGGGAACCGTCTGTACGCGTCCCTTACTGTGAACGTTGTCTCGTGGATGTGTATGGTTCGAAATCCCAGTTTGAGAGTCCAGAGATGAATCGGGTGAACGGGATCAAAGGAGCGCGATGCACGATTTTCGAGTCACCCCCAGAGTGGTACCATCCAGTGGAGGTGTAACATGTAGCATGACACAAAAGCCCAGACGAGATGACTGCGACAGAATACTCCTTCTACATATGCACCGTTTCTGTCTTCCCGTTTTCCCGCAATGAAAAAGTTCGCGCCTCCAACCTCAGCCCAGAGAATCTGTTGATGGGTCTGACTTCCGATGATCCAACGTCGATTCGAGACACCTTTGGCCTGTAGTAACGTAGCACACAGTCAGCTGGGGATGAACCGAGCGCCCGCCCGGTCGGACACGGAGCGTGAAGGAGCCGCTCGGGAGGGCGGACCTCACGACCGCACTTTGCGGCACTACATGTCCTCCAATGGCGATCATAGACCACACTGACAGTGTATATTGACCATCGAGCTCAACCATAGACAGGAACAACAGTAAAAGGACCAAGAGACAAAAGTCGCCCTCGTGTATAACGGATGTGGTGAGCGGGAGAAAAACTGGCACAGAATGTCGATGACGGAAGGCGGGGTGCCATGATAACTCGGGAACACTGAATAGGGTGTTTGGGCGTGAGGGGGGAGGCGAGGTGCCGGTTGGGGAAGCAGCGTTCCACTCTCCTCCGTTAGACGTCAATACAGACACCTAGGCCCAAGAGATATAGATATAAAGGGCAGCGCCGAAAAGAATGAGACCAAAATCCGATATGAACAAATACGCCAGGACCGATCGGGATCTCCACTTCTTAAGTCTCATGAACTTGACCTCCCGCCCGTCGTCCTTCGGTGTAGCTCGAACATAGCGGTCCACCCACCACCCCGCCAATGTCGAAATGAGTACCACGAACAAGGTAACAGCCAGGTGGACGAAGCGGGTTGCCTGAGTTCTGCCGACGATGTCCGAGATCGGTACCAACGGGTCGGCTCCACCAAATGTCGCGTCCTGTTCCGAGACGTTTGTCGGATCGGCGGGATCCATCCGGAGCCTGAGCGCTGAAATGGTACGGGCGTCCGATATGGCAACGACGACGAAGTAGGAAGCCATCTAACAGGGACAAAAAATATGGTTGAGGAGAATAAAGGGCACAAGAAATATAGACGTGCTTACAATATACCGGGGAATGACCAAGTACCTGTAAATTTTCGACAAGATCGGCGTGTCAACGGCAACTTTTTCGACGGTGTAGACGATCCGAGCATCTGCGACAGGGTTGGTCTTGATCTTCGCGGGTTCCAGGTTTGCGATTTCCTTCTCCAACCTGTAGCAGAACAGAGCCGATTAGGTCCCAAAAGATCGCATCCATAAGACTTGAGGGGAGGCTGACCGAACAAACCACTTCTCTTCATTTCTCCTCAACTCCGCCATCTGAGCAACGATTTCCTTGAGTGCGTCTACGGAACTGGTGGGGATTTAAGTAATGGTCCAAACAAAATGCAAATCCCGTATCAGCATGCCTTTGAACACGGGGTGATGGCCCACTGCCAACGTCGGGATTATCCCTGGTCGAGGACGGAGCTGGGGTTGGGGGAGAGTCGATGAGATCCATGACGGTGTTCGGTCGGGTGCCAACCCAGTGTCTTTTATATATATCCCTCGCATGGTTCAACATTCAACTTTGAGCTTACCCGCCCCGCATCAGGAAAAGTCGTGGCTACTTCTGAGTGCCAAGTTTTTCACGGCGATTCCCCTCGCCAAATTCGGGCGCTTAGGACCGCTTTACTTCCAGAAGTGCGCAGAAGCACACTTCCCGCCGCTGTCCGCCGCTTTCGGTGATCGAAGGTTTCCCTGATGGGCCCCTGAAGGCTTGACCGGCGGAGGGTTCTATGGCCCATCCGATAGCTCCGGCTCGCCCTCCTGAGATAACGAGATTAGAGTTCAATCCGCTGGCCGACAGGAATTTCTCGCTATTCGCAGCCCCTCCTCCACTTCGGCTCGAAGATCTCGTGTGGTTAAGTGGACCAAAACCCTCACGAACTGGTTTCGTGACTAGAACACGGGTAATCCTAGAACCGCTGCATTCTTCAGGGAAAGCGTCGGTCTTAATACTGGTATTGGTGCACACCTGCAGATGACGATCTCAGCATGAATCCAGCTAGGATGTGCGGGGAATCGAAATTCACTCACGCATATATCTTCCTATGGTGGATTCATACGAATAAGTCAGAGGATATCGGAACGATTAACTCGTGTTAACATCACAGGGATAACTCGAAAACACGGATAAAGTAAATCCTGTCAGCACCGGAGCACCGCATGGTTGGCGAGGATGAAGAGGAAATAACCGGTCCCATCCCTTCCAAGTGTGTGAAGCAGACCGAGACTCCCAGTTAGAGATCAACAGGTTCCGCCATGCTTCCAGGAAAAATAGGTTGTCAACTCGAACACCAACGTATCTGGGTATGATGCACGCGTTGGTTCAGTTATCAACAGGTAGGGGTATCACTGGAACGTACCGAATGGGCTAGTGAGGATCGTGTTTTTCACTCCGAGACACTTGTGCCGTGAGATAATGCAGGACCACAGCCCAAAACCGGGGACAGGTTGAATATGGAGGGTTAGATCAGGATAAAGCGAGTCTAATACCACCGTTCAGTAATCCTCTCGAAGCTGGAGCGTACCCAGATTCGTAGCCACCAGAAAAATCTGACATTTACGGCCGAGAGAGAATTGTACAGTCGAAAAAGAGTTCAAGCAAAACACCAACGCCTAGCTGCTTCCCAGATATGGGTGTGCGGGTGATCCTGTCGCACAACGCTCTCTGGATAGGTCCAGAGTCCCATTATACTCTGGTAATTCGGCGTCCGGGTGACCTCCAAGACCGATGGCGCCGGCTCTCGACACAATAACGGCGGTCCTAACACAGAACGCCCCGAGCAGGCGGTTTTACGGGAACCGTCTGGTCCACGGATGTCTATTGATCCACGGATCGTCATTATCCCTAATTGCATCGACCGGATATCCTAGGATATCTAATCACAAGGACAACCTTTGGGCGTCGAACAATAAGTACGTGTAACACAATAGCCGATTCGACCACTTTTTTGTTTTGCTTATTGATACTAGTTCGCGCGCACTGCGAGAAAGGTGCTACGGATGATTCAGTACAAAAAATACCGCTCATAAAACGCCAGAATCATTAACCTTCTCTCGAGATATAATATTGCACGGGACAGGGAGACACATCACAGGGTGTAAAGCAGCGACGAGTGGTGGTACAACCGATACAGAGATAGATACAAGTGATGACGTTCTTGAAGAGGATGAAAAGGGGGGAGGCGTGGGGATAGTTGTGAGATTGAGAAACATAGCAGGGGATGGGAAGAGGCGTTGGTAACTTGCGGAAGGATCTTTCATCTGGACAATTGCTGATGGCCTCTCATCCGGTTCCCTGGACTGGGGATGGAAAATCAATACGCGTCGGAAGTACCACCATTTCCGGGAGCTTACCTTTGTTTATAGCCGCCTCAATCTTTCGGAGGAGATCCTTTGTGTCGTTTACATACCCCGTGGCCCCGAGCTTCTCAAACCCATCGACGGCGCGCAATGCCTCGGATCTCGCCTCTTCGAACCTATCTTGTTTATACCAAACTTCGGCCTGCAGGTCCATTGCGAGAGCCTGGTAATATGCACTATTGCCCGTATGTGATTTGGCGTGTCCAATGTGAACGTTTGCGTCGTCCAACCTGTCTTGGTCGGAAAACAGCCCTGCCAGGTCGTAATGAGTCGAAAATAGCCCATCGTCCCGGCCGAAAGAGGATGCAATTTCGAGGGCTATCTCGTAATGGTGAATGACCTTCTCCGTCTCGCCCTTGGATCCATATATCTTGCCGAGAACGCGGTGACAATCGCAAACGTGAGATTCTTGGCCTTTCTCCGGGAAGAGATTGAGAGCTCGGGATGCGGCTTCTTTCGCGGCGCCGAGTTGTTCGTCCTTATACAACAGCCAAGCAAGCTCGTTCAGACACCATGCTTGTCTCGTTGTGTCACTGAGCCGTTCGGAAATCTTCAACGATTCTTCCGCGCATTGTATTCCTTCCTTATAAAGGCCTAGCAACCGGTTTGCACTGCATAAGTCCCTTAATACTTCAGCAACCCGGTGGTCATCCCCCTGCCCTCTCCAGAGCTCTAAGGTGTGGGTGAGGACCCGCTTGCACTCTGTGTGGTTTCCAATCTCTCCAAACAACCGCGAGAGTCGGAATAAGCATGATGGCTTGCAGGGGTGGTCGTCTGGGAGCTCCTCAACCCTTGGTCCTAGCAGTGTGAGCCGCGGTTTGTGCCAATAGAGGTGGTGTATGAAAGATGAGCAAGTGTCCCAGACATTGCGTGAGTTCGCGTCAATGGTTGTGAAGATGTCGAGCAGATACTCAACATTCACATCCTCCGACACAATCCACCGTGTTTCTCCAAACTTGGGTCCATTAGGGTCAATATAAGTCGGCAATCGATCAAAGTAATGATCCTTGGTCATGCACAGGAGTGGAGATGTCTTTGGATCTTTGGGGCGGAGGTGGTCCCGGAGCGGTGCCAGCATTGTGATGAAGCCTCCACTCTGATACGTCAGAGAAAGGACACAGAACTTGTTGAAGATCTTCTTCCTGCCTGGGATTGTGGGGAACAACCAATCCAGATTCTTCTCATCGACCCCTTGAGGGAAGAAGGCGACAACTCCAAGGAGGTCCCGGGCCTCAGGTCCGAGTTCTCGAAACATTGCGGAGGAGAGTGTGAGCTCAATGGTGGCGGAAAGGCTCTTGTTGTGTTCCGTCTCAAGCATATCCGTCCGGCGCTCGTCCCACTCGCTGACTAACTGACCAGTGTCCCACTTGTTTTGATGCGCAACCGTGGCAAGGAGAGTGATCGACAACGGATGGAACTCGAGTTGCTCCAGGATGTTATTGATCGGATCTGACGATTCGTCATGCTTGTAGATGCGATAGAAGGTGTCACGTGCCGCTTCCATCGTAAGCGTCGGAATCTCGACCCGCTCGCAGTCGGGAGGGACAGTGGAGATCCGGGATGTGATGCAGAGGCAAATGTTGCTGAACTGACTGAGCTCCTCCACCGCATTGTATATCTCTTGCGCGTTTGTTTCCCGAGAGTCGAGTATGGATTCCGCATTGTCGAGAACTATGAACATTTCCTTGGAGGATAGAAATGGTCGTAGAGGGGACAGATCGCTAGGATTTTTGATGCCCGCGCCGATGACATTGGAGAGTCGACGGAGGAAATGAGTGAGCGAGGCGGGGAACTTGTCGCAACGAATAAACCGACGGTCGTCACCAAACCGTCGTTTGATCCGATCGTCGTGGAGGACCGTCAGAGCGATGGATGTCTTGCCGATCCCGCCAGCACCTATCAGGACGGTCGGGGTGAGGTTTTCCACGAAACCGACAATCTTTTCGATCAACCCGTCACGTCCAAAGAAGGCCCTCGGTGGCGGGGGTGGCGATTCCCCGGATGCGCTAGATGTAAACATAAGGCGTTGGATCCTCCAGTAGTCGAGGTCACTGACCTGTTTTGAGTCTAGGTGGTGGTAAGCGTCTATTCGGCAATCCCAGAAAATGTGTCACTTACCGCCCGATTTTGTCCGTCAGTATCCTCACGAATTTTCAACACGTTCTGTTGCATGTCTGCGACTATGGTATTGGTGTTTACGGCTAGCTGAGTCTGAAGAGGGGTGAATTAGCGACGGCCAAACCGGGGCAGATTGCACGTACGTTGAAGACCATAAGGATTCCGTTGAGGTCCGACCTCCAAGAGGCAATCATGTCCTTGTCATTCCTTGCACGAACAAATCGAGAAAATCGATTACGCCCGCTCTGCTTTACGATCTTCCCCCGTATTTCTTCGACGGTCCTGCGATCGAGGGCACGGTGGGTGGAGGGATTCGAGAGGTACATCGCCGGCTCCACTCACAATGTCAATTTATTTATCGCATCGCGCACGGACCGACTGAGGTCATCCAAGCTCTTTCCGCCCATCCCCTGCTCTAGGGCTTTGCAGATATCGGCGCAGAACAATCCAAGATCGACATAATCCAGCTCGTTGTGCATCAAGTCCTGACTACGTGTGAGCTTGGAACATCCCATCGCAGGAGGAGACATACTCGGATCATTGTGAGAAGGATGCCGACGGTTCCAAAAGCAGCCTTAGCTGGTGTAACGTCCGAGACCTCCTTCGCAAGGTTCACGATGTCGATGGCCACGTTCAACGCGGAGAGCGCTCCCTCCCGGTTCTTGGGTTGTTGGGATTCGGTTGTCATTGTCGCAACGCGAGGTGGTCGTGAGGGAGCGGTGTGACGTGTAGACTGTGAGGAAGATCCCGAAGCCCAATAGAGATGGGCGGCCACCCCGTCACGGCACGCCTCGTGCAAACGGAGCCATTTGGTGAGGGGGATTGCATTCGCGACCAAGTTGCAACGCGATCGACTGATCACTCGGAAACTTTGGAGTCCCCCGCCTCTCATCCCGCTGGTTCAATGCTATCTCCGACCCTGCCTTACTCTCGTCTTGGCCTTATTGGTTGCTGTATCAGAGGCGCGGTTTCGAGACGTCCATTCGTCGCGCACTCCCCCCGAGGGAAATGGAACCCCTGACTCGGTTCTCATTCACGCAGCTGAAAGGAGTTGAAGGGACTTTGGCAAAGGACGGGACTGCAATATGCGCGAATCGCAGCCGCCGGCCAAACCAGACTCTTTGCAGATCTCTCAGGCCGAGCGAGAGGTTCACATATGGCACGTGTCCGCTTGTTTTCCCTCGAACGGATCTTCTCCAACCAACAGAGAGGCCAAACACCCCCACGTCAAAATAAATGCTCTCTCTTGCTGTATCGAATGCATTTGCACATCTTCGTCGCGTAAGACGTGGCTCGATAAAGAGTGGTGGTTATAAATGCAGACCCTTGCTCGCGTCCGCAGAGGACTGTACTTGAAGTTGGACGAATCAACGGAAACTCGAGCCAGCTGCACGTCTCCACGGGTGAATTTCGGGGTCTCGTGGACGCACAGATCTTGGACTGCAATATCTACCCGAGGGTCTGGCGTCCAACAAAGAAACCCGACGAAAAAAAAAAAGAAGTGAAGCAATCAACCGTGTCCCTCGACGGGATCCCCGTCCGCCTGCTGACGGGAATTCTCATCATTTCGCGCACCACGCACCTCGAGTTGAATAGTTTCGACCTGATTCGTCTCCTGCTCAGGAGCAATCGCGAACTGGAGAGCGATTGACTTCAGGACCGTCGAAGGGCCCTTCGGCGTCGCAGCTTGCCTGAGGTTCAGCAAGATTCGACAGCAACGATACACTTTGCCGCGGTACGCATCTTCCCATGACAATCATACTAGACCAGGAGCTGAACCACAGGTTGTTGTATGGACAAACCAATACCAATTTACATTTGCGTATGTATGCCACAGACAGGAACAATGGTAAAAGGACGAAGAGACAAGGACACTGTCGTATATAACGGGTGTGGTGGGCGGGAGAAAAACATGGCACGGGGGATGACGGGAGGCGGGAAGTGACTAGTGATAATTCGAGAACACTGAATAGGGTGTCCGGACGTAGGTGCCGATCGCTCGGTCACGGCGCCATCCCGAGAAACACTCTCAAAAATACCTACACAAACGAACTCCAAGTCGGATCACATAACCGCTGTAGATTGCGGCGACTGCGGCGACGGCGACGCACGCGAGGAAAAGGACACAGGTAGAAGTAACCGTAGCCGCTGGTACCGCCGTTGCGATACAGATAGCCAGATCCCAGAGATAGACGGCAATGCCGACGTTGAGAAGAATGAAACCAAACCGCAGCATGCCCAAAGACACCAAGACCAAGCGAGATCTCCACTTCTTAAGTCTCGCGAACTTGGCCCCCCGCTCCTCGTCCCACGGCGTGGCTCGAGCATGGTAGATGATCCACCATTTCCCCAACACCGCGATGGGTATCGTGAACGACATAGTAGCCAGACCGATGAAGAGGGTTGCCTGAACTCTGCCGACGACGTTCGGGGTGGGTGCCAATGAGTCGGCTCCACCAAATGTCGCGTTCTGTTCCGAGGCGTTTGTCAGGTCGGCGAGATATCGATCTATCTGGAGACGGAGCGCTGAGAGGATACGGATGACCCATACGGCAACAGCGACAGAGAAAACCGCCTAACAGCGACAAAGAATGTGGTTGAGGAGAGTAGAGGACATAAGAAATGTAAACACGCTTACAAAAAGCGGGGGGGTGCCTGGGTGCCGGACACGTTCCGAGGCCGTGTCATCGACAACTTTGTCGCAGACGATGCAAGAGTTTGTCGCAGGGTCGATCCTGATCCTCGCGGGTTCCGAATCTGCGTTCTCCAACCTGTAGCAGAAAAGAGCTGATTAGGTCCTAGCGGATTCCGTCGAAGACTTGAGGAAAGGCTGACCGAGCAAGCCACTTCTCGTCTCTCCTCAGCGCTGCCATCTGAGCAATGCATTCCTTGGGTGCATCTGTGGGACTGGTGTGCATTTAAGTAATGGTCTGAGTAAAACAAAAGTCGCTTATCAACATGCCTTTGAATACGAGGCGATGGCCCGCTGCCAACGTCGATGTGATCTCTGGTCGAGGTCGGAGCTGGGGTTGGGAGGGAGTCGATGAGATCCATGGGGGTGTACGGACGGGCGCCAACCCAGTGTCTTATATGTATCCCTCGCATGGTTCAACGAGGTCAACTTGGGTCCAGAATACTTACTCCGAAATCCCCAACGTCTTCCCTGCACGGAAGCGTAGAGCTTCGTGCTCATTGCGGCAACCGCCCTTACTAGAATGGGGGAACCACCACCGGGGGTTGGGCCTGAGTCGGTGGGGTTCCTACAGCGCCGGACACCAGCTGCACGCCCCACCAGTGGGTTCGGGGCAGTTCCAGGGCACCTTGGGTCAATCGAGAAAAAAATACTCGGCCGTGATTTTACGAGCAAGTTGAAACCGACCGCCAACGCCGGGAGCGCTTCGATGCGCTTTTATGAGCGCTCCCCTTTGTTCCAGGCACGACCGATTTAGAGGGAGCTGGCGTGGGATTTCCCCGATGCTTGCCGCCGCTCATAGTCGCAAGTCCATTCGTAGTTCATCGTGTCTTCTGCCTCGAGGCACATCGTACTACATCTGGAATAGCTGGTTGACAAGTTTTGCAGGCTACGGGTCGTGTTCCCAACTTTTTTATCACCGTGGTCGTCGAGGGTGTTGTTTCGGCGGGAGTAAGGCACATGACAGCACGTGCCACTTGGCCAGGTGTGATGCGTGACCTCGCGTGACGACTCAGACGACACGCTTCCTCTATGTTTTCCAGAACGTTAGCTTCGCAGTCCTTGCGGCGTTCCTTGCTCGCATCCAGGACATTCACCCCAACTCGACGGCTCCCACAGTATGTTCGCCTGAACTCATCGACGGCCAACCAGCCGGGTTCGAAGGAGAAACTTGGGCCGGGTAGTCGTGAAGAAGCATCGCTGGATCCATGGGTGCCGCCCGTCCTGACTTATGACCAAGTGAAACCAAAGACCGAGCAGCCCTCCCCTGTGCGTCCATCCCCCTCGGCGTTTGCCATCCTAGCCATGTGAGACTCACTGCAAATCAGGATTCGTATTTGATCGATGTACGGGAGCCCGACGAGGTTATTCAGGGCTCCATCCCCTCATCCGTCAACATTCCACTCTCTGTGCTTCCCGCTTCACTTTATATGAAGGCGGAAGACTTTGAGAAAAATTTTGGCTTTAAGAAACCGATGAGGGACCAGGAGATCGTCTTTTATTGCAGGAGTGGTGTGCGAGCCGCCACTGCCGGAGATATTGCGAAGAAAAATGCTTATGAAAAGTTAGTCTGTCAGGATCCACGTCCCCGTGATCTCCTAACGCTCAACCATGTCAGAGTGTACAACTACAAAGGGTCTTGGTTAGAATGGGTTCAAAAAGAAGGTCATAAAGCGGGAACGTCGTAGAATATTCACCTCAGTCGGACCATGACAATGACGCGCGCGACTAGGACTCATAGACTCGTGACGACTCCAGTACCATGAAACTTTATCGTTGAGTAAACAAGATCATCGTGCCTGGCTTCTTCCTCCAGCTGATGATGGCTCTGGTTATCGAACATCTCAAGTCATGTCAGCGAGCGCCGCGGGCGTCGCGTCCCTTGATCGGCACAATTCAGATTGTTCGCCCAAACCGTTCTGCTATTTCCAATTGGCTGTTCCCCATGTCCTGGCCTGTTTTCATGTTTCTGACACCAGAAATAGCCGCCCTCAAAGTCGTGTGCGCCAACTCACCGCATCCCATCAGTCTCAGCCCTTGCCTGGTGTTCTCGGGGTGTTGGCTGATATAATGGGATGGAGGCGATCGTTTCGTTCTTTCCCTCATCCTCTTCCTCCCTCACCCCCTCCCCCGCCTCTGCCCCCCTTTACACGACTACGGAGGCATAGATGAGGTACACTGTATTGACAACACTCCTTTTGGGCGCTGTCCTCCAGGTCGCCGCTCAGGTTTCGGACCCTGCACAGGTTGCTGCCATCATACCCCAGTTGGAGGACGCACCAACCTCCGCCGCTCGCTTCAATCTACTCAGTGGACGTGATGTGCGTTCCTGGTAATCACTGATCATGGAAATGACACTGACCTACTATCCTCCCTAGTTCGTCTTTGACTTCAATACTGGGGTAGGCGTCGCCAAGGGAGCCGGCGGAAATATCACGGTGGCGAACCTCGCAGACTTCCCTTTCCTTGTCGGTCAGGATGTCTCTCGCTGTCGGAAACATGGCGTATGTTTCGCTGCTCCCTTATCTGTCCCCCATCGATCTAATCCATCTTTCACGTAAACAGACCTTGCGGATTGTCCACGCCTCACTATCACCCCCGTGCCACCGAATTCCTCTTCATGCTATCCGGATCGAACCTTAAAGTTGGTTTCATCCAAGAAAACGGCGCCCGGTTCGTCTCCAACGTCCTCAACCCTGGCCAGGGAGCCATCTTCCCTCAAGGTTCCACCCACTTCCAAGCGAACCTCGACTGCGACCCCGTCACCTTTGTGGCTGGTCTGAACAGTGGTGACCCTGGTACTGGTACTATTGCCCAGAGGTGTAAGTGGTCAGCAATCCAGATCCATTTATCGATCGATTAATCTTCCTCCTCACGCAGTCTTTGGACTTCCATCTGACGTCGCCGATGCCACACTTGGTGATATCGGAATTGACAACGTTGTCCGAATCGCCCAATCGGTGAGCGCCATTCCTCCCCATCAAAGCTAATCTCCCGTGACTAATAGATGCGCCATCCCAATACAGATACCAGATACCTTCGCTCTCGGTGTCCAGAGCTGCCTCGACAAGTGCAAGATCCAGCGTGGTGATCAGCCGAAGAACCAGCAGCAGCCCCGCGTTGAGGGCAACCAGTTCCCCTCTGGTAACGGAACCAGCAACAACAGTACAGATCATCACCAAAAGAGATCCGAGGTTGCTGAGGATCGCACCTCCCCCATCCTCTCCCCCGTCTTCCCCACCGAATCTCAAGCCCTCAGGGAACTCATCTTCTCCCTCAGGCTTATTCTTTGTGTGTTGTTTTCCGGATACGTCCTCGTTTGGGTCTACTTCGTCCTCCCTGCTTGGAGGAATCACAGACTCCAGGCCGAGCTCCAGGCTCAGCGCGCTGGTGTCCCTCCTTCCTTTGGGGACGTCAAGTCGTGATCGCTACGTGTTCGAGATATGTTTCTTTTCCTTCCTCTGTTTCGCGGAAAATCTGTACGACTCTTACGCTTACTCTCAGCCATTCCGTGTACCTTGTATCATAATCTATTGTATCGAAAACATCTTATCATCAACCGAGGGGTTGAGCGTCAATATAGGGCGCTTCTATTTGCTCGTCTGGTGCTTCTGGTTCATTGGTAGGGTCACCTCATCGATCCTAATCCAATCGATCAAAGACTCTTTTGCCTCAGATTCGGTTCCTGATATTGTGCCGTTCCATTCAGCCACCATTGTTCTTTTGCTCTTTTTCTGAATGGGGTTTCTCCTCGTTTCACGCGTCATCGCCACTTGTGGGAAAGGAGCTGACTCAACTCTTTGACCGTCGTATGATCCCAAAGGCTTTCAAATGGCTTATCTCTTTCTTGCCCTTTGTGCTTTTATCTGGGTCGTGCACAATGGGGATCGTGAATCGTTTGTTTGCCGTGCTATTCTGGGCCCTGAAAGATCCAACGCGATTGATCGTTCTAGTACCTGGGTGGGAGTGGCCTCGTCAAAGAACCTCCGGGGCGGATAACTCTTTACTCTGGGTTTATAAGTCGGCTCGAAACCCCAATTTCTGAACCAGGCTCCTCATCCTATCCTCCTCCTCTCAGCGATGTCGCATTCCAGTGACCCACCGTCTCGCGGATTTTGCTTCCTTTGTTGTACTCATCGTATCCCTGAGCACCCCCGCCGTCGCTCTCGCGACGAGCTTTTCCCTGGGTCGTCTGCCCGGCTGTAGACCTCTCCCCTCCATTCGAGGCTCCGTCGGGATTCGTTGCCAGCAAAAGGTTTGTTTTTTCCTCGAATATATTTTCACCCTGTTGTTGAGCCTGCTATCCATTACTTAGCCCTACCGATCTCCCTACCCCTCCTCACATCGCAATGTCCCACTTTTCATGCGATGTTTGGTTTCTCGAGAGCTTCGATTCGTGTAACGCGACCGTCTGGGTGAGTTTCAATTCACTGGTCAGGTTTTTCTATGATGTTTCTTGAATACTTACAACGACC
>Ga0307517_10003214_pt1 | contig 25648 bp, 24 predicted proteins | sample 23_EM_MG_FD_194515 | JGI IMG/M metagenome (GOLD analysis project Ga0307517, IMG submission 194515) | Populus trichocarpa ectomycorrhiza microbial communities from riparian zone in the Pacific Northwest, United States - 23_EM | ecosystem: Host-associated > Plants > Roots > Unclassified | place... | reverse complement strand
AGGTAGCTTTCCCCACGGTCGGTTCGACCCAAGTTAGCGTGCGTCCCCGGACAAGATTATGGCTCGCACGGTAAAGCGGCGCCGGGCAAGCGTGGCCGTGCGCATTGGCCGATCTGTTTTGGTGATCTAGATCTTTGCTTTGTCGCGCTTTCTGACGCCGAACCGGCGGCCATTTCGGCGGAAAGCGCTCTAGTCGAAAAGTTTCGACACGCTCTCTTCGTTGGCGATGCGGCGGATCGCTTCGCCGATCAACCGGTCGCAGGAGACGTAGCGGATCTTGCCGCCGTCCATGGCGCGCTCGGGGGGCGAGATGGAGTCGGTCATCACCAGCTCCTTGAGGATCGACGAATTCACCCGCTCGACCGCCGCGCCGGAGAGCACGCCGTGGGTGACATAGGCCGAGACCTCGGAGGCGCCGTTGTCCACCAGCGCCTGGGCGGCGTTGGTGAGCGTGCCGCCGCCGTCGATCATGTCGTCGAACAGGATGCAGCGGCGGCCGGAGACGTCGCCGATGATGTTGGCCACCTCGCTCTTGCCGGGCCCCGAGCGGCGCTTGTCGACGATGGAAAGCTCGGCGTTGAGGCGGGTGGCGACGGCCAGGGCGCGGACCACGCCGCCCACGTCGGGGGAGACGATCATCAGCTCGCTGGTCTTGGTGTGATGCGACTTGATGTCCGCCGCCAGGATCGGCGCGGAGAGCAGGTTGTCGGTGGGGATGTCGAAGAAGCCCTGGATCTGGCCGGAGTGCAGATCCATGGTCAGCACCCGGTCGGCGCCCGAGCGGGTGATCAGGTTGGCCACCAGTTTGGCCGAGATTGGCGTGCGGCCGCCGGTCTTCCGGTCCTGCCGGGCGTAGCCGAAGTAGGGCATCACCGCGGTGATCCGCCGGGCCGAGGCGCGTTTCAGCGCGTCGATGCAGATCAGCAGCTCCATCAGGTTGTCGTTGGCCGGGTAGCTGGTGGACTGGATCACGAAGACGTCCTCGCCGCGGACGTTCTCGTCGATGGTCACCCAGACCTCGTTGTCGGCGAAGCGCTTCACCTGGGCCTTGGTCAGCGGCAGGTCGAGGTGCGCGGCCACGGCTTCCGCCAGCGTACGATTGGAGTTGCCGGCCAGCAGCTTCATCGGAGACCCTATAGAGGTGTGCGCTATGGGCGGGCCTTGTAGCAGGGGAAGGCGGCGAGTCTATCCCCGCATCCGCGCATCCGTCCCCTAAAGAGAAGGGATGAGCGCGATCGCGCTCAACAGGCGCCCGTAATCCGGTTCGCCCTGCTTGAGGGCGCGGCGGTTGGAGAAGAACAGCTCCGGCTCGGCGCAGGTGTCGCGGCCGATCCATTCGCAGGTCTCGACGCCCGCGGCCTTCAGGCGGCCCAGCACGAAGGCCGGCAGGTCGAACAGGCGCTTTTCGACGCTGGCGCCGGGCATGAAGAAGCGGGCGTAGTTCGGGTTGGCCTGGGTGAAGCGCTCGAGGAACTCGACGCCGACCTCATAGGACGCCGGGCCGATGCAGGGGCCGACGACGGCGCGCAGGCGGTTGCGGTCGGCGCCCAGGCCGACCATGCGGGCCACCGCGGCCTCGACGACGCCGGTGAGCGCGCCCTTCCAGCCGGCGTGGGCGGCGGCGACCACGCGGGCCTGCGGGTCGCAGATCAGCACCGGGGCGCAATCGGCGGCGAGCGCGCCGCAGACCACGCCCGACGCAGCGCTGACCACCGCGTCGGCCTGCGGCGGGCCGGCAGGCCAGGGGCCGTCGGCGACCAGGGCGGTGGCGGAATGGACCTGGTAGGCGGTGACGACCTCATCAGCGCCGAAGTGGGCGGCGCAGCGGCGGCGGTTCTCGCGGACGGCCTCAGGGTCGTCGTCGGAGCCCAGGCCGACGTTCAGGCTGGCGTAGAGGCCCGTCGACACCCCGCCCTGGCGGGTGAAGAAGGCGTGGCGGACGCCGGCTACCTTCAGCAGGGGCGAGGTCAGGACCGGAACGCTCACGCCAGGTCCTCGAAGGCGGGTGGCGGCTCGCCGGGCGGGAAGATGGCGCAGGCCTTGAAGAGCTCGCCCATCTCGTCGCCGCCGATCAGGCGGTGGAGCTGGCGGCCGATGGTCCCCGAGCGCTCGGGGCGGGCGCGGACCAGGGCCTCGGCCCGTTCGCCGATGCCCAGGCGGGCGAGAAGGTCGGTCTGGCTGAGGATGGCGGCCTCGGCGCCCTCGGCGCGGGCGGCGTCCATCACCGCGGGGAAGTCGACGTGGATGGTCAGGTCGGCCTCGCCGGGGCGGGCCAGGGGGTCGACCTTCTCGTGGCGGCGCAGGGCCTGCAGGGTGTCGCCGAAGCCCGGCCGGGCGCGACCGTAGTCGATGAGCAGCGCCGCGCCGCCGTCGTCGGCGATCCGGCGGCCGAGCTCGGAGCCCAGCGCGGCCTGGCCGGCGGACTGCTCATAGACCTGGCCCTGCGCGGCCTCCGGCAGCAGGCTGCCCATCGGCGTATTGGCGAGGCCGAAGGTCAATGCGCCGTGGCGGTCCAGGCCCACCACCTGCTCGGCCCAACCGGCGGCGGTGCGCACGAACTGGCGGGCGGGGAGGCAGTCCAGGAGCTCGTTGGCGATCAGGATCAGCGGCGCGCCCGCAGGCACCTCGGCCAGGCTGGCCGCCCATTGCGGCGCCTCGCCCAGGCGGTCGCGCTGCAGGGCCTTCAGGGGCTCGGAGACCTCGACCAGCCACAGGTCCGCGGCGTCGAGGAAGCCGGGCGCGTGGCGCACCGCGCGCAGCACGTCGCTCATCAACGTGCCGTCGCCGGGACCCATCTCCACCAGGCGGAAGCGCTCCGGGCGGCCCATCAGCTCCCAGGTCGAGGCGGCCCAGACGCCCAGCAGCTCGCCGAACATCTGGCTGACCAGGGGCGCGGTGATGAAATCGCCGTCCAGGCCCAGCGCCGGCCGGGTGGCGTAGTAGCCGAAGTCCGGATCGTGCAGGCAGGCGGTCATGTAGCGCGCGACGCTGATCGGGCCGCCGGCGGCGATCTCGGCGGTCAGGCGCTCAAGCAGGCTCATCGGCTCCCGCAGCAGGGGCCGGCGGCAGATGCGCTTCCTCCAGGGGCAGCGCCGGCGGCAGCGGCTCGCGCATCCCGCGCCAGATCAGGAAGGCGCCGGCCAGCACCATGGGCGCCGACAGCATCATCCCCATGGTCAGGCCGAGCGGGAAGTCGGGCATGTAGCTGTCCGGCGCGCGGACGTTCTCCAGCGCGATGCGGATCAGGCCGTAGCCCACGAGGAAGATCCCCAGCACGACGCCGCGACGGTTGAGCAGCTTCTTGCCATGGGTCGCCCAGCGCAGCGCCAGGAAGAGCACGATGCCTTCGAGGGCGGCCTCATAGAGCTGGCTCGGATGGCGCGGCAGTGGGCCGCCGTCGGGGAAGACCATGCCCCAGGGGACGGTGGTCGGCCGGCCCCAGAGCTCGCCGTTGATGAAGTTGGCGATCCGCACGAAGAAGCCGCCGATCGGCTCGGCCGCGACGATGATGTCCCCCAGCCGCAGGGGATCGATCCTGTTGTGGCGCGCGAAGGCGAAGCCCGCGACCAGCACGCCGATGGCGCCGCCGTGGAAGCTCATCCCGCCGTGCCAGACCTTGAGGATCTCCAGCGGGTCCTTCCAGATCAGCTCCGGCGTGTAGAAGACCACGTGCCCCAGCCGGCCACCGACGATCACGCCGGCGGTCAGCCACAGGATCAGGTCGTCGATCTTCTCGGCGTCGGCGGGCGGCGGGCGATGGGTCCAGAGCTGCGAGTTCCGCACGATCCCGACCGCGTACCGCCAACCCAGCAGCAGGGTCGCGATATAGGCCAGCGCATACCAGCGGATCGCGAACGGCCCGATGTGGACGAGGACGGGGTCGATATGTGGAAAGGGCACGAGTAGCGGCTCCGGCGTTCTGGAAGGACGCTTTAGAGGAGAACCCCCTCGCTTTCATCCCTTCAGGGGCCATATAGAACTGTTGGTGGCCCAAAGCCCGCCGTTCAGAGCCGAAGATGCAGACGCAGAACCCTTTTCTCGACGAGATGGCCAAGCTGACCACCGCCGCCATGGGCCTGGCCCAGGCCGCGGGCGAGGAGGCGAAGGCCGCCTTCCGCGCCCAGACCGACCGCATGGTAGCCGAGCTCGACCTGATCCGCCGCGAGGATTTCGACGCGCTCAAGGCCGAAGTCGCGGCTTTGCGGGCCGAAGTCGAGGTGCTGCGCGGCGCCAAGAAGGCCGCAAAGGCCTCCGACAAGGGCGCATCAGCCTGAATAAGCCACCGAACACGCGAATTTGGCTCGTCCGTCACAAGAAGCGGGTGACGCTGGCGGCGCGAACCAGATTAATTTCAATGTCGCAGGCGATTCGGGGGCGATCGTTCGCCCCCAGCCCGCTGCGAAAGGGGTCTCATGGACACCACCCAGTCTGACGACACCGTCCTGCTCGGAAACGATCCGCTGGACGTCGTCGAACATGTGCTCGCGGCAGAGAATCTGCCGTTCGACCGCACCGAAGACGGTGACCTCGCCTTCTCCCTGGCCGGGGACTGGAAGGACTACGAGCTGTGGTTCGCCTGGCGGCCCGAGGGCGACTGCCTGCAACTCTGCCTCTCCATGGACCTAACGGTGACCAAGGACCAGCGCGAGGCCGCCCAAGAGTTGATCGCGGCGCTGAACCCCAGGGTCTGGCTCGGCCACTTCGAGCTCTGGGAAGACGGCGAGATCATCTTCCGCCACGGCATGGCGCTGATGACCGGCGACCAGCCGAGCCTGGCCCAGGCCGCCGCCATGATCGACGTGGCCGTGGAAGCCGGCGACCGGTTCTACCCGGCCTTCGATTTCCTGGTGCAGGGCTCCAAGTCGCCGAAGGAGGCGATCGCGGCCTGCATGTTCGAGACCGTCGGCGAGGCCTAATACTTCGACCCTCAATTCTGGCTCGTCATCCCCCGGGCTTGTCCGGGGGATCCATAAGCACCGAAGCGTCCAGGTAGATCCCGGAGGCGGAGATCATGGGTGGCCCGGACAAGCCGGGCCATGACGATCAAAAGGGGGAGGGTTGGGATGACTAGCTGGGCGTAGGCCGCTACACCACGCCCCATGATCACACCCATTCTGATGCTGGGCGCCGGGCGCATGGGCGGCGCCATCCTCGATGGCTGGCGCAAGACGGCCGCGTTCGCCCCTGAGGACCTGATCATCGTCGATCCGCGCCCCGGCGAGGCGGCGGTGGAGGCGGCGGAGGTCGGGGTTGCGCTGAACCCGCCGGATGCGGACCTGGCCCGCGCCAAGACGGTGCTGCTCTGCGTCAAGCCGCAGTCCTGGAGCGAGGCCGCCGCCCGCTATGCGCCGCTGCTGGCCGCCGACGCGGTGATCCTCTCGATTGCGGCGGGCGTGAAGTCGCAGGACATCTCCCATGCCTTCGGCGGCCGCCCGGTGGGGCGCGTCATGCCGACAACCGCGGCGGCCATCGCCCAGGGGACCGCCAGCCTCTACGCCGACGACCCCGAAGCCCTCGCCCGGGCGCATGCGCTCTTCGAGCCGCTGGGCGACGTGGTCGACCTCGCCGACGAGGGCCAGATGCATGCGGCGACCGCGGTGTCGGGCTCGGGCCCGGCCTATCTCTTCGCCTTCCTGGAGGCCCTGGAAGCGGCCGGCGCCGCGGCCGGCCTGCCGCAGAAGGAAGCCAGCAAGCTCGCCCGCTCGACCCTGATCGGCGCCGCCTGCCTGCTCGCCGAGAGCGGCGCCGACCCGGTGGAGCTGCGCCGCCAGGTGACCTCGCCGGGCGGCACCACCGAGGCCGCGCTCAACGTCCTCCTGGGCGAGAACGGCCTGCCGCCCCTGATGCGCGAAGCGGTCGCCAAGGCGATGCGGCGGTCGAAGGAGCTGGGCGGCTAGATCGCGCCGATGGCTGTCGCCGGCGGCGGCCAACGCGGCGCCCCAGTCAGTGGTTGTGTCGCGGTGTGTCCGCCGGCCAGGCCCCTGTACTTGATCGCCATTTCGATGACCGCCCCGCTGTCGAGCGGGCCCACGGTGGTCGGCTGTCCGCGTCAGAAGGCAAACGGCAGGTTGTGGCGCACCTGCTGCGACTCGATGAGCCACTGGCCGTCCACGCGGACCAGATTGTACGTGTAGTAGCCGGACTCGATCGGCGTGATCGTGCCCATCGCCCCCGCCGCGCCCGCCGGCCAGCCGCTCGCCGGCTTTGCGTCACCGAGGATCGTGAAGACCATGAACTGGGCGTCGACCGCCGCGCGGTCTCCGTCGATGTCAATCAAGAGGCCGTCGGTGGCGTTATGGCTCCACCCGCGCGGCGGGTGGGGCTTCATCATATGTGCGACCGCCTGGGCGATCGCCTCGCGCCCGGTGATCTCGCCGATCAGCTCCGGCTCCCCGTCGGGATTGTTATTGGAGAAAATCGTCACCCGGGCGTCCGGCGTGTAGAGCGCCGCCATGGCGTCCCCGTCGCGCCGATCGTGGGCCCGGACGTAGTGGGCGAGAACCTGTTGCACAGCCAGTTCGTCGGACATCGGAGTCTCCATTCTTTAATCGTACTTATATCAGATACATATTATCAACTTGATATGCAATAGTCATGGATGCATATAGGGGATCCTATCCGAGAGGCTCCCGGGGGGAGCGCCGCGCCATGATCGATGTCCGGTTTCCGACAGGGCTCCAGCTGATGCTCAACCTGGCGTTCGCCCACGCCGAGGGCGTCGCGCAGCTGAGCTCCACGCAACTGGCCGGCGCGCTGGGGACAAACCCCAGCCTGGTCCGCAAACTGCTCTGTCCCCTGGCCGACGCCGGGCTCGTCCGCTCGAGCCTTGGCCGTGACGGCGGCATCCGTCTCGGCCGCCCGGCGGACGCGATCACCTTGCGGGAGGTCTACAGCGCCGTGCTCGGCGAGAAGCGCCTCTGGACGCCGCGCACGGTTCCCCACCAGTGTCTGGTGAGCTCCAACGTCGAGCGCTATTTCGTCGACCTGGCCGCGAAGGCGGATGACGCCGTCCTGCGGACGCTTGAACACAAGACCCTGGCCGACAGCCTCTCCGAGCTGCGGGTCCTGGACGCCGCCCGATAGCCGCCCTCAGTGCGTCGGCGGCCAGGTCGCCAGGGCGCCGCAGAAAGGTCGCGCGGCGGCCCGAGCTATCGGGGGCGACGGGGGGCGAGCCTGGCCGTGCTCTGGCTCAGGTCCTTTTCGTCGACGAACAGGTCGGGGTTGAGCTCGGACCCCGGGCTGAATTCATAGGCGCTGAAGTCACTTACGCCCTGATCGCGCAGAACCTGCTCGTCGAGGACGAATTGGCCCGAGAATTCCCGGGACGATTTCGTGAGGATGGCATGGGCGGCGTCAGCCATGATCTGCGCGGATCTGCTGTGGGCCAGGCCCTCGTCGCCTCGGGTATGGCGGATCGCCGATGTCGCGATCGTGGTCAGCGGCCAGAGGCAATTGCAGGCGACTCCGGCCGCGCGGAATTCCTCGGCCATGCCGAGCATCAGCATCGACATGCCGAACTTGGAGGTCGTGTAGGCGGGGTAGGCGCCAAACCACTCCGGCCGCAGGTTCAGCGGAGGCGACAGCGTCAGGATGTGAGGATTGTTTGAGCGCAGGAGGTGCGGCAGGCACGCCCGGCTCACGAGGTAGGCGCCGCGAACATTGATGTTGTGCATCAGGTCGAAGCGTTTGGCGTCGGTCTCCAGCGTCCCGGTCAGGCTGATCGCGCTGGCGTTGTTGATGCAGGCGTCGATGCCGCCAAACCTCTCCACCGTCGCGTTCACGGCCGCCTCGATCGCATCCTCATTTCGGACATCGACCACGAGGGGCAAGGCGTGACCCCCTGCCGCCTCGATCTCCGCCGCAGCGGTGTGGATGGTGCCCGCCAGCTTGGGGTGCGGTTCGGCGGTCTTGGCCGCGATGGCGATGTTGGCGCCGTCGCGTGCGGCGCGCAGCGCGATCGACAGGCCGATGCCCCGGCTGGCGCCGGTGATGAAGAGGGTTCGTCCGGAAAGAGTCATCTTGGTGTCCAGTGACGGCCTGAGTCGCGCCCGGGGCGTGCGTTAGCGGCGGCCCTATGCCTGCGCCGCCGCTTTGAGGGTCTCACGGGCGATGATCAGCTGCTGAATCTGACTCGACCCCTCGTAGATCCTGAAGATCCGAACGTCACGGTAGAGCCGTTCGATCCCATGGTCCGCCACATAGCCCGCGCCGCCGTGGATCTGCACCGCCCTGTCCGCGACACGCCCCACGGCTTCGGAGGCGAAATATTTCGCGGCCGACGCTTCCAGGGTGACGGTCTCGCCGCGATCGCGCTTTCGCGCGCCCTCCAGGACCAGGGCCCGGGCGGCCATGGTCTCCGTCTGGCTGTCGGCGATCATCGCCTGGATCAGCTGGAAACCTGAGATCGGCTGACCGAACTGCCGCCGTTCCAGGGCGTATGCGGCGCTATCGGCGATCAGGCGTTCGGACGCACCCACGCAAAGGGCCGCGATGTGCAGGCGCCCCTTGTCCAGAACCGTCATCGCGACCTTGAAGCCTTCGCCTTCCTTTCCCAGAAGCGCGTCCGCTGGCACGCGGACGTCCTCGAAGATCACATCGTGAATCTGAGCGCCCTGCTGACCCATCTTCTTCTCAGGCGGCCCGACCGAGAGACCCGGCGAGGTGGCGGGAACAAGGAATGCGCTCACGCCGGCGGCCCCGGGAATTTTCGGATCGGTCCGGGCCATGACGGTAAAGAGTCCGGCCTTGCCCGCGTTGGTGATGAATCGCTTTGTCCCGTTGAGGATGTAGCCGTCGCCGTCGCGGCGGGCCTGGGTGCGAACCGCGGCGCTGTCGGAGCCGGCTTCGGGCTCGGTCAAGGCGAACGAGGTGATGAGCTCCCCGCTGGCGATCGTGGGCAGGTAGCGGGCCTTCTGCGCCTCCGTGCCAAACATCACGAGCCCTTGGCTCCCGATGCCGACATTGGTCCCGAACTCCGATCGGAAGGCCGGGCTGGTCCGACCCATCTCCATGATCGCCAGGCATTCGTCTTCCATCGACAGATCCAGCCCGCCGTAGGCCTCCGGAATGGAAAGGCCATAGAGACCAAGGCCGCGCATCTCGGCCAGGACGTCCTCGGGGACGGCGTCTTCGGCTGACACCTGCGCCTCGAGAGGTCGCAGCCTTTCTTTGACGAACCGTCGAACCGCTTGAAGCAGCTGTTCGCGCGTCTCGATATCAAGCGCCATTTTCTTCCCCCTGATCACAGCCTCTTCCTGGCATTTTCTGCCAAGAGGGCGCCTCTATTGCTGTTTGAGGCGCGCTCACCATCCCGAAAGCGCGGCGACGCGGGCGCGATGTTCCTCCACGCCGCCCCAGGTCACACGATCGAACATCGCGCGCTTGAGATAGAGATGCAGCGGATATTCCCAGGTGTAGCCAATGCCGCCGTGCGCCTCCACGCTCGCGCGCGCCGACCTCACCGCCACGTCTGGCACGTGAGCCTTCGCCAGCGCCGTGGAATGCCCGACATCCCCGGGAATGGCGTCCCAGGCGTGGGCGGCGTACCAGACGAGAAACCGTGCGGGCTGTATCTCCACAGCGATGTTGGCAAGCTGATGCTTCAGGCCCTGGAAGGATCCGATGGGACGGTCGAACTGGGTTCGGGTCTTGGCATACTCGACGCTGAGGTCGAACGCGCGCTGACCTGCGCCGTAGGCATCCGCCGCCAGAAGGACGAGATGGGCGTCGCGCAACTGGCCGACCAGCCCGTCCGATCCCGCGAGCGGTTCGAGCGCGCCAGGGGGTATCGACACGTTCGCAACCGGCCGGGTCATATCGAGGGGCGGACGTGGATCGTTCACCTGAACTCCGTCGCGACTGGCGAGCGCCAGCTGTGGCCCCGACAGGCCCACCACGAAGACGTGGGCGTCCAGGGCGCCCTCGACGTTGAGTCGCAGCACCGGAGCGTCCTCGATAGGGCCTGTCCACAGGTCTGGCGACCAGCCGCCCGTGTCTTGCACCGCGAATGCGGCCCGGAGCGAGCCGTCCATCAACCCCGGCAGCCACTGCGCCTTCTGACGCTCATCGCCCAGCTTGGAGATGACCCAGGCGGCCAGCGCATTGCGCACGATACTGCTTGGCGCCGCATGACGCCCCAGCTCCTCCGCCACGGCCACGAGGGTGAGGAGACCCAGATCGAGGCCGCCGTTGGCCTCGTCCACCAGAATGCCTGCCAGGCCCATGTCGAAGAGGGCGCTGTCGATCCGGCCGCGCAGCCCGTCCATCTCCACCGCATCGAACTGTACCATGCGGGAGGGTTCTACAGCGCCGGCGAGCAGCTCCGCCAAGCCGTTCTGAAGCATCTTCTGTTCGGCAGAAAGATCAAAATCCACGTCAGACGCCCTGTTCTCGAGGCAGGTCGAGCCCGCGTTCGGAAATGATGTTGCGCTGGATGTTCGAGGTGCCGCCGGCGATCGCCAGGGCCAGAGAGCCAAAGATCTGGTTCAGCCACAGCTCCGGATGGTTGGACGCCGGCCCGCCCTCTTCGGGGGGCATATGCAGCGCGCCCTCGCCCAGGAGGTCTTCGGCGACGTTCGCGATGTTCTTTCCGATCTCGGTGCCGCTCAGCTTGTTGAGGCGGAGCAGAACGTCCAGAGGCTCCCCCGCAGCCTCCTTCGTGAGCTGATGGTACGAGGAGTAGATGTGGGACTTGACGGCGCCTTCGATCGTCGCGAGCCGGGAGCGGATCAGCGGATCCTCGATCGCGGGCCGGCCGTTGCGCACCGTCGTTCGCGCCAGCCTGACCAGGGAGTCGAACAGGGCTTGGGTTCTCGCCGAACCGCCAACCATGTTGCGCTCGTGTTTGAGCGTGCTCTTGGAGACCTGCCAGCCCTGTCCCCGCTCTCCGACGATCCAATCTGCGGGCGTGGTCGCGCCGTCGAAGAACACCTCGCAAAACTCGCTTTGCCCGCTGATCTGCCGAATGCGCCGGATCGTGATCCCCGGCTGTTTCATGCTCAGCAAGATGTAGGAGATGCCTGCATGCTTCGGCGCGTCCGGTTCTGTTTTCAGGAGGGCGAACATGTGCGTGGATTGATAGGCGAGGGTCGTCCATATCTTGTGGCCGTGGATCACCCACTGCCCATCAATCAATTCGGCCTTGGAGCGGATCGAGGCCAGGTCGCTCCCGGCTCCGGGCTCGGAATAGCCCTGGCACCAAGTGATTTCGCCTCGAACCGTCGGCGCGATGAACTGTTCCCTTTGCCAGTCAGCGCCACAGTCCAGTAGCGTCGGCACGAGTAGCGCGACGCCGTTGCCGAGCACCTCCATCGGAGCCCGCGCCTTTGCAAAGCTGCGACGGATGATCTCTGCCTTGTTGACATCCGGCGCCTGCTCGGACCCGCCGTATCGGCGCGGAACATTTCGATAGAGATAGCCCCGCTCCGTCGCCGCCAGTCGCAGCTGCGATGTGGCGGCCGCGCGTTCGTCTCGGCTGGCGCCCTTGGGTGGCGGCCAATGCTGGGCGAGGAACGCCTCCACCTCCGCCTGAAACTGTTGATAGGACGCGTCGAAATTGAGGTCCACAATCACCTCCGGATTGGTTATAGAATAACTTCTATGCGCAAGCGGGTGGGGGGTCAAATGATCCCGCCGCGAGCTGCCGGGCCTGCTGCGTTCTGGCTCGGCGGCCGCTTTTATGAGTGGCGGCCGTATCGGGTCGAAACGGTCAGCCTTCCGTCTTGACGCGCGCCTATCGTTCCTTATTCAGTAACCTGAAAGGAGAATTCCAAGCGGGCCGTCAAAGCGACGATCGAAAGTGTTCTCGCGCTCGAACCTGGTTCGGTTTGGGCTATCCGGGATATCGCCTCGGCAGTCCTCTTTTTTGGCCTCGGATGAGAGCAGCTTCGTGACCGGGCAAAGCTCATCGGATGGCGGGGTACGGCGTGAAGGCGGCGCAAACGCGCCGTTGGTCGCAAGCGGTTTGGTGGCTTGAGCGCGCTCCTGCTTGGTCAGGCTTCCATCCGGCGGCGACGGCCGAAATCCAGGCTGACGCTGGCGGGACGTGATCAGCGGCGAGGCCGCTCCAGTAACGGAAAGAGGTGATCCAGTGGGACAACATTCCATAAGGGCGCTGTTTGACCGTCCGACCGCTGAGCTCTGGTCGATGGACCAGGCGGAGCGCGAGGCGAGCCAGCTCGCGATGATGGCGGCGCGCTTCGAGGAACTGCGGCCGAAAGTGGCGCAGTTGGGCAAGCTGGCCTCTCTGCAGGGGATCGATTCCCTCTCGAGGCTCGACGATGTCGCGCCGCTGCTTTTCCAGCATACGGTCTACAAGTCCTATCCGGTGTCGCTGCTCGAAAAGGGCCGCTTCGACCTGCTGACGCGCTGGCTGGGTGGATTGACCGTCCATAACCTGTCCGGGGTCGACGTGTCGGGCTGCGACAGTATCGATTCATGGTTCGGCGCGCTCGAAGCGCAGAGCCCGCTTCGCCCCAGTCACTCGACCGGCACGACGGGAAAGTTGTCGATCATTCCGCGCGACCGCGACGACCTGGAGCTGTATGACGAAGGCCGCGTCAAGGGCTTGTCGGAACCCTTCGGCGATGAACCCGAACGGCTCTCTACTCTGCAGGATGGGAACAATCCCATCCCCGTCGTCTATCCGTCGTACCGCCGCGGGCGCCAGGGGGCCCAAAGGATGTTGGACGCGATCGTGCGGAAGGTTGGATCCGAGGAGACGACCTATACCCTTTATGACGAGTTCAATAGCGCCGACGTGGCTTCGCTGGCGGGGCGTGTCCGCGGCGCCAGCCAGAAGGGTGCGCTCGATGAAATGAAGATCGCGCCCGACCTGCTGAAGCGCTTCAAGACCTCGCTGGCGCGCCAGGCCAACCAGGCGCAGGACCAGGAAGCCTTCATCGAGCGCGTCCTCTCGGACCTTCGGGGCCAGAGGGTGCTCGCCTTCGGGGCGGTGCCGTTCCTCTACAACTGGACTGTCCTGGGCGAGGCGCGCGGCATCCAGGGCCTGTTTGCGCCGGAAAGCGTCGTCATCACCGGCGGCGGCCTGAAGGGCGCTTCTGTACCCGACGACTGGCAGGAGCGGGTGGAGCGCTTCCTGGGCGTGAAGCTGCGGTTCGGCTACGGAATGACCGAGCTGATGTCCGGCCACGGCATGTGCCCGCAGGGGCACTATCATGTGTCGCCCTACAACGTGCCGTTCGTGCTCGACGCGGAGACCGGCGCCCCGCTCCCCCGCGAAGGCACGCAGACCGGCCGCTACGCCCTGTTCGATCTGCTGGCCGGGTCGTACTGGGGCGGCTTCGTCACCGGCGACAAGGTGACCGTCACCTGGGACGGCTGCGGCTGCGGCCGCAAAGGCCCCTACGTCCACCCGTCGATCGACCGCTTCAGCGAGCTCGAAGGCGGCGACGACAAGATCAGCTGTTCCGGATCCAACGACGCCCACGAGGAGGCCATGTCATGGCTGACGGCGCGAGCGAACGAAATCGCATGAGGCGCCCGGGCATCTACAAATAGTCCGCGGACAGATCATCGAAGCAGGCCCGTTTCGATACGCGCGCCGATGGCGTTGCGTTGACAGGCGACATTCAATATACTCTATTGGTCGGGCGGATCGCTTGGGCCGCCGACGTTCACAACTCCAATGAGGACGAGACGAGATCATCGAGGCAGGGAACCCTCGCACGATCTCCCCCTCCGGCGGATGCGCTGCGCGGTGCTTCTCTTCCCAGACGCCGCACGTCACTCTGTAGCGCAGACTGGCCGCCCGGCCGGACCGGGCGGCCCATTTTTTCTGTCGCCTGGCCGGCGTCCTGCGGTGTGAACTCGAATACCGCGCCTAGCCTGAGGTAACCTCAGGGCGCCCGCCCGCCGGGGCCAACGGCCTTGGGGGGGTGCGCCCCAGGATCATGTCGGCGGCCTTTTCCGCGATCATCATCGTGCAGAGGTTGGTGTTGCCGCTGATGATCTGCGGCATGATCGAGGCGTCCACGACCCGCAGGCCCTGCACCCCGCGAACACGCAGCTGGGCGTCCACCACGGCCATGTCGTCCGTTCCCATTTTGCATGAGCCGACAGGGTGGAAGAAGGACTCTCCCCGTGCGCGCACATGAGCCTCGAGGGCTTCATCGCTTTGGGCGTCCGTCCCCGGCGCCACTTCGACACCGCGATAGGGGTGGAAGGCCGGTTGCGCCAGGATGTCGCGCACCTGGCGCAGTCCCGCGACCATCGTGCGCCGATCATAGGGATCGGTGAAATAGTTCGGATCTATCAGGGGCGCGTCCAGCGGATTGGCGGAACGGAGTTTAATGGCGCCCCGGCTCTGGGGGCGGCAAACGCAACACAACACCATGAACCCATGCTTCTGGGACAATTTGCGCCCGCTGTCCGCATAGATCATCGATACGAAATTCAGCTGCACATCCGGAATGTCCAGGGCGGGATCGGTCTTCAGAAATGCCGGAATGGCGCCACTCGACTCCGCGGCGACGCCTGAACGGAACAGGATGTACTGTAGTCCTGCCGCGAGCATCCGGTGGGGTCGTCTGAACTTAAGGTAGGATACTGAAAGCGGCGTGGAGAAACTCACCGGCACATTCATATGATCATGGAGGTTGCGCCCGACGCCTTTCAAGTCGATGGCCGTGGCCAGACCGTGATTGGACAGGTGCTCCGCATCGCCGACGCCGGAAAGCATCAAAAGCTGAGGGGAGTTGATGACGCCGCCGCTGAGCAGCACTTCAGCGCAGCGCGCCGTCTCGTGCTTGCCCTCATATGTGTACGCGACGCCTTCAACGCGACCGGCGTTGATCAGGATCTGTGAGACCATGGCCCGGGTGAGGACCTTGAGGTTCGGCCGATTCAAAACGGGGCGAAGATAGGCGACCGCCGCGCTTTGGCGGCGGCCCTTGTAGATCGTGTGGTCATACTGGCCGACCCCTTCCAGGTCCGGTCCCGCAAAATCCTCGTTGTACGGGTGTCCCGCCTCTTGCACCGCCGTCATCCATGCGGATTGAAGAGGTAGGCGCAGCTTGGCCCTGGAAAGCCCCACGGGCCCGTCAAAGCCGTGGTGCTCGCTGTCACCTGACGGAGAGGTCTCGAGCCGCTTGAAGTAGGGCAGGACGTCTTCATACGACCATCCGCTCAACCCCAGCTGCCGCCACATATCGTAGTCGGTGGCGCTGCCGCGGATCGCGACCATGCCGTTTGTGGAACTGCTGCCGCCAAGCACCTTGCCGCGCGGGCAATGGAGGGTGCGCCCATTGAGCCCGTCTTGCGGCGTCGTCGAGTAGCGCCAGTCGAGATGCCCCTTCTTCATGATCGTCGCGAGCCCTGCCGGCATATGCAGGTTCGGATCACGGTCCGGCGGTCCGGCTTCCAGGAGCAGGACACTGACCGAGGGATCCGCAGAGAGGCGGTTGGCCAGAACGCAACCGGCCGATCCGGCGCCGACAATCACATAGTCATAGGTCGTCAAGACGGTTTCCCTTCGACCGGCGCACGCTGGCTGCTCGCGAACGCAATGTCTATGAGCCAGTTGCGGAGCCTAGCCGAGATCGCTTAGCTCCTCTGCAGAGCTACTCCAATAGCGCGCTCTGATGCTGCTCCACGCGCTTCCGCTCACCGGATGCGGGGCTGCATTCGATGATGCCGATGCCCCGCGCGCGGACGGGCTGGGGTTCGGTCAGTCTTGGCCGGGCGGTTCGCGGGGGGCCGCGGCGAAGGCGGCGATGAGCGCGTCCGTCTCCTCCTGCAGGGTCTGCATGAAGCGACCCGCGTCAGCGCCATTGACCGCCCTATGGTCGTAGCTGAGCGAGAGCGGGGCGACGAAGCGCCAGACCAGCTCGCCATCGGAGGTCCGCGCCGGCGCCGCCCGTATCCGGCTGACGCCCAGGATGCCGACTTCCGGCGCATTGATGATCGGCGTGAACCCCGTTCCGCCGAGCGGACCCAGCGCGCTGACCGTGAAGCCGCCGCCCGACATCTCGGACAGCGTCAAACCCTTCGTGCGCGCCTTGTGCGCCAACTCGCCCGCCTCCGCGCCGATTTGCTCGACACTCTTTTCGTCGCAGCCACGGATAACGCCCACGACCAGTCCTGCCGGCGTGTCGATCGCCAAGCCGATATTGACGTACTGGCGAAGGACGATCCGGTTTTCCGCAGCCTCGAGGGCCGCATTGAACCGCGGCAGGCGCCGGAGCGTGGAGGCGACGGCCTTTACGATGAACGCCGTGGGCGTGAGCGACAGGCTCGCCGTCTTGTTGTGGGCCTTGCGGACGACCTCCATTTCGGTGACGTCCATCTCGTCGAAATGGGTGACGTGCGGAATGGTCGTCCAATTCCGGGTCATGGCCTTGACGGTGAACGCCTGGATCCGCGTCAGCGGCTGGGCTTCCACGGGCCCGAAGCTCCCCAGGATATCCATCAGGGTCGGGGAGGGCGGGGTGTCAGGCATCGCCGGAATCCATGCTTCTCACCGCTGCGCCGGTGACTCGTGAGGATATATTATCCCAAGTTTGAAGTGCAATAGAACTATCTATTTGTTGTGGCGCAGGCCTACGGTTAGGGAGCAAGCGACCATCGGAAATTGCGAACCCTGTACGGCCGCGCGGCTTGAACGGGGGCGGAAATAGCGATACCGCTTTGCACAATTCAGAAGCATGTGGAGGGCGTCCGGTGTCGCAGCTATTGGCCGAAGGTCTGGATATCGAGCCGGCCGTGGCGATCGACATCTATCGCCAGATGTCACGCATCCGCGAAGTCGACAAGGCGATCCAGAAGGGGCTCAAGGGTGGGACCTTCCAGTTCACCTATTGGCCCATGACCGGGCAGGAGGCGATCCCCGCCGCCATCTCGGCGCTGATCGATGCGCGGGACTACATGGTCACCAACTATCGCGGCATTCACGACCAGGTGGCGAAGGGCGTGCCCCTCCCCGGGCTGTTCGCCGAGGCGCTGGGACGCGCGGGCGGCGTGAACAAGGGGAAGGGCGGCTCGCCCCACATTTCCAGTCCCGAATCCGGATCGATGCTGACGACGGCCATCGTCGGGGCGGGCGCTCCCATCGCCAATGGCCTGGCCCTCGCGGCGCAGCTCCGCGGGGAGAACCGGGTCACCATTGTCAATTTCGGCGACGGCGCGACCAGCATCGGCGCTGTCCACGAAGCCATGAACCTGGCCGGGGTCTGGAAGCTCCCGATCGTGTTCCTCTGCCAGAATAACAAGATCGGGGAGTACACCCGCATCCCCGAATACACCGCCAGCAAGGATTTCGCGTCGCGGGCCGCCGGCTATGGCTTCAAGGGCGTCCAACTGGATGGAAATGATCCGATCGCCTTCTACAAGGGGATGAAGGAGGTGATCGCGGCCATCCGGCGCGGGGAGGGGCCGATCTTCGTCGAGGCGCTCACCTTGCGCCTCGGGCCGCATTCCGGCGTCGGCGACAGCCCCCAGCTGACCCGCGAGGAGCTCGAAGCGGGCAATGCGAACTGGCCCGTCCCTCGGATGCGCGCCCGGTTGCTCGAGGCCGGCGTTTGCCAGGAAAGCGACCTCGCGGCGATCGACCTGGCGGCGGCAAAGGAGGTCGAGGCGGCCGTGGCGACCGCCCTCGCCAGCCCGGTCACGCCGGCGTCCGAGACCCTGCTCGACGTGTACGACGATGAGAGCGTTGTCCCGCGCCGCGGCGTGTATCCGGTTCGGGCCGCCGAGCAGGCGCCCCAGGGACCGCTCAAGGTCATGAGTATGGGCGAGGCGGTCTGCCACACGATGGAGCTTGCGCTGCAGGCCGATCCCAACGTGTTCCTGCTCGGCGAAGATATCGCCGACCCCGCCGGCGGGGTGTTCAAGACGAGCGCGGGATTGTCGACCAAGTACGGAAGGTCGCGGGTGAGACCCACGCCCATTGCCGAACAGGCGATTATCGGCGCGGCGACGGGGGCCGCGCTGGTGGGGATGCGGCCCATTGCCGAGATCATGTTCTGCGATTTCGCCGGCGTCTGTCTGGATCAGATCACCAATCACGCGGCCAAGCAGCGCTATATGTCGGGCGCCGCGACGCACGCCCCCATGACGATCCGCATGCTGGTCGGCGGCGGCATCGGAGGCTTTGGCGCGCAGCACACCCAGTCCCTGGAAGCGTGGCTGCTGCACACGCCCGGATTGAAAGTCGTCTACCCCAGCACGCCTACGGAGGCGAAGGGCCTCCTGACCTCGTGCATCTTCGACGAGGACCCCTGCGTCCATCTGGAATCGATGATGCTGACGTTCATGACCCGCGAGGAAGTTCCGCTCGGCGACTATCGCATCCCGCTGGGGGTCGCCAAGATTCGCAGGCCCGGAACCGACATCAGCCTCATCACCTATGGATGGCAGGTGCAGCAATGCCTGAAGGCGGCCGAGGCCCTGGAGGCCGAGGGGATCAGCGCCGAGGTCATCGATCTGCGCAGCCTGCTGCCTCTGGACTATCATCGCGTCCTGGACTCGGTGAGGAGAACCCGACGCGCCCTCGTGGTGCATGCCGCGACCGAGTTTTGCGGACTGGGTGCGGAGATCGCCAGCACGATCAATGAAGAGCTCTTCACGACCTTGAAGGCGCCCGCGGCCCGTTTGGGCGCCGCGTTCGCTCCGATCGCCTACTCCCGCGAAATTGAAACCAACCAGCTCCCCCACGGCGACAGCATCGCCGCGAGGGTGCGGCAGATCATGGCCGACAAAGGGTAAATTCAAGACATGTCGACAATCCTCACCATCCCTCGCCTGGAAATGGCTATGACCGAAGGCGCCCTGGCCGAGTGGCTCGTCGAGGACGGGCAGGAAGTCACCGAGGGGCAACCCATTTACGTGATCGAGACCGAAAAGGCGGCTCAGGACATTGATGCGCCAGCCGCGGGCCGCTTGTCCCACAAGGTCCCGGCCGGCGCGACTTACCAGGTGGGCACCGAGATCGGCGAAATCGTCTAGCGGCGCCCTGGCGCGGCTTGACCTCCTGCCGGACCCAGGCGTCCGCGCCTTCGTCAGGAAGGCGCGTCTCCATCTCGCGCGGGGCCGAGTGCGTTCAAAAGGGCGACGCCGCGTCTTGGCCGGTCAGGTCGATTGAACGGGTTCATTTGCACGGGGTCGGGGCTGGCGATTACGTTCATCGCCCCTGACCGCGGTTCGACACGACAGCCCAGAGGCGATCATGGATCTTCAGGCGCTCAGTGATCGCATCGCCATACGCGATGTGATCGATCGATACTCTGATGCGGTGACCCGGCGCGATTGGCCGACCGTCGGCGCGACCTTCCACGATGACGCGGTCTGGAGCGTCGGCGGCAGCTTCAATCTGGAATACCGCTCCCGCGAGAACATCGAATCCGGCCTTCGAGCCGGCGTGAGCGCGTTGGAGTTTCTCGTGCAGATGACCCACTCGGTCGTCATCGAACTGGACGGCCGCCGCGCCACGGCCCGCACACTCGTCAATGAGATGGGACGGAACGCCGCGCAAAAGACCGGGCTGTTCCTGCTCGGCTTTTACGAAGACGTCTTGTCGCAGCGCGAGGGCCGCTCGGCGCTTCGAGCCGATCTACGTAGACACGGCTTGGTTAGGTGGGATGGCCACGCCGGTCTGACGGCGGGGCCCCGGTCACCGCGCCCCGGGCGGGCCCTGGGTCTTCCTAGGCCTCGTCATCCAGCCATGCGCTCATCTCGCTCACGGCCTCGGCAAACTCATCCATGAACTCCGCGACGACGGCTCTCGAAGACTTGACCCCATCGACCAGCCCGACGCCCTGGCCGACAAAGTAGGTGACCAGTTTGCGAGCTTCGGGATTCCCGGCCGCGGCCGACGCCTCGATGGACCTGAGCGCTGGCTCGCTGACGAGCGATTGCATGGGCATGGGCAGCGCGCCGGGGCTGTCCTCTCCCTCCCACGCATCGGTCCAGCCCGACCGCAGCTGGCGGGAGTATTTCCCGGTGCGGCTTTTCGAGCGGACCGTGTCCCTTGAGCCGGCCGCCACCAGCTTTTCCCGGAAGATCTCGGAGGTCTCCGCTTCCGGCGTGGCGAGCCAGACCGATCCGGTCCAGACGCCGGCGGCCCCCATCGCCATGCAGCCGGCCATCTGCCGTCCCGTCATGATGCCGCCGGCCGCCAAGACGGGGATGCTATGACCCGCGGCCTTGAGGGCGCGCACGACCTCTGGAACGAGAACGAGGGTTGAGACCTCGCCACAGTGCCCCCCGGCTTCACCCCCTTGCGCAACGACAATGTCGACCCCGGCAGCCGCCAGGCGCAGGGCATGCTCTTTCGCGCCGGCCAGGGCCGCCAAGGGGACGCCATGGTCGCGCGCCAGCGCGACCATTTCCGGCGGCGGCACGCCAAGTGCGTTGGCGATAAGCCGGATGGGGTGACGGAAGGCGACCTCGAGCAGCTTCATCGCCTGTTCGGGCGAGAAGGGCGGGGGCGCGCCTGCGCGACCCGCGTACGCTCCGTCCGGCGCCTCGATCCCGTGCGCGGCCAGCAGGCCGTTGACGAAGGTGCGGTGCGCTTGGGGGATACGCTGCGCCAGTCCCTCTGAGGTAAGGCCCTTTTCCGAGTTCAGCGGCAGGTTCTCCGGGATCAAGACGTCCAGCCCATAGGGCTTGCCGTCCACGTGCGCGTCGATCCAGGCGAGTTCAACTTCGAGCTGTTCAGGCGTAAAGGCCGTGGCGCCGAGAACCCCGAATCCACCGGCGCGGCTCACGGCGGCGACCACGTCCCGGCAGTGGCTGAAGGCCACCAGCGGGAACTCGATGTTCAGCATGCCGCAAATTTTGGACTTCACGAGCCGCTCCTTCCAGGTGTTTTGACAACGGCGCTGAACATGCGCTGGAGAATCCCACACCGGGCATGCCCGCGCGCCAGATGTCTAGGCGGCGGCATCATGCGGTACCGTAGAGTTACATCATTATCATGCAGCGTGGGCGTTCGGCGTGATCTCAAGCCGCGCGCGCCACCTCTCGGCGAGCCCTCGGGGCGTCAGGCCTTGGTTACGGGGATCGGGGGGCCGCCTTGCGTGAAGACGAAGCAGCGCTCGGTGAAGAGCCAGCGCCCGCCCACGCGGCGCAGCGTGTCATGATAGATGCCTTGATAGCCCGTGCGTTCACCGGTGTGGGCGGGATTGTCCATCACCCCGATATGGCGCGCCGTGTCGCCGTCCAGGACAACCGCCGTGGACTGCACAACCGGATACGTCACCCCAGGGGCCATGCGGCCGAAAAACGCGACCAGGGCCTCGCGACCGGCGACCCGCAGATTGGCGGACTCGATCCTAAAAACCCCGTCGTCTGCGAAAAGATCGGGAATCTTCGACGTTTCGTTGTTCAGGATATGGAGGGAATACAGGGCGACCACTTCTTTGATCGCCTCACGGTCCTCAAGCGCCTGAAGCCGCTGTTCGAGTTGCGTATCCATTTGGTCCTCTCCTTGGTCTCGCTTCGGGGCGGATTTCCGTTGCCCTCGTCCGTGCGGCCGCCGTCGAGACGCCGCCGCGGCCTTAGACGTCGTCGGCGCGGTTCGTCCAGTTGTGGACGTCCGCCGTAACGGCCGGCGCGCGCCAGGTTTCTTCATCGCGCCAGGATTGCATGAGCTCGGACAGGCGTTTGGCGAACAGTCCGGCGACGTTGGGATCGCCATCCATGATCGCCTCGATGAGGCGCATGCGTCGTTCGCGGTAGGCCTGGACACGTTCGGGCCGCCCCAGGAAGAGGTCGTGTTCCTGCCTGATATTCCCAGCCAGGTCGTAGAGGATGGAGAGGAACAACGAGAGGACGTTGTTGCGGCTGGCCGCCCCCAACACCTGTCCGAACTCCCGCTCGCTCCTGGCGAAGGCGCGAAGTCCACCGTGTTCCGCGGGGCCGTCCGCTTCGCGCTGCAGGTAGTCCCCGAAGGCCTGGCGGGAGGTGTCGTCGAGGTTCTTGGCAGCCAGGCGCGCCAATTCCGTGCGGATCGGCGTGGTCGATTGGGCGATCTCGTCCATGCTCGTCTCGCGCGTGCTCAGGAAGATCGCCGCCATGTGCGCCACCGCGCGACCCGTTGGCCGGCGCGCAATGTAACCGCCCCCGACGCCCCGGCGGACCTGCAGAAGCTGTTCCTGCGCGACGAGCGCCGCGGCCTGGCGCAGCGTCGGTCGACTGACCCGATGACGGGCCAGCAATTCATCCTCCGAACCGATCAAGTCGCCTTCCGCGCACAGGAGCGATTCGTTCCGCAAAGCCTCCACGGTCTGCTGTAGCGTCGCCGAGAGCCCCTGGTCCCCCTGCCGCTTCGCGCGTCTAGCCATGCGTATGCGATTCCCAGTTCAAGCTGGCCGCTGGGTCATAATTCTGGTTGCGCAATTGGCGTAGGCCCCCGCCGCATTCTCTGTAAATTCTTGTAAAACCGGGAATATGTCCGGTCTGAACGTCAATACCGTTACCCCTTATGGCTCTTCAGCGACGACGCCATCCGTGGCTGGGGCGACGAGGATGACGCCGTTGTCGATGGCCGACGTCGTTCGCCTCCCCACAGGGCGGCCCCGGGCCGCCAATTCAGTAATCTCAATTGAAGGAGAATTGGCCGAGGACTGCAAGCGAAAATTTGATCTCCGGCTATTGCGGGGCGCCAGGCCGCGCCCTCCCCAGGGGGCGGCTGGTCCGCGCGGTGTAGGCGGCGGAATAGTCCAGAAACTCAAGGGCCCGAAGCCAGGGCTCAGGTCTATTGCACCGGTGTCACGCTCGCCGATGGCTGCGCTTTGGACAGCATGCAGGACGCCCGTTCCCTCAAGACGGGCGGATATCGGCGGGATTGCTGCGTGCTGTCGCGGAACCGGAATCTCTATAAGGTCGCGGGCTATGCGGAGGATCGAGGATTCATGGCCAGACGCGCGAAGCCGCAGGAGAGTTCGGCGCTTTCGGCGACGCTAAGGCAAACCGTTGAGGCCCTGCGGGAGGCATCGCTCCGGTGCGCGGAAGGCGAGCTGATCGGCTCCGAAGATGAGCTGATAGCCCGCCATAAGGTCAGTCGACCGACGCTCCGCCAGGCGGCGGCGCTCGTGACGGCGGAGCAGCTTCTGCAAGTCCGGCGTGGCGTAGGGGGCGGCTACATCGCCCGACTCCCGACCGGCCGCGCGGTGACTCATATGGCGGCGATCTTCCTGCGCGCGCGCGGGGCGAGCCTCGACGAGATCAGCCAGTCCATGGCTCCGATCCGGGCCGAACTGGCGCGTCTGGCCGCCATCAATCTCGACGACACCTCCCGCCAGGCCCTGAATGCCTTTCTCCAGAGTGAAGCCGATGCGAACGCGGAAGCCGGCGGGTTTCCAACCTTTGCCCGGAGCGAGCTCGAATTCTGCCGCTTGCTGGGTGCGTCCAGCCGCAATCACGTGCTCTCCCTGTTCTTCGACATCCTGTTCGATCTGGCCGCGAGCATGGGGCCGGGGCACGACATCTTTCTGGGCCGTCCCGAGCGGGTCAAAGCCTACCGCGAGCAGCGTATGCGCCTCGTGGAAGCGATCTTGGATGGCGATCCCAACGTGGCCGAACTGCTCGCCCGCCGGACCTCCGAACTCACCCGCCCCTGGCACGAGGAGAAGACTGCGCTCGCGGCGCGCGCCGCCTCACTCGTCCAGTAACGGGTTTCAGCGCGCGTTGACCGCCCGCGGCCAGGGGCGAGCGCGCTTTGTTCAGGGTCTGCCCGGGCCGGGGCTCCGTTCTCAGCAACGCGAGCATGCGCGTCGACCGGTGGGCGCGCGTCGTCCGATACAGATAGCCCCCGCTCCGTCGCGGCCGCCCGCAACGCGGCGGTGGCCCGCCCCTCACGGCTGGCCCTCTTCGGGGAGGCCAGTGATCCGCGAGAAAGCCCTCGAGCTTCCGGGTGAGCTATAGAATATGCTCTATTTGCGGAGGGATGCGGGGTGTCAACGGCCCCTCCAACATGGCCGATGCGGATTATTTCCCTTTGTGCTGAGGGAAGATTTGATGGGAAAACGCCGACTGGCCGCCTTGACGCGGGGGCGCCAATCCTTAATTCAGTAGTCTGCCTTATTCAGTAATCTGAAAGGAGGGGCCCATGGAAGCCGTTCGCGCGATGATCGAGGACGTTTTGGCGCTTGAACCCGCCGCAGACGCTCTCGAATTCGCTGGCCGTTGGACTACCTGGGGGCAGCTCGCCGGCGCCAAGGCGGCGCTTCAGAGCCATCTCGCATCGCTGGGCCGAGCCGGCCGCGTCGCCGTTCTGATGCGCAATCGTCCCGAGATTCTTTGCGCGACCCTCGCCTGTATCGCCGAGGGTCAGTGCCTGGTCACGATCAACCCGGTCTATCCCGACGACCAGGTCGCCGAGGATCTGGCGCAGGTGGCGACGCCCGTCATTATCGCCTCCACCGAGGACTGGAAGCGACCGGCGGTCGCCGCGGCGGCCGTGGCGAGCGGCGCGCTTTGTCTGGAGATCGGAAGCGCCCCAGACCTGCCGGTCCGCGTGAGGTCGGAGGCTTCGGCTCCACTGCCCGAATTCCCGCGCGCTTTTGCGCCCGGCGTCGCGGTGGAGATGTTGACCAGCGGCACGACGGGCAAGCCCAAGCGCATTCCGCTGGAGGCCACGGCCTACGAGAAGACCCTGCTGGGGGCGGCGCTGTTCGAAGGCGGCCGCAAGCCCGACGATCCGCCGCAGCTCCGCTCCGGCACGACGATCCTGACCAATCCCTTTGCGCACACGAGCGGCCTGATGGGGTCGGTGGGCTTCGTCCTTGCGGGGCGAAAGGCCTGTCTGCTCGAGCGGTTCAAGGTGGCGGACTTCATCGACGCGCTAAAGCGCCACCGGCCGAAAGTCGCTGGCGGCCCGCCCGCGGCCCTGCGGATGCTCATGGACGCCCGGCCCGACCCCGACACCTTCTCCAGTCTCCTGGCGTTCCGCACGGGCACCGCGCCGCTGGACCCTGATCTTGCTGACGCATTCTACGAAGCCTACGGCGTGCCCGTGCTGCAGAACTACGGGGCCACGGAGTTCGGCGGCGTCGCCGGCTGGACGATGGCCGACTTCAAGGCGCACCGGCGCGACAAGCGCGGATCTGTGGGCCGTCTCAATCCGGGGCTGGAGGGCCGCGCTGTAGACCCGGACACTCACGAACCGCTCGAACCGGGCCGTCCTGGCGTGCTGCAGCTTAAGGGATCCAGGATCGGCGACGGGGTGAGTTGGCTGACCACGACGGATCTGGCCATCGTCGACGCGGACCTCTTCCTCTTTATCCTCGGGCGCGCGGACAACGCGATCATCCGTGGCGGTTTCAAGGTCCATCCGGAGGACGTCATCAAGGTGCTCCAGGACCATCCGGCGGTGCTGGAGGCCGCGGTGGTGGGGATCGCAGACGCACGGCTCGGGCAGGTGCCCGTGGCCGCCTGCATACTCCGCAGCGGCGTGGCGGCGATCGAAGAGGAACTGCTCGCGTTCGCCCGTGGCCGCCTCGCGCCTTATCAGACGCCGACCCGGCTCAAGATCGTTGAAGACCTGCCCCGCACAACGTCCATGAAGGTCAGCCAGCCCGAGCTTCGGGCGCTGTTCGCCGCCGACCAGAAAGAGGGAGAGACAGCGTGACGACCGATGCCCCGGAACTGCTCGTCGAACGCCATGGCCATGTGCTGCAGCTGACGCTGAATC
>Ga0307517_10003213_pt1 | contig 25655 bp, 31 predicted proteins | sample 23_EM_MG_FD_194515 | JGI IMG/M metagenome (GOLD analysis project Ga0307517, IMG submission 194515) | Populus trichocarpa ectomycorrhiza microbial communities from riparian zone in the Pacific Northwest, United States - 23_EM | ecosystem: Host-associated > Plants > Roots > Unclassified | place... | reverse complement strand
GGATCGGGATTTAAACGAGTGTCAACCGGTATGGGCCTCTCGGCCATGCCCACAAACGGAAACACGAACGCGGCCATGAAACGAGAACCTCTCGGCAATCTTTTCACCGCCGGTGAAGAGGTTGGAGGCGGAGGCCCAGATCCCAAGAGGATGAGAAGATAAGCTTCCTTTTTCGACAGATTGACGGACCGGCCTGCCATTTGCCAAGGACTCTTCCGAGCGCCGGCTTTAATATCAATAATGCCTTCATGTACCCCTAACTCATCATGCTCTCATGGCTCCGTTCCTTCATATCCGCTGCTGTATTCATACATGAACGACCCCAAATGAAATCGCCAGTTCCGCGCCCAGGCTCGTCCCAAAAATTTGATGCAGAAAAGAGATCTAAAATTGTATGCGAATTACACCCAACATGATATACTAATTTTCGGAGGGAGTGGTATAAGATGCAGCAATGACCGACATAACGACAGGAAAGCAAACGACGAGTCCTCTCTCGCTCCTAGTTCAACGGTTTCCTGCTGATGGCGAGATACATGGGAGTGAACAACATCGTCTGACCGCCCTTGACGAGTCCAGTCCTCGCCGACTTGAGGGAATTTACAACATCTAGAGTTCCCTTGGGTAGCATCCCTACAAGCTCCATAACCCACATCGCTGAATGGGTAATGAGCATCCCGCTCCAGGAGGTTCCCCAGACGGTGATCATGTCCCAAGTGGTCTGGGCTTTCCAGATATCCCCCTCAAGTGGGTAATACCACTTCACCTCGTCCGGTCGCTCCGCCAAATCCTCCTCATGCTCAATCTCGAAACCGACCGTCCCGAGAGCTTCCCGAGACTTGGACAGGGGACGCATCTCAGGGATACCGTTGCCAAGCTCGATCTCGTGGGCGAGAGCCTTATGCTCCGGGTTCGATGGGTCCCAGTCATCAGTCATGCACCACTCGTACACACCGAACTTTGAGAAGAAACGTCAGACCAAAGAAACGAGAAGCAGAAATCGAACGAGACTCACGACTCCTCCAGGCTTAAGAACCTTGAAGATCTCACCATAGACACCCTCCCAAGTGGGTGCATGGCAAGTAGCCTCGATAGCATAGACAGCATCAAACGAGTTCTCTCCAAACTGCTCAGCGAGCTTCATGAAGTCTCCCTTGACGAACTGGATCTGCTCCTCAAGACCCAGGTCCTTGACGTACTTGGTCGCACGACCGACTTGGAAAGCATTGTTGTTCAAACCGACGATGTTGACGTCAGCAAACCGGGCGATTTCACGTGCAGGACCGCCGACACCGCATCCAACGTCCAAAACACGCATGCCGGGTTTGAGACCCATCTTGGAGGAGAGGTAGTGCTCGTGACGAGCGAGAGAAGCATTAAAGGCTTCACCCTTGTTGAATCGAGAGAAGTGGAACGATTGGGCCCAGGCAAACTCGTACAGTTCGGTGGCACCATCGTAGTAGCCTGAAACGTCACAATGAAAAAAAAAATCCTTCAGCACCTGTACGAACGAGACGAACGTGGAACATAACTGACCGTTAACGACTTCGGTGTAATTGTCGACACGTGCACCCTGGACCTCGGCTTTCTCGTGTTTCCTGTCCTTATCCCAGAACTTGGTATAATTGCCGATACGGTCGGTCGAACGAGCGTCAGCCATCACGAGAGGTATATGGGTGGTATGGGGAGGAACTAGAGGGAAGAGTAAGAGTCGGCACACGAACTGACACGTATAAAATTAAACGGCGGAGGAAAATAGAAAGAAAAAAAGCGGTCAGAGACTTGAATTACTCCCAAAAGGGACGGCTCCAGTGTGTCGAAACACGTCACAAACGTTTGCAGATAGATTCTCATCATAGGATAGGACACAGGATACGGAAGAGGACACTCACAGTAGGAGAAGAAGAGTGGGGGGCAGAAACGGGAAGGGACAGCGAATCACGCTGGAGGATACATGAATCCGATGGTCGTTCATTTTTATGGGACGCGTCGAGAGAATTACATAAGCAACATGGTACGATCTGGAGGAATGTGGCACCAGTTTATGCACGCATTTCTGAGGAGGGACGAAGAGATATGGTCTGATAGCGAGTCGAATATCGTTATTGGCATCAAAAATCGTAAGAGAAAGAACAAGTGTCCTGGTGTGAGCAGAGCCCACGTAGTCCTCGTGTAAACTGCGCAACATGAAGTATTAAAACTCCAATGAAACAAGTCCGGCGTGACGGTGAAATGAAAATAAATGTTCATGTCCCAAGTGCAAGTCCTGACGAACCAAAATGCGAAGAAATCAAACCATCGTGACCAAAATCCAACCCAATAAAAACGTAAAAGACCCAAGACCAATGAACTCCAACCCAGCGCCAAGTGCAGAAGCGCTCCCGGTATTACCGCTAACGCTCTGAGTGTCGGCGGGCCAGAAAAGATCAGCAATGAGATGGCTTCCGAGCAACGGGGGGAGCGACATACCGTTCCAGTTGGTGGAGGGGTGGCGGTGGTCCCGCCAGTTGGCTGCGACAATGGGGAACCTGGGAGCCGACGATGAAACACACGATACGGAACAACAGAGAAGTCTACGCACTCGGAGGAAGAGAACTGGAGCTGACGATTCCACCAATAGTACTAACAGGTGTGCACTCCGAGCTTGGAGGAGCTGGGTGCGGGGGAGGCGTTGCTCCTTGCCCTTGGTAGAAGGTAGAGGTTCCATAGACACCCATAGGCTATCCGGCCAGCGCAAGTGAACAAACACGCCGGGCTGATGATACACATGTACGTACCGGGCCGGTGTCTCCCTTGCAGTTTTCGAATGTGCCAACGTCGTAGTTGCCGGGCATATTCCAGGCACAGCCCATAACGTCGTAAATGTGCTCACACAACTCGGGAGCTCGAGGACCTTCTTTACAAGCTCGAATGCAGAAGATGGTTGCGGACATGAAGTTCTAGTAGGACAAGTCAGTAGCTGCCGAGCCAGATGGATGGCGGGCGCTGACCGTCCACTCATGCAACTGCTGCGGCTGGCCATTGTTGAATGCGCCGGAGAAGACCAGACCGCCGACAGGATTACCTACAACGATGGTTGAGCAGGATGATAGATGATCATCATACGTAAGGATGTTGAAGTACCATTGCCGGTGGCACCGTGGGGATCAAGCTCTCCACCCGCATCACCGGCGGGGATATTCATCGAGGTGAAGTCTCCCATGCCCGTTATCTGGACGTAATCGGGGGTCTGGACGAAGTGGGCACCTTTAACTGTACCCGCTGGAATGAGACGAGTCCCATATCCGGACTGCCAGACGACGGTGAGAGCGGTGGAGTGTTTTACGAATACGACATACCCTTGAACACCACGAGACCACGATTGGCTGGATGGATAAAGATAGGGATCATGGGAAACAACGCTCTAGAAATAGAACAGGGCGACAACCGACCTCGACGTTGCCGATGGCTGAGCCTGGACCGGGTTCGGGCGGCCCCCAGACACAAAAGTCTTCCACCGAGTTTACTGCGATCCAGTGTCAGACAATAGCGGGAGGGCGTTTAGCTGGTTCGGAGACGAACTATAGACATTCTGGCAAGACGAGGTCTGGTTGCTTCCAGTGCCACACCTATTTGTGCCAGTCTGACCCGGTTCGGTGTGATCGGGGAGATTGTCTGGAGAGTAGGTGGCCGTATATGTCTGGGCGCGGGCGCGCAGAACAGCAGAGAGGGAGACCACAGCAAAGAGACCCAGACTGAGAGTTGAGCGATACATGGGGCACGGCAAGGGAAACGGACGTCCGTCTTGGCGTAGGAGAGGCCCCCCTTAAAGGGATCAGCAGAGGCGATTATCTAATGGCACTAGTGGGACATCAGGGCGATGATGGAGAGAATAGAGCGGCCGCGTGTGTGGCCAGGTGTCCCCTATGTACAAGATGGACAGCGAGCGCAGGGCGGATGGGGATAAGTCTGGGTGGACATGGACATCCGTCCGTCAAGAGCGAACATAAGCGGGTGCGATGCGAGGCGTGGCGGATCACGATGACCGCCGCGTTAGCGCCATGCCGGAATAAATGGCGATTTATTTATTTTTGGGGGGACGGATTGTTTCCGCATTTCTGGAGAGCGTCGATCTGACAAGCAGCAGAGAAGACGACGGTGGACGTTTCATCTTTCTTCTAGCCCGTCACCCCGCTCCTCTTTTCTGCCCGCCGGCTTATCAGTCCCCTCCCCCGCCAGCCCCCCTGGCCCTCTGCGGCGCTGGCGGGGCGATGGCTGGCCCCGGCGACGCGCCCCGAGTCACGTGCCCGGGCCTCTTTTTCGCCTGCGGACGAGGGATCCACGGAACAAGAGTATGGAAGAGAGAAGAAGGCGGTTTCGCCATCACGGAAGAAGAAGAAGAAGAAGAAGGTCGCCTTCCTTGCGCGGTTCATGGCAACTTGGCGAACCCTCCCTTCCCCTCCCTTCCTTATATTCCGCCACTCCCCTCCTCCACACCCTTCTCCTCCCCCGTCTCCCCGACACCCTATCCCCCATGTCCCACGACGAGACATACACACGGTACCTCCAACCCTATCCCTCCGCATCTCCATCGCCGGACACTAGCTCCCCCGACGATGTCAAGGACAATGGTCCATTCGACCCCGGAAATACTCCCCCACTCGTCTTCGCTTTTATTGCCATCGGCTTCATCGTTTTCGGCCTCGTCATCGTCATCATCTACAAGAAGTGTCGTCCCCCACCAAATTCCGCAGAACAGCCCCGCTATCTTCGTTCCCCCGTCCCCCTCAGGCGACCTTCGGCCCAAAAACCGCAGCTGTGGGACGTTTGGATAGCGCCCAACCAGCATGTTCCCGACGAGGACCGGACAAATGTTAATGATTGGGACACTTTTGTGGTGAGTCGTGTCTTTCTCTGCGTGTCGATCAGTCGGTTGATAAGTGTCTCGCCCCAGCCCCTCTCAGCATCCCTTGTATACCCTTACTCTCCCCCCACTCGCGTCCCGCAAGGATATGTCCAAGGCCACATCACACGCCCCGTCTCCTGGGAGAGCCCCGAAAACCGCTTGTTCTTCAGACGTCCGCCAGCAGACACGAGCCTCCATGTCGCAGTCATGATCTCCATGCCCAAACCACCCCCACAGCAAGGATCCGCGTCGGATCTGACGCGTACCGAGAACGAGTTCCATGTCGGTGTGACAGAAGTGAAGTGGAGTGGATGACGGACCTCTGTGTATCGCGCTCTCTTTTTCTCTCTCTCTCTCTCCGCTGCTTGCTTGTTTTTTGCTTTCTGCTAGTTTTCCCGTCGCTCTTCTTGCTCTCCGCATCGCAGTTGCATACCACATCACATCACGTTAGATGCCTTTATATCCCAGAGGCTGTATATACGCATCTCTCCCACAATCCTATACGCTGTATCTTATCGTCTTATCTTCCCTCTTTCTCCATCCGATCGTCTAGCCGAACCAACGTAATTGCTCGACAGTGAACGAACGTGGGGTGACAAAAACCGCGACGACTGGCAGGATATGGCAAGAAAAAGAGACGAACGATCATTTGAAGATTTCCCAGTTTCGCCGAGCCGCCCCCCGGTCTCTCTCTGCACGTGCTCAGCTCGCTCTCTGACGGTCCGCCGTCGACCCCCGCCCACAGCGTCGGCGGAAGCGAAAGGGAGAGCGTTTGCCATCGCACATGCATAGATGTAAATCTTTGCACACGTTCGGTGCGCGCGGATTCGCAGATCGCCTACCGATGACATACATACTCTACCTTCCTTTTCCGGTTCTACCTCCCTGGAAAACACTTTATAAGACTCTCCAATCGCTCACTCGCTCCCTCTCCATCGCTCCTCTCCTCCCACCTCTCCCACCGTCATGGACAGCTTCTCTGAACATCTTCCTCCAGCCCAAGTCCCTCTCGAGGACATCCGCAAACACATCCTCCAGCAACAGGCAGATCTCACCGCGAAGGGCATCAAACTCTCCGGTCGTGTCCTCCATGTGTGCCACTATCTTCCCGTCGTATCGTCGCTTGCGCACAGCACCGCCAAGGGGAGCTTCCCGAGTCCTCCTCAGACACCCCCCACCGAACCTGCTCTCGTCGGCAGCCTTACCATGCAGCCCGAGGCTGACCCCATTTCTCTGCCGAAAGCCGACGACCCCACCGCTCCCTCCAAGTGGTCCATCGCCGTCCGCGATGGACACGCTGCTATGATCAGCGGCATCCGTTCTCTCGAGGCCCCCAGCGAACAGCTGATCGTCGGCTGGACCGGCGACATCCAGAACGCCAACCATCAAGATGCAACAGTACCGCTAAGCAGCGTTACAGAGGAAGATCGCTTGGCGTTGGAAAAGTCCCTCCAAACGTATCAACCCCGGGAGGCCGATCCGGACGACGAGAGAAAGACGACCTACATTCCAGTTTGGGTTGATGAGAAGGAGGCCCACGATCATTATGAGGGATACTGCAAAGAAAGTGCGTTTTTCGTTTACCCGCCCTCTCGGTTTGCGGGTCAATCCTCTTACTTGGATTTCAAAAACAGCCTTGTGGCCTTTGTTCCATTACCTCCTATGGCAGGATGTTGCGACAGAATACGCGTCTGCCGACAAGTACTGGGCTCCCTACGCGGCAACCAATGCCATCTTTGCAAAACGGATAGCTGAAATCTACAAACCTGGTGATCTAATCTGGGTTCACGACTATCACCTGTTACTTGTTCCCAAACTATTACGTCAATTGCTCCCGGAAGCGGTGATCGGCCTGTTCGTTCATACACCCTGGCCAAGTTCCGAGGTGTTCAGATGCCTTCCTCGTAAGTCTGCCCATCGCTGACGTCATTCCAACAACCCCGACTAACCGTCTGTGTGACCTAGGCCGAATGGAGATTCTCGAAGGAATGCTCGGCGCGAACCTTGTCTGTTTCCAGACCTATTCCTACTCGCGTCACTTCATCTCTTCCTGCATTCGAGTTTGCGGTTATGAGACCACCTCAAATCAGAGAGGTATTGACGTCGAAGGTCACGTCGCTGCCGTGAACTACAGTCCCGTCGGTATCGACTCTGCACGCGTTTCTCGAGATATTCTCCTCCCCGGAATTCAGCCCAAGTTGGATGCCCTTCACGCTCTGTATGAGGGCAAGAAAATCATCGTCGGTCGTGACAAGCTCGATGTTGTCAAGGGTGTTGTTCAGAAAGTCAGTGGGATATCTGCCTCTGTTCACATGTATGGCCCTCACAATCTTCTACCCCTAGTTGCGGGCCTTTGAAAAACTACTAGAGGACTACCCCCAGTGGGTTGGAAAGGTAGTTCTCATCCAGGTCACCTCTCCTGCCTTGACAGATTCCCCAAAACTGGAGCGTCAAGTGTCCGAGGTCGTCGCTCACATTAACGGAGAGTATGGTTCTTTGGACTTCATTCCCGTTCACCATTACCACCAGACCATCAAAAAGGACGAGTTCTACGCCCTCTTGTCCATTGCCGACCTCGCCCTCATCACCCCTCTTCGTGATGGTATGAACACAACATCGATGGAGTTTGTCATCGCGCAGGAAAGGACTAAGAAGAGCCCACTCGTCCTCTCCGAATTCATGGGTATTTCGAACAACATGTCTGAGGCTCTTCAGATCAACCCATGGAACCTAGGTGATGTCGCCGCTGCGATCAACCGTGGACTCACGATGAGTCCAGAGGAGAAGGCTGAGAGGCACGACAAGATGTACAAGGTTGTGAACACCCACACCAGTCACTCGTGGGCTGCGACCTTGGTCAAGATGCTTCTTAAACAGATGGGCCTCGAGAACGTCATGGCCAGACAGACGCCGTTCATGGAGAAGAACCGATTGGAGGATTGCTACCTCAAGGCAAAAAAGAGACTCTTCCTCTTCGACTATGACGTGAGTCTCTAGAGACATCTTGACAAGGTTCTACTCAATGTTCACTCTCTTCATCGGTAGGGTACCTTGACCCCTATTGTCAGGACTCCAAGTATGGCCGTTCCCACGGAGACGACTCTGGAGGCGCTTGAACGACTGGCTGCGGACCCCAAGAACTTGGTATACATTATCTCCGGCCGCGACGGTGATTTCTTGACACAACACCTGGGACACATTAAAGGGCTCGGCATGTCTGCCGAGCATGGTGGCTTCATGCGTCCCCCTGGTGAGACCAAATGGACCAATTTCACCGAGGTGCTGGATATGAGTTGGTTGCAAGAGGTCGAGGAAATCTTCAAGTACTATACTGAGGTAAGCGTCGTTTTCCCGATGTGCGTTGCTCGCGCGACTGATCCCCCCCAGAGGACGACTGGAAGCCATATCGAGGTCAAGAAGAGTTCCATCACTTGGCACTACCGCGCTTCGGACCCGGAGTGGGGCCTCTTCCAGTGTAGGCAGTGTCAAGACCTGCTCGAGAACAACTTGTCGCGCAAACGGCCGATCGAAGGCAAGTCCTTTTGATGGGAACATGCATTCACCCGATCTGTCCTCGGATTCCCGCTTCTCCGCGATTGCATCCTTGTGGCCTGTTTTCGTTCCTTCCCTCACTTGATTCCTCCCCCCTTTTTTCCCCTTGCGCGTCCATTTATATCCCGGGTGGCATTGGTGTTTTGATCACAGGTCACTGATAATCGGATTGATAGTTCTTGTTGGGAAGAAGAACCTGGAGGTTAGACCTATCGCGGTCAACAAGGTTGGTTCTATCATCTCACCATGTCGAGAGCGATGATCCCTGATCCTTATCGCCTGCTGCGATAGGGTGAGATTGTCAAGAGGATCTTGTACACCAACCCAGATGCCGAGTTCATCTTCTGTGCCGGTGATGACAAGGTGGGAGCTTTCCGTCCTGCAGATAACAGACCAACACGTGTTTATCCCTCTTTGGTATTCAGACGGACGAGGACATGTTCCGTGCCCTCATCCTCTTCCCGGAAGATGAGCCCAAGGCTATCCTGAAGCCACCGGTCTCAGTGACCCAACTGGAACCAAAACGAACCTTCGAGCCCGTGGAACTGGCGATCGATCGAGAAGCGGTGTTCACGACGGCCGTAGGAGTGAGCAGCAAGAGGACGCTCGCGAGTTGGCACGTGAATACGCCGGCGCAGATCGTCGACCATATGCTTGAACTCGTGAACCTTCGTGAGACCGAGGGGGCTAAGCTGTGAGAAACCTATTGGGCCTTCTGGATTTTTCATCGGGGGAATTCATCATTCATACCACCCTTTTTCTTTCTTTCTTTCTTCATTGCGCATACAGGGAGAATCAGCGTGAATCGTCGTCACCCGCACCCTCAATCGCGACCTCCGCATCGATGCCCGTTCCTCCTTCCTACCCGGCTTCCGTCGTTCTGCGGGTCGTGAGTGGAGGGTTGACATATGTATATGATTATTTATTGCTAGCTAGAGCCACTCTCTTTCTGGCGTTCTACGCCGTGCAACGTTTTCTTACCAACCTCAGACGTACTTCCTAGCCTTTGCTCTCTTCCACGTGTAAATACACGACCACCGCAAACCTCATGTATCTGTACTTGTGGCAATTACTTATAACCAAAGACCTCGAGTGATCTGTGACCGTACGTCGCTCTTACGATGACAAAGCCTTGTATGTTTAAGTCGGATTATATCATAGCAAAAGTAGTAAGAATCGACAAATACAAACGAGAATAAAATACACGACGAAAAAGAACCATCCAAAAGGAAAAGCGAGGCTACTTGGCACCAGCGGACGAGAACTTGGTCACCGACTTGGTTCCCTCGGAGATGGCGTGCTTTGCCAATTCACCAGGGAGGATGAGACGAACAGCGGTCTGAATTTCTCGTGATGAGATGGTCGACTTCTTCGAGTACGACGCGAGTTCTAGAAAGATAAGTCGTAAGTGCGCGCGTTCTTAAAGTAGCCCACGAGGACATACTGGAGGCTTCGGTAGCGATACGCTCGAAGATATCGTTGACAAACGAGTTCAAGATGGCCATAGCCTTGTTGGAGATACCAGTATCGGGGTGGACCTGTTTGAGGACTGAAAGACGAAAGATTAGAACCGAGTCGAGTCGCGTCAAGGAGTCAGAAGCGCGTACCCTTGTAGATGTAGGAGGAGTAGGTCTCCTTCCTGGTCTTTCTCCTCTTCTTCTTAGCATCGGGATCGGTAGAAGTAGAGGTTTTGGTGGCCTTCTTAGCCTTGGTCTCCGAAGTGGTTTTAGCGGGAGCCTTGGAGGCGGTAGAGGCAGGGGCCTTTCCGGCAGTGGAAGATGGCTTGGCTGGCATTTCTAGTGGTTGGGAAGGAAATACGTGTGCTTGTGTGGAGAGTGAAGTGCTGAGGAGCCTTGATGTACGGAGGGGAACTGAAGGGGACGGATGATCGGCAGCGAGGGACGAGTTATATACAGCCCGATGGTATACCATCACGTGACGGTGTTTACCCTTGTTTGTCCCGGTGGCCCACTGGCCATGACCGCATCAAAAGGACAAACGGAAGCACGTGACCGCGTCCGGCGCGCTTTAAAAGGCAGACATGATGATCTACAGCCAGCCTCCCTCCACAATTCCCCTCGTCGCATTTCGCTCCTCCTTTCGTGTTAACCACCACTACCACCACTTAACCCAACCACTTTACCACTGCGATGTCTGGAAAAGTTAGCGGAAAGTCCAAGTCTGGAAAATCCTCTGGTGTCGACCCGACCAAGTCCCAGCAATCCCGATCGGTCAAGGCTGGTCTTCAGTTCCCGGTCGGTCGTGTCCACCGTCTCTTAAAGAAGGGTAACTACGCCCAGCGCGTCGGTGCTGGTGCTCCTGGTACGTTTACTTGCGAACTCTTGACAGTGCTTTGACACTGATTTGGGAACTTTCCATATTTCTAGTTTACCTTGCTGCCGTTCTCGAGTACCTCGCTGCCGAGATCCTGGAGTTGGCTGGTAACGCCGCTCGTGATAACAAGAAGCAACGTATTGTGCCCCGTCATTTGCAACTCGCTATTAGGAACGATGAGGAGTACGTTCTTTTGTTCCACTACCACTCGGCATCAGTTTCCTGACATTGTCTTCTAATTCTCCAGGTTGAACAAGCTCCTCGGTAACGTTGTCATCTCACAGGGTGGTGTCGTTCCACACATCGACCCAGCCCTTCTTCCATCAAAGACCAAGAAGAAGGATTCTCAGGAAGAGTAGATTTCTGTCTTTTGGTTTGTACCGTGTTACCCTACTGTATTGCTATTACTTTTCTCGGTCCATATACATAGTTGTTTTTTTCGATGGTTGAAAGCCTGACCGAACACCCATGAGAACATGTTTCGTGTGTGCACCGGCATTTTTGCAGCTGGTATTTGATGTCATGCAGGTTTGGTGCAGTGCATGAAGTTCGATACAATGATCGGTATAAGAGTTCTGGCTGAATCCCAAGGGACAACCAAGTCTACGAGATGGTAATCTAAGTAATTTTTCGGACTAAGTCGAGCCGGTAGTTGTCTCCTTCGTGACACCGGCAAGCCTTCTGAGCGTCGAGAACTCTTCCTTCCCAGTAGCCTTGCAAAGAGCATAGAACTTGGAGTCCCGGTTCGCCAAAAGGTTCCCTGGAGTGTCAAACTCGACAATTTTTCCGTCCTCGAGCAGCATAACCCGGTTGTAATCAATCACAGTCCGCAGCCTGTGCGCGATCGTTAAGATTGTGCTTTCGGCGAACCCGCTAGAAAGGACTTTGGTGAGTATGACTGGGTGCGAGATCGAACAAAGACTGACTGTCGGATGGTCTTTCCAATCAATTCGTCCGTGGCATAATCAACGCTAGCGGTAGCCTGCGGGCAGACTCGTCAGGACAATCTGGACTACTCTAGACGGTAGGCTGCGCACCTCGTCCATAAGCAGTACCCTGGATTTCTTCAGGATAGCCCGAGCCATACAAAGCAGCTGTTTCTCTCTGTAGAGGTACTTCAGCGTACTTCATCAGAAAGAACAAGGATCCCCCTTACCCGGTGGAGAAGTTATCGCCACCCTCGGATACATGAGATTCGAGATCACGAAAAACGTTGGCGTTGACGGTAGCAACAGGATCTTCTTCCTCCGAGTCTGGAATAAGGTGGACACGGCGGAGCGCTTCGAACTAGAAAACTTTGAGCCCGCCCGATCGTTAACCAAGGACGATCACCTACAATGTCTGCGTCTTCGTACTCATCAAAGACATCGAGGGTCGAACGCAAAGTTCCACTAAGAATCGTTGGGTCCTCTGTAAAGCGCAATTAAAACAGAAGCCCCCATTTATATGGATAAAGGTACTAACGAGGAATGATTGCTGTAAAGTATGTCAGCAGCCGTTCAAGACGGGGGAAGGAGTTGAAACGCACTCAATCGACTCCGAAGATCTGTAAGTCCAACCTCGGACAAATCTACTCCATCGATCATAATCTTCCCCTCAGTAGCCTCCACGAATCGGAAGAACGACAACGCAAGGGTACTCTTTCCGGAACCGGTCCTCCCAAGGACACCGACCTGTGGCGCCCCCGTGAGCCCGAACGTCTCCAGAACGCTCCAATCGCACAGCGTGCTTACCTTCTCTCCTGGGTTTATCTCGAACGTAAGACCATGAAGCACATTCGGCAACTCCGGCTGAAATGCTGGTTAGTGGCCACCTTCGTTAAACTTTGTGGGGGAGTGGCAGCCTACAGAATACTGAATGACGAGGTCCTTGCATTCAATACGTCCGGTGGTAGGCCAAGATGCGGGAGGCCGGGGCTCGACGAACTCGGGAGGCTCACGCTCCAGCTCCGAGTATTCCTTGACTCGCTCAACGGCAACCTTAAGAGCAGCGAGTGAGGGAGTGCATTATAGAAATAGTATCGGTACCGTACCATCGCCTGCTCGAGGCCGACAAATCGTCGAACCATAAACAATAAATCGTTGACGATTGTCGAAGCGAACGCCAAGGCGAAACCAGCAAGAGCAGCGTCCATGGACGAGAAAACTGCGATGAAGCCAACGCAACCAATGACGAAATTGGAGAGAACATTGAAACGAGAAGAGATCCATCGGTTCACTGCAGTTGTGCGTTATTATTCTAGCCGTTTATCGCTGAAGGGTGGTGCTCACCTCCCCACATCCAGTAGTACGGGTTAGAGTTCTGGCGACGCTGTCAGTTAAGGTCCGATGTTAGGAGGAAACCCCAGCTCCCACCGTATCGACACAACGAAGCATGTCCCTCATGAACTTGGACGATGCGCCGAAAGCGCGCAAGACGCCGACTCCAGCGATGGTCTCTCCATACAAGGAATACAACGGAGAACGAGTAACAGAGTCTGTTGCAAGGTTAGCGCCTTCCCATTCCGTGCAAACCCCACAACCTACCCAATCGTCGCATGTCTCGAGAAGTCTGTCCGTAAACCTTCGCAACTTGATAGTAGAGAACGCTGACCAAAAGAGTGACAGCCACGAACGGCAAACCACCGACAAAGCCGATAGCAATGAACGTCGCAAAGACAGACATTCCATACATAACACTTCGACCGAAGTGATCCGAAAGATTACTGTCAATACCTTCGAAGTCCTTTCCGAACCGGTTAAGGAGTCGACCTCTCGAAACAGTGTCATGGAATCGGATCTTCGCGAAGAGGACGCATTCGAGGAGTCGTTTGTAAAGGGTGGTGGAAGCATTGATCGAACCGTGGTAGAGGATGAACCACCTCAGAGTTGCGAACATCACGTTGGCACCACTGATAGCAGCATAAATGCTGATGTACCAGATCGGGCTCCTCGGGGCCTCGTCACGCAACGGCGCGCCAGCCCATTTCGTAAGCCAACCCTTCTCAGCGATAGGTCCAAGGGTGGCGAGAACGAGAGAGCTGAGGAAGATGGTCCAATACCAGGGGCCACCCGCGGCACGGATATAAGTCAACCAAACGTCCCTGCCAATACGACCGACGGCTCTCTTCTCTTCTTCGACAAGTTTCCTTGGGACCTTCTTGTCGGGCTTGGGATCTGCAACAGCGGTGGCGATCGTGGAGCTCGTTTCGGAAGGCGTAACTGTGGTCGCCTCGGCCAATTCTTCGGCACTAGGAACTTTGACCTCATCCTCCTCCTCTTGGCCAGCCGCAGCACCAGACTGGACCAAACCATTGATAACGCCAGATGCATAGAATGCGTCCCGATCGCCCTGGAACTGGACGCGGCCATTATCGAGAGCGACAATGTAACTGGCACCAGGGGCACACAACTGAACGTGATGAGACACAAGGATGACAGTGCGCCCCTCCATGAGCTCTCCACGCAGGCAATTGTTAAAGAGATGGTCGGCAGTATGAGCGTCGACAGCAGACAATACGTCATCCAGGAACAAGACAGATGCGCGGGAATAGACAGCTCGCGCAAGAGATACTATAGGCACGTCAACGATGGAAACGATGCACGTGACAATAAGGTGACAAACCTCGAGCCTTTTGACCACCAGAAAGGTTAACACCTCTTTCGCCGATCTCTGCTTCGTCACCATCCTCCAAAATCTTCAAGTCACTGATCAGAGCACAAGCCTCTAGAGTCTTCTGGTACCGTTCCTCAATATAAGGAAGGTTGAAGAGGATATTATCTAAAACGATGACTTAGATCTAAAAGAAATATTGAAAATAATGTACGAACCTTTGATCGAAGCGTTACGCAACCACGCGGTCTGAGGAACATACGCACAAACGTTTGGTCGAACCCATTTGTCCCGCGACGGAATTTCATCTTGGAAGGAAGCGATTGCATCTGGAGGGGTCCTAGGACACAAAACCTGTCCGGCCAAGATATCCGCCTCTCCAAGAAGCGCTTTTTCGAGAATGGTCTCAGTCACGATCAGACGGGGAGGTTGTGGAAGGATTCTCACACAACAGGAGAAGAGTCTTTCCCGATCCCAATTTTCCACAAATGAGCGACAACTTCCCTTGAGGGAAGTTGACAGAGAGGTCCATCAAGATAAACTTGGTCTTCGGAGTAGCGGCGGCAGAAGATGAGTTACTTGCAGAACGCACACGATCCTGTGGCCAAGTGACGGTGGCATTTTGCAAGGCAATGGTGCTGTCTTGCTCCTCAGCTGGAGGAACGGGCGATACCTCTGCGGCGATGAGATACTTCTCGATACGGCGCAGAGATACAATACTCTGATTTATGATTTAAGCGTTGGTAGTAGACCCTGGAAAAAACCTCGTACCTGCAGCATATTAATCAAAGTCTCCGGAATCGCGTTCAAAGCGAATTTCAACTCATCGAATACTTTTTCGATCATTAAATAAACCATGCATATCGAACGTTGCGAAACGACTCACTGGCAACCTATGATTGACTAGTATCAGCTCCACTCTCATCTTCCGACTGTAAACGACTTACCGCTGTAAAGGCAACCGAGGGAGTGAGGGTTTGGCCACGAATGACAGTAAAGTGCCAGAAAGACACAAGAGTTACGAGAATTGGGGAGGCACCCCAAATAGCATTGAAAAGTACCTAAAGGAACGAGTGAGCACACAGATCCCATACTTCCCAGGCAGATGATTCACCTCGATGTGATAGTTCCTCTTTTGATACTTGAGTTCCTTCCGACGAACTTCATGAACGCGAGTTTCGAAGCTGCGCTCCCAAGCCATGAACTTGAGCATCCTGATCCCTCCAAGGATCTCGTTCATCAACGAAACCCTCTCATCCCTCGTCTTCATGAGGTTGTCCTGGGCGATCACGATGACCTTTCCGGCGAAGTGGTTCAACGGGAGGAACAGGCACGACACGAGCAATCCGAAGAGACAAGAGACGCCAAGCAAACTGTACAGAAAGATGGTTCCAATCACGAGCTCGACGGGAGCATCTGTAGGTAGTTTGAGTCCCCCATCCCCTCTCTGCTGCGAAACGAATACTCACCAGCGAGGGTGAAGAAGTGCCAAGAGAAATCGCTGACACGATCAACATCAGTGGTCATGAGGGTCATAATCTGGGTCTTTGAAGAGAAATCATCCTCGTCCTTCTTTTCGGCATCTCCTTCAGGGACCGGTCCATCCTTGTCTCCCGTTGGGAGAGTTGACCCAGTGGAAGCGAGATCTTTTCGGACCAGCGTCTTTGCAAACAAGATAGAATTGAGTTGCACACGCAACCTGGCCTGGAGGGTCGTGGTACTGATAGACCAAAGTTGACCAGTTACTAGAGGAGGTTGGGGTTAATCACTCGACCCTGCGCGGATCTGGGGACAAATCACCCACCCAAGGTCAGAATTACGCCGCTAATGAAAAGGCCCGAGGCAAACACAACACCCCATCCTCTGTGCTGCCGCTCAGGATCTGTCTCCAGGTAGGCGACAAGCTGCTTCAAGAAGAATGCAGGAAGGTAGAATAACCCGGCGGAGAATGAAGCCAGTGCAATTTCCAAGAGGATGACAAATGAGTTCAACTTGAACAGACGGATTCCGAGCTGCCAGCCCGAGCCAGGTTTAGGCTTCCAGCCAAAAATCGCAGGCCTGATGTTTTTCATGGCATTCCTCATCCTCCGGAACAGGTAGGTAGCACGCATGTCAAACGACACGATAGGTAAGTCGCCGATTTCAAGACTTTCCGTGGTGTAACCGAGCATAACAACCTTTTGAATCGACCGGGTGAGCAACACTGATGATATTTCGTCAGGCATGAGAATACCTTTGTGGTGTACGAGAAGAAAAGAATTCCAAAGATAGAGTCGTTGACGATTCCACAGACATTATCCCTGTACCTGCTGGTGATAGAGGCGACGGTCTTCTCCGAATAGATTTGTTCGGGAGGGAAATACATGGCAGGGCCGCGAGGAATATTGAGGCTGATAACGCAAGCGACCATGTAAAGCCCTACGACGGCATAATGTAAACCCCGGGAAACGGCATCCTCCGCTTGGCCCGAGATGGTTATTTCGGACGAGGGGAGAATCGCGATCGAGCCGAACATGAGAGTGGCGGTCGTAGTGATGGTACAGATGTGAGCAACTTGGGTAAAGTGCACGTCGGGAATGTCATCGTTGAGAGTAGAAACGGTGACAACGATCAGATATAACGCGGTGAAGGAGTCTAAGGTGGGAACGATGGCGTCCTTGATCTCGAGTGTCGAGACCGACCAGCCGAGCAAGACCGTTTGGATAATGAGGATCGCGACAAAGTCGAGGAGAAGAACAAACTTGACGAGACGAATCTGTGCTCGCGGAAATTGAATGAAAAAACACGCGCCGAGAGCGAAGGAGTTGTGCACATACCCGGGACCAAAACTGAGGGCCGTCAATAGATTCTCCTGGCGCGACATCCTCGGGGGTGGTGACATCGAACGGGTCGTACTCTTGTTCGCCTTCGGGACCTTGGAGTCTAATCTTTCCCTCCTGCTTCGAGGTAGCGAAATTTACTGAGGCACTGATGGCGGCGACGGCGGCCAATGCTATGGACGCTGGAAGTTGGTAGTCTGGCATGACCGCCAGTGGGCTGTGGGAGAGCGACGGGGGAAATTTCCTTGCTTGCTCGGCCACTTATGAAGGAGGGTGGGTAAGAGTCAGGAGGGTCGGAGCAAGAGTCAATGTGTGTGTGTGATCCCCCCTTGCGCAAAAGACTCTCAACTACAGCGACGCGAGCCTGCCGAGCCGGGAAGAGTCATTGGGGAAGGTTTCTCTCGGCCCGGTGATCCGGCACCCAGTCGTCCATGTGTTCTACTTCTAACGTGATCAACGCGGGAAACAGTGGGGATGATAAGAAAACAAGACATAGAGATGGCCAGCTTCTGCACGGACCAAAGCGGCGGATTCGTCTTCGTGGCTGGAGATTTGCGGATGATTTGCGGCACAGCTAAGGTTCGGGGGTTAATCTCGGGATGATGCTTATTCGCCTTGAGGCTGTGACACCAGCTGTTGACTGGAACCTCACCCTCATCGGCTGGCCCCTACACATCCGCCTCCCACACCCTCTCCCCCAGGGTTGCCCCTCAACCGGCGCAGGCTCCTCGCCAGCCCTCCCCCCTCGACATCACAATGCCAGACAACCACGGCGGAGGGACGCCAGTGACGATTATTTTCACATTAATCATCTCCTTCATCGGCTTCTTCGCAGTCGTAACCTGCGTTACTCTGTTCTATTACAAGCGGGGGTCCAGGCGTTCTGAGCGCCTGGAGCAGAACCAGGTTTCCCAAGGCCGAGAGTCCTTCGCCGTCGGGGGCCGTTGGCTGGAGAGGCCCGTAGTATGGGAGGTATGGGTCGACAAACACCCGAAACCTGCCGTACAGTGGGACGACCTCTTGGTACGCCTTGGCTTCTCAGCTTCTTTCTTAGCTCATTCAAGCCGTAATCTCGTCCCAGCCTCTCAACTTTACGTACGATCACGATCAACTCTCAACCCGTACACCCTCGCTTCACCCGATCCCGACGCTTCCGGCCCCGCGTAGCAGAGGCGCGGGGTGGAGATCCCTCGGCGTGGAGACCGACCCCCAGCTGCGGCCCAGGGAACCCAATGATGGACCGCAGCCCAACCCGGATACCACAGACTGCAACGTTTCCGTTTTCATTGCCATGCCCACTCCCCACGGACCCTCCCCACCCGAGTTCGGTGGCGAATTTGCCATCGGGACGGCCGAGGTCGTGTACCGTCATCCAGTCCGCCGCCATTCCTAGTTTCTATTGCAGCATTTCGTATGTGTTTTCTTCGATGTCGATTCGTTCCATGTATCCTTTGGACTGCGTGTTCCCGTTGTCCCCTTTGACCCAGTTCGACCGAAGTGTCTGATATTTCGGTTATATCACTCCCCTCACCATCATACCTATATTCCTTATTCCGCAACATTCAATTGGGGACCGGAAACCCACTTCGGTCACGCGTGAAGACTTCAAAGCACTTCACAATCGGCAGCCCTCGGGAACTCTTCCCACCTCTTTCGAATTAGATACGCGGAAATAACACACAGCGAGATGTTGCATCTACGCCTCACATGAATTTTTCAGCAAGGCAAAGCTCCGCGTGAAATGCTTACCCCGGGGTCCCAAAATACGCGTCCTTCCTCGGCGGTCGGAACGTTAGAGATGTCAGATTACATCACATTCCGGGTCATCAAGCATCCCGCCTAAGACCGCCAGAAAATCGTGCATGAATCTTGAGGTAGGTGTATTTCGTCCTTCATACGGTTTCCACGCCCCTCCAAAGAAAATACGGAATTCCACCGTCCGGCATAATTTCCGTCTGGAACCGTCTTAACGTACTAAAGTCTGATACGCCTCCTTGCATGATACGTTTCTAAACTGTCTGCGATATGCGGTAGTCTGGTGTCAAAGAGTCCATAAGGATGCGGAAAGGTTCAAGTGTGCGGGAATTCCAGACGGGATCAAATTAAGTATGTTCCCAGACATTTGGGCCAAAGGAGTGTGGTACAGTGTACAAAAGGAGCGAAATTCCAGGCCATATCACATACATGAACAAGACACAGGAGGGCGAAAGGATAACACCCAACGGAGCGGACACTACCGAAAGTTCAAAAAACAGCTTCGATGACGTCGTTCCAGATAGCAAAAGGATTGTTAACGTTCTTCTTGGTCAAATCCAGGCGAACGTTGGCAGGGTGATCCTGCCATTCCTCAGGCTGTTCTGGGTCCCAGATACCGAAACCGAGCCTCCAGGTAATACCCACAACGGAGTTGGTAAGGAAGTCGGGAGGGGCAAGTGGGTGGAACTGCCGTTTGGCCGTCTTGACCTCAGACATGATGGTAGCGAAGTTGGTCGACTGCCCTCCAACGATACCGCAGTATTGCTGCTTTACGGTGTTGCGGCCACCAAAGACGACGGTCTTAGTGCCTTCCAGTTTGTTCATGGTTATCTGGTCCAACTCGGTCAACAATACTGTTCGGGGGAGCCACAGGGAGAGAGAAAAAGGCTTACAGAGAACAGGGAACAAGAAGAGGCGCAGCGACCGTTGCTAACGATGGCAACCTTCGTGGGGTCGAACAATGCCTCGGCGGGGGGGTCGAAAGAGAAAGGCTGACACTCTTGGCCCAACTTTTGACCGAAGAAATCCTCACGTTGATTGATAACTTTCCTGACGGGGTCCTTAAGCCAGTCGTACTTCTCTGGGAAGAGGGTGTTGTTGGCAAAGGCCCAGTTGAGGGGGTTATACAACATCTGAACGTCGGGGTCCACGCCGTTAGCGACGGCGGCGGTGATGGCTTGCGCGAGAGGCTGAGCACGAGCCTCGGTATAGAGACCAGAGTTGGGTTCCGTAGTGCTCTTGGGCCCGGCGATGATACGGTGGAGCCAGTGGGCAACACAAACAAACCCACCGCCATTGTTGGTAACATCGATGATCAATTGTTTAGCGCCAGCTGCCTTGAGGCTCTGCAGACCTGTGAGGAGGTTTTGCTGGAACTCTGTGAACGAGGCGGCACTGAAGCTGCCGAGAGCCAAAACACCGGTCTGAGTCTCGCTCAAGTAGTAGAACTGGGCGACCGAGTAGCTTCCGTCCAGTGGTGGCGTGGTGGGGACGAGTTCAGGAGGAAGAACGACGTTTGAGGGGGGAGTAGCATCGAGGAAGACGTTGAGGGGGTGCTTTCGAGCCTCCTCAGGGGAGATCTTGGGCTGCTGTTGAACGCGGGCGGCGCTCTCCTCAACGGGGTCAAAAGCGTAGTAGTCGACACCGTTGGTACCAGCGACTGCCTTGCAGTTGTTAGCGCGGAAAGAGGCCTTATTGGTCCAGGCCACGGCAGTTGTAGAAATGCGAGAACGGAACGGGATCTAAGGGTACAAAACGGGGTGAACCTCGGGTGAATTATGGCAAGAGTTCGGAGCCACTCACTGTAAAAGTGTCGGGGATAATCTTTCCCTCACGCAAGACCGTCAACTTGACAGAGTCACTGGATGGTAGGGACTGACTGGCGAACTGGCCTAAAATATAGTTCCATCCGTCGGCGACACGTTGGTAGGACGAGAAGAAGCTATAAGAAGTCGATATTACTTTTGTGCCCCGGCTCCAACTCGTAAGCGAACTCACGAGTTCTGGCGGGTTCCTAAACCCTGATAGCTGCCAGCAATGGCGGCATTCTCGTCAACGGCAATATATGGGAGTTTGTCATCGATCAGGAGGACTTTGGCGCCGTTGAGCTGAATCGCCGGTTTATGAATTACAAGAGACGCAAATGCGGATGTGCTCACGCACCGATTCGAGATTCCCCTTGAGATCTCCAGGGAGAGCGTTCTGCCAGAAATCAATCTGGTCGGGGAATTCTGCCTTGGAGACGTTGAAAGCCTCGGGAGCAATGTGGACGTGCTGGAATCCAAGATTGTCCGTAAGGTGGACGAGGGGTAAAGGAATAAAATTGCCATAGAGACCTTGTGGGCAAGAAACACGCTGATAGTGAGGAGCGGATCGAGAGCGGAGCTAGCGGGAGTACATACCGTCGTAACAGTAGTTGATGTAGACGACGTGACCGTCGTTCAACCTCTTGAAGGAACGCGAAATATCGATGTGGAAGTCGAGGTCGTTCTCGTATTCTGTCCCGTTAATCCGCTGGAGACTGCGGATGATGTCTTCGTGAACGTCTTCAGTGAATGACTGCGGGGCACTGATCTGATAGTTGGTGGATGTGTGGAAGTCAAGGATCCTAGTGGAAGCGGTGACGATCTGATAACCGGAGAAGAGGTCAATATGGAAACAAGGCAAGCTATAATTGTCACCCACGTTCGACTTTTCAGCTGGGTTGACCTGGAAAGAAGTGAAGCAAGCGCGAACATCAGATGGGGCGACCCATTTTTGGCCGGCGATGGCGGCGCAGGGGTCAGGTGCCCGTGAGTCCTTGATGCTGGGCAAGGCGAGGCCCGGGAGAGCAGAGAGAGCGAAAAAAAGAGTGACGAGTGAACCGAGTGAACGAGCGAACATGTCTGGAAGAGAGAGAGCGGACGAGCCCCAAAGCTGAGGGTCTGGCGGGAGTGATGGGGGCATTCCTTGCTTATATCCTCCCAGGACCCGGGTTTACGCCAAGTGTGAAACTGCGGGCGTTGCGTGCGCCCGAGTGATCGTTTGCTCTTAACCGTGCGGTTACCCGCACCTGGCTCGATCGCCTGGCGAAGCTCAGCATACGAGGAGCCCGCCAAGGCGAAAAGCCTCGTGTACGCGTAGATGCTGCCCGCGTGGACGAGTCTACTGACTGCCACACTGCCGAAATGTTCCCTCGCTCTCCTTGTGGTCTCCATCACAGGCGCATGCGAGTAGGCTGGCGTCCAACCTCTCTGTCTCGATGCTTGAATGGCTCGCACACACGTTTCCGGTTCCTATGCCTCTCATGACGGCGTTAGTGCTCTTAATGTTTCCTTTCCTATTCGGAGGTTTCCCGGTTTACGTTCCTTGGTTGCTATTCTGCTTCCGTCAGATCCCTTAAATAATGCTTGATAGTGGGCTGCTGGCCCCTCAGGCCTCCGTCCTTGCGCGACCCAGTGAGCCATGGTTCTCATCCTCATCTCGTCCGCCCTGGTCTTCCTTACGGCCCTGGTCGACGCCGTCCCTGTCAAACGCTCTGGCACCTTCCCGGACTTTGTCCTCAAACACGCTCCTTTGTCGTACCTTCATTCCAGCGAACAGTATTGGCCATCAGACATCCGACTCCATCTTCCCAAAGTCATTCCGCAAATCAATTTCACATCCGTCGGCGGAACGCCCACCCTCCAGACCCTATCAACCCTCTCCAACGCCGTTTCTCTTACCACCACCGAAGACGTCCTCGCCCACAACAGCGACTTCTTCACCTCAACCTATGGCAAGCCTGGGGGTGCTGGTGCTAGTGGTGCACCTGCAACCATCGTCGTCGTGGAGAAACCCGGAGGAATCGTCGATGCCTTTTATTTCTATTTCTTCTCTTGGAATTACGGGAATACGTGAGTGCGAGGCACGGTTTTCTGCAACTAATCGACTCACGACGATGTCAAGTGTCCTCGGCCTGAGGTTTGGTAATCATGTCGGGGACTGGGAGCACAACATGGTGCGATTCATCAACGGTGTTCCCGATACCGTCTACTATTCTGCACACTCTGGTGGTGCTGCCTACAAATACTCAGCTGTGGAGAAGGACGGCGATCGCCCGATCTCTTACATTGCGATCGGCACCCACGCCAACTACGCGGTAAGCTTTCACTCGTGCCAACGCTTATGACCCCGTCTCATCTTCGATCACGGGTGCCAAGACATCAGGCGATCATGAGTACAGTTTGCCATTTGGTCTTTTAAAGGATCAGACGAACAAGGGAGTCGCATGGGACGTCACAAAGAACTTCAGAGGTTTCTGGTACTCTCCATCTAACGGAGCGATTGACGCTGCGCCCGGCGCTGGATCCGGAGGGGACCTTCAACCTCAGGAGGGTACCAGTTGGCTCAACTTTGGTGGTCAGTGGGGTGACAGGCAGTGGCCAACCAACAAGTTCGGACAGTACTGTATAGCCGATGAGTGTCATATTGGTGGCGGTCCGACTGGTAAGCATCCCCCCCCCAGCGCTGGTGCTTCTCGCGAGTCACCGTCACTCACTTGGCTCCTCGATAGGCCCACTGTCCAAGAACCTAGGACGCACCGCCCCATGTCAGGACGAAGGCTCGTGTACCGTCCAAACCGGTCTGTGATAAATATATCCTCGTTCCTTACGACCAGATGGTCAGCAGCTGCGGAAAGGCGCATACCCCCTATATCATTATCGTCATACCCCTCGTTTTCACTCTTTCTCATTCGTACATTCGTACATACTCAGTCTGCTTCTTATTATGACCCCTGTAATGAACGCTTGCGTAATTGCTCTCTCTCTCCACCCACCCGCGTGTAATTGCGATCGAGCGTTCGTTAGTCGAGCTCGCGAGACCCTATGAGGAGGGGTCCAAAAGTCGTAGATTAGTCAGCAAACGTAGTTGCTTTCTTGGTAATGCGTGTTGCTTACCTAATTTCCGCGAGTCGGCCACACGGCGGGTTGTCGTACTCGGAACACTGACCGTAGGCTGGAATCCAGCCCCAAATTCACGAGAAATTCGGAATAGGCGAGTTCGACATCGCCATGAGGGGTACCCTCATAGATAACATTTTTAAGATGCATTAATCCCGACCCATCCCGACCTATCGTGAGAACTCGGCCTCCACGTGTTTCCCCACCTCCGGACGAGTGTCAAATGGCCGAGGTTCAAGCGATGTCACACGATGACATCTACCACGGCCCGGTGATCTCAAAACCTTACGATCGTGTAGGAACAAAGGAGCGGTGTTCCGCCGATCAAGTCTCTCCGGGTGAGACCAACTCTTAAGCGTGGATCTACTCCCACTAAAGCCGGCAGCGAGATGGAGCGCTTGGCGCCGAAACGATATGGTCATCACTCTGGGGGCCTCCGGGCCCTCCCAGAAAAGATCGGCGCTGGCGGAGGTCGTTGGGGATGCATTTTTAGGCCTCGCGGTAGATTGCGGATGAACACAAAAACGACAAATATAAGAACAAGAGACCGGAGTCACAATTTACCACTTCGCCATCCCCAATCCCCAGTGAGGTATCCACCCACAAGAGCTTACAGTCTCGCTGTGGCCTCATCCCCTTCTTGGCTCCGCCTCTCAGGATACACCGTGGAACATCATGACTGTCATCGTACCAAACGTCGCCGGTACGTGTCTTTCTTCGGTTGTGTAAACACAGACACATGTCCATGTTGATGACAAGCCCTTCCACGTCAAGTTATTCCTTATTGGTTCAAACATTACATCCTTCGACAAAAAGGAGGACACGCCACCGCCGGGCATGCAAGTCATTACAGTTTCGATACTGCACTAACCTTGAAGGGCATATTACCCCCGGCCTACGACGAGGCGACGCATTTCCGGCGCTCTTTGGCGCAGCTACGGTCCAAGACCTCCCCGCTCGAGAAGTACATCGTGAGTTACTCGACTTGATGTTTACGCCTGGGGAATGGAAGCTGATCGTGTGATATCCTATCAAGTACCTGGCTCAACTCAAGGATGCAAACGTCGTCACTTTTTACAAGCTCTGTGCTGAGCACCTCGCTGAGATTACGCCATTGATCTATACCCCAACCGTAGGCGACGCGTGTGTTAACTATTCACATATCTACAGGCGCCCCGAGGGTTTGGTGAGTCGCAGGCCGTTTATTAAACGAAGCGTGGGAGTTCGCGCTAATCTCGTTGGCCAGTATATCAGCATCGATGACAAGGGCAGTATCGGAGAGATCCTCCAGCACTGGCCGCACATGGACGAGGCCCGGATTGCTGTTGTGACCGATGGTAACCATACACGCTCGCAGCCTCGTCGTCACTATCGATCTCTGACCCAAGGCTAAACATTCAGGGTCAAGAATTTTGGGTTTGGGTGACCTCGGGGTCAACGGGATGCCGATTTCCATCGGGAAATTGTCGCTCTATGTTGCTGGCGCTGGAGTCCACCCCTCGTCTACACTTCCGATCTGTCTTGATCTGGGAACTAACAATGAAAAGTTCCTTGAGGATCCGCTGTACCTCGGCCTGCGACAGAAGGTTCGTCCCACCTCGATGTGCAGGAAGTCAACAACATCCGATTCATTGGGTTTCCCGCTTCCGTTACAGCGCGTATCCAGTGAGGAGATGACCGAGTTCATGAACGAGTTCATGAGGGAAATGTCGACACATTTCCCGAAATTGCTCGTCCAGTTCGAGGTACTGTACATGTCATTGCATACCCATGTGATTCACCCGGCCGACCGTGAGG
>Ga0307517_10003212_pt1 | contig 25667 bp, 25 predicted proteins | sample 23_EM_MG_FD_194515 | JGI IMG/M metagenome (GOLD analysis project Ga0307517, IMG submission 194515) | Populus trichocarpa ectomycorrhiza microbial communities from riparian zone in the Pacific Northwest, United States - 23_EM | ecosystem: Host-associated > Plants > Roots > Unclassified | place... | reverse complement strand
AAGTCTCAGTTAATTGTTAAAAATTGTAGAAAAAAATCTGGAAATATCTAGTGGCTTTTGGTTATTTTCTTTTGATTTTTCCAATTTTTTCGAAAATTATTTGAGTTATTTAAAAATTAAAGAAGCTACTAAAACTCTAAGAATGGTTTACTTTTTGTTGCAATGTGAAACCTTTTGGATGGTATGTCTCGGCCAAGGATGGTATCCGAAAGGTATGCACAAAAATGCATGGTATTTAAAAGGTTTTCTCAATAGGGATAATATTCTCCGGAAGAACGTCTCCCTTGGATAGAAAAAAAAATCCAAAAAAAAAATCCTAAATGAGCATTGGTGGGTACAAAATACAGTGCCGGTACCGGTACATCACGAAGAAAAGTCCTTGAGCACCAAAGAATATCATACCTCATTTTACTCCTCCATTCAAAATCAGGAAATCAACCGCCAATTTTCGCCTCAACCGTCACAAACCCCCCTCATCCAGTCAATCATCTCGCATCACAAGATTAAGTTGCGGTATCGGAACTGCCATCCAGCCTAATCCATCCACTCATCTCTCCCAGCCAGTCAGTCAGTCAGTCAGTCAGGCAACAACCGACACAAACGTGTTACTAAGCGCTCCTCGCGTTCCACCAGCTTTGTTCAATCTAATAGCCCCACCCCGGTCCAACCTTATCGCCTTTCAAGTATTTTACCGTTCACTGCGATAAACATGAACCCTACCAGCTTCCGCACCCGCAAAAAACATAATGCTGTACTAGTAGTGTGACACGGGGTGACGCAACACCCCCCGATAGACAAAAACTCACCCATGCCATGCAACTACCCTACTACATTCCAAGAGTGTGTTCTCTGATGCATGAGATATCACTCGAGAGGGGCACTGGATCGCACTGTGCTGAAAAAAAGCGAAGTTGGCAGAAAGAGAATTAAGCCTTCCCCCCCCCCCCTTTCCCGTAGTATTATATAGTTGGCCTTGCACTTGCTGTCTAGCAGGAGCCATTTCTAGGTAACTTAGTATGGAAGTCTGGCAGGGATATTTTTTCCCTAATGGGCGTCCCCCAAGCCAGAGATATCTGTTGATTCTATATTTGCTCTTATTATCACTCAGCTCTTCTCCCCACCCCGCCCGGCCTTCCAGGTATGATTCTTTTCTAGAAGGCGGGGGGATACCTGTGCAGCAGAAGGGAGAAAGGAGTGCGGTACATCTGATTAGATCTTCTAGATCATTACCATCGTCTTTTCATTATGCTATACGGTGCTCTCTACATACGACTAAGATCCTATGATCAACACCACTTTATCCCGTCCCAGCTGTCCATGGGGGCTGTGATCATGGTTCCATAACATGTAAAAAGCCCTTGTGGCAAGTATCGTGCTAGTAAGCCACACACACACTATGAAACCGTCAAGACTCCATAACTTATATGATACCACAACTATTTGACGGGAGGGGGGTGGCGGTTCAGCACACACCATATCACGAGCCCCTCGTAAATAGTCTCTATCAATTGTGCGGTACTCGAGTACTCTACCACACATCACAAGACCACCCACCAATCTGGAAACTAAAACATAAAACCCCCACCCTCGTACCCATCCCATCCCATCCCACCTAAATAGCTAGCTGCCTTTGGGTTCGCGCTACCTGCTGTGCTCAACTTGCGCATAATACGGGACGAAAGAAGGAACAAACCCATTCGAGCCCGCTTTCACAGTTAATCACCAGAAGGAAGGGAGGGAGGAGATTGGTGTGCGCTAAGTATGCTAGGACAGCAAGACACGCTACTGCTTTTGCGGTAAATTCCCCCATAGGTTATAAAATACTGGTGCAATCACGGTGTTCGACTTTTTTTCTATTTTCTCTCCCCCTCCCCGAAAACACTAGCAAGGAGAGGGAAAGAAAAATCAAGGCGGACGATGTCCTTGTAAATGTATAGAGTTAAGGATAGGGTTTGATGTGGGCTGAAGGAAGGAAACAAGTTACGGCCGGGCTACAGGGTCGGCTTAATGATCAAGTAAGATGTGTTATTCCCAACAACCCCGATACCATAGACATTCGTTATCTATCTATCTGCCTTGCCGCTGTGATGGGATGAGATATGATAGTTGAATCAGGGGCGAAGGGGATTTGAGAAGAAAGAAAAAGGATAAAAAAGTGGTAAAAGATACAGAGATGAAAAGGAAAAAAAAGATACAGGCCTCCCAGTGAGATTGAAATTGAAGGTGAATTTAATCAATAAATAAAAGGTATGAAAAGTCGGCGTAGAATTAAGATGTCGTGATCGAAGGGAGGAATATAAAAATAAGATGAATATCGCACCATATGAAAGTAAATAACGGATCCATAAATATGGGGAGAAGAATTGAAAATTGAAAATTGAAGCCTAAACCAAGTAAGGTAGAGGAAAAGCAGCAAGAAATGAAAATAACGAATTTTGTTTTCGCAAAACCCAAGGTGAAATCAAATAACCTTAGCCCCCTTGCTGCTCCCGCAAAAAACAAAAAACAAAAAGATTTAAACGCCCGCATCCAGAAGTTTGTTTCCGTTTCCTCCGCTGTTGTAGTATGGTTTTTTCTTTCTTTCTCGTTCCATGCTTGCGGTTGGAGAAACGCACCTTAATGTATTTTTTTTTACAGCAGTATTGATCCGAGGTATCCGTATCGTTGGAGCGTTTCAGTATCGAGTTGCCTATTTCTCACAAGGCCTGTAGTGTCCCTAGGACTTCGCTCTCCGACAGCTAACTCGGCCAAATGTTGGAGACTGCCGTGGCCAGGTGGAATGTCAGGGGGCCCACCGCCGGGGCCACCAATTCTGTCCATCTTCCTCCGTGTAATCAGGTCTTTGATTGCCCTGTCCCATCCTAAACTATCTTCTGCAGTGGCAATGCCCCTTTGCTGCTCTAATGCGTCGGCCAGCTGCTGAATACCCTTCCAAGAGTCCTCTCTTGTCTCCTGAACCTCGGCAAGGTCCGCAAGAGTGACAAGTGCCAGAGCTGCAAAGTGATGATTGAGTGGTGTTATTGGCGTATTAGGGCTCGCAAGCATCGTGACAATCCTTGAGGCCGGCCCGAGAAGCTGATGTGGTTCGGATGTGGGATTATGCCTCAGCACAAGCAGCTTAACATGGTAATATGCGACGTGGAGGAGGTTCGGCGAACCCCATATCCCATCAACGCTTTCACGGAACCGCTCGAGCTCGCCACGCAGCAGCTTAGAAATAAAGGGGTTATGCAAAGCTGCCGAGACAGCTTCATCAGAGGTGGTAAACGCTTCCGCCAGATGTCCTAAAATGCAAGATAGGCCTATTGGGCTCAGTCAACCTCGTTGCCGCGGAATGTTGGTTCGATGTTCAGACTTACGTGCAACATGGAATGGGACTAATCCAAGTAATGGACAGTCCTCTGGTACTAAGACAACACTGGAATCTGGGATGAACAATGGACTTGATGTGCTTATCGCATGCCAACGATCCAAAATTACCAGGACCCACCATGCCCGTCGGCCCAGCTTCTCGTCAGAATCTGGATCTCCATTGGCGTACTTTTCCCGACTCCGGTTCTGATGCAGCTTTAGGTTGTAGGCTAGGCCGACGGCCGCGCCAAGCCAAACCGCTCTTGGGGGTCCGGGTCCGCGCATCGTAGCTGGGCCGCGATTATCAGATTCTAGACCTAATAAAATCATGGTCTGAAGGTACAAGATATTTGTAGGCATCGACCTGGCGATGGGGTTATCGAATTGAGAGGCCAACGTTAATTCACATGCTCTTTTTGTATCCGCTGGCGGTGAGTTAGGTCGAGGATGTGATGATGGATTCGATCGTATGGTTGCATACAGAGCCTCCAAGAAAGCCTCCCGCACTGTAACAGAAGTTTTTGCTAACCGCTGGTGAAGGCATTCTTTCGAATGGGGAAGAAGGGGGAATGTTGGATGTATCAACTTATAGTACCTATCATGAGGTTAAACGATCGTTAAGTAAGTCTTATGAAATCTCTTAAAAAAATGTATGTGACTGCTGGGTTATCTGAATCACTTACTGATCAATTATTTCATCATCCCATTCAAACCCATTTATATCCCCAGGAGTTGAGCCAGTGGCAGAACGTCCAAGATCTGGCGACTCAAACGGAAAACTTACACTTGCGCGCCGACCGCCAACATCGGGAACTGATTTCCAATACTGACCCATACCATTTGGCGATAAATTAGTTCTATAGTCGGGCGCGGAGGGCTCAGCGGTTGAAGGTGGATGCTGGTGTGACGCTTGATGAGGCGGAGGCGGGGGGGGTGGAGGTTGATGTGCATGGGTAGGCGTGGTTTGTTGAAGGTGTGGCAGCTGCCGCTGTGATTGTGATTCATGCAGAAGCTGTGCTCTCTGTTGATGCTGATGTTGAGTCGTAGGATGGAATGAATCAATAGAAGGCAGTCGTTCATTCGACCTGGCTGTTGGGTTAGGTTGGGACAGCGGCTGAAGGTGTACCGACGATTGAAAATCGCTAGAAGTCGATAATGCTCTCTTCCTTGATTGCTTTTGTGAGCCGGGTGGCCCAGCCGGGGGAGGCGACGTTGAATCTGAAGGACCGGGTGACTGATCTCCTTCGCCGACCACACCCGGCCCGTAAGATGAATGCATGTCACCCGTAGACATGGAATTTTCAAGAGTGTTTAATCTGTCGGCCAACTCTTTGATGTAGCTGGGATGTGGAAATTAGAGCGGAACTGGTTAAAACTACGAAAATTATTTCCTCTTACCCTTTACTTGGCCCGCGTTTCATGGGAACCCTGCTGAAAGAGCACTTGGAGCCGACTCGCTTGCAACTTGAGCATTGCTCAACACCAGATTCCGAAGTCGCGTCACATCGTATCTATCGAGGAGAGGAAATTTAGTAATGAACCGCGCACATGGAGGATAGAATCGCTACTTTTTTTCGCCGGCACTCGTCGCAGGCGCGCGAAACTTTGGATCTCTTCCGTGGCGCCGTATCGCTCATAACTCCCTCGAGACCTTGTGAAGAGTCGCTTAAACCCAGAGATACAGTCCTGGGCGAGACAGGCTGCCGCGGGTCATTTTGTGAAGGCCCTGGGGGTGAGGTGCCCGGCATTGGGGAGACTATTGGAGGTAAGCCGCGCGGTATATTTCGTTCTGTCGAGGATAGGTGCATGGGGCCCTGTGGAGAGAGCCGCTGGTGATGCGAGAAAAAATTAGTCGAACTACCATCTCCTGGGGAGTTCGTTGGGTTGTATTGAGGCTGCACAGGTTGCGCCTGGTCAGTTCGGCTTTGATGTTGAGTGGGCTGGTGATGCTGCGTGATTGCACGTGGAGTCGTGGAGGGCGGCGAAGAGGCGAACAAAAGCGGACTTTTTGACCGAGAAGAGCTACCTGCAACTGCAGGAACCGCTGCCCCGGCAGCCGAGGTTTGCGATGGAGTGGCTGCAACTTCGGCCATTGCCATGGCAGAACGTTAAAGGAGTGAGGAAAATCGCGATTAAAGTAATAACATAATTCGTCCACTGACTTTTTTTCTTTCTTTTTTGAAGAGGATCCCTCTTCTGCTAAGCAAAAAAATATTCGTATTCGGGGGCGTGATATGAGTGGTGGGTTGGTCCTTCTTTTTTCTTTTTTTTTCTTTTGGGAGGAGGGGGGGTGACCTGGTATGTACGAATGTGTATGTATGTACGATGAGCGGAGTACCTTATTTATCGAGTGTATATACGCTATTTGTGAAGGGCAGTGGTAAAATATAATGGTCGGGAAGGGAAGGATGGAAGTGTGGGCGGATGAACAGATGAAGATGGGAGAACAGTTGGTTAGGTTTGAATGACTGGGTGGGTGGACGAGGAGGGCAGATTGGGGAATGAGCAGCAGGAGAAGCAGGAGGTGCAAGAGCAACAGGAGAGTAGGTTTGGAGGACGATAAATGTGTTGCTAGGGTGTGAGGGGGGGGGGGAGCGGGGAAAGTGAGCAGTGGCAGTGGCAGTAGTAGTAAGTAGTAATAGTAGTAGCGGCAGCAGTAGCAGTGGCACCGGAAGTGAAGGGAGGGTCAACCGGAGACGGAGGAAGGAGGGAGGTACATGAGTGATTGGGAGGGATTTGAGGAAAGGGGTGTGTGGGAAGAGAAGGGGAAGGGGAAGAGGAGAGGGGGGAAATAAGATGGATGGAGGAAAGATGACGGAAGGACAGATGAATATGAATAGTATGGAGCAATGGGTTGGTACTGGTGATAGTAGCAGCAGCAGAGATGGGGCCTCGACGGCGACGACGACGACGGCGGTGTTAATGTAATGAGTGGTTAGACAAGGTGACGATGATGATGAGTGAGTGAGCGAGTGAATAAGGGAGACGAGCCACACCGCCAACACCAAGTGGGCAAATGGTCGGGTCCCCCGAAAGCCTCAAACGAAGGGCACTGAAGGAAGGGATGGAGGAGGGAGGGAGGGACCTTGCGACCCAAATGCAAGAATGTGCGGGGGTTTTTTTGGGTTTCGGGAGAAGGAAAAACGTGGGAAAAATATGGGGAGATCGGAAGAGGGGAAAAACGTCGGGGCGAGAGGGGAGACCCCAGATATTGCTTTCTCAATCAAGTGTGCTGGGTCATTAGCTGTACCCCGGATGCCGGTTGTGGGTTTGTGGTTTGCCAAAATGTAGATTTATATTTCACCTGGGTGCTGCTGTCACTGATCCCTACCGGACTGTGGATTAACCTATCTCTTATTATGTACCGTATATCAACTTCCAGCGAATATGGTTGTCACTATTGCACTGATCGAGGGCCGATGATGATGTCCAGATTGGTTTGGCACGCATCATCTTTAATCCTGCTGATGTTACCGCACGGGAGGGCTGCCCTCGGGGTACAAGTATTGAAAATCGAAATATCGGTATCGGTATCGTGCTTTGGAGCAGGGAGATTAGGAAGGGTGAGAGAAAACGAAAAAGGTAAGGAAAAGAAAAAAAAAGGAAAAAAAAAACTAACTTTCCATACGGGACCCAGTTCCTAGTCTCTCCTGACCCCCTTAGTCCCACTCCCACGGGCCGGACAAGGAGTACCACATATGCTCATCATAAGAGCTCTCCCTTTTGATTCTATTTATTATGAATCGGTATCATCTTGTATATTCTTACTATTTAAAAGTCCTGCTGACTGGAATGAGCAGAAGGAACAGCGGCACCAGTATGGGTCGAATTACTGGTCCGCTGCTGCAACATTCAGTTGGGTGCGATCCGCTCGTCTCACTCGCAAACGGATATCACCGTTCAGATGGCACCCGTAGCCAAAAGAGTTGCTTCAGAGCACGACCCGGTGTCCCAAAGCGCCCGGTCGTTTCAGAGTCAAGCACCGACTGGGCCTTCTTCTCCATGCGCCGCAGGAGCGGGAATAGCAGGTTCCAGTTGGCCCCGTGAGCCGGGAAGGCCGAGGGCCATCTGTGCCCAATCGAATTGGTGACCGAACTCTGGAAGGGGGGGAAAAAGGAAAAAATAAAACGAGAGGGAATGAATGGGGAGGGGAGGAAAGGGAAAATAGGAGGGGGCGTGTCGTTGCCGCTGGAGTGGGCATTGGTGTGGGAACAGGGACGGCAAATTCTGGGGCAGTGGGATGAGACCGGGGGTATGGGCGGCACTAAGGAAACGGCATCCGTGGGACTCGTGATGATATCGGTACTCGAGTATATATTGCAAGCACTCCACATGTCGGTACGGTACGATATATTACGGCCATGAGGATTAATATGATAAACACCTGCGGGGCGAGTGCAGCAAGCAACCGAGCAGGCGAGAAAAAGAGGGCAGAATCAGATATCCAGATGATTGGCAACCATACTGGCACACCACACGCTCCTCGCTACCGGTTCTGGAGGGGAAAGGAAGCGTGTGAAGAAGGGTGCACAGACACTTCCAATTGACAGCGGAGAAAATAATATCTTACCGATGGACATGCACAATTTCGGCCAAAAACGATAAACGAAGGAGAACCATCTTGATGGAAAGAAGAAAAGAAGAAGAAAAGATAACAGAGAACAAGAAATGCTATTATCAACTGTTCTTACCCTATCCCATCTAGTTAACTTATCGCTGAGATAACCTGCCCTAAAATGATTACCCCGTTTTAGGTTTTGTGATTGATTGTTCCATTGTTGCTCAAGAGAAAGAGAAGTCTTGTCTCTCCTCACTCGTCCCGAATCTACCCACGGGTAAGGGATGCAGTGCCTCAATTCGCCCCACCCTCCCACACCCCGGGAATATTGTCTCAAACCGAGCCATCAGGAGTTTCTCCGGAAATCAGATGCGATGTGAGCATGAGTCCACAGTCTCTAGCGTGAAGAAAAGGAGCTAGCCGCTTTCCTTCCGGACAACTAGGGAAAAAGCCGAGCGCCGCATCTACGGTAGTCTACCGCTTTCGACTGGAACTGCTCGCTGTTGGCATCAAGGGAGAGGTGGAGTTAGAGTAGGTTCGCTTCTCCTACCGGTACTTTTCTCTCCCATGGATCCGAGGGTTGGAACCACGGATTGAGGGGGGAAAGGCTGGCATTGTTGGAATTAGCCTCTCGGAAACAAGCTCTAACGCCGATGATAGCCCAAGCTTTCGAATTTTACACCCGAGAATCGACTCTGATACCCTGGATTGGTGTGGGCTGAGAGCTTACGGTACTCAAGTACCGGTACCGGTACCACACTGCATGATACCGGTCTTCCGAAAAGGACAAAAGTTCTGTGCGTAACTCGTTAAATAAACATTGGTTTCACAAAGCACGAGAGACAGCCCGTGTTAAAAGAGCTAAAAAACAAAAATGAAAAGGGAATTAAAGGAAAACCCTAAAATAACGGTGCCACTGTGAAGCAATGCAAGAATAAGGAGAGAAAAAACATGCAACACTCGGTTATTTTTCATGAAGGAAGTCCGGGGTAACTCTCACGCATAGCTGGACTCCTGTCCTGAACACTGCACAGGGGAAATGAAAGGCTGTATGCACCCCCTGGTGTTTTGGGTGGTACAAAAAACGGAACAATAATTCTTCAGAGGCAGCAGTAAAAAAACTGAATCGAAGCCCAAATAGGGAGGGAGAGGGTACGAGACACGGCCCCGCTTCGCCCCGGCCGACGATCCACCTCGGTGTTCCCCTCTTTCGGCGTCCACCGTTAACCCCTCTTCGTGACCACTTGAGGTCCGGACCCTGAACGAAAAACAATTGAACGTTGCTGTTATCCTGCGACCTGGGGCTTTCGTTGCAATTCCGGGGTTTATCGAAACGCATGCAACCGTACTCCTGGTAAAATTTACGCCCAGTTACTGTCGCGCCCCGCTAGCTCACTCGGGCAGAATCTAGAGGATTCATCCGGTAGAGCGGATGATATGGGATAACAGGTCAGGTTTTTGGTGCCCAGGAATTTAGAGCTACTCGTAGAGGTTTATTTATAACTAACTGAAGGAGACGCCACTGATCCGGCATTTGGCCACCCACAGCATTACCTAAAAGAGGTAAGCCAACTCTCACGGGTTCATACGGGGCAACAAGGTATCCGGACGCTCGAGATCCGGGGCGGCGGGGTGTGACTATGGGCTGGGCAAAAACTTGGCCACGATGCCGATATTCAATTTGCACGCGCGCAATGTGACAAAGGATTCCTTTTCCCGAATCCCCCTCTCTCTCAAGCTCTACGTTATCCAAAGTGGTCTCTTCGTCTAAGAAGTTCGGGGCGCCATCGGCATCTAACTCTGGTGCCGGCACTGCTCGTCATTTCGGAGGGTGAGGGTTGCCCTTAAACCCCCAAGCGCAACTTTGGTCCTAATTAAAGCTAAGCCACGCCAACTACTAGGAGAATGTGTCACGGCAGTAGCCCAAAGGAATGCCTTGTGAGTTTATTCTATAAGTGAGTATTAGGCGTGATAGAAAAAAATACCGGCAACGAAACATAGATTCTGGTCTTTGGTGGTGATTGGGGGGTTCGCGGGCTCAGGGACAATCCACGCTTGCTGGGTTGGCTTACGGTAACCACCTGATCTAAGCTCCATGCGAGAAGGCACTGGTTAGAGGCAATTTAGCAGTCTCTTGGATAATCCTGTCGGCTGGGACCGAGTCGCCAAGATGGGGCGTGGCTGTTGGAGGGCATTCAAAATAAGTGGTCAGTTGATTTCCCTGCCGATTTCCGGAGCCCTATGGGAATTCGAATCGAAAGTCCCTGACCGCCCCTTTCCCAATCTCTGGTCGAACGGGAGGGAAAAAACGGAAAGGTAAACGAATCGTTTCTGTTACCCATGGCGCCATAAAATCCCATGCACTTCCGACGCCGGAGGCGGCGATCATTAGATGGTTTTTTTTTGGTTTCGTTTTTCGTTTGCCTTTTGCATTTCCGTTGCGCAAAGGTGAAAACCGGCGGTTTCCACACAGCAAACGCTATTAGATAATCGTTATCCTGAAAGGGTATTCTTGGAGTTGTGATCCCCTCCGCCCCATAAGAAATCATACTGGGGCGGAGGAGGAGGCATCTGACAGGTCAACTCCCACCCTCCACTGGGCCTTTCTCGCTTCGCTCACCCTCCATACGTAGACACACAATGAGATTTCCATCCTCATGACCGCCCAGCAGGACAATTTTCCGCTTCACCCAGACTTCACAAGAAAAGTGGGGTCCAGTTAGCAAAAAAAAGAGGGCAGCCCGTTTCCCCGCCGACGACCCGACTTTGGGAGCGATTTATGAGAACGCGGGCTCGGTTGCCTCAATTTCCGGAAGGGTAATGCAGCGTGTTGGATACAGGTGCGAGAAAGGAACCTCCATCCAAGTATCACACAAGCTTTGCCTGGATTTTAGCCGGGGCTAGGAGGAAGAATTGGGAGAGAGCTCGACTTAGCCATCCTGGATTTTCCTGTCATCAATCAAATCGCCGAGGTGGGAAAGGGGAGAAGAAGGATAAGCAGCATGCTTGGTTGGTGTACTGGTAAGCCTCTTTTAGCTCTCTCCCAGGATGCGGGGGGAGATATCGGTAGGGAGTGAAGGAGGGGAAAGCTGGTCAGTGTAGCTGGGCTGGTACCGGTACTCGAGTACGGTACCGGTACGAGATGGGTCATCTGCACTTCGAGTAACTAGAGCTACTCTGTCATGGTGGATTCCTCGTCGCCATTAGATTGAGTTCAATCAAACAGAGAACTAATCCTAAATCATCAACAATGGGAAAAAAGAAAAGAAAAGACTAAGCAGACGGACTCGGGATAATAATCTCCGGCTGCAGAATTTGGAAAAAACTAAAGGGAAAAACTCAAGTGCTGTTTTCGCTCGATCAAATTACCGGTATGGCAGGTGGGGTCCTGAACATTGAGGGTAAGGATAAGCGCATGAACTATTGAATGATTGATATTAAGGGTTGGGGGGGGATCCGCGGGGTGGAATCTGCGATCTGTGAGAGGGTAAAATGTGGAAAATCGAGCGTAAGATTCGTGCCTCTCCCTCGAATGACTTTTGGCGAAAGGGTGTTGAATATGATATCGTGAAGCACTCATTGTTTTTTCTGTCTCTAATCTTGGAGTCCGAAGAGGCTTTCTCGGCACGGTACCGACATCCAGTCGTCTAATATCGAGATTGCTGCATAGGCTCCTCTTGACTCCATAGCACAATACCCGCCTGATTTTAATCCCAATGCTTTCAACACTATCGGATAAGGTGTGTTACGCGCAGTACCCATCCATGGCCGGTATAAAATAGGACAATCCAAGTATTCGGGTACAGCCAAGCTCCATTTCCACGATTTTCCGGACACGATTTTCCACCTTCCTGTTTGGGGGAGGGGTGGAAATGTGGTTGAACAAGACAAAATCTCACGGTCATACCTGGCCATGGAACTTGGAGCTTCATAAGCGTGCCTAGATGGAATTCTTGTAGGAAAAAACATCAGTTACCGACCGCTTATTCATGGTTTAGTGGCACCTCTTGCCTATACAGCCGTCTTCAGGGCTCTCTTAGACTGACTGGTACTAGTACTTGACTTGGCTATAGCAAATGTATGATTATTTAGTAGGAAGAAATCAATAAGTATAAGGAATTAAGTTATCAAATATTTCGTATGTCAAGAATTAGCTGAGGTTACAGCTGCCGCATGGTGAGGCATAGTGTTGAGGGGGAAACTGTCGATGTTTGTTCAAAGAGTGAGGGGATGAGGTTGAGAATCAAGTAGTATGATGTTAGAATAATAGTAAGAATTGATCATGCTACATAACAGGTAACAGGCAGCGGGTATCTGAACAGAGGGGTTATTCCTAGGGAAAACTTTCCATATATTATATCATGAAATCTGAGTGAAATACTAGTACAGCACTTCTATCCCGGATACCATAGGTTTTTGGAACAACAGCAAAAATCACTAAAATAAAAAATACAATAGACACTAAATTAAATCAGAGACAGTTTTTCTGTAAACAAATTAATTATTAAATTGATAAACTGTGAATAGAAATAGAGGACGCAAAGACAGAAAAAAAAGTAAAAATTGAAAAAAAATCACTCAGGGAGAAGAGAATTAAAGAAAACATTATTGATGTTCGAAAGTACAGGTTTTTGTATTATGATTTCCTAAATTACCAGAAGTTCTACAATCTTGGCAGTAATCATTAACTTTAACCTGGTGATGAATATAACAAGCCTACTGACAAGCTGCAAGACCATAATGACTACAATTACTTATTATTAGTGTTCATGAAAGCATAGTAAGTAATGTTGCCAAATTCCAGATTTCGACTTTGATTATAACAACTCTTTTTTAATACAACACTTTTAAGAACAAATAATTCAACCATGGTTGGCTGATTTGGATAGGCTTATGAACAGAAAATATTTCCTTCTAAAATATTACAATACAAAATGACATATATTGAAAAGTGAATGAATATTACTTTGCAAGGTAGACTTTTAAGAAGATATTCTTCTCTAATTACATATCAAATAATTTCCTTGGATATTTAACTTGAAGATATTGGCTTTCAAGAAGAAAATGCTTCTGTTTACAAGTCATATAAGATTATGGATTGGTTTGAGTAAAATTGTGTTGAAGTTAAGAAGACACTCCATATTTCCCAAATTTTAAACCAATTGAATATGGATGGGGTGAGCTTAAAACACAATTGTACTAGCAGTTACGAAGGATTGGAGATACTGTAAGAGGAAAAGAAGCTATTAAGAAAAGGCTGGGACTAGCATTATCATTGGTTTGGGTAGACAATAAGGGAGATGTTGTTTAAGAAGTTGTGAAAGACATTGACTGATAGAGTAGCTGCAGTATTAGAAGCAAGAAGACATCAGCAAAAAAAAAGAAGGTTACACCTGGACACACCCCGTGCTCCCTGTGCGTCCGGCGGTCCAGGCGCATAGAACGTAAACTCGCATCCTGGGTGTGCGGTCTTTTATTGAGTGCTTGTGGACAGGAGTCCATGCCGCCCAGACGCACCAGACACAACCAAGGACTCATAAGGTACAGGACACAGAAAGGTTCTCCAGACGCGGAAAGGTTCTCCAGAGGCAGAAAGGTTCTCCAGATGCAACCCGATAGGATAGTAGAATAGTGGAAGTACTCAGGTGTAACTGGCTATCATCAGATACCTCTTAAGTCAACAACTCTACCTTCGAGGACTTTGAATGAGTTAGTGAAAACTGTGGAGAATGTGCAAATTGTCCGGAAAGATCCATCCAGTATTACTCATGTTTACTTATTTGAGTCATTTAGATACTACAATAGGAATATATTTATTGAAGCTAGTCTAGAAAACAGTAGCACTAGGTAGCTAACAATTTGAAAGTACTTGCCCTGAGAACTAAAGTACAAAAGTGTGGATAATCCTTAAACCGGCGGTCGGACAGTGTCTGGAGAGGGTGCGTTGGATTCCCCTCGGCGAGGGGAATTGAATGGTATAGCTCTCGAAGCGTCCACATAGCTATAGAGGTCAGCAGGGTGAAAAAGGCAGATACCTCAGTGGGCAGATGTCCGCCAGAGTCGGGAAGGGTCTCATTGGAGTCCGCTGGCCGAGGGGAATCGAAAGGTATAGGTCTCTAAGTGTTCGCATGCCTGTAGCACCCAGTAGCCAACAATTTGAAAGTACTTGCCCGGGGAACTAAAGTACAAAAGAATGGACAACCCTTCAACCAGTGGTTGGACAGGGTCGGGACAGAGTGCGTGGAAATCCGCTCAGCGAGGGGAATTAAATGGTATAGGTCTCAAAGTGTCTGCATGCCTGTAGCACCCAGTAGCCAACAATTTGAACGTACTGGCCCGAGGAACTCAAGTACAAAGGTTTGGATAACCCTTCAACCAGTGGTCGGACAGCATCGGAACAGGGTGCGTTGGAATTCGCCGGCCGAGAGGAATCGAATGGTATAGGTTTCGAAGTGTGCACATGGCTATAGATGTCAGCAGGGAGAAAAAGGGAGATACGTCAGAGGGTAGATGTCCGCCAGAGCTGGGAAGGGTCTCGTTGGAGTCCGCTCGCCGAGGGGAATCGAATGGTATAGGCCTCGAAGCGTTCGCATGCCTGTAGCACACAGTAGCCAACAATTTGAAAGTACTTGCCTGAGGAACTCAAGTACAAAAGTATGCATAGCCATTCAGCCAGTGGTCGGACAGCATCGGGACAGGGTGCGTTGGAATCCGCTGGTCGAGGGGAATTGAATGGTATAGGTTTCGAAGTGTGAGCATAGCTATAGATGTCAGCAGGGAGAAAAAGGGAGATACCTTAGTGGGTAGATGTCGGCCAGAGTTGGGAAGGGTCTCATTAGAGTCCGCTCGGCGAGCGGAATCGAATGGTATAGGTTTCCAAGTGTCCGCATGGCTAGAGAGGTCAGCAGGAAGAAAAAGGGAGATACCTCACTGGGCACTGGCCAATGTCTGCTAGAGTCAGGCAGGGCCTCATTGGAATCTGCAAGAGTCAGGAAGGGCCTCATCGGAATCCGCTCGCTTAGGGGTAATGAATAGGGTCAACCTAGATGGAAGAGCATGCTCCTCTCCGAAGGTTGATAATATTCAATAGTTTCACTGATTCGATCATGAAGCCTGATACGAGGTGTGCAAGAACTTAGAAACCTTTTGCGAGTGATGTTAGTAGTGATCAAATAAGGGGTATGTTTTGGGTCGTTACCGGGACAATAGATGGTTAGTCATCCTATGTTTAGATCCTTTTTCGTCTGAACAGCCTTTACCTGGTGATAAAGTAGTCCATTGTAAGTAGAGGCCATCAGGGGCAGGGAGAGTTCCCCAATGCAGACCCCTATGGGTCACTTACATCAGCAAAAAAAAAAGGTTACACCCGGACGCACCCCGTGCTCCCAGTGCGTCCGGCGGTCCAGGCGCATAGAACGTAAACTCGCGTTCTGGGTGTGCGGTCTTTTATTGGGTGCTTGTGGACAGGGGTCCATGCCGCCCGGACGCACCAGACGCAACCAAGGACTCAGAAGGTACCCGACGCAGAAAGGTTCTCCAGACGCAAAAAGGGTCTCCGGACGCAACCCGATAGGATAGTTCAATAGTGGAAGTACTCAGGTGTAACTGGCTATCATCGGATACCTCCTAAGTCAACAACTCTACCTTCGAGGACTTTGAATGAGTTAGTGAAAACTGGGGAGATTATCCAAATTGTCCGGAAAGATCCATCCAGTATTACTCATGTTTACTTATTTGAGTCATTTAGATACTAAAATAGGAATATATTTATTAAAGCTAGTCTAGAAAACAGAAGCACTCAGTAGCTAACAATTTGAAAGTACGTGCACGGGGAACTAAAGTACAAAAGTATGGATAACCCTTAAACCTGCGGTCGCACAGTGTCCGCATGCCTGTAGCACCCAGTAGCCGACAATTTGAAAGTACTTGCCCGGGGAACTCAGGTACAAAGGTTTGGATAACATTTTAACCAGAGGTCGGACAGCGTTGGGACAGAGTGCGTTGGAATCTGCCGGTCGAGGGGAATCTAATGGTGTAGGTTTCGAAACGTCCGCATGGCTATAGAGGTCAGGAGGATGAAAGAGGCAGATACCTCAGCGGGCAGATGTCCGCCAGAGTCGGGAAGGGTCTCATTAGAGTCCGCTCGGCGAGGGGAATCGAATGGTATAGGCCTCGAAGCGTCCGCATTCCTGTAGCACCCACTAGCCAACAATTTGAAAGTACTTGCCTGGGGAACACAAGTACAAAGGTTTGGATAACATTTCAACCTGCAGTCGGACAGCGTCGGGACAGGGTGCGTTGGAATCCGCCGGTCGAGGGGAATCGAATGGTATAGGTTTCGAAGCGTCCGCATCGCTAGGGAGGTCAGCAGGATGGAAAAGGCAGATAACTCAGGGGGCAGATGTCCGCCAGAGTCCGGAAGGGTCTCATTAGAGTCCGCTCGCCGAGGGGAATCGAATGGTATAGGCCTCGAAGCGTCCGCATGCCTGTAGCACCCACTAGCCAACAATTTGAAAGTACTTGCCTGGGGAACACAAGTACAAAGGTTTGGATAACATTTCAACCTGCAGTCGGACAGCGTCGGGACAGGGTGCGTTGGAATCCGCCGGCCGAGGGGAATCGAATGGTATAGGTCTCGAAGCGTCCGCATGGCTATAGAGGTCAGCAGGATGAAAAAGGCAGATATCTCAGGGGGCAGATGTCCGCCAGAGTCGGGAAGGGTCTCATTGCAGTCCGCTCGCCGAGGGGAATCGAATGGTATAGGTCTCGAAGCGTCCGCATGGCTATAGAGGTCAGCAGGATGAAAAAGGCAGATATCTCCGGGGGCAGATGTCCGCCAGAGTCGGGAAGGGTCTCATTAGACTCCGCCCGCTGAGGGGAATCGAATGGTATAGGCCTCGAAGCGTCCGCATGCCTGTAGCACCCAGTAGCCAACAATTTGAAAGTACTTGCCCGGGGAACTCGAGTACAAAAGTATGTATAGCCATTCAGCCAGTGGTCGGATAGCATCGGGACAGGGTGCGTTGGAATCCGCTGGTCGAGGGAAATTGAATGGCATAGGTTTCGAAGCGTGCGCATGGCTATAGAGGCCAGCAGGATGAAAAAGGCAGATATCTCAGCGGGCAGATGTCCGCCAGAGTCAGGAAGGGTGTCATTGGAGTCCGCTCGCCAAGGGGAATCGAATGGTATAGGGCTCTAAGTGTCCGCATGCCTCTAGCACCCAGTAGCCGCCAATTAGAAAGTACTTGCCCGGGGAACTCAAGTACAAAGGTTTTGATAACATTTTAACCAGCCGTCGGACAGCGTCGGGACAGGGTGCGTTGGAATCCGCCGGTCGAGGGGAATCGAATGGTATAGGTTTCGAAGCGTCCGCGTGGCTATAGAGGTCAGCAGAATGAAAAAGGCAGATACCTCAGCGGGCAGATGTCCGCCAGAGTCAGGAAGGGTCTCATTGGAGCCCGCTCGCCGAGGGGAATCGAATGGGATAGGCCTCGAAGCGTCCGCATGCCTGTAGCACCCAGTAGCCAACAATTTGAAAGTACTTTCCCGGGGAACTCAAGTACAAAAGTATGCATAGCCATTCAGCCAGTGGTCGGACAGCGTCGGGACAGGGTGCGTTGGAATCCGCTGGTCGAGGGGAATCGAATGGTATAGGTTTTCAAGCGTCCGCATGGCTATAGAGGTCAGCAGGATGAAAAAGGCAGATATCTCAGGGGGCAGATGTCCGCCAGAGTCGGGAAGGGTCGCATTGGAGTCCGCTCGCTGAGGGGAATCGAATGGTATAGGTTTCGAAGCGTCCGCATGGCTATAGAGGTCAGCAGAAAGAAAAAGGCAGATACCTCACCGGGCACTGGCCGATGTCCGCTAGAGTCTGGCAGGGCCTTATTGCAATCCGCTAGAGTCTGCCCGGGCCCCCGTGCAATCCGGTAGAGTCTGGAAGGGCCTCATTGGAATCCGCTCGCTTAGGTGTAATAAATAGTGTCAACCTGGATGGATGAGCATGCCCCTCTCCCAAGGTTGATAATATTCAATAGGTCAACTCATTCGATCATGAAGCCTAATACAAGGTGGGAAGAACTTAGAAACCTTTTGCGAGAGTTGTTAGCAGTGATCAAATAAGGGGTATGTTTTGGGTTGTTACCGGGACAATAGATGGTTAGTCATCCTATGTTTAGATTCTTTTTCGCCTGAACAGCCTTTACCCGGTGATAAAGTAGTCTGTTGTAAGTAGAGGCCATCAGGGGCAGGGAGAGTTCCACAATGCAGAGCCCTATGGGTCACTTACCCTGGGTTTCTTCGGGAGATTAGGGAGTGAAATGGACCATCCAGGTGCACTGGGTGGACAGGATGCGGGTTGTATTGCACCCAACGGACTAGGATGCAACCATTGTGCTGGGGCCATCTGAGGGCGGGCTGGGCGGACAGGATGCTCCAGACGGATTTCCTGCGTCCGGACGCAATGCCTATCCGTCTGGAGCAAACGCTTTTTTTGCTGATGTACCTTGTTGTACTTCAGGAGATTAGTGTGTGAAATCGACCATTCAGGTGCACGGGGCGGACAGGATGCGGGTTGTATTGCACCCAACGGACTATGATGCAAGCATTGTGCTGGGGCCATCTGAATGCAGGCTGGGTGGACAGGATGCTCCAGACGGATTTCCGGCGTCCGGACGCAATCCCTATCTGTTCGGAGCAAACGCTTTTTTTGCTGATGGAGGTTATACAAAGTATAGGTTAGCGAGATTTTTATTTCTTTCTGGTAATTTATTAATTATTATTTGGTAATGTGGATTGTTTGGTTGATTGTGTACTTATACAATATGTGTTTATATACATGTATAGGGGCACCAGTTAACAATATGACCAAATTAAGGGCGCAAGACCAGGCCGAAAAATGGGAAAAACTAGCTGGATCATGCAAGGCGAATATAGAAAATCTCTTTATAGAACTTTGTATAAAAATTTTCATATATGCATAAAGGCTGAGAACAGACATTGACCAATACTTAAAGATATACCAGGTATTCTATTAATATAAGATGATTCTAGTAGTATGAGAGTAATCAAATGTCTCTGAGATCACAAACGGTAATAGCCAGGTAATGTGAATAAAGTATATATTCTTTGAAATTGGCTGGGCAGTAAGAAGGTAGCTGGAGGACAAATTAGACTATTTTTCAATATTCTTAATACAAATATATGTTTAATTTGGCAAATAGGTTTGTGGGTACGTTTGGATGGAGAGACGAAAGGGAAAAAAGTTGATTGGAGGTTTTTGTAAAAGGAGAATAAAGGTATAGGTATGTGAAGAAAAAACTGGATGTTTCAGATATTGTGTAGAAGTATGTGATTTTGTAAAAGATAGAGAAGAATGAAAATAGTCAAATGAGTAATTACAATAGAAGTACTCAGTATGAAGTCCAATTATAAGAGTGCAACCATAAAGATGACTTAAGGCAGAAGTATGGATCAAAATGAGAATGTATAATTTAAAGTAGAATCAGGCAGTTAGACTTAATATCATTTAGGTTGAAAGTTGTACTGAATAAGTTCTCTTGAGAATTGTTAGTCATCAGAATCAGTTGTCTTTCATTTTAATCAAGTAGAATAATATAAGGTCAGGGAATACTAGTTAATCATTTTAATGTTCATGAGCAACATACTCAGCCTAGAGCGGTCCGACTAACCAGTTTAGAGTGAGTTTATATTGGAAGATTGTGAGACTGCAGGAATATTAACTATGTCCGGAAATAGAACTTGAAGAGGATCTTCGTAATGTATTTCCAACTACATTACTATAAGTGAAGAATTGTTTCTATTTGTAGTATTGTAATGACTCTATGAATAGGTAGCTACAGTGGATAAGACTTCAGCCGATATGGGATACCATGAGGGAACCAGACAGAGGCTAGGCCAGTACAATTGATGTATAGCGAACAATAGGCATGAGTAGGTATAAGTGCTATAAAGTAACTTTGTGCCATAGGAATAGAGAGGATAACCTGGGTAGGCCATAGTTACCCTGCTGGACAGGGTAAGCTTTGGAGGGGATATTCATGTAAAGTCAAGTAACTATAGTAAACATTATACAGGTTTCTAGGGCAACATTATATGTAGTTATACAGACTTCCGTAGACAATCGAGGCATGAATGGGTAAAATTATCCTATTTGGAGAATATAGCTACTGTACCTTGGGCACTCAGTTACCCTACTGAGGAACCCCAGTTACCTTACCTTCACTGACAAGATCATCTGCCGACTTAGAGGAAAGTTATTCTACTATTCTACTACATTTAGATGTTTATACAACAGTTTTATATGGTACGAAATGGAATACTGATAGAGCGGGAGTGGTCTGAACCTTTTGTGAATTTGAGAGGATGTTGTTAATACCTCCCTTCTACCTCAGTATTGGTGCGGCACAACAGCATAGTCTGGCTGTGTAGTGGTGTGCTTTCTAGTAAATCAAGATCTATCAGAACCCTTTCACAGCTATTACCCTAGCAGAGAGAGCTTACCAAATATTAAGAGCGAGGTATAGGGCTTCATAAGATGACCATATATCAGAACTGAAGCTCCTGAAGTTATGAGCTTCCTAGAGGCATCTGGAAGATGACTTGGAATACCAGATGAGAGCATGTTTCATGATATGTTTAACTGATTGGAACGATATTTAGCGAACACTACTTCTCTCATTTTCTAGTTGTGTATGCATTAGCTGCACAATGCTTTGATAGTTGGATATTAGAGCTCATCACTCCATATTCCATATTACTATTAGTATGTAGGTATTTGGACCACCTATTCATATAGAGTCTATTATGACAAAGAGTTTGAAGACAGTGTACTAGTGGAGTGGGGACAATCTCAGATGAAATAGCAGTTCAGAAGATTCCCTGAGTTGAACTGGGCAAGATTTCAGGGGCAAATAGTGTTTGCACTTTGTTCTGACAAACTGAATTGTTAAGAAGATATTTCTTAACTAAAGAAATCAAAGTAGCATGAACATTAGTATAAATAGTAGGCCACTCTCCTGGTGGTTGAAGAATCAAGCAAGTAACAAAGAAGAGACCTTAATAATATAACAGGTTAACAAGCGAGTTATATTCTAACTTATTGATATTTGATTACGCTTTATATCTTTGCGTTTACCTACGATTATTTTGTGAGCCTTCCTGACTATTAATCAGTTGTCTCAAATATCTTCAGCCTAGTTAGCTCAGAATCCAACCATGTTAGCTATCTAGTAACAACAGTACTAGATCTGTTATCGCTGTCCATTTGAGCGAAAGCTATTGGCAGGATATCTGAGGGGTATGAGGGTGGCTGCCTCTTGGGGCGCAACCAGGATAACGCCAGAGAACCACCAACAGGCATCCTTTGACCTTAGGGTAGTTGTAGTGTTAACAGTGGCAGACAAGGGGCTGACAGGGGAAGTTGCAAGGCTCCAAGGACAAGAATCCCAAAGCTAGTACCAGCCTACTCATATTAGCAAAAACACATTATTCTTTGAGATGTTTAGAGTGTGCTTCCAGACACATTGAGCCTGATCTTAGTGTCCTGTCCTCCCGGATCATCTGTACTTCTTTGCCTTTCACTATTAGCAAAAGAAAACCTGTTTGAGTTATATCAATGTTGGTGTACCCCCTATTTTTTCGGCTGCGTTCTGTGTGGCCATTTTTTGGAACCTTTGTTATCAAAAAACCTATTTCTTTTTAAGAATCATCTCAATATCAAGTAACTTAGATAAACATGAATTTTCAGCCATAACAGACAACATTTACATGTCTATTTTAGCTCCTAAAGTTCAATACAGGATTTATAGGATGTACAGTACATCAGCAAAAAGCAATCCTGGGCCAGATACAGGGGTGTTGCGTCCTGACACTCATATTCTGGACTCTGCGTCTACTGCATCCTGTGTTTGGTGTACTCAGACGCCATATCTGCGTCCGTCTGGTGTCTTTAGAGGCCCTTCTCAACACCGTGTTCTGTTCGGATACATATAAGCAAAAGAATTAACTTGCGCCCTGCTCTGTCCTACCCTCCCGGTGCGCCGAATATTGCGGGCACATATAACGTAAACTTTAGTTCTGGGTGCAGACGCTTCGGACGCAATCAGATGCACTTCACTCCAGCAACCCTGCACCATGCAGACAACCTTACAGTCCCATTACACCCCATGCACCACCCTGCATGCCACCTGTTGCTTGACATTCAGCGACTGCAATTTTCTTCTCCCGGACAAGCCCTATAAACCCCCCCCACCGGGTATCCTCTTATAATGCTGCGCTCCCTCCAGATTCCATCCTGAGCTTTCCTCCCTATCGTCTCTCCTTCCGGCATGCCCTCAGATATGCCTCTTCTCGCTTTCAACCTCTTAATCCTATTGTGTATCTTCCCACATCTAGCGGGGGTGCTTCAGGCCTTGAGCTTTTTCCTCACTAGTACCTTCTAATCGTGATATTTATTCTCTGGTATTGGGCGGATGCTTCCAACAACCTATCTTGTCAGCCAGACGCCCCCTGCACCTGATCTAGTTGGCCAGGCCCTCTAGAACTTATTACATCTGGCGGACCTCCTCCACAACTCATCTCATCGGCCGGAGGTCTGCTGCGACCTATCCCTTCGACCAGTCATCCCATACAACCACTCCTGTTGGCCGGATATCATACTAGGTGCTCATGACTTTTGACCGTTCTCTGGACAGATTTCTAGGTATTCAGAACGTACAGAACCAACAATTAGCTACCAGAAGACTGGCCCATAGCTGCACATCTTCGAATCACTCGCCCAACATATTACGATGTGGTAGTTGCATATTATCTTCTGCCGACAACCTTTTCAGGGCCTCTACACTATTACAGTTTTGTTACGTCTAGGCTTCTGGGCTTCTGGGCACCTTTGCTATGTGTATCGTCCATTCTATTACTCTTCTATGGAGACATAATATTATGATCATAGTGTAGTTATAACACAATCCCTCAAGTCCTCTTGGTCCCTTTCTCCAATCTAGATCTGTGAATTCGGAATTTCATCAGACAGAGTTGACTCAACCAGTCCTGCCAGAGCATCAGCTTCATCAGCAAAAATAATACGTTGCGTTCTGTGCGTTCTGTGCGTCTGATGCACCTGAGGCTGAAACGCAAATTGCGAATCAGAATGCAACCACCCTACCACACCACCCATCTGACGCAACCTGACGCAGCACCGAATCCTCAGGACGCACCAGATGTAGCACCTAATCCTCAGGATGCACCAGACACAGCACCTAATAATCAGGACGCTACCTGACGCACCACCTAATACTCAGGATTCTACCTGACGCCAGACCACATCTTCCTGAGATAAGCGAAGGGTCCCCTCTTTGCCTTTTTCTGACCTGGGTCACAATAGATTTCATACTATCAATTAAATTTACTACCATTCTACTATGGCTCTACTAGTAATATACAGGCAAATTCACATAGAAACACCTATACTCATAGGCTGCCTTCTAACAAAATACTCATTCAAGTTCAAGCCCTCCCTTGAGCCTCCGGAGACACCCCCCTAGCCGGGTCCCTGTACAATCATGAATAAAGGTCGCAGATAGATGAACCTTATACCATTGCGTAGCTGGCGGCGAGCCCAACAACCTCCTGCAAACGGAATCAAGATCCGTCAAGCGGTTGGGGAGTAATCTGCCATCGAGTAAAGGATCACCAGGGCTACATCAGCAAAAACGGACCCTGCGTCTGATCTGTCGGCGTTGCGTCCTGCCACAAGCGATGCATCTCCTGCATCCCATGCGTCCTGTGCGTCCTGACTTGCGTTGCAACGCCCCGCCACATCCCACGCTTCCAGATGCTACCTGGCAACGTTCCTTGCGTCCTGACGCAACCTGGCGCCCTCCCTCCGTCTGGACTACCCCAGACTCTTTCTCTCATCTCTTCTTTCTCCTGATGCGGCGATAGCTCCTCATCACCTCTTCTCCGCGTCCTGACCCACCCCTCATCCCCGCTCGTGTAATCACAACTAATTTGCTGCTTGCTCCGACGTCGCCTGGTGTCTGGGGCGGCAGCACCTTTTTTGGTCCCTCCCGCGTCTCACGTCTCACGCCTCACTGGTCTGGCGAACTAATGATCTAGGTTTCAAGAAAGTCGCTTATATATCTTCTACTATATACAGTATCAATATGTAGGATTCTCACGCATAGCCGAATCCTGATTCTCACGCATCGCCGAATCCTGATTCTCACGCATCGCCGAATCCTGATTCTCTCATCCGGATTCCTTAATAAACCTCATTAAATGTTCTCAAATCAATCCGGCTATTTACAAGCCATCGCCGGTCCTCCTCCGGGATCAGGTGTGCCAGACCGAGAATTGTTCCTATATCAACTATTGTAAACCCTCGCGTGTCTTCCCTCATCTGCACTGTAACCAAGCCATGCAGATCCGATAGACGCCCTGAGTTCGCTGGGGTCAGCAACTGAACACCGGCGACTCGACGCACAGTATCTTCGGATCTGGGGTCCCTGATCTTCAAGAGGGCTACTAGCTTTGCCGGGAGAAGACCCCTCAGCACACCATACATTTCTTCTGTGCCCGCTTGTACCCAAACCCAATCATTGCGACTGCCCTGGTTTCTAAAGTGTAGGGTGCCCGTGGATCGTGCACGGTGGATCTCGTAAACATCGGCTTCTTGGAATGTAAGAACTGGGACTTCGAGTTGTGTCAGTAGTTCAATGGGAAGTGATCGAAGCGTCGCATGGTCTTCCGGGAGACCGTGGTCTATCGGCAGGTTATGCCTGCTATATCGTATCAATTCACGATATATAATCTCGAGTGAGACTCCCGAGATCCTGCTAAAATCAACGATATTGGACACATCGCCCCGGCGTCCCTTCAAGATCCTCCTACAAATGACTGGCGGCGATACCGTACTGGTTGTCCTATCTAAATGCTTCAGGACGTCGGGGGAGAGATCTGCGCCGCGATTTTTCAGTGATTGCAAGTTCAATAGTCTCATCCGGATTGCATGTTGACGGCCGTAGCTATGCACGATCTGGCGCGCGGCATCATTTTTATTTGACTGGCGCCATCCTTCCTTGATTTGCGTCTTGTGAGCTAGCTCTCCGATCTCCGTGGAATACATCGGAATATTGCCAAACTGGCGTATATGGTCACAAAAGTGGCTTAGTAGATGCATCTTAATGAAGTTGAAATGTGATTCGCCGTGAATCATGTCCATACGCAGTTCATCCTCTTCGTCTCGATCGTCGTCGCGCATCCGGCGCCGTTGGGATGGGGCCACTCGCTCCCTTATCAGGGCTCTCTGACGTCGGATCTCCTTTCGTTGCTTGTCAACTTTGGCCTGTGTGCGTTTTGTCACTCGAAACTCCAAGAAGATATCTTTCATCCTATGAAACTGGTCCAGATAATCTTCCATGTAGGCTATGGTGTCTGGGGTGTGGCTTCGGTATTGTGCCATCATATTGAAGTCGACGAGCGCCCTGAAGCATCTGAGAGCACGTTTGAAAGGTATTGCTTGCGCACCTCCTGGCTGGCGAAGAGCCACGGCGAGAACTCCCAGAATACAACGCCCCAGATTCCTCATCTCTTTCCCTTGCCCCTGCCTAACCTCGTGGTAGGCTTTTTTGGGGACTAAGAATCCTGGGTATGGCGGTAATGCCTTCCAAACCTCATCAAATGCCTGCAGTCGCCCGTGTTTCTTCAGAAAGGCTTCGATCCAGTCCATCATATGCTTAAATAG
>Ga0307517_10003211_pt1 | contig 25669 bp, 32 predicted proteins | sample 23_EM_MG_FD_194515 | JGI IMG/M metagenome (GOLD analysis project Ga0307517, IMG submission 194515) | Populus trichocarpa ectomycorrhiza microbial communities from riparian zone in the Pacific Northwest, United States - 23_EM | ecosystem: Host-associated > Plants > Roots > Unclassified | place... | reverse complement strand
CCTTCCAAAGGCGTGATGGTGGTCTCAGAGCGCGTTGAAGGTGACAGGCAGATGACCAGACGGACGTAGTGCCTTACGCCACGGCGTCAGCGGGGAAACAAGATGATGGAAGGGCGATAAGAAGGGGACTTGAACAGAGCCGGATCTAAACGCTTTGATGCTCAACTTGAGTGGACGGTACCGGTACCGATCACGATCCCACCACCGCGCGACGATGACGACTCGGATGACCACGGGTGATTCCACCTGACCACCGCCATGAACTTCACACCATAAAACACAAACCCCTGGGGCTCCGAAGGATGTTAGCCAAGAAGATGGAAAAATCCGTCAACGACCTGCTCCACAAAGCGAGGTGAGGGGCAATGTTCTCTTCAGTCGGATGCGAGATCTTTCGTGTTGATCAATGAGGTTGTAGAGGAGAACAGTTTCGCCATGACCAGAACGTGCGGAAGAATAAAGCAAGACGCCACGTGCATATACCTACGAAATCCCTCCCTCCGCATCTCCTTCCGTCACCCGATTCAGAGGATCGGATCCTCCCAAGGACTTCCAACAGGTTACCGAACACCGCTGGTCCCATTCCCAAGAGTTGGCGAGTCGTCCCAAGAGAGGTTCGAGATAAAGAGACCTCAGAATGGCGCGCAGACGCGCTCTCGCTTGTCCTGGATGGGCTGCCCGCTGTCGACCGGACGGTCGTACCTCCCTTAACCGAGCTCTGCATGAAAGTCCTTCTCGATGCATTTTCCGAGCCGGAGGATTTCCAGCAGGTCTTGCTTCCTCTCCTCCCACTTCACTTGCGATACGTCCTTCAGCGGTACACGGCAATCCACGCACCGCTTTCTAGCCCGAGGTTACACGCCCTCCTGGGAGACTCAGGACACCTCAACGGAGAGCTTATTGTAGTTGGTCCGGACGCCAGCCTACGCAAGGACACGGTCGCTTTGAAGCCTCCAGACCGCCAAATCCCAGTCGGCGACCCCCAAGATTGGGAAGCCGAGGACCCTTTCGTGGATTCATTCCAACTCCAAACCCTCGCTCTCCTCTCCACCGACTTGTCATTCCGGACCTTCCTCACCTTCCCCCGCTCGCTCACACGGCTCGCCCTGATAGACATCCCCGCCCCGTCTCCGATATTCCGACTCCCCTCATTATGCCCTTCGATCGTGGTCTTGGATCTTTCCTTCAACTCGTGGCTCGAAGACCCGGACCGGTCGCGTACGAACCTTGGGATGGTCAACTGGGATAAGTGGAAAGACCTCAATGTTTTGGGGTTGCGGAGTTGTTCCGTGTACCAGGACATACTGGACCGAGTGAACCAAAATCGATGGATGGATGTCCAGATAATCCTCGGCCAGTCATCCCCCCTATAATTCATGTTCGTTGGGACAGGGTGTAACAAATCAAGGACTGATGAGAGCTTGCATGTCGATTAACCTTTACCTCTAATTATGACTTATCTTTTGTATCGGTATATCTTTTGTATCGGTATCACATGTCTAGAACTGTACCGGATTCTCAATGACGGAAAACATATGCTACATGGGTTTTCGTGTCGTACATGCTTCTATACGCGAATAAGTATCAATACGCGGGCGGGGAGGAGAGAAAGAAAATGTCGAGAACTACGGGAAGAAGAAAAAACGGAGGGAGAATTGGATTGACAACGGGGTCTGCGAGTGACCATGGTCTGCTTGGATGGTTCACGTTAGTCGTGAGGCTCATTAAAAGCGATCACTGTGACTTGGTATCCAAGAACTCTTCCAAATCGAAGGGCGGGACGATCTGGGTGCATGATTCGTAGTTAGTACCTACTCGCTCTTTCACGCACACCCAAACCTACCTCTTTCTGTTCAGTCGGGTGGCTCCCTTGCGCAGCCAACTTCTCCATAGTCGGGGTCGCAACCGCACTCGAGCTCCCGGGAGGATGCACACCATGTGGCCATTTCCTTTGCGGAGGCAACTCGTACCTCATATCGTGCATCCACCCCCACAGCGTGGTGGTATGCCGAACTTTGAGTTCGAGCTTGGACACAGCGGAACGTTGTGTCCGATCTGTCGAGGGTTCGTTAGACAACCGTATTTCCATCATGTGGAGATTGTGACTTGCATAGAACTGCGGAGTTAATCTGGTCCGCGACCGCTTCTCGGCGTTCCTGGCTGAGGTACCTAGCCATAGGGCTCTTCTCAGGAACCTTGTACGCCAAAAGCCCACCAACTTGGTCCAACTCCTCTGCATAGGTCCTCCTATCGCTCTCCCTCGTGAGGGCATTCGCGAGAACATACAGCTTCTGTATCTTGGTGATAAGGTTTGTGAGGTGCTGTTGATGCGCTATCGGGTCGGTCGCCTCATCAGGGATCAAGCCCGAGGCGCCCTCGTCCCCGTCATCGATATCGGTATCAATATCTGAGAGAGATGGGGAACCGGTGAAGGAAGATATGGGTGATGGTGGAGGGTAGGGGAGCGGGACCGTCCTGCACGCTTCTGTAAAGGCTAGAATCCGCAAGTTGAGGTTGAGATGGAGGGGATCCACGGTTGTGGACGTGAGGAATTGAATCATGGCCGGGTTGGTTCCGGGAGGGGTGTGGGGGTCGACTTTCCTCCGTTTCTGGTTAGGAAAGAAGTAGGAGTTGTCATCCATTTCCGCGTCGAGAGAAGACTTGGTCAGGACCGTCGGGAAATTGGTGCGAAGGAGATCCACAGCTTCCTCTACTCTCCCTGACAAAATCTTATGGCGGATTTCTGACGCCGCGCACCAGGTAGTGGATGATCAGAGCAGAGCCTTCCTGTATCAAGGATACGGGACTCACCTTTCCTCAACTCGATCTGCTGTAGGGTATCTTCTGAGAGGGCCAACCCGGTATCCTCCCCGTTCGCCAGCTCGCCCCCCGCGTCTCCGCTCATTATCTCATCCCCGTCAGCGTCCACGCTCACACTCCTCACCGTGCACTCTTGACTAAACGCTCGAGCCGTGTTGGTGTAAGAGCTGTGACATAGAAAGTCCAACACGATTGCTCGCTGTTTGCCGTAGTCGCCGCATGATATTTCGTGATTTCGACGAAGGCAGACCCGGGTGAAGAAAGTAGAGTGGGAACTCGGGATTAATCGTGCTTTCCCCAGGATTATGAGTATTCAAGTCAAGAGGACGTACGAGTGCAGCAGACGCAGAGGTACTTGGCGCATTTAGCAAGGACCTCCTCAGCTCGCTGTCCATGACCGTGAGACGAGAGGGTTTTTTCGGAAGGTAAAGAAGGTTGTGGGGAGAAGACAGCCCTTGCTGGACGGGATTCGGATGAAATCAAACGTTGACTGCCTCCGGATGACGCCCGATCAGTTGGAAGCCGTGCGGGCCCTAGACTGCACCATGGGGGAAGGTGAGGGACGATGGAGTTGGGATGGTTGCTTGGGTTGATGGTCGGGCAAACCTCCTTCCCTATCCCGTATTCTGTTCCTAGTTGATTGTCGTCGAACGCACGAAGGCGGCGAGCAGCTTGGAAGCTGTGACATTACTAAACCAAATTGTTGGACACCGGGGCAGTATACGTATGGGATACACAAATGCGAAATAAATATGGTACAGGAGATGGGGAAACGGAGAACCCGATATGCAGGTCAACGACAATAGCGGGATAACGAACATGAAATGAAGGGGGATCGAAGGACGAAGCGTACGTCGGGAGAGATTGATGTCACCGTCGATGCCACCGTTTAGTTCTCTGAGCTGAAACAGCCAGGTCAATACACACAGGAGGTCGCACCGTTTCCAGGAGCTTACCGTTCTTTATTCCCTCGTCAATCTGCCGGAGGAGCCGCATGCACCTCTCCAAATCCTTCGCTGCCCCGAGTTTCTCATAAACGCCGGCAGCGCGCAAAACCTCGGACTTTGCCTCGTCGAATTTACGTTGCCGATACCAAAGGTCTGCCTGCACCTCCATCGCGGAACCCAGGTTGTATGCGTCGTTGACCGTGTGCGACTTGGCTTGTTCGATGTGAACTTGCGCGTCGTCGAACCTGCCTTCATCGCGAAACAGTTCGGCCAGAAGGCGATGGGCCAGAAATTGTTTCTCGTGCCAACCGAAAGAGGATGCAATTCCGAGGGATGTCTCGAAATGGTGAATGGCCTTCTCTCTCTCGCCCTTGGACTGATATATTTGGCCGAGAAGGCGATGACATCCGCAAACCAGAGGTTGATGGCCTTTCTCGTGAGCCAGATTGATCGCGCGGAATGCGACTCTCTCTGCGGCATCGAGCTGGCCGTCGTCGTACAACGACCCAGCGAGGTATCTCGAACACGATGCTTGTCCCACCGTGTCACCAAGCCTTTTAAAAATTCCCAATGCTTCTTCGGCCTGTGATATCCCTTCCTTGTGGAGACCTAGTTCCTGATTTGCAACACATAAAAACCTCAACACTTCACCAACGTAATGGGCGTCCCTCCGCTCTCGATAGAGCTTTAAGGCATGAGTAAGGAGTCGTTTGTACTCCACTCCATTCCCGACCAATCTGAATAACCGTGAGAGTTTAATCAAGCATCGTGGTTTGGAGGGATGGTCATCCCGGAGCCCCTCGATCTCCGGTCCCAGAGTGACAAGCCGCCTTTTGTACCAACTGAGATGCTCCATGAAGTGAGCGCATGTATCCCAGATATCACGCGATCCCGTGTCGATGGATATGAAGACATTGAGCAAGTGCTCAACATTCACATCCTCTGACACGATCCACCGTGCCTCCTCGAACCCGGGTTCGCCGGGACTGACATCAACCGACAATCGGGCGAAGTAACGTTCCTTGGTTGCGCAGAGGAGTGGGGATGACCTGGGATCTTTGGGGGAGAGATAATCCCGGAGTGGCGCGAGCATTGTGATACATCCGTTGTTTCGGAATGTCAGAGACAGAACACAGAACTTGTCCAAGATGTTTGCTCTGTTTGAGATCGTAGGGAATAACCAATCGATGTTGTTCTCGTTGATGCCTTGAGGGAAGAAGGCGACGACTCCAAGAAGCCCTCGGGCATCACGCCCAAGTTCTCGGAACATGGGAGAGGCGAGCGACAGTTCGATCGTGGCGGCGAGGGTCTTGTTATGCTCCGTCTGCAACATATCCGTTCGTTGGCTCTCCCATTCCCTCGTAAGTCGGTCTGGGGTCCACTTGTTGTGATGCGCGACCGTCGCGAGTAAGGTGATCGAGAGTGGATGGAAGTCGAGCTGCTCTAGGACGTTGTTGACCAAATCCGACCGTTCGCGGCGTTTGTAGATCCGATAGAACGTGTCGCGTGCAGCCTCTGCCGACAATATCGGGACATCGAGGGTCTCACACTCGGGAGGGACGGTGGAGATGCGGGATGTAATACAGAGACAGACGGTCTCTAATTGTCCCAGCTCCTCCACTATCCCATATATCTCCCGAGCGTTCATGCCCTGTGGGTCCAGAATGGATTCCGCATTGTCGAGGACGATGACAATCTTCTTCGAAGAGAGGAACGGGCGAAGAGAGGTTAGGTCTTCAGGGTTCTCGACACCTGCGCCGGTCACCTTGGAGAGTCGAGCAAGCAGGTGGGCGGGTGTCGCCGGGAATTGATCACAGCGGATGAATCGACGATTGCCCCCAAACCGTTGCTTGATCCGATCGTGGTGGAGAACGGTTAGAGCGATGGACGTCTTTCCAATGCCGCCAGCGCCAATGAGAGCAACAGGAGTCAGATTTTCCGCCAGACCAACGATCTCCTCGATCAACTGGTCGCGTCCAAGAAAGATCCTCGGTGGTGGGGGAGGTGATTCTCCGAGTACTCTAGACAGAAATCTAAGAATGTGATCCCACGATATTCGACATTGCCAACCTGGTTTGAGCCTAGACAACCGTCACTGTCTATTCGGTGATGGGTGGAGTACGGGTGCCACTTACAGCTTGATCTTTACCGCCAGTATCCTCAGAACCTCTCAACATGTTCTGGTGGATGTCGGAAACCATGGTGTGAGCACTCAGGGTCAACTCGGTCTGGAAGGATGCGATTAGCGGTCGTCGAACAGAGCCGGCTGAGCGTACATTGAAGACTTGAAGGATCCTAATGAGGTCCAACTTCCAGGCCGCGATGGTCTCCTTATCATTCTTCGCGTGGGCAAACCGGGAGAGTAGACCCCGTTCCCTCTTCCCGACGATCCTGCCCTGGATTTCTGCCACGGTCCTGCGATCGGGGGCGCAGTGAGCAAAGGTCATACAATATGCATCGTTGGTCGGACTCACGTTGTCAATTGCTCAATCGCCTCGCACGTGGATCGGCTGAGGTCATCCAACTGCCTTCCGCCCACCCCACGATCAAGGGCTCCACACACGTCCGCGCAGGCGAGGCCGAGTTCGACATAGTCCCGTTTGTTGACCATGGTGTCCTGGGTATGTATGAGCTTGGGTCACCTCATTGCAGAAGAGGAGGAAAGATACCTTGATCATTGTGAGGACGATACTTGCGGAGCCGAAAACAGCCTTGGCTGGGGCGACGCCTGAAACCTCCTTTGCGAGATTCAAGCCCTCGATGGCCACATTCAAGGACGAGATGGTCCGATCCTTCCCCTTAGGCTTTGGTCGTCGGGAGTTGGTTTGCATGGTTGAGATTCAAGGTGGCCACGAGGAAGGGGCGCGGCGTACGGGCTGTAAACCTGACGAAAGCAGGCGACCATCTTCTAACATGCCTCGTGCGAACAGACCTTATGGATGAAGGAATTGTATTGATAGCTGGAACGTTTTGAGGTGCGAGCGATCGGCTGATCTCCAACTGCAACTCTTTGTCAAGCCCCGACGTAGAAATTTTGCCCGCTCCCTCAGAGCTACGTCTTTGAATTCCCACTCACTCATCGCGTATTCACATTCATCTCTTCTCTATCTCCTCCCCGCATCGGCCTCGACATCACCCCAGGGGTCCTACAGCCGCAGACAACCTAGCCAATGTCCTTGCTACCTGTTCGTGGCTCGCCAGACCTTCAGCATGGGCTCATTTCTTCCTGGTGTTGGACCTATTCACCCGCTGGACCTCATTTCGGCTCTGTAGGGTGCCGACTGGACGGTATCGTTCGAGCCGGGAGCTCTTCCTCTGTTACGCATTACGACCCCGCGAGGTTCAAGACTTTGTCATAGAGTGTGAGTATGAAAAGCATTGAATTGGTGCCGCTGTGTGCGCGTCCCACCCTTGTCCGCAATCGGCCACTTCCGATTCCCAATCACCAAACCCCCATTGGCCCTCCACGCCAAGTCCCAATCCTACTTCTACGAACAGCCTCAGTAACCTACCCGGCATCCCCTGCCGTTCCTTTGTGGGTTCATGGTCCTTCGGCACCGACTCCCAACACCGAAAACCAGCGTGAAAACACCCCATCCTGTGATCGTTGCTCTCTCTCGCTCTGGGATGTGTGGGTACCAAACATCTTCTCTGGCCCGTGCCCCGCTACCAGTCGGTTAGCCGATAGCAAGTGGGGATCGGGCAGAATGGTCTTGTGCGGCGTCCACCCTGCGGACGTAAGACTGCGAGAAACCGACAACGCGATTGCGTGCCTTTTGGTGGAGGTCACATCCGACGATTTCCGAACCTGGGGCTGCCGCACTTGTAATGATAACTTCTCTCTACGTTGTACGATTTCACATCGCAAAATAAATATGGGAAATGATAAGCAGTACCCACGAGATTTGCTGTCGAGGGAACATCCTCTCGCTCGTTGGATTATCCCAAGGCCGGCCACGGTCATTACCGGTGGTGGAGGTGCCGGTTTTGATCGTCTGGTGGTGATTCAATCCGCTTCTACGGACATCTATCTATGCACACGACTAGTGCGCTGGTGAAAGGAAGAAGGTATGTGCAAAGGGGAATAAGTCATCTTTACAAATCGGTTACGCCATGACACGAACGCCAGATAGGAACGAAAGCACGTTGTCCCGGAGATATCGAGGGATGAGTGAACACAGGCAGAACAGTGGAAATGCAGGTGGTCTGTAATTTCTTAGCCCTTGCGCCTATTAGACATTATCGTCCGTACTGCCAGCGGCCCTCCTCCGGTGCTGGGGAGCACCTTCGTCCGGGTTCCGGTGGAAACCGTACTCAATAAACTCTCTTCCTCCGCAGATGTCCCATGGCCGACACAAGAGCCGCGTTTACCAGCTTTCCCCTTCTCAGTTGGTACCCGATACGAAGACGATCGTTATACCGAACGTGAGTGTCCCCACTCCCCAGGAGGTGGTTCAGAACCGGTCAGATGCGGAGTCGCGAAAGGACTGGGATCTCGGATGCTCACGGAATACTCTCTAGATATCTGCCGAGGCTTCAGTTTCAGGTCTAGGAATGCTTAGCCTCGGAGACGTGAGAATCCACAAACATAGAACACATTCCCGAGTCCGAGGAAAGCGAGGATGACAAGATACATGGGGAGGCACTCGGCGGATATTCTGACGAACTTGAATGATATGTAACAGCTCTGGAGCGAACGGCTCAGCATTCAGCGTGAGGTAATCGTATGAGCAAGAGTATCTCACCTGATCAAAACGGCAGCTGGATAGGCGAGAATGCAGCCCAGTAGATCCGTGTAGTTGCCTGCATCCGGCAATCCACGATTCAATCCGTGTCTGCATAAGACCGACCCAAACGGCACCGATACCCAGAAACCAATCGGCCAAAAGGGTAGGAGAGGGATTCCCTACTGATTCTCTGCGCGCATTTTCGACGACCTGACCGTCTATGCAAGTGGAAGGCGTCACCAGCGGGGGTCGAACAAAGGTCAGGAAGACGGCACAGTGTGGCCCCGTCCGCCGACACGGTGGTGACCCAAGCGCTCAGAGCTTCTCGATAATTCCATCTTGCTCCCGGGTTTGTTTTGCCGGTTGCGGTCAACTGGGTCAAAGGCGCAAGAGAGATCGAACGAACCTACTCCCCTGAACAACGACACCCTTCCTTCCTCTGAACTTGGGGCTGAATTCCAGGCTAGAACGAGCTGGACAACGCTCTTCGTGGGGGACGTTGGAAAAGGTTGGCGAATCGTCAACCAATACTCAGCGAGCTGAATCATCCAGTACCGTGACAAAACCTGGCGTTGCACCGAGATGCGTCGTCCTCAGGTAGAAACAACTTGAGCAGGTGGTCGTTATTCATCAACAATGTCGCAGCCCACTAAGCCAGGGCTCCGTGGGAGAACGACCGGCTCCTGAACCTGGTGTTCCAGGATCGGGGCTCCGTCCCATTTACAACGTGACGGTCAAGGTAAGCGGCTCGGAAACCATATGCCATTACTAAACCAAACTGTTGGACACCGGGTGTGTATATATGTTGAGAGTCTCGGCGGAGAGAGGAACGATCGAAGCAAAGAGTGATCGCAAAGATAATACATAAGTGCGAAACAAACATGATACAGGAGACAGGGAAACAGACAACCAAAGATGTAGACCAGCAACAATAGCGGGATAACGAACATGAACTGATGTGTGCGAGTAGAAGGGGCCAATAAAGAGGGGTGGGGGTAGTGTTGGTATCGAAGGACATCATGGTAGACAAGGCGTACGTCCGGAGAGATTGATGTAACCGTCGGGGTTATTGTTTGATTCCCTGAGCTGAGACAGCCAAGTCAATACACACAGGACGTAGCACTGTTTCCAGAGGCTTACCGTTGTTTATTTCCTCGTCGATCTCCCGGAGGCGCCCTTTGCACCTCTTCAGAATCTGCGTGGCCCCGAGTTTCGCAAAGATCTCGACCGCGCGCAGAACTTCGGATTTTACCTCGTCGAACCTGCCTTCATCGAGAAACAGTTTGGCCAGGGAGTAGTGAGCCAAAAACAGCTGCTCGTGCCAACCGAAAGGGGATGCAATTCCCAGGGCCGTCTCGAAATGGCATATGGCCTTCTCCCTCTCGCCCTTGGACCAATATATTGTGCCAAGAATACGGTGGCATCTGCAGACCAGAGATTGATTGCCTTTCTCCGGAACCAGGTTGATTTCGCGGAAGGCAGCTTTCTCTGCCGCGTCGACCTGGCCGTCGTCGTACAACAACCAAGCGAGACCTTTCAAATACTGTGCTTGTCTCTCCGTATCACCACGCTGTTTGTAGATTTCCAAGAACAGCGGAGTTGATCTGGTCCGCAACCGCTTCTCGACATTCCTGGCTGAGGTACCTAGCCATAGGGCTCTTCTCAGGAACCTCGTACGCCAAAAGCCCACCAACTTGGTCCAACTCCTCTGCATAGGTCCTCCTATCGCTCTCCCTCGTGAGGGCATTCGCGAGAACGTACAGCTTCTGTATCTTGGTGACAAGGTTCGTGAGGTGCTGCTGATGCGCTATCGGGTCGGTCGCCTCATCAGGGATCAAGCCTGAGGCGCCCTCGTCCCCGTCATCGATATCGGTGTCAATATCTGAGAGGGATGGAGATCCAGTGAAAGAGGATATGGGCGACGGTGGGGGGTAGGGAAGCGGGACCGTCCTGCACGCTTCTGTAAAGGCTAGAATCCGCAAGTTAAGGTTGAGGTGGAGGGGATCCACAGTTGTGGACGTGAGGAACTGGATCACGGCCGGGTTGGTTCCAGGAGGGGTGTGGGGGTCGACTTTCCTCCGCTTTTGGTTAGGAAAGAAGTAGGAGTTGTCGTCCATTTCCGCGTCGAGAGAAGACTTGGTCAGGACCGTCGGGAAGTGGGTGCGAAGGAGATCCACAGCTTCATCTACTCTCCCTGACAAAATCTTGTGGCGGATTTCTGACGCCGCGCATTAGGCAGTGCATGATCAGAGCAAAGGCTTTGGGTATCAAGGATACGGGACCCACCTCGATCTGCTGCAGGATATCTTCTGAGAGGACCAACCCGGTATCCTCCCCATTCGCCAGCTCGCCCCTCGCGTCTCCGCTCATTATCTCATCCCCGTCAGCGTCCACGTTCACACACCTCACCGTACACTCTTGGTTAAAGGCCCGAGCCATGTTGGTGTAAGAGCTGTGACATAGAAAGTCCAACACGATTGCTCGCTGTTTGTCGTAGTCGCCGCATGATGTTTCGTGATTTCGATGAAGGCAGACCCGGGCGAAGAAAGTAGGGTGGAAACTCGGGATTAATTGCGCTGTCCTCAGGATTACTAGTGCTCAAGTCAAGAGGACGTACGAGTACAGCAGACGCAGAGGTACTTGGTGCATTTAGCAAGGACCTCCTCAGCTCACTGTCCATGACCGCGGGACGAGAGGGTTTGTTCGGAAGGTGAAGTGGCTTGCCACCGCCCCTGTCAAACTGTGGCTACTAGTGGCAATTCTGAGACGGTGAAGCGGTGGCTTTAAACAGCCGTGTTTTGGATTTCTAGAGACCCCGTTTGCTCAGATTAGCTTTGAAGCTCGAGATTCTCACCTTCCTCCCCGCCATTGTGGATGAAATCCCCGCACGCTTTTCTTCACCACAATGGCTAACTGCTGCGTACGCCCAACAGACGTGATTGTTTGATGTCCTACTTTCGTAAAGTTCAGTGGTGATGAGTGAGAGAACGCGTTCTGTTCGTGAGCATCTCTGTTGTACCCACACGTCGAGATCAGGGCCCCGAAGTCAACACACCCTTCCCCCCGCGCCCTCCCACCCGCACGCGGAAGCCGTAAACTAACTCTCGTGGTTTCCTCCGTCTTCTCCATATCCCGCTCCCTTTCCCGCCCGGTGTAGGAATTGGATTACATCAAGGCGTACATGATTACCGGCCGACCACCAGCCCCAGTCCCGCAAGAGCCGGCTGGTACCACCGCGAGGGCAAGTCCGGAGTCGCTGCCGCACGTCGATCTGGAGAAGACGTCTGATGGCGGAACTTCAACGGTCCAAACGCTCACCCCTCCGCATACCAATGGTATTTCCCTAAGCCAGGACTCGGAGGCGACTGGGTTTGTGCCTCATTCGGGGTGAGGTTGTTTGTTCCTGTCCATCTCCCGTGGCCGTTCGCTCTCGGAGATCGTTTATTCTCAACGTCTCGATCCCTGGGTTTCGGAGCTGACCCACTATCTCCCCCGACATCAGGACCGTGGGAACCACGATGCGTTTCCTGTGCAAATAACGCGACGCATCTACCTCAAACCCACTTCAGCACGCAGCGCTCACCGTCAGAAATCCATCCAACGTATGTCCCCGTTCTGGGTGCGACTGATTCCCCCTCTCCCGACCTCGGACGCCATCCTCACCCCTCCTGCCACCCACTCCCTCCACTCAGCTCGACCCGCTTCGTCTCCCGTAGCCCATCGAGCGCGACCTTTCCTCGGAATTCCTCCCCGGCTCCTCGTAGCGCATCATGGGGGAAGCAACTATCAGCCCAAAAGCGTGCGTCTGATAGGGCCCGTCTTTCGTCCTCAACCCTTTACTGACGCGTTGTTTTCTTTTCCAGCCTGGAGGATGTAATGCTCAAGGTGTTGCCATCCCTCTTTCCGAATCTCCTTGGGACGGCCAGCAGCGCCCGCGTCGAGTTCTACAGTAAGAACCGACGAGTACGACAGCAATTTTATGAAGAAATACGATGAAGACCTGAACACCACCTTGATATTCGTGAGCATTCTTTTCTTTCATTCGTATTCACCTCTATCGTGATTCTAACTTTGTTTTTGTGGGGGAACAGTCCGATTTGTTCCCCGCAGTCACATCCGCTTCATCGTCGACGCTCAGGACAGCCTACAACCTTATTACGAGCAAATGAATTACCAGGTCCTCACAACTATGGCCAGTGTCTCGCTAGGTAAAAACGCCGCCATCCCTCAATGGACCGGCCCCGATCCCACTGTCGTCCACGTCCAGGCCACCCTCTACTCCAGCTTGGCCGCTTCCCTCCTCGCCGCATTCGTCGCCAGGTGGGGAAGGCAATGACTCAATCGTTACGCTCAAGTCGAGATGCGCGGATCCGTTATCGATCGCAGCCGCCATCGGCAACGCAAGATGAATGGAATGGACACCTGGCACTTCGACTTCGTCATGGAATGTTTGCCACTCATGCTTCAAACCGCTCTCCAACTACCTCTTCTTCATCAACAAAGCTGTCGCTGGCGTCCTGATCGATTCTACCTCATTCGGTCCCCTCTTCTATTTGCTCATCGTCCCAGCCGCTACCCTACCCTACAACTGCCCATTCCCAACCCCTGCCTCCCTCATCCTCCGCTTCTTGATTCGTTTCAACGACGAACATGAGAAGCACCTCAAACGAACCAGTAAGCGGTTCAAGGACATCTTCTCTCAAAAGATGGGACTGTCGAGACTCAAGTCCGGCGGTCCCTACGGTTTTGGCAGGTTTGGGATATTCGATGGAGCCGGCCTGGAACACATCGAGTTGCACATGGCCAACATTGCCGACCAGCCAACCCCACTGTTAAATAAGGAGACCGATTGTGATGGCTACGTCTTGGACCCGAACTGCATCGCCTGGATGTTCGAGATGTCGATGGACACGGACGTAATCATGGCCATCATGAGATTTATCCCCGAGGTCGTTTGGTATGCCGGCATCCGGACCACTCCACTGGAAAGACTCTACGACACGGTTCTCGAGTGCTTCGGTCGTTCGTCCGGACGACCCGTGGTGATCCCCAAGCTCAGGAACAAGGCGTACCTCACCGCCAAGGCCCTCCTCCACCTCGCGATCCAACGCAAGTGCATCAGTCACGAATCCGACAAGGCAATCTCCAAGTCCATCTCGAACCGGCATCCGATAATGGGAAGACATTACGAGGGAGACTCGGATCTGGAATCAACCCTGGGGATCATCGATCGCGTCTTCGGTGACTTCGAACCCATGTACTGGCAGAATTTTACCTTCAATATTCCCCACCATGCTTGGATGGGCCACTTCCTCCTCTACTGCGCCTGGGACGTTCTCAGGAAAGGCGAAGCTTTGCCCGATGACATCAAGGAATTCGACCTTCACTCCCTCCGGTTGTGGCAGACTGCATGCTTATCATTGGCCTGTTGCTCGGAATCGAGTTACACGTCGATGACCTGTTGGTTGTCGACAAGAGGTGAGTTGATTTGGCACGTGTTCTATACGATACAAGGCTGAATCATTACCATGCTGTAGTCACGAATGCAGCCCCCAGATCACGAGGATCTACGACAAGCTCACGGTGGCGTTCGGGAGCGCCAATCCCACCACCGACGAGATCGATCGCTCCCCTCTGCGAGAACGATATCGCCCAGAAGAGTTATCAGCTGTTCCACGTCGTCATGCAGACCCCCGTCTCTTCCGCCTATTCCCCGGAGAAGAAATGGGAAGCTTCTCGCCTGACCATGCACGGAACCTACAAATGGGACAAGTTCCTGCCGTGGGTCGAGGATCCTCAAGATATTCTCATGTTCTTGGATCACCACTTCAACTTGGCCACCAGGGGTTGCCAGAACCACGACGAGCCGATCCAGAATGCCCTTCGTGCGTTGGCCTACGCCTCCGGACCCGTCACCATCGAGGCCCTGAAGCGGTTTGACCCGACCGAACCTTCGTTCGCCCGCGGTATCTGCTATGTGTTCCAGAACGACAAACTGTTCCAGCTTCGCACGGCCACGCTCTTCTTCCTCCCTCTCATCGGCGACAGATGGTTCAACACTCCTTATCCGATCATGGAACCTGATCAGATGAGGAGCTTGTGCGTCGACTGGGCTTCGGCCGCCGACGGCATCGAGCACACCTACGGTGTCCAGAAGGCCACCCTCGCGGTCCTCTTCGGAACGGTCAACTCTTCTCACTGGCGTCCCCACATCGTTACGGAGAAATGGAAACTGTTGGAGTACTTTACGTCGGTTCTGGACGACTCTCAGCCTCTGAGGAGGTGCATCGACAATCCGGAACTGATGGACGCGATCGCGAACGTGGAAAACCCGGCGGCTACGGTTCTTTGGTTGGTGATCTTGTGGTTGAAGTATAAGGAGTTGATCCCTCAGGTGCAGGAGCAGTTAGAAACAGTTATGAAGGAGGTCGTGCAAGGTAGGAGAAGGATGGACCTGGACATGTACCTGTCAGTGATGGACTCGGAGTTGAGGAAGGCCGAGGATGCCTTGACACAGTACAACATGTGGTCTACGGACCTGGCTGCCCTGGCTCTGAGGACGAAGATCGATAACCTTCAGCAGGCTAGGGTCTCGTTGGTCACTCTCAAGAGGGGTTGACCGCTATTTTGTTTCGATCGTGTTGATGGCTAGTACATTCTTGTCCGTCTCTCTTTACGCATGTGTTATTGTGTCACCTCTGTTTGTCGCTTTGTGGCTTATGTAGTTTGAATCTTTCTTTCTTTGTTTTTGTTTCTGCTCAAGGTCTTCCTGCTCTAAACACGTTACCATGAATGTGGATCCCCACTTCTGTGGGGTTTTACCTTAGTGATCACATACTTTGCTTGTCGCATGCATATATTTTATGGACAACCTCTCTGAATCTATCAGCTAGTTGTATGGTATGAGTCTGAACACTGTGATTGTCAAGCAATGAAATATTTAGTACAGAGGACTTGAGGCATAAGTAAAGAGAATACATGTTCTACATATGGGTCTACTAGAGAGTCACATTGCTGAAGTCAAGAATCACCACCTTTGACCAAAAAAAAACAACAAGATAATGGCCATCCCACTGCACATTATAATGGTGATTCCAAAGTACATTAGTTGGACCCCTGAATCTCATAGGTAGCTGAACAACTACCTTCCCAGTGACTATATCCTTCATCCTGGGCATGCCAATTTCCCACACCTTGTTATCATTGAGGTGGAGCCTGTCTGGGGGGTGTTCATCCCTTGAGAACAGGACAGGGGGTGAGCCTGGAACCCCAAAATCCCATCCCATGTAAGACCTCCACCCTGTTCCAGAAACTAAAACCTCAGCCCAAATTTTTGAGCCCTCTGTTCTATGGCAGCTCATTTCCCCACCAGCTACCATCCTATCCATAGTATTAATGTCCACATCCTGGGCCCTCACCTTGCCCACAGCCTCTCCTGTCCAGATATCCCATGCTTGAATGGATTCCTTATACAGGCAGAAAATCTTGGACCCATCCCCTGATACCCTCAGGCCCTCAATACTACCTCTAGGCACATTGATTGTCTGGAGGAGTTCTCCTTTCTCTACATCCCAGATGTTGATCTTATATGCACCCCAGATGTTGATCTTCTTATCTGCACACCAAACAAAGATCAATTTGTTATCAATCAGCTGGGTGCTGCTCTGGTGGGAGTCTTGAGCTGGGATTTGGAGGGATCCCTTGTGGAGGCCAGTCAAGATACCCCAGGTCTGTATCACCCCATCTGGCAAATCACTGGGAATAATGAGCCCATTTTTTGCTTTCAAAGTAATAGACTTGGTTGGGGTTAAAGTGAGGGGTGTGAGCTTTGGATTAGTCACAATTGGGTCTGTTGATGAGGCACCAATCTGCCAGAACTTGATTGATTCATCACCAGATACTGAAATGAGGGTGGAGGAGGAAGAGAATATAAGAGATGTAACAGTGCCAGTATGGCCAATGAAGGTCTCAACAGGGTGAGGGTCTGAGCCAGTGATGTCCCAAACACAGATTTTGTCATGAGCAGTAGAAATAGCTACAAGCTTGTGATCAGGGGAGAAACAACATGGGGCAATAAACTTGTAGCAGGAACTCTTGTAGGTAATATAGCTGATGTCAGTGTCAAGTTTTGCCGTAACTGTTCTAGAATTGATGTTATGAACTGTGACACCATCTTGTGCATGTAAAATAAACTGGATACCATCTGGGGAGAAAGTAATTTGATAACCAGTATATGTGGGTCCAACTTTGTGACCATCAATGTCCCACTGCTGAACAGTTTCACCACCAGATACAGATATGAGGCACTGTGGATCTGTGGGGGAGAACCTGACACAAGACACATCTTTCTGTTGCTCTATGATTCGATGACACTTCCCCTTCTGAATGTCCCATAAACGAAGTGTCTTATCATCAGATCCTGATGCAATTGTAGTATAGTCTGCTGAGATTGAAACAGACCAAACCTCATCAGTGTGGTCATCAAATGTCTTGATAACACCACCAGTCTGTACATCCCAGAGCTTGACAGTCTTGTCCTCACTTCCAGATACAAGCAATGTCCCATCTGATGAGAAGGTGACAGATCTCACTTTATCTGTGTGCCCAGAGAGGACAGCTGTCTGGCTGCCTGTGATTGCATCAAGGATAAGGATGTCACCACTGAAAATCCCAACTGCAATAGTATTGTTCCAGTATGAGAGAGAAAATGGACTATCATTCAGAAGAGCTGTGCGGGAACACATCTCCCATTCTGCTGAGAGACCCTTGACCACCTTAGCCTCCTGTAAGAGGTCTTGACTGTAGCACTCATGGAGCCAAGATGAGGAAGGGCAAAATGGGAGGGCTGAATGGTATAATTGGGAAGGAGAGTTGTAGATCACATCAAAATGTTCCAAAAGTAATCTCTTGCTGTCATTTGTCCACATGCATGAAACACCTGCCTAAACAGGGAACATAAATACAAGTCTCAGCAAACAGTCTGCAGAGCACTTACCAAAGCATACCATTGCTCAACATCATTTATGGCATGAACCCCAACATCAAGGTTTCCCATGAGAGCAAGAACTTCAATCCAATATAGCAGATGCCTTGTGAAGAACTCCTTGATTGCTTTCTGCACTCCCCCAACATGAGAGCCACTGCTAGGGACCATCAGGAGGTGTTTTGACCAGAATCTACATGCATATTCCAAAGCTTCCCCAATGTGGTCCTTCTTGCAAGTGGAAAGGTCTTTGATCTCACTAAGGACAGCATAGCCATCAAGATTGCAGATATTCCTCTTCAACCTTTTCCCCATCAGGTGGAGGCATGAAAGCAGAACCTCTTCATGATGAACTGCAGGCTCCACAAAGAACTGTTTATCCTTGCACCGGACTGGATCTGTGAGGAAGTCAGGGAATGACTTGTGGAAGGCTCGGATGGGGTCTTCTGTGCTCTCAGGGACAAGGAGGAGAGAATGGAGGGAGCGGAGGGTGGTGTAGATGTTGGACACTCTCAGTAGGTCTGAAAGTGCTGTCATTGAAAGAGGGTTAATCACAAGCAACACAGCCCCAACTGTGGTCCTGAAACGGGAGTAGATTTCCTCAGCGTCTGCATCCATGTCATCAACTGCTTGCTCCAGGACCTGGGTGTAAAGGAGGTCAATCCCAGACCTTCCTTCATGAGTGGTATTTTGTGGGAGAGAGATGATCCGGTCCAGCTGTTCAGTAGGTGTGCGGTTCTTGAATGCAATGAATTTGACAACTGTTGAAGCATAGATGAAGAGCCCTGCTGCCTTTTCACAGAGAACATTGATGTTTGATGGGTTTGGCCAATCTTCTGTGAAGTTGCAGTCACTCCGGGTGTTGGCAATTTCGGCCAACCGAGTCCTAAAGAACAGCTTGATGTCACTATCCACTGAAGAACGTTTGACATCATGTAGCCTTAGCACTTCTGTGATGGGTCGGAGTGGCTTGAGGCGAAATCCAGACCGGATCCGAGGCTCTGGACGACCGGTGATAAAGAACTTGACATCGGGGGTCTTGTCCACATAACGGGAGAGCACGGAAAGAAGGGCAGAGGCAGGTTCTTCATCCCTGCATTCGTCGAGGGCATCAATGATGATAAGCGTCCGAATGCGGCTGGTTTTTAACGGGCCAATGATGATCCTCTCCATCTGGGAACAAAGAGACTCCTGTGCGACACCAGGGTCAACCCTCAGGACTTGAAGTAGCTCCTCTCGAAATGGGAGGTACCGATATGCAAGCTGAAAGGCAAGAGTTGGGAAGATTGCTTGGAGATTACTTCTATCCTCGAAATCTCGCGAGCAAAAGAAGCTCGCCCCAAGTTTTCCGTCTGCGAAGCAAGTCTCGGCAAACGTCTGGGCAATGGTCGACTTCCCGGTCCCTGCGAGGCCATTCAGCCAGAACGCGCGGTGGTCTTGCTTCTCCTTCATCCAACGTTCGAGTTGCAGGAGGACATCCGCCCTAGTTCCCCTCAGACACCCCTGCCTGTTCCCGAAACGGTACCCGGCCCCATTTGTGGGACGCATGCTTTCTAGAAGACGACGATCCACATCTCCCTATTTGCAGGTTATTACAGAGGCCGGGGCCATAGGAGAGTAAGACTCACGATCGGTTGAAAGTCCTCTTTGTGGATGTCTCGCCGCAACGAAGTCTGATCATATGTTAGCTACGATGAGAGCAAGTCTTTTGGGAGAGCAAACCTGGTAGTCCATCAAGGCATCGCGAATATCCTCCACCAGACCGTTAACTTTCAGTGCGTTCTCGGGGACTCCGAGGAAATCCGCGAGGTCTTCTTGGGTTGCCACCGAGCCCATAGCTTGGTCAATCTCTTCCAATTTCCTGGCAATCCCCGGCATGCGTCAGACCCGGCTTTCAATCTTGGAGAATGTAGGCTCACCATTCCAGCTTGTTTGTCCTTTCCCCCTCATTGGTGTCACCCGGAGAGATAGGTCCGGAGAGCAGTTCAGAAACCTTTTTGACCCTGAGGGCCAACAATTCTATGGCATTTTCATTCACCTCCGTCCGCTAGAACGACAGTAAGCATTGAGAATCAAATATATGGGAAGGAGGTCATGCCTTGCAATTGTCGAGGATAACGCCGAGAGATCCCGCGATAGACTTGAGCGGACCGAAGGCACCTGCGAAGTCTCTCACTCCACGAAGCAATTCGGCCGCGGCAGACGCAGTAGACTTGCAGTTCGATTTTTTCTCGCCCGCGTCGGCGCTCGGTTCGAGGGTCTCGTCGGGACGGACAACTTCTGATACAGAATCAGGAGGGGCAGAGATGACTGTATTGTCAGAAGGGACGATGAGATGCAGCGACCAAAATAACCACGATCACGTACTGTCGGGCTTCCCACCATGCAAGATCGAAGGAGTGGGTGGAGAGGGATGGACTCCCTCGAGTTCTCCATCGTGTCCACTTCCCACCGCAACCTCGACGTCTGGGTGTTGGTGCGAATCCATCTGGCTGGCTTCCCCTCCATCGACGTTCCCCCCTTCTCCTTCTTGACCGACATCGCCTCCACGCGCTAGCACGGATTCTGTCCCGTCTGGCTGAGGTGAACCCATCAAAAAAACACGCTCTCCAGCTGCGTCGGCTCTCTCCCCTTCTCGGTCGTAACTTTTGCCCGCTACGACGTGGGGTTCCGGTTGCGGAAACGAACTCGTTGAGTCAGTCTCCTCCCCACCGGGATTGACCCCCGTTCCATCTGGTTTGCGTTTTCTCCCCGTTAGTCTGAATCGATGCTTGAATTTCTTCTTCATTTTGGAGAGTGAGCCTCGTATGTCGTCCATATCTGTGTTGGATCAGCGTAGGTGACGGTGCGATAGATGGTGGTGCGATAGTGGATGATTGGCCTCGTGACTTTGACTCTATCCCGTGCCAGCGCTCGGCGCTCGGCGCGGGTGCAAACGCGTTGTCCGGTGGGATATTTGGCGGTTCTTTCCGCTCAAGTTCTGAGTTCTCGTGTCGGTTCTCCATACCAGCCCTTTATATGTATGAAATATATCAACGTTTTATGGCTGAATGTTCTGGGCGATTACCTACACCGGTATCCTTGCAATTTCAAGTCTGAGTCGTCGCCACTTCGGCGCGGTGTTTCTACACAAATTATACGAAACGGAGTCGAGATCTTCCGTATGGGAGACGCGGACCACCTTCCAAACTAAACCTCGCGCAGCTGGGGATAACAAACGGGTTGCAAACGAGATCTGGCGTACTGAAAACATACAGTGACTTTGCAGGACCATCGAGGTAAATACCAAGGTCCCGACTAACATCTGCGAGCTACCCGCGACCGTGGTCGAAGCCAGTGTGGAGGGAGCACAGGAGAATGGGAAGTATTATCGATGATGTGTACACGATGGCGGAGGATCACACTAAGGTTGGGGGAGGGGGATGTTCAATGCGTCGAGGGGGATCGGGAGTGAGGTTAGCGAGAGGGAAAAAAGAACGTCAACCGCTAACACACCCGCCCACAGTACCCAGCGTCCCACGTCAACGCCGGCACCCGGGCCAACGGACGCGACATCTGCCCATACTCCCGAAAGAGTTTGTAGTGACGCTCCTGCCATGGCCTTGAAAGACTTCGGAGCGAGTGGCGGTTGCGTCTGTGATGAGTGAAAACCATACCGAGTGGAGGTCGAATGTTGTTGTCTTCGGTTCATGCATGACCGGCACGGGTGCGCATTGCAGATCAGCAAAGAGCAGTGAGAGCGGGTTTTGCAAGTGGATGGACAAATGGTTGGCGACAATGAAACCACCTGGATAATACAGTTTCATAGCTAGTCATGGCCAGCACGGTCTGAATGAGGATAGGTGGGAGGATAGCAGCGGACGGGGACTGCTCGGCCAGAGCCCCCGGGGTGTCTGCAGGGCAGCGTATTGCTAGGTATGGCGTAAGTTCGGAATTACGGAAGACGCGGTCGGTGATATCGTATCGAGAATAGATTCCACGTCCGAGTTGTAGGGCTCGGATATGGTCGGATACTTGTTAGACTTGACACCGATACATCTGCGTTGGGTGACGAGGTGAGGGGAGAGCTTTGACCCTGAAATGTGCTTTATCTCCGAGTTTTTGGAATCATCGCAAGGCCTCCAGACGAACCATCGAACCACTTAAGCACGGTGTCGTAGAACCCTTCCACAGAAACGGCCTGGATGCGGCGTGCGAGACGATCTTGGGGACGAACCTCGTAATGACCAGAACGACTTCCACGTTGACAGACATCTCGAACGTCCAGGAGAGATATTTCGCATGTTATCCCAGCCAGCGTAGAGCGTGGATGACTGGTTGGTCGGATATGGTCAGCTCGATATGACCGGTAGAGGCGTTTCAGTTGACCTTGTCACTTGACCAGACCATAGGGACCGTCTGGATGCGGACTCGTCGCCCGAATCAATCCTTATGTCGATCGAAATGCTTCTTACGAGGAAGAGGGAGAGGGGTCAATTGTGGGATAGAACAGCAGCGGAAAAGAAACAAAAGAGACCGAACGTGGTGAAACCTGTGACACGCTGGCGATGACTTTGCCGAGGTCGGAACTTGAAGAGAGTAGCTGATACGAGAAGGGCGAGTTGAAGTGTAAAGGACAAACGTGACGAAGTAGAAATGTCAAGCGATCATTTAGCTCATCTTGCTCCAGCGATGGATTGGTAACAGCCCCACGTGACTCAACTTGGACGCGACAGTCAAACGTCGGACAACTGCTTGCCCAACATGGCGGCGAACGCGGCGAGGAGGGAAGTGACCAAGGTGTCTTGGGCGTGGAAGACGGTGGGCTGTTCCATTGAGAATAAACGGCATCAGCACCGGTTGGGGTGTTTTCAAGCGAAGGATTGGTGAAAACCTTGAGGAATTTGCATCTCACTTCATCGGGTTCGAGATTGTCCTGTACACTGACAATGGAAACTGACGTGACCGTGGAGAAGGGACCGGCCTATTCCCCAAGTTTGGAATATCACGACAGAAGTGGACGCGAAAAAGGGACTCACAACATCAGCATGGTGCTCAAGGTTTCATAAATCCACGACCGGACCCGTTGATCCAGCGTTCGAACTTGTCGTAGGACCCGGCGTGGGCAACTTGGGAGGAGCGTTGGCTATATCTTAGGCATCGCGTCCCCTCACACGAGAAACTAAAAACGCGGTCACTGGGGGTTGACGACAACTTAATATGAAACGTTGAGAGACGTGGTCAACCAGACGCACGTTTTTGGGTTAATTGCAGGTTGCTTCTTCCGTGCGGTACGAACATCCTAGAAGGAAGGACATGCTTGACGGGCTACTAGAAATGAAGAGAGTCAAGCCTGATCGGAGGACACAAAGAGTGAGGACGGCGTCGACCCAAACAGGTGAACGAGAAGGTGGCTCCACGGAACCAGCAGGCTGGGGAATTTCTGGTCACTGAATAGATCCTTCGTATACGGTCCAGGTGAACCAGGGGTCGGATCTAAGGGGCTCCACTCCATGGTAGACTGAACTTGAACGCAACCACGAGCACTAGAGAACCGGACCACCGACAGGCTTCTCCACGGTCCGGCTCCCAATCGCAATGTTCCTACTACATTCACACAATCCCACGGTCCACCCGCGGATTTCTTCACGGCTGCGGTCGCCACATAGCACATGTACATTTGTTCAGTCCTCCACCACCCTGTGTTCGACAGATAGTACCTAGTTACAGTGGAAACCTTCTCCGACTCCCGCGCGCAGACGAGCCCCCCACAGAAAATTGCAATCCCATGTGGCGGTCATCGCTCGTCAAGTTACATGGTACATCTGTCCGCCCTCGGCCCCACGAGTTGCAGAGTATATAGAGACGGGGCGGATGGGTGAAGGGTGAAGGACCAGACGAGCAAGACGAACGCAACTCGGAGAGGACACCACAGCAAAGGAAGGTGCGGGTGGATTTCCCCTCGTTAGGTCCATGTTACGTGCGTTTCACGAGCGGCGCGGATTTGATGCATTGGAGACAGGGCCTTCCACGTGTTCGTAATCTAATACCGTGAGCGTGAGTTCCGGAGGCTAAAGCATGTGTCCTCATCTGCAACAGCGCTGTTCAGACAGCCTTAAATCTACGGACGGCATAGAAAGACGCACCACCCTTTTTTCTAATCTATTTTCATCGAGAGCAGGATGATGAGGTCGTACCCGCCCCGGAACGACGACAGGACCCTGAGCGGTTGGCTATCGCATCCGTGATGTTACTCGTGAGGCTCGTATCCGCGGCTGACGATGAGACTGTATCGGACGACTGGGAGTGGAGTAGAGGAGAGCTGGCACTGTTCACTCCGTGATTGATACTGGAAAACGGCGGGGTGAACCTACAGGTGGGCATGCCTCAGCCAAAGCACCGTCCGTAGAAAGCCCGAGGTCAACATCTGATCCCGGGAACCACTGGAGAATCGTCGGATGCGGGCGACGGTGAAAAGAGGATCAACCTTGCGAAACCGTTCCCACGACGAGACCCTGGGGGCGTGGTGGAAAAGAGACCTGGTAAAGGAAGGGAGAGCCTCGGACTCCCGGATCAAAGCCGCAACAGCGTCGGTGGATTCGATCCGCCTCTTCGGGAAACGGATGTTTCCGACCGATCCCTCAATGTTGAGTTCAGATTCGCCTCCCTCAAGGAATGATACGGTCCTGGCTACCCCTATCGTCGTCGCTGCGTACAAACCACAGGAGAAGACGCCGAGGTCCTCCGTACGGGAGATGCGTGTTACTTTCTACACTGGACTCCGGATGGCTGGGAAAGCACCGAACGGATTTGGGGCAAGAGTGTCACGTTGGGGAGTCGCAGAGGCTGGAGAGGGCCATCTGGGTAAACGCCGAGCGGTTCCTGGTTCCTGGAGTCGGTCTTAGAAGGGTTGGAGATTTCGCAACTCGGTCCGTCCCCTCATTGTCTGTCTGTTCAGGACTCAATACACGACAGCAGACGAGCGTTTTCGCTGGTCAACCTCACGTTTAGATTCCTTTTCCGTCCTCAAAAAACACGAGAGATGTCGATGAACCGGCACCTGTTACAATCAACTCGTTGCTTCACCAACAATCGACGTCCTCAGGCCTCGACATCAACGTTTAGACCAGTATCGCTCCAGACGTCATCGCACGACACTCAGCCGCGTTCCACTTGGAAGAGCGAGATTTTTCCTGACAGCGCATTCACTGAGTGGTCTTCGTCGTCACGTTTTTCATCAATACCTCACTCAACGCGATCATTGAAGACCATCGTAACATGTTCACTCTTCTGGGACCTGGCGTCATCTGGATCAATTTTTGCCCCTGTTGTGGAGATCTCGTCTGGAATGGCGCTGGGTGAGGTCGGTAGGGTGGTTGGGCTCGTCAAATTCGAGGCTTTGCCTGCGAATGGGTGCTGGAGGACTAGAGAGATGATTGAATGCGAGCGTAGTGACGATTCTGAGACAGCAGCCGTGTTTTGGATTTCTAGAGACCCCGTTTGCTCAGATTAACTTTGACGCTCGAGATTCTCATCTTCCGCCTCTGACTTTCCTCCCCACCATTGTGGATAAAATCCCCGCACGCATTGCTACTAAAAGAAAGACGAAATCGCCTGGAGATGGTTTCGTATTACAAATTAGACATGTGCACGTGTCTCCACCTCATTTTGGCTCGGCAAGGACCGTCGGGCATAGCCCGAACGGCCAGAGGCCAAGTCGCCAAATGACTACGAGTGTATATACCCGTGGCTGCGCCACGGTGGTTGAGTGGTGTTTATGTAGAAATGTATTTGTGAACTCACCGGGTACTATGTCTGAATTTGCCGGGCGATACCGGGCGATGTTTACTGGCATTGTGCCCGGGACCTGCGGCCCCGGGCCCGCGCAGCATGTGACGCGGCGGAGGGCGGAGGGCGTGGACCGATAACTTCATCTCATGTGTTTTTCACTCAAATTTTGTTGTATTATTGGGTCCAGCATGTGCGCCGGCACCTAGTATCTACTGCTTTTCCGTCTGGCGCGGCAGTGTCACCTCGGACACCCGATCAACGTTTTCAAACTCAGTTCGGACTCACGCAGGAAGAGCTAGTGTTGCCGTGAGTCGAGCCAACTCAGGTGATGGCTCAATGAGCGGTTGATGGCTCAACTCACTTTTTTAACCGAGCTGACAAATCATTCCCATTATGGGAGATAGAAATTCCGATGTACTTTG